>ERZ773218.901-NODE-901-length-32102-cov-5.913408_pt1 | contig 32102 bp, 53 predicted proteins | sample MGYA00580527_ERZ773218 | MGnify/ENA primary metagenome ERZ773218 (study PRJEB29015, sample SAMEA2737763) | human gut metagenome | biome: human gut; feature: human-associated habitat; material: faeces | place: China | collected 2012 ...
TATAACTTTAATCACATAAGGTCTTATATCATCTTTTGACATAAATGCTATTAAATCATTAGCATTTTCAAATTCTTTTGTAATTTCTTCAAATCCAAACCCTAACCATGTAATAGAATTCATTATAATCATTCTCCTTTTCTCTTATTATGTTTATAATATAAAGTGCTTTGAAGCTCTTATAAATTATGATTATTATAAAACTCCTTCAGCTCTTTAACCGTCATTAAATTGTCAATACTACAATTTTTTACATTACCATCTATAAACACTATCATATTTTCTATTTTGTTATATTCGCCACGTTTTGAGTTTATATCGCCTTTAAATGTTTTGTAAACTAACGTATGTAATTGTTTGGTTGTATATTTTCCCTTTTCTGTTGATAGGTTTACTCTATATGAATTATGATTATCTAAAAATGGTTTAATTTCCTTTAATGGTTTATCATTATTTATTTTTTTAAAAATTTTTCCGCTCTTTGTTATATAGTAGTTTTCAAATCCATCTAGTTTAAAAAGTTCCATAATTGCACTTCCTTTATATAAAGATTTTAAGAGTAGTATTATACTACTCTTAATTAATACGATAGGCATATAAGTCATTCTCTAGTTCCATTTCAATTCCATCATATGAAGCCATAACACCACGTCCATCTACTTTTTTAGTCCATTCAACGACTTCTTCCCAATCAATCAAATCATTTTCAATAACAATTCTATTATATTCATCAATACCAAAAACAGACTTGAACCATTCAACGGAATCTTCTTCACATAATAAGTCAATTAATTCTTCTTCATTATCGCAACCGTAGCGATTTAATTCATCGTCCAGATCACCGCCATATTTTAAATCATCCACATACGATACAGCATCTTCATATTGAATATCTCCAAACGTTTCAGAATAAGAATAAGTAAAGTTATCTAAAATATAATCTTTTGCCCAATCGCTGAAAACGTCCAATCCTAAATCATCAATCAATGATAATTGATATTCTCTATATTGTTCATCCGCTTCAGTATCCGTTAAAACGATATATTCTACATCGTCAATGAATACCGTTTTATTATCATCATGTTTTAATGTTTCAACAGTTGCCGTTTCTTTTGTTTCTCCTAAGTAATTTAATAAAGCATTAATTTTGATATTTTCCATTGTAAATTTCCACCTTTCAAATTTTCCTTAACTTTGTTTTTTTATTTTATTTATTTGTTTTTTATTTTGTTTATTTGATATTGTTAATCAACAATATCAAATAAACTTTGAGATAATACACAAATTTTATCATTATCATTTCTTACAGTGTATTCTTTTGTTCTTTTATGCTCTTTGATAGCTTTGTATTGTTTACCTTCTGTTATAATTTTCTTATTTGTTCTCATACTCACATAATCCATTTTAGCTAATAGCCACATTTTTTATACCTCCAAAATTTTATTATAGCTTTCTTACTACTCTTTTATTATATCATATTATATTATATATTTCAAGCATTTTTTAAAACTTTTTTAATTTGTTAATGTTGCATAGGTGAATAAACCACCTAAAAATAAAACAGCTAAAAAAGCAAGGGTTAATAATAGCCAACGATATTCAAAGGCTTTATATAATGCAATAGCAATTAAGCATAAAATTTCTTGAATTAAATAAGTAATAACTTCAACTGATTTGATTAATAACATAATAATTTCACTCCTTATCTATCAACAATATTATTATATCAAATAAAAATATGAAAGTTGTGTCTTTTTTGTGTTCTTTTTTAAATATTCTTTTGAGCGATTATAAGACGTTTTAAGAGCTTTTAAAAAATAAAAATTTACTAATAGAAAAATAACCATTTAAAAGCTCTTATATGGTCTTAAAATGCTTATAAACCACACTTTGAACTGAATAAAATAATAGTTTTATTCATATAAAAAAAGAGCTTAACAGCTCTTAATTTTCTTCTTCTTCATCTTCTTCATAATACCACTCACACCAATTAATAAAGTCACTTACTACTGCTTCAATCATTAACCAACATAGATTATTTTTTGTAAATTCAAATTCATTTAAATCTATACGATATTCATTTTTCATACGTTCTACATTTTCTAGACATTCCGTAGAATATTTATTGAAAAAGGCTTCAGTTTGATGATAATAAATGTAAGAACTAGCCGAACCATTAGAGCAACCGTATTCGTAAACGTCTTGAATTTCATCAAGTGATAATGATGTTAAAACTTCTTCAATAACATCATTTCCGTTTTCTTCAATATAAGCATTTAACATTTTTTCATTTAACATTGTAATCATTCTCCTTTTGTATTATATTATCTTATCAACAATATTATTATATCAAATTATATTATATAAGTCAATAACTATTTTTAATTATCTTGTATATTGATAGAAATTTTTTAAAAACTTCCATCAATATACCAATTATTATAGGTATTTTTATTTTTAAATTGTACATAATATCTATTTTTATCATATCGTGGTTTATTTACTGTTATATTAACGTATTTCATTTCACTTCTATTTTTAGCGTTTTTATAAACAATATCAGCTTCGTTGTAATTATCACATTCAAACACTAATTTATTTATTTTTCCTTTAGCATATCCCCAATCACTCATAAAAGTGTCAGTCATTGTTACATAATATTTTTTCATTATAATCATTCTCCTTTTTATTATCTTATTTTGTTTACAATATTATTATATCAAATTATATTATATATGTCAAACATTTTTTTTAACATTCGTGAAAATAATCAAAATTTTCTTCAACTAATAAATTAAGTTTATCATATTCTAAGTTCTCATAGGCATATAATAAAACGTCCTTTAATTCTTCTTCATTTTCCTTTAATTGAAGCCATGTCGATGTTTCAGCTTCTAACCAATCATAGAAAACCATATAATCTAAAACTTCTTTAATTAGTTTTTGCATAAATAATCAACCTCCTTTTATTTATTTTATATTTATATTATATCATATATCAGAATAAAGTCAACAACTTTATTCTAACTCATTAATAATATTTTCAAGAATTTTATTAATTTCTTTTTGTGAATTTTTTGCGTATGTAGTTTGGATAGCGTAATCATCAATAGAACTATATTCTTTTTTAAATAATGCAATTTCAAAGAAATTTTTTTCCATAGGGTTCGAAATTTCAAATTTCAAATCGTTAATGTAAAATGTTATTTCTTCTAAATTTGAATAGACTAATTTTGAAGCATATTCAATGTTATTTCTTTCTAAAAACTTTTTAATGTTTGTCATTTTTTTCATTATAAACAACTCCTTTTGTTCTCTTTGATAATTTAATTATATCATATTATATATTTTTTAACAACAATTATATTTTAAATTGTTGTTAAAAAATTAATCAAACTTTTTAAACTATCGTATGTTTCAAGATAGAAAAGTTTTTTCTTAAAACCGCCATATACATCTATTTTTATATCATCACGAAAAATAATATTATATGTGTAAATGTCGCCATATCCACAATGTAGATTGAAAATAATTTTACTATCATCTTCAACAATAATCGAACTTTTTTCGTCACTCCATTCCGTTAGAGCGTCCACAATGTTTAGAATTTTATCTTTTCGTGTTTTTGGTCTTTTAATTGCCATTTTAATACTCATAATAATTCTCCTTTAATATCTCTTTAATATTTTAAATGTTCCAACACTGATAGATTAAACTTCATGGTGTCTATCGTCACCAACAATTATTATCATATCATATAATATAATAATAATCAAATACTTTTTTTATTTTTCTAACATTCCAACATCAAACGGTTAAACATTTAATGCCGTTTATCACTAACAATATTATTGTATCATATAATATATTAAAGTCAACAATTATTTTAAAATATTTTTTTACACTGTTTGACTATGCTTCTATTATAATAAGGATAGAAAAAGAATGTCAAGTAAAAAAAATAAAAAAATATTCAATTCGTGCAAATATGGGATAGGTATATTTTTTAATATATAGTAATATAATCATTGTAAGGCAACTAGACAGCCTAAAAAAAAGTTCTTTGAAAATAGAATAATGTTATTGATAATCAATATCAATAGTAAATAATAATAATTACTGTTTTTAAAAACAGTGCCATTAATGAATGATAATCATTATCAATCATATTAACAGCATAAAAAAAATCAAAACAGTAATAATTACTATTATTATAATAATCTACTGATAATCATTATCAATCATATTAACAGTGTAATTACTAATATTATAATGAGTAATTGATAATCATTATCAATATTTTAAATGATAATGAAAGTAATAACTATTATCATTATTAATACCGTAATTTTGACATTGATAATCAATATCAATTTAAAACTAATAATACTTATCATTTCTACAGCCCAATTGATAATCATTATTAAATAGATTTTACTTCGATATTAAAGATTTGAAATTGAAAATCGAATTTGATTTGACTGGATGACTCACTCGCCTCAGTGGTCGGCACTGTTCGGTTCGGCTCGGCTTGACTCAGTGGTGATGGTGGCGGTGGCAATTTTGTCAGAGGTCAATAGTACGTCACATTCAACGCTTTTTGTAATGATTGAAATTACAAATTATAATATTATGATTTTATGTAATTCATAATCATATTGATGATTATTTCATAATGTATATATATAACATACGCAGATTATGAAGCGCAATCATTCGACAACTAGCATTGTAATTTTAATTTATAATCAAATCTAAAGAATTGTACTATTTAATCTATATTATCCTAATACTGATTAAAAGACAATGATGGTTGTTTTTCTATTTCATCATATATCAATGTTAATATGAAGCAAAAACAGTGATTCATAGCTCAATATCAAATCATATCAGTATTATAAAACAATAATTAAACAGCTATATATCAATAAAATGAGATGATAATTTATAGTGAAAAATCAATGTGCAATACTAATTAATATAACACTTTTTAGTTTTATCATTAATGGCTCATATATAATCCCTATCCAAAAAAACTATTTCCCCATAGAAATAAAAATTTCGTTTTCTGTGGTAAAAGGGGGATTGAAAAAATTTTGGATATAGGGGGATTTGAAGCGTGAATATCTCCAAACGGTAGGGGGATTGAAAATACAGTTAATAACAGCGGTCTAGTATTTTAACAATGTTTTGAAGATTTAGAATTGAAAATGAAAATTGATTTAAACGAGTCGGTCATTGGTCGGCACTGTTCGGTTCGGCTCGGCTCGGATAGCTGTCGGCTGTTTCTCAAATGGTCGGCTGACGAATAGGAGCTGTGATGATGCATGGCGACTTCGAATTCGAACATCCGTTGTCGTATGCTTGTTACAAACCGCACTTCTTCTCAAATTCTTATCCGTATTCAGTTTTTATTTTCAACTCTAAATCTTTTTTATTTATTGTCTTTTATGATTTCAAAACAATCTCACCTAAATTATCTTGTTAATTTTAGATTCTACACCGACAAACATTTTATGATTCGTTAATGGTCAGCTATTATAATGTTTTAATCTGAAACTACTTAATACTTCTCATAAAAAGAGATACGATAAACGTATCTCTTTTTTATTTTATTTTTATATAATTTTATGTATAAATTATTTTAAAATTACCAATAATATAATAGTAATTCCAATTAAACTTATGAAGGATTTCAAATCAATTCTTTCAGAATTATTTTCCGAATTACTCTCTCCAAAAAAACTCTAAACTCTTTTAGTTAAAAGTTCTCATTCTTGAAAAATCTTTTTCTCCCATGAAAACAAAATTCGATTTCTGTGGAAGGAAGGGGGATTGTTTTCTTGTGATACAAGGGGATTCAAAGATTGATTAATTTCAACATAGAGGGGGATAAAAAAAGAACTATCTTCCGATAGTTCCCTTAACCGCTTCAACAGCTTTCTTGACAAAGCGTTCATGATTAATATGCTTAAATTTAAGTTCTGCTCTCTTATACTTCTTATATACTTACTCCTATTCTCTGTATCCATCATAAATTTCAATGATTTCACTATCAAAATCAATAATTAATTCGGATGTGTTTTCCTCACAGCATTTGGCTAGTTTTTTAAAGTCTGAAATATTGTTGATTTCGATTAATATATCATCTCTGCTATCATGGTAAGCAAAGACACCTTTTTCTTCATCAAAATACTTCTCTTTCTTTTCTTTAAATACTTCCACGTTGAAATTATCTTTAATTTGAGGATATTGTTTGAAGAATAAATTTGAATTAATGTAGCAAGTATTGATTAATAAGAATTTCATGACTACCACTCTCCTATTCTAAAGTTTTCATAACAATATTATCAGAGTCAATTACTTTGACAATTTTATAGCTATCACCAAAATTATTCATCAATTCATCTATGACTTGCTTTGGTGTATCTGCTTCAAAGTCAAAGAAATGTAATCCTTCAAGACGTAAAGCACCATATCTATTTGAAGTAACACAATATATGATTTGATAGTATCCCATATTAGTTCCATCTTTAAATTGAATAGATACCACATCGCCTTTCTTATAATCTCTCTTTATTGCATTATCGAAATCAACTTCCACATCTATCTCTCCTTTGTTCAAGTTTAATTATATTATATAACATAATCGACAACATGTCAATGAATAAAACTTATCTTTTATCCGTATTTAATAATGAATACAATCCAATAAATGCACAATATAATGAGAACTAAACATTCCATCGGATAATCATTCATCGTTTCCATTAAATAATTCATATTTACAGCACCATCCAATTAGCCAAAAAATGAAATATTGGAGTATGTAAATGTTACTCTTGATTATATACATTCTCAATACGCTTTTTAGCAATCTCAAAATATTTATCATCTAACTCAATACCAATAAACTTACGATTAGTATTTACACAGGCTACACCTGTACTACCACTTCCCATTGTAAAGTCTAAAACTGTTTCATTTTCGTTAGTATAGGTTTTGATTAAATACTCTAATAATTCAACGGGCTTTTGTGTTGGATGTACTCTGTTTCTTGAATTACATTCATTTGAAAACTTGCTAACTGTTAATATGTTTTTAGGATAAGATACACTTTCATCTGTTTGAATTTTAAATTTTCCGCTTGCCATAGTAAAATATTTATCTTCTACCGTTTGCGTCATTGATGACTCTTTCTTATTTTTGTGTTTTGCTTTTAATTTCTTAGTATATTCCTCCGTGTTAATGTTCATTTGAGGATTATAGTTCACTTTATTTTTCGAGAATACCATAATATTTTCAACTATTTTTAAAGGGTGATTTTTTGCTTGGACAAAATTCCCGGCATTTATTTTATTCCAATACCACTCATGTCTAAACTTTTTAATATTACTCATTCTTAACTTACTACTAAATGGCTCACTCCCAAATAGAATAATAGCACCATTATCTTTAATTAACTTATTCAATCTTTTCCACATTTCATCAAATGGAATTACGCTATCCCATTTACAAGCTGTTGTTCCGTATGGTGGGTCTGTAATAATAGCGTCAATTTTTACTCCCTGTTCGATTAATTTGTCCATAACTTCCAAACAATCACCTTGATATAACTGAATATTTTTCATTATCATTTTCTCCTTCGTCTACTCTAAAGTTTATAGAAACTAATGTTTCAATTTTATCTTATATTTTAGTTAAACCACCTTGAAGTTTTCATATCCAAATATTACAACCCATTCTTCTTTTTACAAGAGTTATTTTTATTTGGATACACCGTATAAATCACAGTAATAAAAAACTTTTTGTCTTATATAATTTAAAGTTTTTTCATACATCATATCATTAATTAAATATTGTATTTTTACAAAACAATATTTCTCAATGACATTCATCATCTATCACCTCCTTTACATTAAGCAATTTTATATTCACCTTTATGGATTGCAACGTGCAACTCTTTTGATATGATTACTAGATTCTCAAAAGAGTAATCTTTTCTGTCATGATTACAGTGGTGAACATCCTCATGTTCTAATACTAATCTTCCAGCATAAGATTCTGATACTAATTTGTGAACAGTGTATGCCTGTTCCTCAAATACACAGTAAGGATATTTACCGTAAAATATTCTCAACTCAACACAGCGAACATTATCAATAATCTTAATAGTTTTATTTCTATTAGTTCTAATAACTGAAATAGGTAATGTTGGATGTTTGTATACTTCTCTCTGACGCATCAGTTGATGATAATGGTCTGATTCTAAATACTTACCTCTAATGTGAGAATTAATTCTCTCCTGATTTGTTTTAGCTTCAAGACCTAACTCCCTCGATAATCTTTTGAAGTTTAAATTTTTAATATAATTTTTACGTTTTTTCATCTATAATCTCTCCCATGCTCTTTGATTTTATATTATATATTATAATATATTTTTTATTATAATTCAATATGTTTTAAGTAGTATTTCTTATTTATTACAATTACTTCCACTTCGTTTTTACTTAACTCTCTTACTCTTTCAGATAACAAACTATCATTCATTTGTGATAATGAGCTAAGGTAATACATATATCTGTGACAATAATTATCAATCACATCTAATAACATCTGCTCTTTTGTATCATATTCCTTCATTTCTTACACCTCCTAATGAAAAATACAGCGTGGATTAAGCTCATACTGTTCATCATTTTCTAACTCCATCCAAATATCTTCAAATGACCAATTACTGACCATCGAATATACCGGTACATTATCATAAGTAAATACCATTTGTTTCATACTAATTCCTCCCTTTACAAATAATATTATATCATATTATATAAAATAATGCAACGATAAAAGATAAAAAAGTTAGAAATTAATCTAACTTTTCTTGAACATCGTCTTTATATAATGCTCCATTCATTTCTAATAACTCATAGAACAATGGCAATTCTTCTAATAATTGTTGACAGAAATATCGCCATTCTGGAAGGCGGTGTGTTCTACGCTGTTGGTAAATATTCATTAACTGTAGATAGTTAGTAGTGACACGTCCTGTCATCTGTAAACCAGACGGTGTTGAATATAATAATTTTAAGTAATTTTCCTTCGTAGGATTCTCATTGTATTCTTTTTGTAAATACTTTAAATGATAGATGATAATAGGGTCTGTATATTCATTAAACGCTTCTTCTAATTCAAACTTACTAATACGGTGCATTGTACTCATTGCGGTAATAATATCAATGAAATGATAGCGTTGAAGTTCAATCCATGCTTTATTTGTAAATGTAATATCCATACTAACTACAACACCTTTTGCCCATGACACATGACCACTATTTAGTGGTGCTTTAGTTAATTTCATAGCACGTTTATAATGACGGTTTTCAGTTAAAATGTCATCTATATGGTCTAGTAGAATTTGTGCAACCTCACCTTTCACAGCTTCCTCGCTATAACCTTCAATCATAGCATACCCACTAGCCACTAAAGTTTCTGGTAAATCATAAATTTTGATATTTGTAATTGGTTTCATATATATCACTCTTCCTTTTCCATCTAACAATTAATATACTCGCTTTCCCTTTTCAAACTTCATGCTGTCAATACATAATTCTCCATTGAAACAAATTACATAAAATGTTTTCTTAGAATTAATTAACTTGTTCATCTGTTCACTAACTACATCATCAGTATCCAATTTGCCAATATATTTTGTTCCACCGTCAACTATAATACTATACCAATTCATCATAACCACTCCCAATATATAGTATAATATTTACATTCCTTAATAAGATTTAATTGCCTTAGTTTGTTAGGTCTGCTTATTGAGAAATAATGTTGTTTAGCTTCAAATTCATCATCATATTTCTTTTCCTCAATCTTATCATCTTCTGTAATCCACATTACTCTCCAACGTTCACCACGATATACTTCATCATTACTTGACTTCTTAGCCATATAATTCATCTCCTAAAGTAATACGGTGAAATTAATCACCGTACATTATTTGGTTTCATACCAAGTATGATATAAATCAACACATAATTCATCTTTACAGAATGACATAGTTTCTTCTTCAAAGAAAATTTCAATCCCACCGTTTTTTAAATTCATTAATGCGCCACGAATTGCTGTAATATTTTCAAACATTTCTTGAATACTCATTTCTTTTTTCATTTCATTTTCTCCTTCTTCTTTTTCTTTAGGTAAACTTTTAGATGAATTGTCGTATAATTCTAATTGGTCACTTAACCAATTAGAATTAATACTTCCTAATTTTGGTTCATTTATAATCATTTCAGATTTATCCCATTTCAACCAACGTTTAATACAACATCCACTTTCAATATGTTTTAATTCCAATAACCAATCTTCATATTCAGCATAATATTTTTTACTTACTATTATATACACATCTCCATTATATAATACTTTTTCTAATCCATCATAAATAAATATCATATTACTCACACTTCTCCTTTAACCACGTTTCACGTTCGTTTACATAAACAGACAATTCAACTCGTTCATTTTTCTTTGGCTCAATGCCATTATAGTAACGTTCAGCGTCACTTTCCTTCTTGAATAAGTCTTTGCTAATAATCTTTTTAACAAATCCTTTTTTATATTTTTTAACTTTGACACAGAACCATTTGTCTGATTCTGTGCCACCATTTCTTTTACTCACATTCTTCACCTAATACTTCAAATAATAAATCTCTTAAATCTTCTTTACCTTGTGTGTATCCGTCCTCATAAATAACTTCCATGATTTCCATGATAAGCTCTACTTTTTCAGCATGGCTTACTGTTGGTGTGTATACAATTCCTTTAATTACATCTTTCATAGTTAAATTATTCATTATTATCTACTCCTTTTAATACGATATTTTTCTCAAAACCACCTTTGGCGATTCGTTTATTATATATTTCAGACAATAAACTTTTATCTGTAATACCTCTTAATTCTGCTAGTGCAAATACAACTTCTACAATGTCAACTAAATCATCTATCTTTTCATTGTCAGCAAACTTAGTTGATTTTGTAAATAATTCTTCAATTAAATATCCATATGCTTCCTCATCAGAAACAATACTATATTTAACTTTTCTTCCCTGTGATTCGATTACTCATGGTATTTTATCACGAACTATCTTATCGTATGGTGTAAACATATCAACCACCAACTCTCCTATATTGTTAAATTAACTTACAATATAAATATATTATATAATATAATGTCCAATATATTCTAATTAATTTTATTTTTTTGAAAAATAATCAATTGTTGAACTTGTAAATGCTACGAACAAAGCAGATATAAATCCAAGCACAGTTATTGCTGTTATGAATAATGATGTAAAGCATAGCATCAATATTAACTTAATCACTTCTTAATCTCTCCTAATTCTTAAAAAATCAAAAATATTAACAATGAAATTATAAACCAAATAATCATTGATAATGGGAATACCATTAATGACACTAATGTGAACCCTGTAAACATCACAGCACCACAGATACCACCAAATAACATAGCAATGAAAAACTTTATATTTATCATTTCATTCTCGTTATTACAATTAAAATCATATACAAATTTTAAACCATATATGATACTACTAACGAATCCTACCGAACAAACACTTACCAACATATATTTCATCTCCTTTTTTATTTTCCCAACACTTATATTATATAATATAAAAACATATATGTCAATAATTTTTCATAGAAAACAACTTATTTTTATAAGTTGTTTAAAATGAAATTCATGTATTTTTCAAATAATTCTTCGTTTTCGACTCCGTACAGCTTATCATTAATATACCACTTATTATTTAGACAGATTACTAATTCAACCTCTGAATCTAACATAATTCGAACACCATCATATTGACCTAATAACAGTTTAAGTTCATTGAATGTCTTATCACGCTCTACGTCCAAAATATTTTTTAAAGATTGAATTCTATTTAATTTCGCTAATGCTGAATCAAATTCTTTCTCGTTGCATTTACGTCCACTTTTAAAATAACTCATATGATATTCCTCCTATAGCTCCAATAATAATGAATACTCTTTTACTGTATCACCGTAATATTGTTCAACGCAATCATTTACAACTTCCGTAAAATGGTTGTGCATTGTAGTTAAATCATTGACACTTACAGTTATCTTGATTTTTCTTCCCCAATCAAACCATTCAGTGTTTACAGCACAAACATCAAAGTGATTATCTAATAATTCATCCAACAACCATTCTTTAAACACTTTTACGTCTTTAGTATTTAGTTTTGGTTTTTCAATCATCCATAAATCCTGTGTAATTTGAGTCACACATCCAAAACATTTTCCATAACCTATGTAACATCCTAATTGACTATCCCATTCAACATAGCTATTATATCCTTTTGAAGATTTACATGGTTCATCTTTATCTGATACAGGTTTTGAAACAATATAAACCTCTTCATTATCATTCATAAATTGCTTAATATTAACTTTCTTTGCAACTTTCCCATATAAATAATCATTTAATGAATCGTTCCATAAAATTTTCATATTGTCATTCTCCTTTAATTTGATTATGAATATATTATATAATATAAATACTTGCAAAGCAAGTATTTATTATATAATTTTATATTATTTTGTCGTATTTTTATGAATAAAATCCATGTTTTATTGTTTTACCTTAAATAGTTTCTCAACCCTATTATTACTTTTATCTCCACTAACTTTATTACTATCAATTGAACATTTTGTTTCTTTTTGCCAAATGCACTCAAAAATGTCATTTGGCATATCATACTCACTAATCAAAACTGTATTGTTTTTAGACATCTCTTTTGCCCATTTGTAAAATTCATCATAAGGAAATGACTCTGTTTCATATTTAAGAGTTGAACGATAAGGAATGTCGCAGTAGATTACATAATTCTTAATCTTTTCTTTTGGTAACTCTAAAAAACTGCAATTTGCAAATGTTATATTAACTAAGTCTTTGCGTTGTTTTTCTAAATTTCTAATTCCTTCAGATGGTATATCTCGTGGCGTAATTTTGTCAGCTTTAAACCCTCTTGCATAACCACCAAAATATTTAGCACCAAATGTAGCACAAAACCCTACTAATCCAATATACCAATCTTCATAATTTTCTTTGTTATTCTTAACATTTTGATATTCTTGTTCGGATATTGTTTTGGGAAAAACATTAGATAAGTCTTGTGCGTATTTCAATAATTCGATTAATTGTTTATGAATATCACAACCAATTTTGTTTTTGTGTTTAATTTTATCAATCATATTTGCACCACCAACAAAAGGCTCTAAATAACCCTCTGTTTCATCCGTTATATAAGATTGAATAATTGGTGCTAAATATTTACTTAATTTGTTTTTACTTCCTACATATTTCATACAAAAACTCCTTTTCATTGTTTTACTTAATAATTATTTACGTTTTTTAGTTTCTTCTGTTTTCTTAATAAATTTAGACATTTCTTTTCAATAAACCCATTCCAACCACTTCTTTAAACACGTTTAAAATTCATCTTTTATCCAAATCTATAACGCTCAACAGCTTCCTCCCCACACTGACAACCATTTTTAAAACCTTCATTATAAGATTTTGCCTTCTCTTCATTAATAATTGAAGTAATAAATTTCAATTTATCATCATTTAAAATATCCTGTGAGCGTAAAACCATCTCAATCATTTCAATATATGTCATCATTATGTTCCTCCCTATTAATTAACTCCATTCAATAGACATTACTTCTGATACTCTAATCGCAACTTTACCTCCATGTATTGTCGGATATGTACTAAAACTATCAAGACCACTCATATACATTTCATGTATAAAATCTTCAATTATACACTTTTCTGACAATACCTTATAACAAGTACCATCTTTCATTTTTACTGTCCATACATAATCAGTTCCACTCATATTTTACCCTCCATAATAAGCTGTAACTAATTCACTCCACTGTACTAAAACAGTAAGTATTGTAAATGAAGCACATAACAAATAAATACCTAAGTATTTACCTAATCTAATTTCCTTTGACCTAATCAAATCTAGTGCCAAAGCAATACCTCCAACGACACCGAAATACATTGTTGAAACAATGATTACAGCACCAAATACAATAGATATAAACATCATACATATCTCTCCCTTGTAAAGACTAGAACCATAAGTGGCTCATGTATAGGTTAGAGTTTCTAACCCATGACATCAAACACTTATTGAACATCTATACCATTAGGATAATCATAAATAACTTCATCACCTAAGATAGTTAAAACAATTTCATCTTGTTCTACATCTCCTAAGATAATTCCAACACCATAATCCAAATGTTTTACATATAAATCATGCTCAATACCTACTGTCCACGACATTAAATTTTCTACACCTACATTCCAAGTATCATAATAATCACTTGTTCCGAAATTCCATACGTAATGTGCAAATTCTACCGCTTTTGGCGAATCCAATGTGTAAATTACTACATTCTCTCCCACTTCATATGTAATATCTACAGGAAATTCTTCATCACCAATAACATCTGACATTGAAGATAACCACTCTTTTGCAACTTCATCTACATCATAAGAATATTCTTCAGTTGTTTCTGTGCTGTTAATATTGCCACTTTGACAGCCAAATAGACAAGCACTACAAACTAACATTATACCTAATAAATTATTCATTTTTTTCATATAAATCATTCTCCTTTTATATAACATTATATTTAGAGCTAATTAGCTCATGTATACGGAAGAAATTCTTCCGCATGACATGAAATAATTAATTCAATATTTATATTATATCATATCTTATTCTTCTGTGCAATCATCTTCTTCAACTAATTTTGCACTAATTTTTACTTCACTGTATGTTAATGGTTTGATTACCTCTAATAAGTCATATACAGCTTCTTCTGTTACAATGTTCCCACCATCATAAATACCTTTGATTTTCATTGATACAGATTGTGATTTAATTGTGAAATCAATTTCATTTGAGTTGAACATATTTAATAAAACTAATAAATCTGATTTTTCAACATCTGTTACGATTTCTCCAACTTCATTTAACATACCTTTTTCAGTTAAAGTTGTAGTTGTTTTAGTGTTTTTAGTTAATTTTGCCATGTGAATCTCTCCCTTATTCTTGATTACTTTTATATTATATCATATAAACGATATAAGTCAATATGTTTTAAAATATTTTTTTATTTTATATCATATCTCTACCGCTTATACTTATATTATATCATATACACTTTCAAAGTCAACTGTTTTTTTTTATTTTTTTAAAAATCAAAATCGTCCTCATATAAAATACTATAAACTCTTTCAGTGTCCTTTGAGCCTTGTAAATAACCATCTTTATAAGCTGTGATAATTAATGTTTTAATTTTTTCAAATTGTTCCCTACTCATATTATTAACATCATACATAATACTATAAATTTCTTTTGTATATTGTCTTTGTTTTTCATTTGGAATTCCACACATCTTCATCATTCTCCTTTATACCAAGATTAAAATACCTGTAGAACATAAAACAGCCAATGAACCTAAAGAAATAAATATTGCTCCAATAAATAATAAAATGAAATCTGATATATCAGCACCATACCGAATAATCACTATTATTTCTGAAATAAATGTAAACAATCCGATAATAAGTAATGCTATGCCACCAAAACATCCAAATAATGTTTCAATACTAATAGTAAACATACATACTACCTCCCTAATTAAACAACTCTCTAACCAACACAAGTATAGCCATACATAACATAAAAGAACCCACTGTGAATACCGCAAATTTCCAAAATGCAATAACAAATAACAACACTGTGACAACTGTTACATAATCAATAAATCTATTCTTCATTCATTTCATCTCCTTTACAATACTTATTATATCACATATTATATAATATAATCTAGGGTTTTTATTAAAAAAGATAGTTTTACAACTATCATTTCTTAATATTTTCTACGTAGGTAATCAATCCAATTCCCATGAAACATACTAATAAAATCGCTAAAGGGATTGATATAGGAGCTAATACAATCCACCATGACCATGTAACAACACCTGTTAATTTAAGTACGACAAATACAATAGCCAATACTTCTAATACACCAAATCGCAATCCTTGTTTACTTTCTTTTTTCATTTAATATCATCTCCTTATATTTATATTATATGAAAAAAGATAGAAAACATTCTATCTTTAGTAAAATCTAACATTAACTTTTAGACTCTTTGCTAATTTTCTCAAACTATCTTCAAATGATTTAGTCGCTTCTATCTTAATTTCTTCTGTTATAATATCTTTCTTAATACCTTTAACAATCTTTTCTTCAAGCTGTATTTTCACTTCATCTGATTGTATTTTGGATAAGAATGAATAATCTGACTCAATCTTCTTATTATCAGTTTCGATAGATAAAACTTTGAATTCTTTTGGTGTAATTATAATAATTTCAGTACCGCCATCAACAAATACTACATCTTTCAAATCAATACCAATTAGAACTTTATAATCTAATGATACAACTGTTTCAGTATTTGTGAGCCAACAATTCCATCTACCTTTACAACTATCATATTCAATAGAAGCCGTTCCTGTTGTTTCTGTCAATACTAATTGTCCTATAGCTCTGATTTCTTCAATAGCATTATTTAACTTGATATTATCATTCGCAATAGGTTCTGTGTTTACAGTTCTATTTGTATTTATTTTAAATCCAACAGCTAATACTAAAGCAATGCCACCTAATAATAATTTATTCATATCATACACTCTCCTTTATATTATACAATATGAAATAAAAGAGGAAATTATTCCTCTTTTGGTAGTAATTCATAAGTTTTTTCAAAAATTTCTTCTTTACATGAATAAAATTCGCCACAAATGCCCTTAATAATATAGTCGCCACGATTAGCGACCATATCTCCCTCTAACGTTTTAATAATTAATTGCATTCCTAGAGTTGAATCTTTTAAAATCTCAACCTTAAATTCTACATTCTCATATCCACAAAAACTTTCAATCTCTCCACGATTTACTCCATTCCATTGAATTGCTTCTACTACCATTGGTTTTTTACGATACTTTTTCATTACTCTTCCTCCCTAGTTATTTAATAAATAATATGTTCCAATACAAATTGAATCAGCAACATCATCACTTACATCAATCCCATATCTATCTAGTACATATTGTTTTGAAGCACCTTTTAATTCTTCACGTTTTTTACCTTTAATTCCCAATCCTTTTCTCCATGTACTACTATGAACTACTTCATAAAATACGCAATGTTTATGAGCGACTTCTAATAATCCTCCCATTAACTTATTCAAATCTCCAAAAGTTTTTTGATTGACTTGCTTCTGAACGTCCTCTAAAATAATCAAGTCAATCTTTTCTTCTTTGATGATTTCTTCAACATGGTCACATAGAGAAAACATCTTCTCTACCATACTACTACCTTTAACCTTTATGCAACAATGCCATAATAACTCAAATCCTTCTTCATTTGTTTCAAAAACTGATACACCTGTGCTTGTTGCTTGGTCTAATACTAAAATTTTAGTCATCACTATCTCTCCCTACTTCTTATAATCTGTCGTTCCAATAATCAGTAAATTCTTCTTGTTTTTCATTACTCCATTGTTTCATTTTTTCATTATATTGCTCTTTAAGATAGAACGGACTTAATTCGATATATAACCATGTATCTTTTATCCATAAACAATCAATTAATTCATGTAACTCATGTTCATCAATAGAGTCAAATTCATCCAAATCATCTTCATCTAATGGAATTTTATATACATTGTTATCTCCATCCTCCCACTCGTCAATAAAATATACAACCCAATCATTAATCTTGTTTTCTAATTTCATACCAAATCACTCTCCACATTGATATTCTAATTCAATTAATAACCGTCTTAGTTCAGTAATTGAATTGTTTAACTCAATCAAATCATTTATAATATGCTTCTGTCGTTTTTCTGCGATAGCAATACTTAAAGCAACTGTAATACGTTCTAATCTTTGCAATTCTAACATAATGGTATTATTACTTGGTCTTTTATCACTTTTCCATAACTTAGACATATTATCATCCACTCTCTTATTTATTGTAAGCTATTAATCTTTTTCTGAATTTTCTCCATAGCACGCTGTCTACGTCTACAAACAGCCGACACTGTACTATCTAATCTTTCAGCAATTTCTTCATAACTCAATCCATCTGTTGCCAATAAACAAAACGTCTGATATTCTTTAGGTGTACAAACTTCTTTTGCAACTGTCCACATTAATCGTCTTTTTTCATCTTCAATGTAATCTCCTTCAATATTAATACGATTATCACTAATAATCTCGTGTAGTGTTATCATATTATCATCAGAACCATCATTCATTTCAGAATCAAAACTTCCTTCACCGTTTTTGATTGACTTCATTGTTTGACGTAATCCAACTTGGACAGCTTGGCGAATTTGATAAAATACGTGTGTTGTAAATTTTGATTTGTCTTGGTCATAATTATTAATAGAATTCAAAATAGCAAATACACCTTCACTATACAAATCTTCAATTAAATCATTACTCATTGTTAAATCATTATGATATTTGTTAATAAACTTATGAATCATTGGAGTGTAGCGTCTAATCAATTCGTTTTTAGCTTCTTCACTACCTTCTTTAGCGTAAACAACTACCATTTCATCAATCATATTTTTAAACATTCGAAATCCCCCTATATTATATAATAAATTTATTAATATCTTAGAATTAACCAAAGATATTTAATTATAGCAATGAGAAGTGATTTACAATGTCGATATTCGAAGAATTTTGTCTATCCTTGCTCATTGCTATAATTATATTATATAATATATTTTTATTTTTGACAAGTATTTTTTGCATATTTAACATTTTTTATTGTTCATTAAATTCACAATCTTTTGTATTAACTTTAATTTCATCTTCATCAACCATATTACTTTCTCTTGCTGTTTCTAACAATACTTCATTAGAAGCAAGATAATAATTATATGTTTTGGCAATCCATTTCAACATACGAACTGTTTTAAACATAGTGAAGATTGTCACACTGTTAAGTAATTTATCGTAATCTTCTTTTAAAGCGTCTAACATTCTTTGATTTCCAATTAGACTTGAAAGCAATTCTTTTCTTGCTTCCTCTCTCAAACGTGTATATGTTGTTGTTTGACCGTTGTTTTCAAATTCTTCAATGGCTATATTAAATTTCTCAATTACCACTGTAACTTTTTCATCTACAGCTTTCGATAATTCTAAAAACATTCTTTTGTTCATATTAATCTCTCCTTTACGTTATTATTATATTGTTTAATATAATATATATTCTAAATTATTTTTGTTTAAAAAAAGAAGTAACCTATAGATAGGTTACTATTCTTTTTTAAAATGCAAGAAATAAATATAGTAGAAATACTACAAATGACATAGCTGTTAATATTGCACTTAATACACCATTAGTTCTATTTGATTTAAACCAAAATCTAGTAGCTATTAAATTGAGAATAGTAGCTAAAAACCAATAATTTGTACAAAGAATCACCGAAAACATTGTTTTTCCTCCTATTTTTATGAATAAAAGTTAAATTTTATTCGCATTCCTTAAAATGTTCTTTTAACATATCAATAGTTATCGTAATGGTTTCAAATAAATCTTATTTCATACTCATGTCCTCCTAATTGTTTATTTTTACCACTCTTATATAATATCATACAGAACACATAAAATCAACCTTTTTATAAAAAAAAGATTAGAATTAAATTCTAATCTTCATATAAAACAATTTCATTTTTTTCTAATGTTTTTTGAACATCAATAACACGCTGATTTGAGCTTCCTACCCAATGTTTTTCTGGTGATAATAAATCAATCTTGAATTTTCCGTCACATAACACATCAATAGTTTCAAGAATTTCTTTCTGTGGCATTTCCATTAATTCTTCATATGTGTATCCTGTCCACAACCATTGTGTCTTATTCGGAAAATCTTTTCGTAACTGTTTAGATAACTCAATAATATCTTTATAATTTTTGTAACTTAGAGGGTCACCACCACTGAATGTAATTCCAGAAATATATGGATTACTTAATTCTTCATAAATTTCTTTCATATGATTTTCATTAAATAATTCTCCTAAATTCTCATTCCAAGAATAACCATTGTGGCAGAAAGGACAACTATGTTCACAATGAGAAACCCATAAGATAATTCTGCAACCCTCTCCATTGAGAAGGTTGCATTTGTCAATATTCATTACTCGCATTTTTCATTTCTCCTTACATTGATTTACGGTCTGCAACTTCTTCTATTTTAGCGTCATTTAAACGTGAATCGCCTTTAACTTTAGAATAACTTAAATATCCATTCATACGGTCAATTTTAGTTAGATTGTCAGAACCACATTTAGGACATACGTGCATATCTAACTCTTGATGACCACAATCATCACAATATGATAATGCTAAATTTACACCTTGATAATATCCGTATTCCATACCACGTCTTAAAATATCTTTAATAGCTTTTAAGTTGTAGTTGATAGGATATTTAGTATAAGTAATACGTCCACCTGTTGATACATGGAATAAATCATATTCACCATCTTGTTTTTCAAAAGGTGTAACATCTTCTGATACATGAAGATGAAAACTGTTTGATATATATTTCTTATCAAAAATTCCTTCAATTAATCCAAATCGGTTTTTGAATTGCTCTACCTGTAATCCTACCAAGGATTCAGCAGGTGTCAATAGGTGTGAATGTTTCCACTCTTGTTATAACCTATTGCAACATATCTTAGGATTTGCTAAATCCCCCACCAGTTTCAGCCGTGTGCCTATCTCACAGCCTACTCTACTCGGTTACTCAGTAATGAAAAGCATTAATCATTACCTACCCTTTCGATGTCCTCTAAACTAGTTATAATATAACTAGCACGGTATTACCATATCCTATATAGGACTTAGGCTCTCTTACCACCTTAACGTTTCCGTTTAGTTGACCGTTAGCACGATAATTATATCGCACACCCTTTGGCAAGGTTTAGTGGTTTTACTACGGCAAACCTATCTACCGTATAAAGCATATAACCAACCATCTTCTGCTTTAAACTCTTTTATCTTTTTATCAACATAAGTTAATACTTCCATAGCAAATGAATTATCTTCACGTAATGATTTTCCATTGTGTAATAAACATAATTCATTTAATGCTGTATATCCGAAACTTGCTGTCATAGGTTTTAACATATCCAAACCAATTTTATCGTCATATTTTAAGTTACCATTTAAGAAACCGCCTTGTGTAAATCCTAATGGATTAGTACTAGCTTTTAAGTTTGCAATATGTTGATATGTACGGATATGAATTCCACGAATCATCTCTAAATAATAATCTAATAATCCATAGAAATCTTCACCTGTTACTTTAGACTCTTGATAAATCATACATAAGTTTAATGTGATGGCACCAACATTAAATCTCCCAACAAAGATAGGTTTATCATCTTCATCCATTGGTGTCATTCCACCACGTTCATACCATGGAGAAAGGAACGCTCTGCATCCCATAGGTGACACGATTCGACAATATTTTTGATACATTTCTGGTACATATCCATCACCACTTAAACTGAGGTAATCTGGGTACATACTTTTAGAACTACATTCAATTGCTAAATCAAATAAATATTCCATCTTTTTACCTTCACCATGAACAGCTTCATCATAGAGGAAAACTAACTTCGGGAACAGCATTTGACGTTTGAATCCTTCTTTACCTTGTCCTTCACGTCTTACTTTTAAAATTGTTTCAGATACCATGCGTTCAAATTCAGACTCACCAACACCGAATGAGAATGTAGTAAAGATGTAGTCACCACGACTAGAAGCTACAGTATTTAATTTAATTTCTAAACCTTGAATACCTTGTTCTAATTCTCTACGTACTTTTTTCATTGCATATTCATGTACTCGTTCTTCTGATACAATCTCAATACCATTTTCAAGTAACATTTCAATGTATTCTTTACGATACTTTTTATATGATTTCTCACAATATGGAGCTAATACTCCATCAACCTCTGGTATCGTATAGCCTCCGTAACCTTGTGAAGCCATTGACATGATAATATCACCTAATACGTCACAAGCTGTATCTAATGATTTTGGCTCATTATACCACACGTTACCCATTTCAAATCCACCTTTCATGATGTTTGAAACGTCAGCTAAACAACAGTTCATAGCTAATAAACGGTCACGCATATCATGTACATAAATGAATCCATCTTTACAAGCACGTATTTCTCGGTCTGTTAAGAATGTTTTTTGATATAATTCCTTCATTAACACACCTGTAATTAAGCTACGTTTTGTTGATACTAATGAACTATCAGCATTACTATTTTCTTTATCTCCAATATATAATACTGATTGTGCTTTCTGATACACATTATCTAAGATTGATACGAAATCTGTTTTGTAGTTACGATAGTTACGATATGAGTCAGCTACAGTTTTATCAATAGTTGCCAATACCATTTCGACCACGTTATGTAAGTCTTTAACATGAATCATTCCATTAAAACGTTCTTCGATTACTACTTTTACACCATTCTCTAATTCTTTTAACTGTTCTTCTGTAAATTCAACCAAAACTCGTTCAGAGCTTTTCTTAACAGCATTAAATAATTTGTCTTTTTTAAATTCTTCGATTGTGTTATCTTTTTTTACAATTTTAATCGTTTGCATCGTACCATTTCCTTTCTTACTATTATCGTATATTATATATTATATAATATAATAGAATATATATTCTATTATATTATAAATTACTAACAACATAATCACATAATTGTTTTTTACTAATACCACTATTGTTAATTACTTCCACAGGAATATGTTTTTTTCTCAATTCATCTGATAACAACATATATGTTCGTTGTTGTTTTAACGCTTCATCCACTGTATGTTTTACATATTCAAACTTATCACGTCCACCTAAACGTCTTTCATATTCGTTTGGATTTGAAGTTAAAATAATCACCTTAACATCATAATAATATTGCAACACTTCTAATTTATATGTTAATATTTGGAAGTTTTCAGAATTATCATAATCCTTTTTACCTAGACGATTATAGACCTCATTACTGATAAATGAACGACATAAGATGAAGTTCGAATTAAACATTCTTGAATCCATAATCATATTCAACATATTTGCATGGTACATATATGAATTATTTTTGTTATCATTCCCAATAGATGAAAGACTAAGCATTGTTGTATTTTTCATATTTTCACGTAAATTATGTGCTAATGAGCTTTTACCACTCCCAATCGCACCTTCTACGATAATTAATTTTGGTTTTTTGTTTTCCATACTTATCATCTCCTTTACATATGATATTATATAATAGAAAATGGTTGAAGTCAACCATTTTTCTATTTAATTTTTGAAATTTTAGTTATAAATTCTTGCATAGAATTATAATCTTTTTCCCAACCATTCGCTGTTTTAAACGTTTTTGGTCTTAATTCAGTTTCTTTGACATTGATAATATCATTAGTAGTTACTTCTAATTCCTGTAGAATATTCCCACTGATTTTATATGTCATATTTTTACCTGTTCGTAGATAGTAAATGTTAATCCATTTAGTTGCATAATTACCATCAATTCCTGTTACAACTCCTACAGATGGTTTGATGTTTTCATTTTTGTAACTAATATAACCTAAGAATTCATTTTGAGCTTCTACAATTTCTTTAATTGTGAATTCTTTATCATCTAATTTTAACATTTCTTCCTTGATAATATCAATACGTTTTGATTTTGTTTCTAACTTTAATGTCTTTTTATATTTTTTGCTGAATAAGTCATAGATGTTCATTAAATATTTACCTTTACCATAATCACTAAAGAACCCTAATTGAATTAAAATCTTCATTTGACGTGAATTTACAGATGTTGTTTCGGCAATATCAACTAATAAATCGACAAATCTTTCACCATTTTTATCTAATGTCTTATGTTGCTCACAATTTGCTAATTTATATAACTCATTCGCAACCGTTTCATTCATAAACTTAATACTTTTTAATCCTTTATAGATTACTTTATTTTCTAAATCGTATGAATATTTTGATTGAGAATATCCAAATTTAATATCAGATAATTCAATACCAAAATAAGGTAACTCACCAATTAAATCATGTGTAATTTTTTCATCACCTTCATTGATATTTAACGCAACTGAATAGTATTGAACAGGATAATTAGCTTTCAGATACGCACCATATAAGCTATCATATGCTACTGATAAACTATGACTAGAGTTAAATCCATATGCACTAGCGTCCTCAATGATTTTCCATACCTTTTCAGCGTTTTCTTCTGAACCTGTTTTAGCTGTAAATCCTTCAACAAACTGACTTCTTGTTTGCATGATTACATCTTTTTTCTTTTTAGAAACAGCTTTGATAATACCATATGTTTCATCTTCTGGAATACCAGCATATACAAGAGCAGACATAATGTTTTCTTGATATAAGACAAAGTTCATTGACGTTTCAAGTAATTTATCAAATTCTGGAATACCATAACTAAAGTCTTGACGGTTTAATAAGTATGACTTCATACTCTCAAACGAAGGACGAATACCAGCTACAAAGTGGGATAATTCCTCTACGTTCTGTGGTTTATATTGCATTACTTGTAATTTAGATGATTGTGTTGATGTTTGGTTTAATGTAGCTGTGATTCCATCTTCATATAATCCCCAAACCTTTTTATCATTCATTGTCATCTGTTTCAAGTCTTTGATTGAGTCAATAGGTTTACCTAACTCTTTGTACACCTCTGAAATCAATAACCATACAGAAACCATTAAATACCTTTATACCCTCTCTTTCGAGATACTTTAACACTGATTTAACAGTGGGAGTAGACTATTCCTTATACTTCACCTTTACGTGGTCAGTATCACCTATTATAGTCGTTGAAGGTCTACAAATAACACATTAACATCTTTTGTCTATTATCTCTAAAAATGTATTATATTTTCTTTCAATATAAATATCTGCATTAGAATATAATTTATCAAATATTTCTTTTATTTTTAGTGGATTCCCAACTCTTATTGTGTATGTTATATCACTTTCCTCTACATACTTTGTTGTTAATTCTAAGTAATTGTATACATAATCACACACATTTTTTAATCCAGTGAATTGAAATACGCATTGTTCTTTGATTGTATAATCATATTCGTATATATGTATTCCTCCATCACCATCAAACAAACCTCTTACAAAATGATGTTCAAATTCTTTTGGGATAAACGATAAGATTTTATCAATATCAATTTCATAGCTTTTTCTATTGTGAAATCCAAGTTTTAACAAATCATCATTAAAATTTTTGCAAACTATATTTAAAGTTGGATTCCCATATTTATCATATCTAATCGGAGCATTTGATTTTAATTCTTTTTTATACTTTTCCATTATATCTAAATCTTTCAGTGTCAGCATCAATGCTCCATTTTTACTCAAATGACCGTCAGTTAATAATAATCCAATTATATATGCCTTATTTGCCGTATTGATGTTTTCGAAATATCTTTCATCTAAATCATAAACATTATTATATCTATTACGTCTTATTTCTACATCCCATCTCTTTAATTGTCTTATTATTGTCGAATCATGACAATCATATATTTTAGCTATTTTACAACTTGACATTTTATCATTTACATACATATCAATTACCTTATCTTTTTCTTTATCCCAAAAATCAAAACCTCCATTACTTTTGTGCATACTTACAAACCTCCTATATAATTTATGTAAGTATGTTAATGTGTTATTTATATTTCCATGCTAATTATCCATTGCACAAACACTTAGGATTTAACCTTATGCCATCCTATTTCTTTTTTCTGCTTTCGCAACATTCACGCTCATTGTTTCCAATCACGTTGTAGTGAAATAGGCTTTAGGAACTTCTAGCAATTTAAGGTGTAATAATACGCTATATTTCTATATCGCACGACTATTTTATTAATCATTTTTTAAATACTTCCACTTATCCGCTGTATTCTTATCAATCATTGCACAATAAGCGTCACCAACTTTAATAATTCCAATTTCTTCTCGAATATCACCACTTAACAATAAAAATCCACATGGATTAGGTGAAGCACTCTCAATCACATCACCAATAGCGTCTACTTTTTTAAATAATTCTTCATATTTACTTTGTTTTCTAGCTCCATCAATATCCTTTGTAATCTCATTTGATTCAGTAGGACTAATATTCATAGCACGACATACGTTTTTAATACGTGCTTTTTCCTTCTGTTCTCCGAATGAAATCATAACATAACATCCATGCTCACCTAAATACTCTCTTGTGGCTTCAACAAATGGTGTTTGGTCTACTAGATTGTGGTCTATATCAGGGAGTGAGCGTGTTTCTAAGATACGTGATTTACTCATAAAACGTGTTGGATATAACTCAATCTTCTCTTCTAATCTATCAATATTTGTAAATCCTAATAATTTATTGATTAAGAATGATACACCAGAACCACGTCCTGTTTGAGTTAAAATTCCACCTAATTCTTTTGCACGTTTGATGATATAATAATTATCTAAGAAGTAATCCTCCATCTGTGTTCCTTCGATAATGTCCATCTCAAATCTTAAAGCGTCAAAGTATTTTTTTCTATCTTCTTTAGGTAAATGTTCGTATTGTTTTTTGAATTCTTCATTGACAACATCCTTTAACTTCTTAACCTTTTGTTCATGTGTATCATTTGGGAACAATGTAGGCATTTTAATATCATCTTCAAATACAAATTGTTCAGTTTTTTCTTCGATAATCAATGTATTCTCGATAGCTTCCTTTACTTGTTCATCACTTAATACACCTTGAATTTTGTAACGTTCTACAATTTCATCATATGTCGGATAATCAATTTGGAATAAATCTTCATCACCATAGTTCATACCCTTACCTTTTAACAGAATGCTACGATTCTCTTTATCTTGTTCCGTAATAAAGTGAGTATCACATCCATGAATTAATTTAATTCCATATTTTTTAGCCATCTTCAACATCAATTCATTATGCTCAATTTGCTTACGATGATTATGTGATTGAACCTCTAAGAAGAAATTCTCACCAAAATGATGACGTAATCTAATAAGAATATTTTCATTAATGCCAACTCCAGCAACACAAGCTGTTGTTACGATAAAGTTTTTTGGGTCTAATTTAGAAATAATATCAAAATCAAGTCGTGCTTTATAATAATACCCTGTCATATTAGCTTCTGATAAAGCTAAATTTAATTGCTTTAATCCTTTATGATTAAGAGCCATGATAACAATATGATAATTTGTTTTATCCTTTTCAAATCTATCCTCTACAAAATATGCTTCTGCTCCGACTAATAACTTTAATCCATTCTTTTGACATACTTCATACGATTCTAAGATTGAAGTCATTCCACCATGATAACCATGCTCTACGGTAGATATTGAAGTATGACCTAATTCTAATGCACGTCTAACATAATCGTGAACAGTTAATGTACAATCAATAGTAGCAATATTTGAATACTTTGAATGTCTATGATAATTTACATATTTTTTCATTCTTCATCTCTCCTTTACATATTATATTATATAATAAAAAGGTGGAAATGTCCACCTTTTTTAAAATAATATTGTATAAATTATATAAGAAAGAGCCATAATAAGCCAAGAGAAGGCAAATGTGAATAAATACATTTTTCTCTAATACTATCAATAAAGAAATAGATGATAACTAACAATAAAATAATATATAATATTATTTTTCATCACCTTTTCTATCAATCAATACTTGAACTAATTTAGCTCTTAAATCAGCTAAATCTTCATATTGTTTTGACTCTCTCAATCCTAATCCTTCTAATACCAACATTTCTCCATTGACTAAACTTAAAACTTTACGAATATCTTTAATTTCCAATAACATATCACATCATCCTTTATATTTCATTTGATACTCTTTTAATGCTTGACATTTATTACATACAGAACAGATATTTGTACAATAGAAACTAGTACCCTTATTCACTTCCTTAGCTTCCCATGTATCATATTGAGTCAGCGATTCAATCTCTTCAATCGTTTCAAGAACCCAAGATTTACAATACATTTTAGTGACTTCATTATATGGATATTCAACAAATGCGTCCTCGAATTCTTGACCCTCTTCCAATTCTCTACGCTCAATCATCTTCTTAGTACGTTTACCTTGAACCATGCAATACTTCAACATCATCCATTTAATATCTCGTACTACATACCCTAGTTCTTCTAGTGCTAAACCATATAAGATTAACTGATTAGCGTTCTTTTCTAAATCCTTCTTAGCATATTTGCTTGATGTTTTAAAGTCAATAATAGAAACAGTTCCATCTTCATTATGAATAATTAAATCAATAAACCCTGTCAGTTTATGACCTTCTAATTCAAGTGAAATCTCCTTTTCAACTTCAAACTTAACACCTTGTAATGGTTTAAAGTTTCGTAAGCAATGATTGATATTCTCGACATATTTATTCTTAATGTTATCATTCACAAATTCAATACCGAAAATCTCGCATTCATCCACTTTATCTTCAAACATTTCAACACGCTTTTCAACATCAATATCTTTACCGCTTTGAATATTTTCTAAAATCTCATGAATTTCCGTACCAATCTCGCTGTAAATATTCACACGTTTTTCTGATTTCATCTCATAAGATAACCAATAAGCATGACGACAATCATTAAATAATTTTAATCGACTAAAACTATATACTGTTTCCTCTTTATTCATTCTCTACACCTCTGTACCATATAATATTATTTTTAATTAATTCACTAAACACCTCTTTGCCTAAATCCGTAGGTGAGCACTTTTTACCTAACAATCCATTCTTATCAAGGATATATCCCACTTTGACATTAGGTAGAATACGTTTAATCTTCTTACATTCATCTTCTAACACATCCTCCGTAACGTCTGTATCATATCCAATGATAATTTTATCAACATCATACTTCATCAATCTTATTTGTTGTTCACTGATAGAGTGACTACCTACAGAAGCACAGCGATTAAATCCAAATGAGTCACATTGCATTGTAGCCTTCTCTGACTCAAATAAAATAACACTCCTTTTTTCAAGGATTTTATCTCGATTTTCGAAATAACCATATAGATGATTTGTCTTTTTAAATTTCTTTAAAGCGATATATTTATAATCACCACAATCATCATCATTGTTACGTCCTTTAACACCAATAACCTCACCTTCGGTATTTCTCCAATTAATAGTAATATAATGATTTTGAAAATCGTATCCGACACCAAATTTCATTTGAGTTTTAATACTAATCCCATCATCTAAGAAACGTTGATTTGGTCTTTTTGAATATGCCTTCAAATCATCTTCACTGTAAACATGGTCTGTAATTTCTGTCTGATTTCCAATGAATTTTCTAAAAACACCACCGAATAATTGTTTCCTCTTAACTTCAACCTGTTTGGCTTCACCACCAAATAATGAACTAAGATAATTATGTACTTGATTAAATGTTTGCCCACTATTCCAACACAGAATACTATAAATATCTCCCTTTACGTTTTTACTCCAAATCGTTGAGTAGAGATTATCAAGATTAATTACAACAGATGTAGGGTTACTATCCTCGCTATATCCACATCTAATTTCTTTTCCTCCAAACTCTTTAATATGAGCAAATCCATAATGTTCGAGTGCTTGAATTAATAGATTAGTATTGTTTATTAAATTTTCCTTTACCTTATCTGACTTCATTTTTACCACTCGTTTCCTATACACTTTCAATAATATTATATAAAAATATTACAACATATATTCTAATATTTTATATAATATCATACATTTTTTAAAAAATCAATAGTGAAAAAAAGAAAACCTAGAAAATCTAGGTTTAATTTCTTTGAGAATCTGGATGTACTGTACAGTAACCAATCTCATAATATGTTGCTGTTTGACCGTTGAATTGATACAAGATATAAATTCCATCTTGACCGTTACGACATTTATCAACATATAAAACTAAATAACGTTTATCTTTATCAAGTTTGATTTGCTCTTTATATGTTTTACCTAATGTTTCATCATATTTCCAACGGTAAGGCTTAACATCATACTTCTCTCCTGTATATTCATCAGCGTGTAAATAACGGAAGATAGCGTGATTTGATAAAATCTCTTTGATTTGTTTACCTTGTGATAAATCCGCACCGCTTAACTCACGTTTATTTGAAGCGTACTGTGCAATTTGGAATGTTAAAATTAAACCTTGTTTGTTCTTTTGACAAGCAATATCTAATTTTTTACTATCTTCAATAATCGTTGCCCATGCACGATTATCAGCACTATTACTAGCTTTCATTGTATCGAACACTACAATACGACTACCCATCTTGTTCCACTTGTTCATGATACGAATAATTGTATCAATATCACCATCACAATACTTAATGAACACTAATCTACCCTTTAATTCAGTATTTACATACTTCTGAACTTGACGTAATACTTGTAAATCTTCTTCTGTACATTTACCTTTTAACATTTTTTCACGACTTAATTTATAATATTTGAATTGACGTGTTGCAATAATAGAATATAACATAAATTTGTACTGCTGATATGATAACTCATTCGAGATTAATGTTACAATCTCACCTTTTTCAATCATTGGATATAAGATGTTACTGAATGTAAATGTTGATTTACCATTACCAGACGGTGCTGAAATCTGCGTAGTCATTCCCATTGGAATACCGTAGAAAATGTCATTTAAGATTTTAGCATATTTTTCAAATGTTACAGTTTCAATAGCTTCACCATTAACAATCATATCGAATTCATCATCAGCGAAATATAACTCATTCACTTCCATATTTTTATTAATACTACTTTCATCTGAAATACTATTGATTAATTCTTCAACATAGTTAGCCATTAATTGTGAGTCATTCATACCTTTAATCTTTTCAAATTCACTTGCTAAACGCTTTTGCATTAAGAATAAGTTAATCATGTAGTTTGATTGTAATAACTTATCATAATACGTTTCAAAGTTGCTTACGTTCATCGTCTTAGCTGTATTAATAATTTCTCTTACTCCACCATATTCATTAATGATTTCTTTTAAAGTTGGATAGTCCTCTAGGTAAGTTTCAACTGTAACTCGGTCAAATTCAACGATACCATTATCAACCATCTGTAACCCTAGTTTATATAAAATCTTACTATCTTCATTGATTAATTCATTATTGTTAATTTTGTATTCCATGAATAGTTCGGGATTTTTCCACATTGATAAAACCACACGACCTTCAATAGTTTCACGATTTTCTAAATATTTTGATGGTACTTCATTTACATTAATTTCCATATTAATCTCTCCCTTAATTCGATTACATTTATATTATATAATATAAAATTTTGAAAGTCAACAACTTCTTACAAAAAATCACGAATACTCTTTCTTTTTTTAGTTGTACGACTCACGCTAATGGGTTCATCGAATGTAACAAATGCAATTCGTTCTTCTTGTTTCGTCTTACGCTGTAATTCCTGTTCTACATCTTTCTCTACAGAAGCAAATACGTATTTAGCTTTGATTGTACTGTTCGGAAACGTCTTTTTAGATATGATTTCTGTCAATTTATAGCGTTTTTCGCTCAAAATTGTGAATAAAATCTGTCTTTTATCCTTATCGAAATCATCCTTTAATCTGTTTCTAATGTATCCATTAACGGTCTTACCCATAGTCTTAACACCGATAATAGATTTAATCATTGAAAAGATTTCTCTATCAAGAATTTCTTCATCACTCGTAACATCCTTACAATGTTCACAGCAGAAGTAAATC
>ERZ773218.904-NODE-904-length-32058-cov-10.153829_pt1 | contig 32058 bp, 28 predicted proteins | sample MGYA00580527_ERZ773218 | MGnify/ENA primary metagenome ERZ773218 (study PRJEB29015, sample SAMEA2737763) | human gut metagenome | biome: human gut; feature: human-associated habitat; material: faeces | place: China | collected 2012 ...
ACTCTGATGTCAGTACCACAATGAATATTTACGCTCACTCAACAAGAAAAGCAAAACGGGATTCCGCAAGACTTCTTGATAAAGTAGCGAGCAATGCTTAACTAAAAATTTCCCTTATTTCCCTTGCGGATTCCGCATAAGGGCAAAAATAAGGGAAAATACATATCATTTCACTATTTAATGGGCTGAAAAGCCTGTAAAATAAGGAAAGTTCAGGAAATCTCTCCACAAATTCCGATTTATCAAACTCTTTTTATTTCTGCTGAAACATCTTAAAATGCTTCAACGCCTCCACAATTGCACTTTCTTATAACTCCAATGAATCCATGTTTAGTAAGAAGTCATACACGTTCATCATCAAAATGCCATCGTCATTATAAAATGGTTTTGGTGTATCCAAAGTGATTACAATTTTCTTAAATGAATCATTGATTTTCAAAAATGGGCGAATCTCTTGTGCCATTTTTTCTTCCGTTCGTAACATATATGCGGACTGAATATAATACTTTTTAGAGCCTTTATTACAAATAAAGTCAACCTCCAACTGTTTCTTTACCGGTTTTCCTTCCTCGTCCTTTGTATAACCAAGGAAGTGATTGTGGTTGACCTGCACCTTTCCGTCTTGGTAACGAAATGCCGTCGTCAGTGTAAATGCATGCTTTCAGACTCGCCAAAAGCCTGAAATTTCACAGTCCCTTCCTATGCCTATTATTCCAAAAACAAGTGTCTAATTTTCAAGCAAATGAAACAATAGTCCAATCAAAAAACATACTACGATTGCAACAATTGCAGCTACAATCATTTTCAGTACATTTTGATATGGTCGTTTTCCGATTTCTCGCTGCTTCTGTATTTCGTCCAATCTTTTTCCTTCAGAAAAGGCTACAATCTCTTTGTAAGTCTGAATATCGTTGTCCTTTTTCACTTTTTCCACTTTCAAAGCCCAGTACATCGTAATTACAAAAAGAATTCCAAATGGAATAAATGCAAGCCGTTCCAACCAAAAGAATAACGGGACTGCCGATAAAAGGGTAATTACCAGATGCACAGTGAAAATGTTACCATAATAGTTAAACTTCTTAATTTCTTGTTCATTGATTTTTTCTTTCATATTTTCAATATCTCCTTTGATTAAATTATCAATGGAGGTCTTGAATACTTCACTCAAAAGAACCAAGCTATTTACATCCGGATAACTTTTCTCATTCTCCCAATTTGAAATCGTTTGTCGAGAAACATATATGTGCTCGGCTAATTGGTCTTGTGATAATTGGAGTTCCGAACGATATTTTTTAATTTGATTTCCGAGTTCCATTCAATTTACCTCCTTGCATTTGTATCTTAATCAAATACAGATATTGGCGCTATCAAAAGGCTTTGACAATCGGCTTTTGAGCTTTGTCAAAATCTTTTGACACACTAGAAATGCTATTGAAAGAGCTGTAAACTTCCGATTTATCAAACTCCTTTTATTTCTGCTGAATCATCTTAAAATGCTTCAACGCCTCCACAATTGCACTTTCTTTATCTTCTGGGCACTGTGGCTACCTGTCATATTCTCTTCCTCCATTCCTATTTTCTCTATCTTAGTCAGTCCGACAAGCAAGAAGTTTACAGTTCTATACCTACATCATATTCATTATCTATTTATCATTCAGATAAAACATTAAATAACCTTGGTACTCTATCTTCTAAATAATTGATTACCTTTGCATTACTTTTGTCCAAATCAACTTCAACAACAAATCCACCACACTCGTTTGTTTTCATCAATTCACATCGTCCCACAGAGTTATAAACATATGCTAAAGGTATTTCTTCTTCATAATGTGAACATCCCAAAATATACACTTCATTTTCAATGGCTCTAGCTTTTGCTAATGTTGTCCACTGTTCAAGTTGTAAATCATGATACATTCCTGTTCCAATAATATTTATAAGCATAATCGGATCTTCTAAAGACATTATCCTTGCTACTTCTGGAAAATGAATCTCATAACAAATCAGGACGCCTATTTTTCCAAATTTGGTATTAACACAAGTGATTTTTTCACCGTGTTGTTTCCCCTTTTCTTTTTCACCCTTAGTTAAAATGCATTTTGTATATTCATCAACAATCTTACCGTTATCAATAACAAGCACTTTATGTTGACCATTATTACGCAAATCTTTAAAACCTGTAATGATATATTTCTGTTCATTCTTTATAATTTTAAGAGCTTCAGTCAATGTATTACTATCCAAAAATCCTTCTGGGAAAACATATAAATCTACATCATTTTGAGAAAGAATTTTTCTTAGTTCATATATACTATTACCTTTGTAAGGAACAGCCAATAATACCTTCAACTTCATAATTACACCTCTTCACTAAATTCAAACTTAACACGTAATTTAATTAAATACTCTTTCTCCCCCTAGATACTACACTGACAAACTTTGTTAATTTAAGAAGTTTTTTTCAATTGAGTCTAACGATATCCTTGTTCTTTTTTTATTTGTTCTTCAAGTTCTTTAGCAATTTGCATTTTTTCTGCTTTCTCAATTGGAATTGCAATAATAACTGCATAAACAATTCCTATAATCAATGAAACTAGTAAAAAAATATTACATAAAACAAAGCTGTAACGAGGTTCCATATGAAATATGACGATAATGGTTGGTAATATCATCAGACTCAATAGCGCAGAAGTAAACACATGTGCTCTGTGCCAAACCTCAGGATAATCCTCCGTTTGTGGAATTCTAATACCAAAAATACTGTTGGGACTTGTAAATGGCATAACTATTGCGCTAATAATCATTATAACTAGATAAATAATACATCCATAAGATGGTTTGTGTAAAAAGACTTCTTTTATGATGGTTTCATTTGACCAAAATATAAAGCTACAAATTGCAAGGACGGTAAATGACGCTACATATATTAGCATTGACTGTACATACTTATAGGCTATACTAGTTGCAATTAAGATTGCTACAGGTAGAAAAATGTAAATATTCATTTGATACTGTAACTTACTATGTATTTCATTTATTACCATCAACGAGCTCACAATATGAGAAATTGTAAGCGCTAATAAATATTTTTGTTGTGTAAGCATTTTTTACCTTCTTTCTTAATTTGTTACGAAAAGCTTTTCTTGTAAAACATCGTAACACCATATCTTCTTAATATCCATCAATCTCTAGTTGAATCTTCTTCTGATTTGAACTCAATTATTAGTTGAATTATTCTACAAATACTGAAGTTACATTATGTGTTTTTATACCCATGCTTTCAGAAATATGCACGTAAATTTCTTATTTATCGGACTAAAGGCATCCATTTTACTTCACCTTCGTCTGATGATTTTAATGTTCCGCTGAATTTATTTGTTTTATAAAATACAACTATGTATCTAGAGCCATCTTCTCTCGGCCAATCTTTTGTCCCACAAATTCTTGGATTTTCTATTTTTAATCCTGTTTCTTCATATACTTCACGTATTACCGAATCTACAAACGATTCTCCTTTTTTAACGTGACCACCGGGGAATGTCAAGCCTCCCCAATTTTCATCTATCTTATCTTGTACAAGTACATTTCCTTTGTCATCATATACCATGCACATATTATAGCATACAAAACAAGGCTGATGAAATACTTTTTACTTTGCCGGGAAGTTATAAATTGCGGCGTAAAACCCACACGCTTGCGTGTGGGATGAAAGCTGCTTTTTCTGTGCAAAACTATATTTCTACTACTTGACATTAACATAGAGTAAACATATTATCTATGTATAATAGTGCAAAGTTCAAAATGAAAGTGAGTATTTTAGAGATGCGTTAGAAGCACAGTATTTGGAGGGGGTAATCATGGCACGACCAAAAAGTAATAATGTACAGATTAACATTTCCATTCCTTCCGAGTGGAAAGAACAGCTTGAAAACCTTGCCCGTATCTATTCTGTCGAAGAAGGAACTACTATTACCTTCCTTGACCTGATGCGCAGGGGGATTCAGGAAAAATATCAGTTAGGAGAAACAGACGATGAGCGAGGAACAATATCATAGTGCTTCGCATTGTAAATATCTGACGCAGTACCATATCATCTGGTGTCCGAAATTCAGATTTTCGGTATTGCAGAATGGTGCAGATGACACACTCAAAAATATCCTTGCAAATATCTGTAATCAGTACGGATACATAATCAAAGCGTTGGAAGTGATGCCAGACCATATACATATATTTGTAGATTGCCCACAGACAGTTGCCCCTTGCGATATAGTAAGAACATTGAAAAGTATCAGTGCAATTGAAATGTTCAAGGCATATCCACAATTAAAACAGTTCTACTCTCGGTGTGGAGTATTATGGTCAAGAGGATATTTTGTATCTACCGTAGGTCATATAAGTGAAGCTACGGTAAAGAAATACATCGAGGAACAGAAAGATCATGAGTGACAAAGAATACAAGAAACTTCTGAAACAATATCATAAACTTTCTGACAGGCATATCCTAGTTGTAGAAACTGATATGCCTTATCCTGATGTTCTGAAAGTCGTGGCTCTTTCTGATAAAATCCGCAAAGCTGGCAACGAGCTTGTTAGTCTTATGAGAAAGAATTACGACCAGCTCATGCGTACCAAGAAATATCGTAAACTACTAAAACTGTACGGCAATACTGAGGATAAGGACAAACTTAAAGCTCTCGCTAATCAGCTCAATGATATGCAGAAATCTTATAATGTTACATGGGATTTTTGCAGGACATCTATGATTCCTATAGGCAAGAAATACAGTATAGATGCGGTGTTTGCTCTCACAAAAGCCGAAGACATATGGCGAGGTATGGAAAAATGTCTTTATGATAACGGTAAGATTACACATTTCTCAAAATACGGAGAATTACCATGTATCAGAGCAAAACAGATAAATCGTGGTATTCCGATGTTTGTTGAGGATGGTAAACTTCGATTCAAACTTAGAAAGATGCAATTCGGGATTCATGTCAACGACAGGTTTCAGTCTGATGAAGTTAACGCCGTTTTGTCTTATCTTGAGAATCCTGACAAGATGGATGCTGATGCTGTCAATACGCTTATAGAAGAAGCCTGTTGTATAGATACTTACAGACCTTGCTATGCTACTCTTGTTCCAAGATTGATAAGAGGTAAGTACAGAGTATATCTGCATCTGACAATAGAAGGCAAAGCTAAGCCTAAATATGATAGATTCGGCAATCCAAGACATAAATACGGTAAAGGCATGATAGGTGCTGATATAGGAACGCAGACAGTTGCCTATACTTCTGATACTGAAGTCGGACTGAAGAACCTTTCAGAGCGTGGCAACAGCATACAGACTTCTGAACGCAAGGAACGCTTATATTATCGTGCTATGGACAGGAGTAGACGGGCAACCAATCCACAGAATTACAATCCTGACGGCACGATCAAGAAAGGTAAAAAGACTTGGAAATATTCTAATCACTACAAGAAGCTGAAAGCCAAACACGCTGAATTATGCCGTATAAATGCAGTAAATAGACAGCTTGCAATAAACGAAGATGCTAACTATCTGCGAAGTCTTGGAGATACATTCGTCACAGAACCTAAAAATGCAAGCAAGCTGATGAAACGGGCTAAGAAGACTACTGTTAATAGCAAAGGCAAATTTAATAAGAAAAAGCGCTTTGGCAAATCTATAAAGAATCGTTGCCCGTCTGGATTTCAAACTACTGTTGAAAAGAAATTCAAAGTCACAGGCGGCGCATATATAGAAGTTTCGAATAATTATAGGGCAAGCCAGTACGACCACACGGCAGATGACTACATTAAGAAAAAGCTGTCTGATAGGCTCTACAGACTTCGAGACGGAACATTGGTACAAAGAGATTGGTATTCATCATTTTTGCTCTATTGTTACGACTACAGAACGCAGGATATAGACAAAGATAAATGTATTACAGATTTCGGCAGGTGCTATGACAAAGAAAAAGCCCTAATCGCATGGATTAAGGCTAATCATATCAAAATACTAAACAGTGGAATTAAAGTAGCTTAACAACTAAATGTTAGGGAGATTGATTGTACTTCCTTGTCGTAAGACAGAAATTTACCGCTAATGTGGTCGTAGGACTGCTTGGTAATGAAAGCTCTGATTCAAACAGGTTTACACTTGTAACTCCAAAGCCTGAAAATGGTGTACGATTACAAGCTACACTTGGCAATCAGAACCCCACGGGCTTGCCCGTGAGAGCAGTCAGGCTAGTATAATACATGTGGCGAAAACCATACGCCATTACAGTCATAATTTATTATTAGTATTAGGAGAAATTGCAATGAATACTCCCAAAAAGAAAAAGAACCGAATATATACCATGCTATCCGGCATAACCTTTCTGGTTTTTCTTGGCTGTGCTGCATATCTTATTTTTTATCTTGGAATACAGCCATACTACTTAAAGCAACAAAGCAAAAAGATAAATGCTGCTTACTATAATTCTTCGGAATTTGATTCCGGAAATAAAAATTCCGACGGTCTGCTATTGAAATTTTCCCAGCTTTTAAAGACAAACAAAGATACAAAGGGCTGGCTCAGAATTCCGGGAACCAATATTGATTATCCTGTCGTTCAGGGAGAAAAAAACTCCGATTTTTATCTGCACCATAATTTAAAAGGAGACACGGATAAAAATGGCTGCCTATATATTGATGCCAATTGTAATGTAGAGACTCCTACAAAAAACATTGTAATCCATGGCCACAATATGGAATCTACTCGAATGATGTTTTTTCAACTTCCAAAATATAAAGATATGGAATTTTACAAAAAGCATCCTATCCTCATATTTGACTCCATCTATGATGAATCCAAATGGAAAATCATTTCGTTTATGAGAGTCTCAGGAACTTATTCCCATAACGACGGCTTTGATTATATGCAAGGTGAATTTAATGATAATGAGGAATTTCTAGACTTTCTTCATCAAGTAGAAATGCGTTCTCTCTATCAGTGTCCTGTGACCGTAAATGAAAAAGACTCATTACTTATGCTCTCAACCTGTACCTATGAAATTGACAACTGCCGTTCTGTTGTTGTTGCCAGAAAACTTCGAAAAGGGGAATCAGAAGATGTGAACACCTCAAAAGCTTATCTGAAAAATGATGTGTTATATCCTGATGATTGGTATTCTAAATATGGTGGAAAAATGCCTGTCGCTAACTCCTTCACAGAAGCCATATCTGAACACACTCTTGATTGGTATGATGGAAAACGGAAGCATTAAATTTTATTCCTTGTCGGTCAAAAAAAGAAAGGATACATATCAATGCCATCCTTTCTTCCATATTTTTTATTATTTTTCTGCTTTTCTTTTTTTGTTCATAACAATACTCAATACCAACATTGAAATACCTAATATGCCAACAACAATTGCAGAAATAATTCTCTCACCTGTTTTAGGTGCATTTTCCGGTGGGTTTGTAATCACTGTTACTGTTTCTTTTGGAGTTGTTGGTTTCTCTAAAATTACTGTCGGTGCTGCTGTCGTCGTCACTGCTGATGTTGTTACCGCTTCGTATGTATTCGAAAAGACTACGTCATCTGTTTTTTCCGTAGCTCCATTTTCCACTGCATATATTACAGACTTCAAACCACCATTTCCATCATTTTCAATGGAGACTGTTACCGTGTAAACAGCACTATCATAAGTAAAATGTTCTGCATTACCCGCTTCCTGAGAAATGAAATAATTATATCTTCCCGGTTTTGTATAAGTCATGGGACCAATTTCTACTTTGCCATTATCCTTAATCGTAACCTCTTTTACATCTGGCATAGGGTTTGTTTCATTTTCAGATTTAATTACCACTTTATACTCAATACCTGAAGGTACCGAATCCCCTAGTGTCTTAATCTCTACCGGAATAGAAGCGGTACAATATACCTTTTCTTCTGCATATGCCTGTGTCTGGAACAGCAGAAGTGCAACGAAACATGGAAGTAGCCGCAATATAACAAACTGTTTCATCTTGTTTTTCATATTATAGTACCTCCATCTTTACTTGTTTTTTTATTTATCCAACCGTCCAAACAAGACAACTCGTTCATTCGTTCCTGCTTCAGCGCAGGTTGATATTCCGATAATCTTATCATCATGATTCAGAGGAATATCACGATACTGAACTGCTTCGTCCTTAATATATTTCAAAAGGGTATCTAAATTGTCTTTACCTTGTACGGTCGGATTATAAATTTTGTTATTAAATTCCTGAGTCTCTACACACGCAAACAATGTAATCTTATATGTATCATCTAACAAAAACAATGCTCCTGTCTTGTGCTCCTGAAAATAATCATCATTTTTAAATTCAACAACATCTCCAAACATAGCACCATATTCCATATGATGACCATAAATAATTGAATAACTGTCAGTAAAATCACAAGCATTTCGATAATCTAAAAAGATAGAACCTGAAAAGGAAAATTTACCAAATACATCTTTGTTCAAATATTCCTGATTATCTTTTCCCTGAACAACAGGATAACTAATATGGGTATCAAAAATTGTAATCCACCCAACCACATCCTTGTTCAACTTCATAAGTTCTCCTAGCGTAATGCTATTCGGCCCATCCCCAGTAGGCTGGTATTTGAGCAAATCATTGGATGAAAATGCCCCACGATATATCATTATGGTATTCCATAACGAATAACCACCATATAACAGCATAATCAGAACCAACACCATGGCTATAAAACTAAGTATTTTATTTCCAACCCTTGCACATTTTACTGCTATCCCCACCTTGATATCCTTTCCATATCACGCAATTACTTGTTTCACGTGTAAAAACTCTCACAAACTTATTCTAATTTTTAGTATTCTGCTCTTTTCTTACGGAATAATACAAATGCTACAGCACCTGCTAAAACAACCATAAGTGCATATGGTCCGTAACTTGAAGCAAAACCTGTTGCGGAACCGGTCCTGTCATTGGTAAATGCAACTTCCTGTGTCTGTAATGAAGTTCCAGCATCAATGGTACCTGTTGCTGTTTTAATATTTCCACTTCCACCGGCCTTATTAGTACCATTCAATTTTGTCTCAAATGTTGTTTTATAGTCGTCTGCTTCTAGCTCTTTAATTGTATAGGTATCATTTTCAGTTAAACCATAAATTTTCACTGTATCTCCATGTTTCAGTTCAATTCTTGCAGCGGTACCTTTTTTAATTGCCGGTTGTCCTTCTAAATTATACCATTCGCCTTCTGCACCGTTAATTGTAATTTCAAAGATAAACTTTTTATCTCTTTCACCATAGTTACCAGTTACTGTCTTACTAATAACTAAATCGTTTACTGTTCCGTCTGGCTTTGGAACTGGGTTCTCTGTATCCGGCTTATTAACACCATATGTATTTACAAAAGCTCCACTCTTTACAAGTTGCCCATCTTCTTGGTACAAGACTAAAGATGCACTTGCAATATAAAAATTGGTTCCATCTGTAGCAACAGTAACATCTAAATATCTCTCTCCGACATCATATTTAATGCCTTCATAGGTCCCCTCTTTCTGCTTTACTTTATAACGGTAAGTTCCGATACCTTCCGTTGTAAATTTATCTGCAACTAAGGTAAATGTAAGTTTTTTACTAATAGATGTCTCAGTTAAATCTTCTGCTGCCGGTGCTAATTCAATTGTTCCTGGTTTTACAGCACCTGCTGGCGCATTTTTAAACGGTGGCTTTAAATCCTTACCACCATTTGTTGCTTTTGCCTGTTCTGCTGTTAAATTAGTAACCTCAAATTCAAATGTTGTATTTGGAGCATATACATCTGCTCTCTTATACAAATTTACATCAAGTGAAGCGCTTGTTACAGGTTCTGCTGCATTCACTGTTTTCATAGTTCCCGGCAATAATGTAATTGCCATTGCCACCGTCATAACACCTGCTGCTATGCGGCTAAAGATTTTTTTGTTTTTCAAATTCATAGTAAACATCCTTTCTTTTATTATTTTTTTGTTTTTCGAATTCATAATAAACATCCTTTCTTTTATTATTTTTTTTACATATTCTATAGGAAGTACCAAAATACTACCTTTATCACAGAGATACATATGGATTATATTTCTCTGTCAGATTCATTGATATTGTTTCTCCAATCTGCCCTCCGTAATACACAATAAATTACAAATCAGCGCTTCAATTACAATTCATTTTTTCTTATAATTGTAATCACTTTTCCCTTAATCTCTTCCATTTCTACTGCACCGAAATATCGACTGTCCTTTGCTCCCTCACGGTAATCACACAAGATAAAATATTGATTTTCTCTGAGCGTAACCGGATATGATACATTATTATCATACATAGGTGTCGAATAATATATATCATTTTCTGCAAGCAACGAACCATTAACTTTTACTTCTGCTTCATTGGTGATTTCTACCGTATCGCCATCTTTTGCAATGATTCTCCCAGTATACGAAACACCTTCTTTTTCAAAAATCACCACATCTCTAATGCTAAAGTTATTCTCCAAGCGATAGAAAAGCATCAAATCTCCTGCATTGATTTTCGGTGACATATCTTTATTTTTCATTGGTGTAATCCCAAAAATCACACCAAATATAATATACACCAATGCCGCTAGAAAAATCAGTCTTTCAAAGAATATGATAATTTCTTCTTTTTGAAACAGTTTCTTTCTTTTGTTTTTAATTACCTCTCCAGGATCATCTATGTCCTCTGCCTCTTTGGCGGTTCCTTTGGCATCATAAACATTCTGATATTCTTCCTGCAATTCATCCAGCTTTCGCCAAACGTCTTTTTCATCTATCCCCCCGAACATTTTTTTTCGGAACTTAAGATTTTTTAACAAGTTCGAAATATCCTTCATGTTCTTTGATGCCATAAGATTCCCTTCCCGAAAATTATTTTTTACAGTTATTCTCTTCAGCCTAACTTTCTAAATTTTCCTTTTTTTCCTGCCACAAAACAAGCTACTGCCAATAATGCACAACCAAGTAAAATGATAAATGGCTTTGCTCTATTGTTCAAACCGGTAGGAGTCAGGTCACGTGAGTTGGTACATGTAGTCGATTTGTTCTCAGAAATTACTACATTCTTAATTTCTGAATTCCACGTTGTAACATATCCTTCTGATGAATAATCATCTTCCGAAACGCTGGCAGTACAGCCATCCGGTACTACAAATTCAATGCTTTCATTATGTTTCAGACTGAAACTATATGTAGAACCATTTGACGTTACCTTTCTATCATTCGGGAAGGTGTCATCATTATAACTTACCGCCGCTTCACTCAATGTCAACGTGAATTTAAATGACTTATCCCGTTCACCAAATTTGCCTTCTACTTTCTTTGTAACTTTAATCGTACGTGTCGGCTTATAAATATTGGTGATTGTCGCTGAATTTGACTGACTTCCTTTATAATTAATTCCGCTTGCACCAATTGAATACTCAAATTGTTGTTTTGCATTTACTGGCAAATTATTAATTGTTTCATTAATGCTGTCAGTAATCTGAACCAATGCATATCTATTGTTATCTTTACCATTGAATGTTCTGTCAACCTTTTCAACAACTGTATATCGGTCACCATCCTGTAAGCCTAACTCTGAAGCTTGAATCGTTCCACTTGCGAAAAGCCCTCCGGCATCATTCGCATTCACTTTTTCGATTTCTTTAAAATCACTCAGTGTTACTAATTTCTTCTGATTTCCATTTACTTTCGCTAATTCAACGGTCACCTTGTAATCCTTCGGAAGATTTTTTGCTTCCACACCCTGCACAATCTTTGTGACCGTTATAATATTTTTTACATACACAAGAACTAATGTATCATGATTAAATTCTACAGTCATCTGCCCTTTATTATTATAATAGAAGTCCTTATCGTTCATTTTTGCATTTGTTAAAGTATAGTCGGACAGATTGTAAGTTGTACCGTCTTTCTCAAAACTACTAGGAACAACTACCTTTCCACCAGGAACCGTTTTCCCCTCTATTGTATGCTCTGTTACTGTGTTTAGATTGCCATTTACACCATATTCCTGAAGTTTATATGTTATGGAATAACTTTTCCTCATTTCAAAGGAAACATTATCCAAAAGGTTTCCTACGGTAAGGTTTCCACCATTGTTGATTTCACTATGTGTTTTTCCGCCACCCTCTGCAGAAACAAAGAAGAAACGTGTTAAATGATCCTTATCTGTATTCGGTACTTTATACTGTCCTCTATGGCGTTCCCAATGCCCTGTTGCAACAGACTCACTACGAACTTTCCATACTCTTGCCACAATTCCACTCCCGAGATTGATTTCTGTTCCCTCATCATATTCTGATTTGGAATTCTTCAACTGATTATCATTATCCATTGTTTTCAGTTTTTTGATAAAGGTATCTGATATACCATTGTTTGGATTCAACTGCTCTGAAGTCATATATTGCCTTGCATCTTTTGCCGCCATTGCCACGACATACATCGTATTTTGATTCCAACGTCCTGCATGATCCAAATCCCAATAACACTCTGATGAAGGTGTTGTCAGAATATCTTGATACAACGCCCCGATATTCTCACAATTCAATTCAGCAAACTGATCACCATGGGTCCCATCTTTATACATTTCCTCATAAGTTACGGAAAACTGAGCTTCCTGGTACCCTTTATTTACTTTCAGATTTCTACCATTAACAATTTCAATATCATGACCAACCTTATAAGGGTTGATGTTGGTATGCCAGCCTGGTCCTGTTGTTTTCCAATACAGCCCCGGATATCCATTCGGATATTGCTGTTCATCCCCATTCGCGTTAAATGGGAACAACGCTCCTGATTCTCCCGGTGTACACATAATCGGATTTTCAAAGTCACCATTCTGTACATTATTATAGTAGTTTACTCTATATACCAATGACCAATCATCTTTTCCCTCTTCACTGACACGGTAATACATACCACCACCTACATCACGAGAAACATCAAGTTTCTTTCCATGATCATACAATACCGGCATGTCATCTCTGGACTCTGGTATATCCTGCCAGTCGTTTATGCCATCACTGCTTCTCTGCCATTTATATTTAATATTTCGGGCATCCTTCACACCCAGACAACCATCATCTTCAATAGTGTCTTCAATGGAAAGGCTATGTGCTTTTGTAATGTTAATTTTAATTTTAATTTCAAATTTAGGAGCTTTCTTACCAAGATCACTTTCTCTTTCATCACCTGTGTTTGTTGTACCATAAATCTGACATCCAATCCATGTGCTATCAGAATCTTTATTTCCCAAATCCTTAATTTTATACTTAACAGTGGCTGCTTTCTGCCCACAGAATTCTAAAACATCACTATTATAACCATTTGCCCCCCACTTGTTATTTGTAACAAGGTTTGCATCTTTCGGATTTCCAGACCAACGTACTTTATCAATCTCGTTATTTTCATCTTCTCCAAAATCAATATGTATATCTCTTGGATTAACGTAGAAATAGATGTAATTATCTTTGCCTGGTTCATAAACGACTTCATAAGTGTCATTTGTGGCTAATACATCTCCCTGCACCAAATCTGCATTTAATATTGTATATTTTTGTTCCGTTCCATCCGCATATTTCATATTAGCCGCTTTTTCCGTCTCGTTTTTATCATATAGTTTATCGACCGGATAAATTCCGTACTTTTTCCCTTGAACATCATTCCAATATTTCGGTAAATTCGTTTCCTTACCCCATGCTTCAAACTCCCAGATAGATAGTCCCCATGAGCTATTAGCAGCTTTCGATGACTCTATCCGAATGTAAGATGCATTTTTTTCACTGTCCAGTTTAAAGCTATATCCAACTCTGGCACTGGAACTAAGATTGCCTGCTGACCCTGGATTTTTCCATCCGGTTACAGTCTTTATTGTCTCCCATGACTTTCCATCCTTCGATGTTTTAATTGTAAAGTCCTCCGGATACGCACGTTCAAATTTTAAGTCTACACTGTGTAACGCATATTCTTTTCCAAGGTTAATCTGATACCACTGCGCATCTCCACTGATAGATCCCCATCTGGAGTCATCTTTTCCGTCAATCGCCCATGCAACTTCATTCTCGTTACTTGAACTTGCTGTTGCTGTTTTATTTACTGCCACATCTTTCACATCTGCCGACAGTTTATCGCCTTTTACAACAAACTCCCAAATAGACAATCCCCAATCTTTATTTTTAAGTCTTGTCGCATTAATTCTGATATATCTTGCCTTTCCATGATAAGAAATATTAGAATTCCATTGGTATTTTGCATTCGCTTTATTATCATTCCCGGAAGGTGTCCAGTCCTTTACAGTTTCTGTAGTCGTCCATGATTTTCTGTCTCTGGAAACCTGAATTTCAAAATCCTTTGGATAGGCACGTTCAAACTTCAACATAACATGATTGATTTCATAAATCCCCTCAAGATCTATCTCAAACCAGTTGTCATTCTGATTTTCAAGACCTCCCCATCTGGAATCATCATAACCATCTACAGCTTCTTCCGGAGGGTTCTCTTTATAATGATCATCCTTGCGATCACTACGGTTACCACTGGTTCTGACCGGCTTATCCAATGCGATATTGGACGTATCTACCTGTCGTGTTAATTCGAAATAATCAATATTGATATACTGGCTATATTTTTCAATGCCCGTTGTTTGGCGTCCGGCAATATATATTGTATTCTCACCTTTTGGCAATGTAATGTCCATCTCTACGGTTTTTACTTTATCCCATTCTCCTGTAGACGGAGTGGAAAGTTCTTTCCATGTTCCCTCTCCTATCTTTACAAATATATCTCCATCATATTTGGTTCCATATCTAACAGCAAGCTTATATTTACCTGCATGCTGTGCATAAACCTTATACCCCAGGTACTCATGTTCCTCACCTGTCAGAGTATTCCAAATAGTTGCATATTTATTTTCAGAATAAATGCCACCACCATTATCTTTTATTTCATACTGCTTATCTTCACTTTTATTTCCGGATATATGATACTCTTCTGCTTCATGTTTTCCTTCTGCTAAAGGAGAAGAAATATCAAAATAGTCTAAATTAATCTGCTGCCAGTAATCTCCTTCTCCTGCATACCATATATTACTTGCACCTGTTATATCTATGGTATTTTCTCCACGTTTTAATTCAATAACAGTGCTAACCTCTCTTACATCATTCCAATCTGCCGTTTGGTTTGCTGTAACAGATTTCCATGATCCTCCATTCAATCTGACATCAATATTCGTAGGTTTGCTGCCATCACCTGCATTATTTCTATACGCATATCCTATGGTCAACAAATATTTTCCCGGTCTTTCAGCGTATAATTTCTGTGTCAGATAGGAACGAATATCCTTTCCTTCATCATCCAGAGGATAGGAATTTAAGTTGCCAACATATCCACTTCCCGAAAACTTTTTATTCCAATCACCATCTTCATTGATAACAACATTAGGCGGATTCTTTGCACCGCCTTGTGTATATGAATCAGAATGTTCTGCTTCATGTCTGCCTTCTGCTAAAGGAAAAGAAATATCAAAATAGTCTAAATTAATCTGCTGCCAGCAATCTTCTGTTCCTGCATACCTTATCTCACTTGCACCTGTTATATTTATGGTATTTTCTCCACGGTTTAATTCAATAACAGTGCTAACCTCTCTTACATCATTCCAACCTGCCGTTTGGTTTACTGTAACAGATTTCCATGATTTTCCATTCAATCTGACATCAATATTCGTAGGTTTGCTGTCATCCTCTAATCTATTTCTATACGCATATCCTATGGTCAACAAATATTTTCCCGGTCTTTTAGCGTATAACTTCTGTGTCAGATAGGAACGAGTATCATTTCCATTATCATCCTGAGGATAGGAATTTAAGTTGCCAACATATCCACTTCCCGAAAACTTTTTATGCCAATCATCTGCCACGATCTCAACCTTAGCCGAATTCTCTGGTGTATATGAATCAGAATTTTCTGCTTCATGTCTGCCTTCTGCCTGAGGAACTGCTCTAACAGCTTTTTTCAAAGGCGTATCCACAATTTTTTTCACAGGATTTTCAGCACGTCCCAATTCTGCTGTTACATCTTTGGTGCTTTCTTCCCACACTGTTGCATCTTCCTCTGCAAGGGTTGCATCTTCTTTTGCAGGCGTTGCATCTTCTTTTGCAGGCGTTGCATCTTCTTTTGTATCAGTTGTCTCTTCAGAAATCGCAGTTGTTTCTTGAATTGTATCATCTGCCAATGTAGATAATGACATATTGCTCATCCCCGACACGAAAACAACGAGTGCTAGCATAACTGCAAAACATTTCTTTATGCTCCTGCTCATATCTTATTCCCCTTTCTTTTTATATCGTTAACCAAAAGCACCATTTATCATTTTATCTGTGTTATAGTTTCTGTATTATACTATTTTATAATTCCGTCCAATGGTATAATTGTAGGTTTGTATTTTACCACGTTTTCTCTTGAAGTTCAATTATCTATTGCTTTATCCATCTTTTTCTAGACACATAAAATATCCTGCCCATACAACACCTTCTTCGCAAAGTTTACTAATGTGCTTTTCAATAAATTCGATGACTGGATATACGTTATATTTTGGATTGTGAAGAAATCCTAAAGGGATGATTTTTAAAAGGTTTCAATTGTGTCAGATTAACATTCTTAATTTCTTCCATTTTCAAATGCTCCTTTCAAAAAAATAAGGATTGCTCATTTTCATTGCTGAAAACGAGTAATCCTTTGTCTTAATTACTACGAAGTAAATATTTGTTTTTTCTTTAATTGTGAACGTTACTACCGTGTGTTCCCAATCACCACATCTAATACTACAGAAACGTCAACTCCATTGGAAAGTGTCTTTTTTCTCCTATTTGAGCCATTTTTATCAAACCTAAAAAAGCTCTCAAAGTGCCTAAAATCAAGGATTCTTACATATCGACCCGATGTAGTGCAACCACGCACTCAACTCTATCTGAATTGTCCAAACTAATCATTTCTCTACCTTCAATAATAGGTAATTTAAAAGTAATAGACTTCAGCCATTGCCCGTTTTCCCGCTTTTCTTCGTAAATTTCTACTTTATCCACTAATGCACTAACAAGCTGACGTTTTTCTGTTTGATCCATTTTATCATACAGCTTCTCAAAGCATATAAGAACTTTATATATATTGTCCACAGTTAATTTATCGGCTTCTATTGAACGTTTCTTATTCAATGCTGTAGCCAACATATCTGAACTTTCTTCTATTTTATCATACATTTTATTTAAACGGTCATTTAAATCTTTTTTTCTAATTTCAAAATGCCTGTCCTCTGCATCCATTGAATCTATTTCCTCAATTATTCTATCTTTTGCCATATTTGCCTGCTTTAGCTGCTTTTTATAATTAGCAATTTCCTGATTAATTGGTTTAACATCTACCTTTGTATTTATTTTACTCTGCATCATTTTAGCAAACTTAGGATTACTAACCAATTTTACTATCACTTCTGCCACTGCAGCATCAAGTACTTCTTCATTTATCTGTTTTTTGTAATCACATTTGTGTCCTCTGGTCATATTTCTATGTTTACATCCATAATAATAGAAGTCCTTATACTTGGTTCCATCTTTGCGTTTCTTAATGCTTTTATTTCCATACATCCCTGTTCCACATATAGGACATTTTACAATTCCCGAAAGTAAATGTATCCTTACATTTTTGCTCTTGTTTACATGCTCATATTTTTTTGATTGAACCAAAGCTTTTATCTGCGCATCTTTCCAAAGTTCTTCACTAATAATTCCTTCGTGAATCCCATCAGCTAAAATATAATCTTCCTTGTTAACAGTACGATATTCATTCCTTGTACCATGTACCTTTTCCGTTCGTCTTCTTCCATAAGCTATTTTACCGCAATATACTGGATTTTTAATTATTTTTCTAATATACCCTGCATCAAATAAAGGATTTTTCCCATTCTGTCTTGGTATCTTATGTATTCCATGATTTTCTAAATATTTGGCAATTCCATTAGCTCCAAGATTGCTGTGTACATATTGGTCAAAAATAATTCTTATAGCCTCTGCCTCCTCTTCATTTATTACAAGTTTTCCGCTATCCAGGGCATAACCATAAGGTGCGAATCCTCCGTTCCATTTCCCCTCTCTTGCTTTTTGGCTTCTACCTTCCATAGTCTGCACACGAATATTTTCTCTTTCAATCTCTGCAACTGCCGATAATACAGATATCATAAGTTTACCTGCATCCTTGGATGAATCTATGCCATCCTCAACGCATATTAAATTCACTCCATAGTCCTGCATTATCTGCAATGTTGAAAGAACATCCGCTGCGTTCCGTCCAAATCTTGACAACTTAAATACCAAAACATATTCAACATTATCTTTTCCACTTTTTATGTCCTCAATCATCTGATTGAATCCCATTCTTCCCTCAATGGACTTCCCTGACTTTCCTGCATCTTCATATTCTCCTGCAATCTTAAAATCATTAAATTCAGCATAATTTTTCATTTTATTTTTCTGAGCTTCCAATGAATAACCATCTATCTGCATAACTGTAGAAACACGAGTATAAATATAAACCTTTGTTTTTTTATTATTCACAATTTTTCTCCTTGACATTTTCACTAATAAATAGTACCCTTTGTATTAAGAAATGGGTTTTTATACCGTACGTGCTGACTTGTCAGTAGCTAAGCGGGTTGCTCGTTTCTTTTTTTGTTTTTATAACATCGTACAAATATTTCTTACCGTTGGCATCATGTCTAACTATCAGGAAAACATGAAAAACATTATACCTTTCTATTTCTCCATTCTCATCAAATACCGGTAAAGCAAAACGTGAATCAAATCTATACCAGCCATTAGCCGCATCAATTTTATGCTTATCCTTTTTATTAATTATAAATTTAGAGTCTGTGGCAATTTCTATCATTTCCCCAATACCCTGTGACGCATTAGCCTTTGCCTTGGCATTTGTTCCTTTTAACCCATATGTATCATTTGAACCAGTATATTCATCCGGTAAATCAGCTCCAATGTATATGACATCTCCTGTTTCAAGTATTGTATAAAATTCACCCACTGATTCTTTCAAATATTCCTTGACATCATCCCAATTAATAGAACGTTTGCCCTTAAATTTAATATCATTAATCAAAACAATATCTTTTCCATTTAAATCCTTAATTACACTTATGTTCTTATTTTTCTCCATTCATTTCCCCTAATCTTTTCATGTATTTTAATAAACGCATCTGCTGACTTTTAGATAACTTATGGTAATCTTCCAAAATCTTATGATCCTCAACATTTTTATAATCAATATCCTCTGATAAATTTTCTTTAAACGTTTCTGAACCTGTAAGTAATTCTTCTACAGAAACCCCCAAAGCCTCACTAATAACCAATAACTTATCAGAAGCCGGATTCGACTTCTTGGTATTCCAATCGCTAATTGTACTGATTGTTATCCCGGTTCTCCTTGAGAGTTCTCTTTGGCTCATTTTCTGTTCCTTCATTATTTCAAAAATTCTTTCACTTATTATCATATTTGCCTCCATTTTATGCACGTTTTTACGTTCATATTAATACTAGCTAACATAATAGTCAATATCAATGTGTCTCTTTTTTTGTAATAACTCTATAGATATATACTTTTTATATATTTTTCTAACAGTAATTATTGATGTGCTATTTTTTCCTCTTAAATCTTTTTCTAAATTTTCGGCATACTTTTCTATAATTTCACTAAGAAACTTGGATAATCCACACCATATATCGTCTTTACTCTTTTCCATTTGACCCGCCTCCATTCCAAAAGATTTCAGCACACGTTTCATTATGTTTCTTTGACATTATTTCTCTAATGTTATAATTAGAAATATCTACAGGAATACAAACATTTCTTATTCGACTATTGATACGTCTTCTATTAAAATTTTCATCATTTTCTTTTTTATCTATGTCTGTATTGGTTGTTATAATTAATGGCTTTCCCTCACTCACTCTTTCATCGATAACCCAATAAATATTTTCCAGTGTATATTCTGTGTTTCTTTCTGTACCAACATCATCAATAATTAACAAATCATATTTATTAAGACTTTTAACATATTTTGTTTTATCACTTGCACTGAAAATGTCATTGGTTATTTCAATAAAGCTTGTAAATTTTACTTTTACTCCCTTTTCAATTAGAGCATTTGCAATGGCACTTGCCATGTATGATTTACCTGTCCCAACATTTCCAATCAACATTAACCCGCAGTTATGTTCATACATTTTCTCCCAATTTGCGACATAATCTTTTGCAACATACATCTTGGCATTAAGACCATTGTCTTTCTCAAAAGTTTGTTCCCACATACTCTTATGATTAAAGCATTCATACTTTGCATTTATAATCAGATTTTTTCTTTCTGCTTCAATTCTTCTCTTTTCCTCTTCTTCCTCTCTTTTTTCTTCACATTTGCATCTGCATGGAACCATATTCCCTGTAATTTTATTTTTTGTGTAAATAATTTTTTCTCCACAGTACGGACAATGCTCACCTTTTGTTGTACCATCCTTTATATCGTCCATAACTTTTGTTACTGTTTTATTTAACTTACTATTTGCCATTGTTATAACCTTCCTTCTTTTTCGTATTTACTTAAATATTTATTAGTTTCTTTTTTAATACTTTTATTAGTTTTAAAACTACTTAATGGGTTGTCTTCAGAGTTCTTTGGTACTCCACTAATATCTTCTTTAGTAGTTTCATAAACCTTTTTGCATTCAGTCTTACATTCTCTTTTTTATCCGGGAATTTTACATAAATATAATTTGCCATTCCGTTATGGACTTTTTTTCTTTCAATTAAATCCAACACTTCCAACTCACTTAGTGCACCATATATCACAGGTTCCGTCCTACCTATGTATTTTGCTAATGCTCTTACCGGATAAATTACATATACATTCCCATTTTCATCCTTTAGTCCGTTTTTCCTTGATAAAAAAGTTCTACCCAATAATGTTGTGTATACGAGTTTTGCTATTGGCGAAACTTTCATTTTTGACAAAAATCTTGGACATGGGTCATAGTTTTCTATTTTTGTTTCCCTTTTTATATATTGATTCACTCTCTCACACCTTCCTTTCGACAATAAAAAAAACCTTATCTGTAAGCAGTTAATCTTTTGAACTACTGTTAACAATAAGGCTTTTATTATTAAATTTTATATTAATTCATCAGCTTTCAACCCATTTGAACTTCTAAAAAATATTTTAGTACTAAAAAAATCTTTTGTCGAATTCTATCTTGGTCGAATTTCATTATTTTGTATCATATATGATTATTTTTCTAAGTATTTAAATGTACTTATATGTAATTAAATATGGCAACAAATGAGGTGTGATGTCTTTTGCAAGATACGCATTTGTATATACAATTGCATCTTGTTAGTAAGTCTCCTAAAACCTCTTCCCAAAAGTTTACACCGTAAAACAACAGTTTTTTCATAATTATTACTTAATCCTTGGGACTTCGGGTCCCAAGATTGTCCTTTTTCTTTGATTCTTAATTACTATTTAAATTTGATTTTGCATGTCCTTTCTGCATCTTTATACATTCATCCATATAATCTAGATATAATTTATCTAATACACTTCCATTTTTATCTGGCAGAATTTCATCTATAACAGTTTTTATATTTTTACCCCTATTAATATTTTTGCTTATATCACTACACAAATCCGCCGTTTCAACAAATCCAATCTCTCTGTATATACTTTCTAAAGATTTGCATTTTTTCTTTGTATGAAACAATGGTTGAGAAAAGATAAATCTTGCTCTATCATCTGACAATGTAATTACTTCCTTTAACACATATGGATTCTTTAAGGAAATATTTTTACCAGTTAATAATATATTGCTACAATACTCATCAAGCATTCCACCTCTATGTTTAATCTCAGCATTTTCTAATTTATGATAATATGGATGCTCTATATTTAATGGGATTTGCGTTAATTGATCTCCATAAACAGCACAATCTAATAAACAACTCTTGTCCATAGTAAAAGAAAGTTCCATCTCATTTTGTATTTCTACGTAATACATTTCAGGATAACTTATAAACAATCCCTCTGAAAAATATTCAGCTAATTCCCGTTTACTCTTAGAAAATTTATATCCTATATCATAGCTAAGTAATATTTTTTCCTTGTTATCTTGCAAATTGCTGATTTTTTCTGAAATTTTTTTAATTTCCTCATCAAATTCGTTCAATGGGTATCGATACATATTTTTTTCTAAATTATCTAATTCCGTCTCTAAAATTGGCAAAGACACTCTCTTTATTCTCCTTTTCCAATCATATAACATCTTTTCTTGTTCTATTCTTTTTTCAGATTTTTCCTGCAATTTACTATTTTTAAGCAGAACATTTTTTATTCTTTCTAAAAACATTTATCTTACCTCAATTTTCTATTATATATTCCCTAGCAAATATTATAACTTTAAACTTCTCCCTCAGATAATTTGAACAATAATTGTGTTAAAGCCAAAATATCTCTAATATCGTTGAATGGTTTCATTATAAATCAATATTGCAATCTATTCCGCTATGGTTTTCTAAAAAAATTGTTTCTTTATCATCTATTACTTTTTTTAGCTTGAATACCTGTATTTTTGTAAGCGGAACCTGAAAAGCTATATCCTTGTTGACAAAACTTTTCACTATTATTTTTGAATACAAATTTTCAATAAATATCTTCCATTCTTCCATATTTGTATCCACTGTTTTTTCCATTAAGTATCTAAATCCATCAGCTGCATAAAAAATATATAATGCTGTACTCATTGAACAATTAGAATTATTAATTATTATGTTTGGTATTTCAAAACCATTAGACCAATTGTAATTATACGCATACAACTGTAAATCTTCTGCATCGTTACATTTCATTAAATAATCCATTGTTTCCTGTATGTCTTTATTATAAATTAATTCTGTTATTAATTCTTTTTCCACCTTGCTACATCCTTTCATTTTAGTTTTTTCATTTGTTTATTCCATAATTCTATTGTCGCTCCTTCAGATGAATAGAGTGGTAAACCTTTCTCCTGCAACTTTTTCAAATTATACTGTAACCTTAATACTTTTCGTTGAATAGAAACGAAACTTCCTTCTGTTCCTATCTTATCTAATTCTTGCCTAACAAACTGTGAATAGACAGAATGATATCCTCTATGTCTTGATTTAACACTGATATCTTTACTTGGAACTCGTAAAAATATACCATTGCTCGCATCATCTAGATCCATTCCAATTTTTTGAATCACCGGATGATTTTTCATATCAGATGGGATAATATGTTGTGCCTGATATCCCGACCATTTTGTCTCTTTTGATACATTCATCTCAGCTAACATATTTTTTCCAAGTGTTAATGATTTTCCTCCTGTAACAACTCCATCTTTGCCTGGAATAATACGTGTTTCCACAACAGCTATGCCGTCAAAAAGTCCACTATATCCTTTACTCATTTGACTCACCTCCAGCATAAAACCTTGCAGTTTTGCTTTGATAAGTCACTATACGAATCCCTTTTTCCCTAAGTCTATCAAAACAAGCATAATTTGATGAGCCATAAACAAGAATTACTTTGGGCTTTAATATGAATACCATTTCATCCAACCATGTCTCAAATGTAGAACGGTAGTACAATTTTTTTACATCACTTGCAACCGTTCCTATCGCCAAAATACTATTCTGTGATATTCCATCAAAACAATATTCCCAGCTATCAACCAAATCACCACGAACATTATTTATAACCTGTTTTCCACATAATTTCCCATACCAATATCCAAATGCTCTCATACGATATGTATTCCATCGTTTCAAAGGATCTGGAAAATCATAATATGTTGAAAAATCAGGTGTAATAATTCCTGCGAAATGCTTTAATATTTTATATGCTTGCTTGTTTCGGAACCAAATTCCACATGTTGAATCAAACTTATAATCATCTTCATAAAAACAAACAAATACATCTCTAACAAAAGCTTTGTTACCTTTTCTTTGTTCCTCTTTGTATATTTGCTTTGCCTCTGTATATGTAATGAGGTCTTTTGGTATTTCGGTAGCTGTAGTTGGACAATAGGGAATTCCACTCTTGCTTTTGTCTGCACCTACTAGCATTTCCGGTTTCCACCAAATAGAATGAATTCCTTTACGTGCTTTATTTATTATAATCTCTGGCAATGTCTTGTTCAACATTCCCTTTACCTTATTCTTGTTATTAATCATAAACTTCCTACCTACCTTTCTATCTAATATTTTTAAAGTCACCTGAACACCTAGTAACTTTTTCTTTGTATTAAATTTATCTAAAGCAAGAAAGTAATTGAAGATAGTAAGTTTAAGCATTACTTTTGAATTATGATAATGTCAAATATGTTGCATTATCTATAGCTATTTAGTATATTTTTAATATAAAATATTAATTGCAGTTATCTTTTTTAATCAAAATAATAAAGCTATGACTTAAGTCATAACTTTTCGTATACAGAAAGGAGTTAAAATGCCTCAAATAAAAGAAAATTTTTATGAAAATATTTTATTTAAATTTGAAAGTTGTAGTTGTGACTGTGTTGAAGATATAGAACACGTTGCTCCTGGAAAAGAACCTATCAGTCACTTCAAATTACAAGCTATCCCAGAACGCCCTATTCTTTTCGGTTATGCAGCTAAAGACGGTTTGGTTCGCATTGCACCTAACGGAACGGTTGAAGAAAGAAATATTCTCGGTACTTTAATATCCCTCGTTAACAAACCAACTAAAGAACTAATATTCTTCCTAAAAAATAATGGTTTTCTATTTCCTGTTTCAACTAGTTCATATGAAAATTTTGATAAGGCTGCTCTATTAGGAATTATTAACAGACTAAAAATGACTGTTGAATTAATGACTGCTACCAATGAAATTATTAAGAATTTCAAAAAAATTTGCGATTTAACACTTTCCCTACTATTCTCTGAAGACTTTAGTATTAAAACAGACTCAATGAAACAAGCCTACTATAGCTGTCATCATTCATATGTAGATATGCTTAAGAATCCACCAGTTCAATTATCTTATACTAGACAACAAGAAGGTTTCAATGGATACACTTACAATATAAATGACTCAATATACGGTACATACAATCTTGATATTCAGGATTACAACGATATTATTGGTGGTTATAAATCTGTACCCGAATACAGAACCGAATTTTATCAGAATGTTACTTATATGTTCTTGAACTACGATAAACAGGATATCAATAAAAAAATTTCTGACTTTTTGTTTCATTTTCTCTATGATATGAACGGAGATAGTTCCAACGAATTTTCTAATGAAATGAAATCCGCTCTTATTGATATTTCAAAATACGTAATCGGAGAGGAGATAAATGCTAACCTTGATGGAATTCATCCTATTTACAATTCAAACACAATGACTCCTTCATGGAAAGTTGATTCTCTTCTTTGTGCTGTATATTTTTCAATATTCTATTTGAAACCTGACTTAGAGCTTTACCGTCCTTGTGACAATCCCAAATGTGGTCGTTATTTTCTTGTAAAAACTACTTCGACTAGAATACGTTATTGTAGTCAAGAATGTTGTAATCGAGTTACACAAGACAGATATCGAAAAAGAAAAAGAGAAAAAGAGGGTAAATAGCAAAAGGAACCTCTGTCTACACAATTTGTAAACAGAGGTTTTCTAATATTTTTTGTATTATATATGATAATTCGTATCATCCGCAACTTTGTCATATGTAGAAATAGGCAATTCGAGTATTTTTTCTTGAGCAATAGGTGATTCACCTGTTGAAGGAATGTCATTTTTTTCTAATACAGACTCTATACACTCTGCAAGAGCAATTTTTTCTTTTAACGGCTTTCCCGAATAATGATACATAAGATATCGCGTATCCATTACGATTCCCTGAATACGTTCATAATATTTCCTGTTATATCTCCAATCACCAACTGCCTCTCCAATATTGCCAACAAATGATTTCAAATTGAAGCAGTTTTCCACCATATTATAAGGCATAATAAATGCATTAAATAACGATTTTGCATCAATTCCTTTATATTTTTCCAAATACTCTCCATATGTAATCTGTTTGTTAATTGAAGAACCATTTGGCAAGTGGTCTGGATCACCTGTCCTTCCATATTTATAACACTTGGCATCAAGGATATAATATTTGTCATTATAAATCATAATAGTGTCTGGCATTAAAGGTCGTTTTTCCTTATACTTTCCATAATCAAGTAACCATCTTGAACGTGGAAAATATTTATCTTTATCTTTCTCTCCAAATGCTCTGTCAATTAGTTTTTCCCAAACATGATCAAAATCATCCGTTCCAAAATAGAACTGTTTATCAGAAGTCTGCTCATCCATATATTCTAGCATATCTTTCATGCCACGAAATAAAGCCTTTTTCTTATCATCGTTTGTATTTGCAAGCTTGCTTTGTACAATCCTTACAGAAGTTTTTACATCCGGATGTGGTCCAGGTTCCTCTGGCATATATGGAACATACAACCATCCAAGCCTTTTGAAGGCCTCATAAACACAAAATCTATTTATCTGAGTTATTGCCTTTGTATCATTTGGAGTGGATGCACGAACCTCAAACTGCGTATATACAAACGAGTTCACACCATTTTTACTTTGAATAAGTGGCATCTGCTTTCTTGTAGTCCTTGCCCAATCCTGTTTGCCAGTCGATGCAGTTCTATATACCTGTTCTTTTTCGACATAATATGTACCACCAATCGAAAAATAGTATTCGATGACATTCTTATATGCATTAATCGGGAAATCAACTGTCTGTGGTGCTGCAAACTTATTAATTGCAAGCAACCTATCATCCTTTGTTGTAAACTCTGATAATACTTGAATTAAATGCTTAATATCCGTTCTGATTTCAGCATCTTTTTCTGGCAGTTCATATCCAATAGGAAAATAAACCATAGCATTATCAGAATCTGCTTTTATCCCTACAAAACGATCACCATCTTCATTACTGTTTATATGGCAGTGTTCTTTAATATCATATTCCATGATTGAATTTAATGCTGAGCCTAAATCCATAAATCATCACCACCTTACTCTTCTTTCATATCAGTAAATGCCTCTCGTACATTATCCTTGAATATCTTAAATCGCTCTAATCCTTTGGCATACATAAATGCGCGAATAACCTGTTCAAGACTCTGGTACTCAGCGGTTTCAAAAATAACTTCACGATTAAATTTGAAAGCATCATCCCAAAGATACTTTATTACCTTTTCAGGAAATTTTCTATTCTGTCTTATTGCTTCTCTAATATCGGAAATCTTAGCCTCTTCTTCATCTGTAAGACTTCCTTTACTTTCCTTCTTGCGAAGAGAATCGTATTCCCTTAAATCCCCCATATTCTCATTAAATTTGAGATCTCGTAGATGAACAAAATATGCACCAAGTCTCTTATCTTCTGCAGATGTCATTCTCGCACTGTTACCAATAACAATATTGTTAATCTCAATACAGAAATTTTTCCACGTTACTGTTGTATCGAGAATTTCTGCATTAGCAAGTGCCGAATCAATGTTTGTGAAATCATTTTCAATAAGGCGCATATCCCATCTACGCTGAAAAGCTGTGTCTAACGTAAATACGTTCTGATCTGATGTATTCATTGTACCAATAATAGAAAGATTTGACGGAATACGAACCTTTTCTGTCTTTTTATCCTTGCCATACATTTCTTCCGCAATATTCATATTAGTAATGCCATATTCACTTGTTCCAATTGGACCTCCATCATCATTGTCTCGTACTTCAACCTTACGATCAAGTAATTGAAATACCTCACCAAAAATTGCCGGAGCATTACCACGATTAATTTCTTCAATAATTAAAATATATTCTGTTTGTGGATGGTTATATGCTTCACGAAGAATATTTGTAAAAGGTCCTGGAGTAAACTTATAACTTACCTGACCATCGTCATCTACTGCTGGGAGAATCTGACCAATAAAATCAGAATAAGTATAATCCGGATGAAATACAAGTCTTTCAACGACACTATCCGCATTGCAATACTCGTGTTCAATAGTCCAACTTTTACCTGAACCTGGTACACCATAAAGGAGTACATTTTCTCCAGATGATAATCGAATTGCTTCTAAATCAACGTTCTCCTTATCTTTTTGCTCTCCTACTCTTTCTGTAGAAACATCCTTAGACATCTCATTGAGAAACTTCTCATACCACTTTAATCCTGTGCTTAAAAATCTATTATTACAAGCCTTATTAACCTCCTCATAATCTGGATGGTTTTTGATAATATTTTTTACTTCAACGAAAATATCTATATCATCAATATCAAATATGCTTTCTAAATCTGGATACTCACCAATTTCCATTAACGAGCAAACCTTCTTTAATGCACTGCAGTTGTTACTTATCATACTTGGAGTACAAGATGTTCCATTTACAGTTTTTTGCCTTGCCATCCAAATGCGGAATTTCTTTTCATTATTTTCTTCTATATTGTCATTATCAAAATCTAAATATGCAGAATCAATTATATCCTTATCAATATTATATATCTTAAGATTTCTTAATCTTTGTTTATATTTTCTCAATACAGAATCTGCAATAATGATATGTTTTCCATTCGTAGCATTTGCTGTTTCATCCTCAGTCAAAAATCCCCAACGTACAAGTATCATTATAGGTTTACAATCTGCATATTTATTTGCTTCATCACCTAACTGAATTGGTCCCTGCATACGCAAAATACTAAGTTCCTGAATCGAATCCGTATAATTTGCTCCAATGTCTTCTAATTTCCACAATAACCAAGCAAATTCTCGATAAGTCAAATAATTCAAATCAAGTATTGCCCTAATAAATAAATTGGGAGGTTCAATGTCTGTATTACTTTCTGGGCAACCATAGTTATCTCTACCAAACTTCACTTGTTCTAAAGCTTCTAATAAAACTTCTTGTACCCTTTCTGTATCATTATTTTGCAATGCTTCATACATTAATTTTCCTGAGTGAGTGATTCTCCTTAAAGATTGCGGATTATGAATATCCTCCCATATTGTAAATCCAAAATAAGAAGTAATCTGCGCTTTTTTAGTGTATGATGAGGAGTATTGATCATCTCCAATAAGAGCTTTTAATCTTGTTTTGTAAACATTATTTGGAATCCATTCATTTGCTTCATAATATATTTTTAGAACAGACTCTATCTCATTTAATAAAGCGCTATTCTTTGGCATAACTATTTTTCCCATAATATGTACACTCCTTTATATTAGCTGAGCTAATAAAGCCAGCATTATCTCTTTTACCAACTTAGATGGAATTCCTTCCCCAAACACTTTTCTGATAAGAGTATCACTTGCCCAATCCGGTATGGGCCAATCAAGAGGTAGTGACATCACTATCAATAATTCATATATAGTCAACACTCGTGGATCAGAATACAATTGTTCACCTGTTTTAGATTTATATGGATTACCGGGGTGAACACAAGCCAATGATGAAATCACTCCATTATTCTGTGTTATTGTTCTGCACGGCATATCCCATTTTAATCGCCTATAATGATTGTGATGTGCCTTAACTGGTGTTCCATCTATCTTTTGTGGATAATAAACTTCGTTATAAATAGCTGACTTTCCGCTTGGTGTGTGCATCATCCATTCAACTTGTTTCCATGAATGAGTAGGTGGATAATGCCATCTTGATACTGCTAACCCTGCTGCTTTTTTCTCTTCAAACTCAGGAAAAACTTCCAAAGTTTTTTCAATTCCTTCTCTTAGATAAGGATCTAATGATGGCAACTCTCCTATTGCTTCTCTAAGAGTAATTTCTTTTTGCTTTTTAGGGAATTCCCAAATTACATTTTTTATATCCTTTCTAACAAGAAGAAATATATTACGTTCTCTTAACTGTGGCACACCATAATCTTTTGCCATTACAAGCGTTTTATTATTAAAAGAGTAATCTTCTCCAAGTTCCCTTTTTATATACTCAGGAATCAATATAATTTCTTTACCATATCTAATTTTCGTAGTTAATTGCTTTGGTACATTTTCCATAAATACAAACTTGGGCTTCACTCGCTTTATTACATCTACAGCATACGATATTAACTGATTTCTTGGATCAAATTCTAAACGTAATCCTGCCTCACTCATACCTTGACATGGTGGTGTCGCAATTATAAAATCTACTTTTTTTTCAATTGCCTCGCATACTATACTGTCTCTAACTATCTTATCTGTTATATCACCACATATCATATGTGTTTCGGGATAAACCTCTTGATAAAATCTTGCTCTATTTTCGTCTATTTCATTTGCAATAACAATATCAACACCTATATCTTTCATATATGCCTCTGCTATGCCCACATTAGCAAACAAAGATAATCCTATTAACTTTGCCATATTTAACGCTCCTATTTTAAATTTTCAAACACTTTCTTAACAAACAACGGTGGAATACCCTCACCAATTATTCTTCTTAAAAAAGCTTCAGATGTATCATTAGGCACAGGCCAATTCTCTGGAATACTCATTATTTTCATGAGTTCGTATAATGTCAATGCTCTTGCATCTGAATAAATTTCATTCCCTTTTTTATCCACCCCTTCTTTTTCACCTGGATGAACATTATTCTGAGATGAAATTTTTCTATTATCCATTGTAACAGTGTATGCTGGTGTATCCCAGTTTTGTCGTTTATAAGTATTTCTAAATCCTTTGACGGGATTTCCATCTGCTTTTTTTGGATAATATATCTTATTATCAAAAGCTGTGTGCCCAGATGGTGTATGTTGCATAGCAACAACTTGTCTCTTTATATGATGTGGCGGTGTATGCCACTTTGATATTTTTTTTGCTTGCTCAGCCCTTTCATAATAGTGTGGAACAATTTCTAGTAGTTCCTTTTCATCAACATCAGTAATAAACGGATCTAATCGAGGTAAATTTCCAATTGCATCTCTCATCGTAATTATTTTGCTATCTTTATCTGGAACAATCCATTCTCTTTTTTTATCTTTTCTTGTCATTAAAACAATAGCACGCTCTCTAGTTTGAGGTACTGAATAATCTTTAGTATCAATTATATTTTCATGTATGATATATTTATCACCTAATTTTTCTTTAAGAAGATTAGGGATTAATATTTTTCTATCTTCTACTGATATTATTGTACTAAAAAATGCTGGAACATTTTCAATCATAACATACTCAGGTTTTATTTCTTCTACTGCCTCTATTACTTGACACACCAATCTATTTCTTACATCATCATCCAATTGTTGTCCAACAGTACTCATACCTTGACATGGTGGTGTCGCCATAATAATATTTACCCCTAACTCGATGGATTCTTTTATTATTTTATCAAACACTTTTTTATCGGTAATATCCCCACATATCATACGGGTATTCGGATAGATTTTTGAGTATAGGATTGCTCTTCTTTCAACTAATTCATTGGCTATTACCACATCAAAACCACTTTCATTCAAATATGCTTCGGCAACACCAATATTAGCAAACAAGGACAGGACTTTCATATCACTCTCCCCTTCGTCATAAATTTGGTTTGATTCTGATTTTACAAATTCTGAATATAATTTAACCGCCTTTTTTATTTGTGAACGAACTGTAGTTGATAGTTCTTTGTATGTATCTGTTTGCTCAAGTTGATACTGGTAAATAGAATCGTTAAACCAAGGTAAAATATTGTTTGCTCTTCTAAATCTTGAAACGATGTTACTAATCACCCTACCTGAATAGTCTTTATTTTCTGCAAGCCATAATTTAAAATTGCAAAAATCGCTCATAGTTTCTCCTTATCAGTCAATTTATAATCACTTTTATTATAATATATCCGCGAAATGGCGTCAAGTATTTGACGCCATTTC
>ERZ773218.909-NODE-909-length-31897-cov-19.491269_pt1 | contig 31897 bp, 30 predicted proteins | sample MGYA00580527_ERZ773218 | MGnify/ENA primary metagenome ERZ773218 (study PRJEB29015, sample SAMEA2737763) | human gut metagenome | biome: human gut; feature: human-associated habitat; material: faeces | place: China | collected 2012 ...
AACCTACGATGGGGGAGTCAAAGTCCCCTGCCTTACCGCTTGGCGATGGCGCATCGTGCAAAACAGTATATCATATTTTCCGGATTTTCACAAGAGGCACCGGCATGTTTTCTTCCGCGCGGAGGCAGATCTTCTTTCCTGAAAAATTTTTGGGGATTCGCTGAAAAACCTTGCCAAACTGTTGCGGTTGTGGTACGCTGTGGGTGCGCAGCCATTCAAGGCCGTGCCGGAATGCCGCCCCCGCCGGGCAGGCACCGCAAGCGCTGCGGGGCACGGTTACTCCCGGGAAAGTGAGGAATTTTATGAAAAAAATCTTCCGAGCATTGACACTCTGTCTGGTCTTGCTCAGCCTGCTGTGTGCGGCAGTGCCTGCCGCCTTTGCCGCAGGAAATAAAGAGGACGCCTTTTATACCATCGGTCTGGACGCCTGCGGCGGTGTGAGCTCCACCGTGGTGGTCACCACCAATCTAGACGGCAAACTGACCACCCTGCCGGAGTCTCCCACGATGGACGGTTACACCTTCAACGGCTGGTACACCGAGCCGGTGGGCGGCAGCCGGATCACCACCGCTACCGTGTTCACCGGTGACACCACCATTTATGCCCAGTGGACCGCAAAGTCCAGCTCCGCCAGGCCCACGACCCCTACCCTGCCCGTGACCGGCGGTCCTGCCCTGCAGAAGCATCTGGGCACCCTGCTGGTGGCCGGCATTCTGGTCACGCTGGTGGTCGTGGCCGCCGTCTGATTTTTACATTTTGGAAAAACATGCGCTGATTTTACGAAAGAAAGGAATTCCCATTTATGATGACCGAAATGAAACTGCCCGCCTGCTATGCCGTGATCGACGAAAACGAGATGACCTATCTGGACGGCGGTGCCACCATTGCCGACAGCGATGCTTACAAGGCATTCCTGAACGTGGGTCAGGTCTTTAACCAGCTGGCCCGCATCTTCTCCGGTGCAAGCTCCATTATCAACAACATCAATGTGATCTACAAGTCCGTCGTTGAGCTGAACAATCTGCTGGGCGGTTTCATCAAGAAGTAAACATTCTGCCGTAAAAAGAGCACCCTGTTTTCCGCGCAGGGTGCTCTTTTTGCGTGATCTGAGGAATTTTGTGTGCGATTTTCAAAAAATATTTTTTGAAAACCCACTGCAACGCCATTTTTGTTATGGTTTTGTTGCATTTCGTCTGGTAGAATGCTGTATGTATGGATGTTCGGAGTTTTGACGAATTTCTGTACGAAAATCGCTTTTTCGCGCAGCAGGGCCCGTACCGGCCCTGCAACGCTTTTGATACGGAGGTGCCGTTATGGCAGACCGTGAACTGCGGCATATGCGCCGCACTGAACTGGTCGAGATCATCTTTGCGCTCAAGCAGAGCGAAGATCAGCTCAAAGCCGAAAATGCAGATCTGACCGCCAAACTGGAACAGCGGCAGATCCATCTGGACAGTGCCGGGTCCATTGCACAGGCCGCTCTGGAACTGAACCATGTGTTTGAGGCTGCGCAGGCAGCCGCCGATGACTATCTGGCTTCGGTGCGGTCGGTCGACCGGGACGCCCTGCAGGCGCAGGCAAAAGCCGAGGCGGACCAGATCCTGGCACAGGCCCGGGCCGAGGCGGAACAGCTGAAGGCACAGACCAAGCGGGAATGTGACGCCCTGACCGAGGCAGCAGAGCACAAGCGTGCCCAGACAGAGGCCGACTGCGCCGCCTTGCGGGCCAAAACGGAACAGGAGATCGCGGCACGGCGGGCTGCTTTTGAGCAGAGCACCCGTGAGCTGCTGCGCAGCCGCTGTGACACCGATATCCTGCCGGAAGAAGGCAAGGTAAAATGAAATCAACCGGGATCAAATTTACGGCCATCCCCTCCACAGAGGAGGTAAAGGCCGAGCGCGACCGTCTGGCCTACCTCAGCCGGTACGGACGGGTACTGCGCAGCACCATTTATGCGCTGGTGGTGGTGGCCGCTGTGGCCGTGCTGCTGGCCACCCTGTTCCTGCCGGTGCTGCAGGTGTCCGGCGACAGCATGAACCCCACGCTGGAAGATAAGGACATTCTGCTGCTGGTCAAGTCCGACAGCATGAAAACTGGCGACCTGTGCGGCTTTTACTGGCAGAACAAGCTCCTGCTCAAGCGTGTGATCGGCCAGCCCGGTGACGTGATCTCCATGGACGAGGACGGCCATGTGACCGTGAACGGCACTGTGCTGGACGAGCCTTATGTGGACGAACTGGCACTGGGCGAATGTGACATCCGGTTCCCCTATCAGGTGCCGGAGAACCGGTATTTTGTGCTGGGCGACCACCGCTCGGTGTCCATCGACAGCCGCAGCAGCGTGATCGGCTGCGTGGAAAAAAGCCAGGTCGTGGGGCGGGTGTTCCTGCGCATCTGGCCGCTGAACCGCCTTGCGGTTTTCTGAGATCGTGCCTGCGGAGCGGGCGAATGCGTCCCGCCTCCGAAGCAATGTTGTGTGCATAAATTTCCCCAATCTGGAAAGGAGCGAATCATCCCCTCATGAAAAAGACGTTCAAAAAACTGTTTGCTGCCCTGCTGGCAGCAGCCTTGGTGCTGGCTATGGCCGTGCCTGCTTTTGCAGTGACCAATGCCACCAAAGGTTCCATCACCATCAGCAACACGGTGAAGGACGAGACCTACACCATCTACCGCATGTTCAAGCTGGACAGCTACAACGCTGAAAGCAATACCTATTCCTACACCGTAGAATCGGATTGGGAGGGTTTCTTCAAGACGGGTGCCGGTGGAAACTACATCACCCTGGACGGCCAGAACCACCCCACTTGGACGGCTGCTGACGAAAACGATTCCACCACTGTTGCCGCATTTGCTAAGGCAGCTCTGGCCTGGGCAGCTGATAAGAAGATCTCTGGCACTAAGGAAACCGCAACTGGTGATACCGTCACCTTCTCTAACCTGGACCTGGGCTACTACCTGGTGGACAGCTCTCTGGGTGCTCTGTGCGGTCTGAATACCACCAATCCCAATGCCACCATCAAGGAAAAGAACGAAAAGCCAGAGATCAAGAAGGAAGTCCAGACAAGCACCGGTGACTGGGGCGACAAAAACAACGCCAAGATCGGTGATACCGTAGAGTACAAGGTCGAGATCACGGTTGCTGACGGTGCTCAGACGTACACTGTCACTGATACCATGAGCACGGGCCTGACCTTCAATAGCGGTTCCCTCAAGGTTACCGCCAATGATGTTGTGACCACCGATTATACACTCACCCCTACCACCAACGGCTTCACTCTGGTGCTTCCTGAAACCTACGTCAGCACTCTCACTAAGGGTACCACTATCATGGTGACCTACAATGCCACCCTGAATAAGGATGCTGTCATTGATGGCGATGGCAACACCAACGAGGTCAAGCTGGGCTACGGCAATCATCAGAACACTGTTCCCAGCAAGGTCACCACCAAGTCCTACCAGTTCGACCTGGTGAAGGTGGACGGCACCACCAACAAGCTGCTGGACGGTGCTGAGTTTGAGCTGGCCGATGGCGAAACCAAGCTCTCTTTCGTAAAGGACGCTAACGGCAACTATCGTGTGGCTACGACTGGCGAGAAGGGTACAACTACTACCATTACCGTCAAGAACGGCAAGGTCAACATCTACGGCCTGGCAGGCAAAACCTATACCCTGACCGAAACCAAGGCTCCGGACGGTTACAACAAGCTGGTAACCCCCGAAACCGTAAACCTGACCGATGGTTCCAAGGCTTCTGCCACCATCGAAAGTGAGACCTATGTAGACGGCGGCGTTGTGGTCAAGAACAACGCTGGCACTGTGCTGCCCAGCACCGGCGGCATGGGCACCACCCTGTTCTATGTCATCGGCGGCGGCTTGATGGTGGCAGCAGTCGTGCTGCTGGTCACCAAGAAGCGCATGGAGCACAAGAACTAAGCAACCATCCCTGAAAACACCCGGAGCGGGGGCGACCAACTCGCCTCCGCTCCTTTTTCACAGCACAGAGGGCCTTGCCATGAAAAAGCACTCCGGCACCATCCTGCTCGTCCTCATTTTCTTTGTGGGCCTTGCGGTGATGCTCTACCCTACCATCAGCGATTACATCAACCAGCGCAACCAGACCAGGGTTGTCAACAGCTACGCCCAACAGGTGGACGGTTTGTCCGACGCCGACTATACGGCCTATTTTGATGCCGCCGACGTCTTCAATCAAAAGATCGCCGCCGACCCGGATGCCCTGTACCACGCCGACCGCTTTTCCACCTACAGCACCACGCTGGACGTGACCGGCACCGGCATCATGGGCTACATCACCATTCCTCGCATCGGAGTGGAGCTACCCATCTATCACGGCACCAACGATGCCGTGCTGCAGGTGGCCGCAGGCCATCTGGAAGGCACCAGCCTGCCGGTGGGCGGCGAGAGCACCCATGCGGTGATCTCGGCCCACCGCGGCCTGCCCAGCGCCAAGCTGTTCACCCATCTGGACCGGCTGGAGGTGGGCGACACCTTCACCATCACCGTGCTGGACCGGGAGCTGACCTACGAGGTGGACAAGATCTCCATCGTGCTGCCCACCGAGGTGGACGAGCTGAAGGTGGTGGACGGCAAGGACTACGTCACCCTGATGACCTGCACCCCCTACGGCATCAACACCCACCGGCTGCTGGTGCGCGGTCACCGTGTCACCGCCCCGGAGAACCTCAAGCGCATCCGCGTTTCGGCTGACGCCACCCGCATTGAGCCCATCCTCATTGCGCCGCTGCTGGCCGTGCCGCTGCTGCTGCTTTTGCTCATCGGCCTGCTGGTCTCCGGCAGAAAACGCAAACAGAAATGACAAAAGCCGCCCGGCTCCTGTTACGGAACCGGGCGGCTTGTTTTATGCGGGAATGTTCAGCGGGCTTACTGCTGGGCCTGCTCTGCGCGCTTGGCACCGATCTCCTTGAGCAGCGGCGTGTTGAAGAAGTCGTTTTTGTCCTCGGCAAAGGGGCCCTGCATGCAGCCGGGCGGTCTGTATGATGTTCCCTGCATGGAGGAGCACCTCTGCCGGAGCTGCCCCTGCGGAACCAGGCGTGACCCCGGTGTTCACTCCACCAGCGCCACGGCCACGTCGTTGACGTTCGTGCCGGTAGCGCCTGTGCGGATGAGCCCGCCCACCGCCTGCAAAGCATGGTAGGCGTCGTTGTCGGCGAGGGTGCGGTACACGTCCCGCCCGGCTGCGCGAAGGGCGGCTTCCGTCTCGCCGTCCACATAGCCGCCGGCGGCATCGGTGGGGCCGTCGGTGCCGTCGCTGCCCACCGAGAACACACAGCAGTGTTTCAGCCCGGCCAGCGCAGGAGCCGCCGCAAGGGCCAGCTCCTGGTTGCGCCCGCCCAGGCCCTTGCCGGTCAGGTGCACCACGGTCTCGCCGCCTGCAATGTAAGCCAGCTTCCGGCCTCCGCCCGCATGGGTGCGGACCACCGAACCAAGGAAGCTGCCCGTCTCCCGCGCCTCGCAGCAGAGCCGGTCGGTGAGAAGCACCGGCTCATACCCCAGCGCACGGCAGGCCGCAGCGGCTGCCGTGCACAGCTCCCGCACACTGCCGGTGATGCGGGTGGTCACGTTGGTCAGAGCCTTGGGGGTCTCCTGCCGCAGCAGCTCCTGTGCCGCGGTCGACAGGCGCAGGTGGTATTTCTCAGCAATGGCGATCGCCTGCCCGCAGGTGGAGGTGTCCGGCACCGCCGGGCCGCTGGCGATCATATCCAGCGGGTCGCCCAGAATGTCGCTGAGGACGATGCTGAACACCTGTGCCGGGGCGCAAGCCTGCGCGAACCGCCCGCCCTTGACGCCGGACAGACGCTTGCGGATGGTGTTCATCTCCACGATGTCCGCGCCGCTGGCCAGCAGCTGGGACGTAATGTCCTGCAGCTCCTCTGCAGGGATGAGCGGCTTTTCAAACAGTGCACTTCCACCGCCGGAAAGCAGGAACAGCACCGTGTCCTCTGGCTGCAGGCCCTGCACCAGCTCCAGCGCCTTCTGGGTGGCGGCAAAGCTGTTGGCATCCGGCACCGGGTGGCCTGCCTCGCAGCAGGTCACACCGGGGATCTTCCCTTTTACATGGTCGTATTTGGTCACGACCACACCGCCGTCCACATGCCCCAGCACGGCAACGGCAGCATGTGCCATCTGCCATGCGGCTTTTCCGGCGGCCACCAGCACCGTGCGCCCTTCCGGGTGAAAATCCTTCAGCGCACGGCGGACCGCCTCGTCCGGCAGAACCGCCCGGATGCTGGCTTCCACGATCTGATCCGCGCAGCTGCGCAGCGTTTTTTCCATAAACAAGAGCTCCTTTCGTTTCCGGTCCGCGTCCGACACGGCAGGCCGGTCCATCCGGCTCCATTATACCGCAGAACCGGCGTTTCGGGAATATTGAAAAAGCAGAGCGCTCCCCTTCTGCGGGACGCTCTGCTTTTCTTGTCAGGTCTCTTTCTGCAGCTCTTTGTCGATCAGCCCCTGCAGGCGCTCGGTCTCTTCTGCTGCATAGGCTCTGGCATCGATCTCCACCGGCTGGAAGTAGTAGCCCAGGATGTCCTCCTCGCCCGAGACGTACCCATTCTGATAGTTCCGCAGCCATCGTCTGGCCTGGTCGTAGTAGGCCGCCTGGGTCGCGGCATCGTCCCAGTCGATGTTTTCCACCACATAAGCCTGCTGTACATGAAACGCCTCGTGGGCGATGGTGTCCATGGTCTCCTGCGCACTCCCGCTTTCCAGCACAGACCGGGAGAGCACGATCTGCCGGGAAGCAGCGCTGTAGTAGCCCAACCGATCCTCGTCGAGCGGCTGGACCGTGATCTCTGTCCCGTCCGGCACCCCCAGCATGGCAAGCTCATAGGCGGCCAGCTGCTTTGCCAGTTCGGTTCCTTTCGTTCTCGAACGACTCCGCCCTCTGCGCCGACGCTGTGCGTTCCTACACCAAGAACCGGCTGGTGCGGACGCTCAGCCCGTCCATCAACCTGTTCCGCGCCGCAGCGTTCTCGCGGCAGATGTCGCTGTTCTTCAAGTACCACATCAACGGCCTGCTGCAGGGGCTTTGGGTCAGCATCGTCTACGCCGGCGGCGACGACGTCTTTCTGGTCGGTGCCTGGAACCACACCCTGCAGGCCGCCCTGCGCATCAGCGATGCCATGCCCTGGCGGGGAGATGCCTTTTACCTGCCCAAGCCGATCGCCGCATCCACATCCCCTGCCGAGCTTTCCACCGTTGAGCGCAAGGCGGTCAAAAAGCTTGCCTGGATCCCGGCCTCCAAATTCGACCGCTACACCGCCAGCCTGCACAGCGGCACCTACCCGCTGGACGAGCTGGACCAGAGCTTTGGCCAGGCCTACGAGCAGACCAAGGCCAGCGTGACCGACGGTGCCGGCTGACGCTGGACCAGAGCATTCTCAACCGGTATGCCCATCCCATTACAAAGGATGCCCTGCTGGAAGCCATCGCCGAGTTCAGCCGCTTTTATCAGGATGCCTTCCTATCGCACTTCCCGCAGGGCCACCCCGTCGCAAACATTCCGGACACCCCGCATCTCATCCTTGGCGGCGGCACCGGCTTCCTCTCCAAAACGGTCGGTTACCCTTACCTGAAGGACGGTTATGCCGCCGCCCTGTTCAAATCCCACTGCTCCTGCAGCATGCACCCCTGTAGACATTCCTACCGGGTGGGACCCGCGGGCTGATTGCTTACCCTGCCTGCGGCAGGGCCGCCCTGTACCGGGTTGCGGTCACCCAGCATCCGCTTCATGCCTTGAGCGGCATTCGCGTCTTGCTGACCGCTGCCCCAGCCTCGGCTCCCTGTTCCCGCCGCAGGCGGCGGTCGCCTCCGCTGCAAATCCCGCTGCGGAGATTAAAAAAGACCAGTACACGAATGTGTTACGACTTCTCCCTGGGTAGACTTTCCTACTGGTTGGGACCCGCGGGCTAAACAAAGCCATGCTATGGCTTTGTTTACGGCATTTCATGCCGCCGCCCTGTTCAAATCCCGGCTCCGACAAACAAAAAAGCAGACACACAAACGTGTGTCTGCTTTTTTTGGTCGGAGCAGCGGGATTTGAACCCACGGCCTCCTCGTCCCGAACGAGGCGCGCTACCAACTGCGCTATGCCCCGAAAATACCGCAGCCAGTTGAGACTGCGGTTTTCTTGGTTGGGGATGAGAGAATCGAACTCCCACAAGTAGAGTCAGAGTCTACCGCACTACCACTATGCAAATCCCCATTATTCAGTTTATCTGCCGCGCCGTGCGCTGCTGACAAGGGATATTATACTCAAAAGGCCCGCGCTTGTCAACCATTTTTTTATTTTTTCTGCAAAAGTTTTCCCGCTGTTCTCCTGTCCGCAGAAATGCACCGTGGAAGCGTGTAAATTTTCTGCGCTTCTCTTGACAGCGGCCCCCATCCGGAATAATCTTATACTATAAACAGGTAGATCTCCGGGCAGACTGACTTTGAAAGGCAGAACGCGCGGCGCTGAATACCAAATGAAAGAGGGCTTTTGAATGAAAAAACGTGTTGGAATCCTGACTTCCGGCGGCGACTGTCCGGGTCTGAACGCCACCATCCGCGGCGTAGCAAAAGCACTGTATGCCCGCATGGGCGATAACGTGGAGATCATTGGCATCCTGAACGGATACAGCGGCCTGATCAACGGCGACTACAAGGAGATGTGCGAGGACGATTTCCGCGGCATCCTGACGCTGGGCGGCACCATCCTCGGCACCAAGCGCACCCCCTTCAAGCTGATGCGCGTGGTGGAAGAAGACAAGATCGACAAGGTCGCGGCCATGAAAAAGACCTACAAGGACGCCAAGCTCGACTGTCTGCTCTGCCTCGGCGGCAACGGCACCCACAAGACGGCCAACCTCCTCTCCCAGGAGGGTCTGAACATCATCGGCCTGCCCAAGACCATCGACAACGACATCTACGGCACCGACGTCACCTTCGGCTTCCACACCGCGGTGGACATCGCCACTGAGGTCATCGACCGCATCCACACCACCGCCGGCAGCCACAGCCGCGTCATGTGCATCGAGATCATGGGCAACAAGGCCGGCTGGCTGACCCTCTACTCCGGCATCGCCGGCGGAGCTGACATCATCCTGCTGCCCGAGCAGCCCTACGACATCGACCGGGTCTGCGACGCTGTGGAGCGCCGCGCCCGCAAAGGCTCCAACTTCTCCATCATCGCCGTGGCCGAGGGTGCCATCAACACCGAAGAGGCCAAGATGAAGCGGAAAGAGTGGATGGCAAAGCGCGCCGAAGCCGGTTACGGCGTCACTGCCACCAACCGCATCGCCGCCGCCGTCCAGAAAAAGACCGGCATGGAGACCCGCGTCTGCATCCCGGGCCATATGCAGCGCGGCGGCAGCCCCAGCGCCTATGACCGCGTACTGGCCACCGAGTTCGGCAGCTACGCCGCGAAGCTGGTGGAAGTGGAGCGCTACGGCGTCACCGTCGCCATGGTCAACAACCGCGTCATCGCCAACCGCCTCGAGGACATCGCCGGTAAGGCCCGCAACATCCCCGAGGGCTGTGAGCTGCTCACCGTCGCCCGCCGGATGGGCGTGAGCCTCGGCTGAGACTGTAAAAGCAAAAACACCCCGCTGTGTCATGCAGCGAGGTGTTTTTGTTTTTATGCTTCAGAACGAGCCGCCCGACGAGCCTCCGAAGCCGTCGGAATCGACGGACGAACCGCCGGAGGAGTTGGACTCCTTCTGGGGCGGGTCATAGGTGCGCTCCCGGGTGGTGTGGGTGTAGCGGTCACGCTTGACCCGCAGGGTGAAGCCGGGCATATACTCGTCGGCCTCCGTTTTCTGCCGGGCTGTCTTCATCCGGTGGTAGAGGATGAGGCAGATGAACGCCGAAATGCCGAGAGGGAAGATCATGGCAATGAGCAGGTCTTCCAGGCCGATGTCGTTATCCACATCGATGGGCTCGCCATAGTCGGCATAGTAGTCCAGTGCATAGTCGCACATATCGATATAGGTATAGGCGGCATCCGCCCATTCCTCATCGGAGAGCTCCGGGACGATCTCGTCCTCCTGCTGCTCGATGCGGTAGTCGGTGAAAGCCGTGACTCCCTCGCCGTAGGTGATGGTGACGTACTTGCGGGATCCGACTGCCAGCAGGAAGAGGATGCCGCTCTGTTCGTCGCCATAGCCGAGGCCGTTGGAGATGTAATAATTTTTCGCGTAGTCGCGCTGGTCGGCATCGCCGATGTCGTCCACCACGAGGAAGTAGACATCCACGTCGTGGCCGTCGGAGGCGCTTTCGGCCTGCTCCTCAAGGTCGGCCAGCGTGTCGGCGTCAAAGACGCCGCACTCGTCCCGCACCAGCGGGGCCGCTGCCCAGGCCGGCAGAGTCAGGGCCATGCAGAGCAGGGCCGCAGCCAGAAGAGCAAACAGTTTTTTGCAGTATTTCATATTCCCGTCTCCCCCTCTCACAGCAGCATGATGAGAGCCGTCAGTATCATCAGCGGGATGCTGATGCCGGCAAACCATGCAGCTACCCTGCCCTTATCCACGGGCAGGTCACCGATGAGCTTGCCGGTCTGGCCGTTCATCGCAAAGAGGAAGTCCTGCTCCTTCCAGCGGGTGTGGAGCATCCAGACCGGCAGCAGGGCGTAGTGGGGTTCCAGCGTCCGCGGGTCGACCTGCTCCGAGAGAGTCTGGACGCCGGTGTAGCCGCCCAGCGTATCGTGGAGGGCCGCAGCGGTGCTGTTCTTCATCCGGGTCAGGACGCGGGCAGCACACTTCTTGTCGTCCTCGTCGTACCGGTCCGCCAGAAAACCGGGCAGGTAGGCCGTGGAGAAGGGCTTGAGGTCGCTGTAGTCGAAGGGCTCGATGGCGTCCATATGGGCGTCCGGCATCTTGCTGGAGCCGTCCACCGGCACCCGGACAAAGTCGGCGTCGCCCACGCGGGCCACGTCGAAGTGTCTGGTGGTGGTGACAATGTAGTCGCCCTCACGGTGGCTCTCGCTGATCTCGGCCTTGTAAGCGCCCCGGGCCTCCATCCGGCCATCGTAGAGCCAGAACGGCACATACACGCCCTGGATCTCCTCGATATGGTTGGACTCTTTGAAGGCTTTGGGGAGGAAGGCTTTGCCCTTATAATACTTCTTCAGATTCTCGATGGCGGTCTTTTTGTCCATCCGGAAGGGGATGATGTACTCCGGCTTGAGCTTGCCGGAAAGCTGTCCGCCCAGCACGGTGGGGTTGCCGCAGTAGGGGCAGGTGGTGGCAGCTGTTTCGGGGCCGCAGACCAGCTCTGCGCCGCAGGAAGTGCAGGTGCGGCTGCTGAGATCTCCCGTCTCCATCTCCCCCCAGACAGGGCCGCTGGACGCTGCCTTTTCGGCGGCTTCGGCGGCCTTATCGGCCTGAGCCTGCTTTTCGCCGTAAAGAGCCTCGACCTGTGCTACATCGTAGGTGGAGCCGCAGTAATCACAGCAGAGCTTTCCGCTGGCACTGTCGAACCGCAGCGGGCCGGTACAGGCCGGGCATTGGTAATTCGTGGTGTTTTCTGCCATATCTCAGCTCCCCTTTCAGGCTCCGAAAGGCTTGCCGCATTCGGGGCAGAACTTGGGCGGGTTTGCCGGGTCGTCAGGGGTCCAGCCGCAGTTCGGACACTTGGCCGCCGGGCGGGGCTTACCGCATTCCGAGCAGAATTTGCCGGTATTGTGTGCGCCGCAGCTGCACACCCAGCCTGCTTCGGGGCGGGGCTTGCCGCAGGCGGTGCAGAACTTGCCGGTGTTGCCGGTCTGGCCGCAGGAGCAGCTCCAGCTGCCAGCCGCCGGGGCGGCTGCGGGGGCAGGAGCAGCGGCAGGCCGCTGCTGTGTACCCATCTGGTAGAGGGCCTGGGCGTTGATGCCGCCGGCAGCAGCGGCCTGATTCATGCCCATAAAGGCCATGGCCGGACCGGCGGATGTATTGGAAGCCGCTGCCTGCATAGCCGAAGCCTGTGCGCCCACCATGTGGGCGGCAGCGCGGGTCGGGTCCATGAAGGCGGCGCTGCGCTGCAGCTCCTTGATCATCTGCTCGTCTTCTTCGCTGGCTTTGACGCCGGACACGCCGAGGGAGACGATCTCGATGCCGCGCAGCTTGCTCCACTTGCCGGACAGCTCCTGATTCAGAGCCTCGGCCAGCTCGGTGGTATGGCCGGGCAGAGCCGAGTAGCGGATGCCCATCTCGCTGATGCGGGCGAAGGCGGGCTGCAATGCGGTCATCATCTCGGTGCGCATCTGGCCTTCCAGCGCGTCACGGGTGTACTCGTTTTCCACATTTCCGCAGACATTGGTGTAAAACAGGATGGGGTTGACGATGCGGTAGCTGTACTCGCCGAAGCAGCGGATGCTGACGTCGATGTCGATGCCGGCACGCTGGTCCACGACGCGGAACGGCACGGGGCTGGGGGTGCCGTACTTGTTGCCCATCAGCTCCTTGGTGTTGATGTAATAGATGCGCTGATCGGTGGCAGCCTGACCGCCGAAGCTGAACCGCTTGCCGATCTCAGCAAAGACTTCGTCGATGTTCTTGGCCAGACCCTCGCTCAGCAGAGAGGGCTGGGTGCCGGTGTTATAAGTGTACTCGCCGGCCTCGGCGCAGAGGTCCACCACCTTGCCCTGCTCCACGATGAGGGCACACTGGCCCTCGGCCACCGCCACGATGGAACCGTCGGTGATGATGTTCTCGGCGCCGTGGCGGTTGGAAGAGCGCCCGGAGACTTTCTTCTGTCCCTTGACAGCCAGCACCTCCGCCGGGAGAGCACTGCAGTAAAAGTATTCTTTCCACTGGTCGCCCATCACGCCGGATGCTGCGCCCAATGCCGCTTTGACAAGACCCATAAGCCATATCTCCTTTATCTGCCCGTTTTTTGCAAATGCGGGCTTTTTTCAGTATACCACAAAACGCGCCGCGAAAAAAGAAAACCCTTGCATTTTATCCCCGATGGGTGTAAAATACTCCCGACAAACAAATACAGGGGAGCTTGTAGAAGCAGGCTGAGAGGGAGTTCTCGAACTTCGACCCTTAGAAATTGTTTTCGGACAGTTTCTGCACCTGATGCGGATAATGCCGCCGTAGGAAGTCATAACACTGTTTATGGATTTTTACAGGAGACACCGCTCGAGGCGTCTCCTGTTTTTTTGTTGCCGACTGAGGGGGAGCGCCCTGAGTCTGGGGTTTTGTATGCGATGGGAAGCCGTGTTCCGGCGTGAGAGGAGGCCAGTGAGCCTCGACCGCTTCTTCCGTTTCCGGCATCTCTGCGCGGGTGCCGGGTCTGTTCGTGTGCGGGAGCGGCGGTCTGCCCCTGCACTTATTTTTTATTGAAAAGGAGCACTCACTATGAAACACTATTCTGCCAAAAAGCTGGCCCTCGCCGGTATGTTCTGCGCTGTCGCTGTCGTGGGCAGCGTCTTCTCCTTCCCGGTCTTCGGCAGCAAATGCGCCCCTGTGCAGCACATGGTCAACATCCTCTGCGCTGTCCTGCTGGGGCCTTACTACGGCGTGGGCGTGGCTTTCGTCGCCTCCCTGCTGCGCAACCTGCTGGGTCTGGGCAGTCTGATGGCTTTCCCCGGCAGCATGTTCGGCGCACTGCTCTGCGGCATCGTCTTCCACAAGACCAATAAGCTGCTGCCCACCCTCGTGGGCGAGGTGTTCGGCACCTCCATCCTCGGCGGTCTGTGCGCCTACCCCGTCGCCATCCTGCTGATGGGCAAGAGCGCCGGTGACATCGCGTTCTACGCCTACATCGTCCCCTTCCTCGTCTCCACCGCCGGCGGTGCCATCATTGCAGGCGCACTGCTGGCCGCACTTTCCCGCGCAGGCGCACTCCGCGCCATGCAGGCCAGCCTGAGCTGATTCGAAGGAGAAGCCATGTTTCGGAACCTCTTTGCCAACGTCCGGGCCAAAAGCCCGCTTGTCCATAACATCACCAACTACGTCACCGTCAACGACTGTGCCAACATCGTCCTCGCCTGCGGGGCGTCCCCCATCATGGCGGATGATGCCGCTGAGGTCGAGGACATCACCTCGCTGTGTGCCGGGCTGAACCTCAACATCGGCACGTTGAACAGCCGCACCATCCCCTCCATGCTGCTGGCGGGACACACCGCCAACCGGCTGGGCCGTCCTGTCGTGCTGGACCCCGTGGGCGCAGGCGCTTCCCATCTGCGCACCGAAACGGCACTGCGCCTCCTGCGGGAAGTGAAGTTCACAGTCATCCGGGGCAACATCTCCGAGATTCGGACGCTGGCGGCAGGCAGCGGCACCACAAAAGGCGTGGACGCCGACACCGCCGACAAGGTGACGGATGAGACGCTGGACAAGACCGTGGCATTCGCCAAAGCGTTTGCGGCCCGCACAGGGGCGGTCGTCGCCGTCACCGGTGCCATCGACATCGTGGCCGACGGAGAGCGGGCCTTCTGCATCCGCAACGGCCACCCCATGATGAGCGCCGTCACCGGCACTGGCTGTCAGCTTTCGGCCCTGACGGCGGCATTCTGTGCGGCCAACCCGGACAAGCCTCTGGAAGCCGCTGCTGCGGCTGTCTGCGCCATGGGCCTTGCGGGCGAAGCAGCTCACAGCCGCCTGTCCAGGCTGGACGGCAACGCCACCTACCGCAACTACATCATCGACGCGATCTTCAACATGACCCCCGAACAGCTCGAGGAAGGAGCACGCTATGAAATGCGATAAACACACCATGCTTCTCTACGCCGTCACAGACCGGGCGTGGACGGGCCGCGAGACCCTCCGCCAGCAGGTGGAAGACGCGCTGAAAGGCGGCGTCACCTGCGTCCAGCTGCGAGAAAAGGAGCTGGACGACGCGGCATTTTTGCAGGAAGCCATGGAGCTTTCCGCCCTCTGCCGCAGCTATGGCGTACCCTTCATCATCAACGATAACGTCGAGATCGCTATAAAATGCCATGCCGACGGCATCCACGTCGGGCAGGAAGATATGGCTGCAGCGGACGTCCGCGCCAAGGTCGGCCCTGACATGATCATCGGTGTGTCGGCCCATTCCGTCGAGGAAGCACAGCTGGCCGTGGCCCACGGCGCGGATTATCTGGGCGTCGGCGCGGCATTTTCCACCCACACCAAAACCGATGTGGATGTCCTGCCGGAGGGCAGACTGAAAGAGATCTGCGACTCCGTGGATGTGCCGGTCGTGGCCATCGGCGGCATCCATAAAGACAATATCCTCAAGCTCAAAGGCTCCGGCGCGGACGGCGTGGCCCTCGTGAGCGCGATCTTCAGCGCCGAGGACATTGAGGCTGAGTGCAAAGAGCTGAAGGCACTGACAGAACAAATCATCTATAGCAATTCAACTTTTTAATGCAACAGCAACAGCGTTGAATTGCATATCGCAAATATGCTGTTTGGATGTTGCACTAATTTCTTGACTTGCGATAGATTCACGGCTGGGTGTATCAGCCATAGAAAGCGTTGAGGATGGCCTGCAGATCCGGGCCGAGCAGCAGGGTGAACGCACTGCCGCAGACACTCAGGAGCAGGACGCAGAGAAAGACCGCGCCGAAGCTGACGCCGCCCTGGGCGCGGAGCACGGCCTGACGCTGCTGGGCATCGGGGAACTCAGACTGGATGCGGCGGATGTGGTCGGCGGCGCTCTTGCGGTAGAGCCACTTGCCGTACATACCGCGCACCAGCATCAGCACGAAGCTGAGGACAGAGCAGACGCGGGCAAATACCGTCAGAGCTGAAGCGCTCATGGCCGGGGCGAGGGCGCTGCCGGAGAGCTGGAGCATCTCGATAAAGGTGGGCGCTGCCAGCAGAAGTTCAGCGGCCAGAAAGCCAAAGGCCGGCTTCCACGCCTTGCGGTAGAAGAAGTAGAAGGGGCCGAACAGCAGAGCCGAAAAGCTCATGGATACCTTGCTCTTCTGGAGCTGCATCCGGCTGTAAGCGGCGAGGTAAGCGGGAGCGGCGGGGCCGATATAGTCCAGCCAGTCCTGACGGGCGATGCCGTCCATCTTGGCCTCTTTGCCGAAGGCGTCCTCAAAAAACTCCTCCTCCGGGTCGGCGGAAGTGCCGAACTGACGGTACATCTGGGAGTAGTCGAAAGTCTCTTCACCGCTGCCGCGGGAAGAAGGAGGCTCCTGCCCCTCGGGGGGAAGCACAGCACCGCAGCAGCGGCACGTTTCCTCATCCCGCAGGGTGCGCTCGCCGCAGGACGGACAGGTGCGGAGCTGGCTCTCCTCGTAGGGGAACTTCCATTCGTAGCCGGCGGCGTGGGCAGGGCGGTGGATGCACTGGCCCAGCTTCTCGTAGCAGACGCGGTGATAAGGCGCGCCGCAGTCGGGGCAGACCACGATGTCATCCTGAAGTGTGAGGGGCTTGCCGCAGCCCTCACACGGACAGCCATAGTATTTTGGCATAACATCCTCCAATGAATATGGTAGTTTATCAGTATTATACACTTAAAATGCGGAAAAGAAAAGGCGAAAATCTTCAAATTTCCAGCACAATGGTATTTTTTCCTCTTTACTTTATCATGGATTCTGGGTATACTAATGAAGTATCTGTGTATAAACTGTATCTTTTAGGAGTAAATCTCTCCGTCATTGGCCGAGTCCTCGGGCAGGCTTTCCTTCGTACAACCTCTCCGTCACGCCTACGGCGTTCCACCTCCCCTGGTAGGGGAGGCTTTGGCAGTCCCCGCAAAGTGAACGGTTTCGCCAGAGGCTCCCCTACTAGGGGAGCTGTCGAGCGTCAGCGAGACTGAGAGGTTGTACTAAGACGGGCCTGCCCGTGTGCGTGGCTGATGATGAAGAGGCTGCTCCTGTTCTTTGAGACGAGAGGAATAAAACGATGATCACCACTGATGAACTGAAAGTACAGCTGGCTGAATACCACACCGCTGTAAAGGACTTGGAGGAGGCGCTGGCCATCGACGCTTCCCGCAAGCGCGTGCAGGAGCTGGAGCACACCATGTCCCGCCCCGGCTTCTACGACGACGCTGAGCTGAGCAAGAAGGTCTTCGACGAGGTGGGCGACCTGAAGGGCAAGCTGACCCGCTTCGAGAAGCTGCAGGGCCTGTACGATGACGCAGAGACCATGCTGGTCATGCTGGACGAGGAGTACGACCCCGAGATGGTGCCGGAGGCCGAAGAGGCCGTCAACGCCGTGGGCAAGGCTGTGGACGAGCTGCAGCTGATGACCATGCTGAACGGTGAGTACGACCACAGCAACGCCATCCTCACCTTCCACGCCGGCACCGGCGGCACCGAGGCACAGGACTGGGCCGAAATGCTGTACCGCATGTACAACAAGTGGGCTTCCAACCACGGCATGACCGTGGAGGTTCTGGATTATCAGGACGGTGATGAAGCCGGCATGAAGAGCGCCTCCATGATGGTGAAGGGTGCCAACGCCTACGGCCTGCTCAAGAGTGAGAACGGTGTGCACCGTCTGGTGCGCGTGTCGCCCTTTGATGCCAACGCCCGCCGCCAGACCAGCTTTGCTTCGCTGGAAGTGATGCCCGAGCTGGATAACACCATTCAGGTGGATATCCGCCCCGAGGATATTGAGATGCAGGTGTACCGTTCCTCCGGTGCCGGCGGCCAGCACATCAACAAGACCTCTTCCGCTGTGCGTCTGATCCACAAGCCCACCGGCGTCGTGGTCAGCTGCCAGACCCAGCGCAGCCAGTTCCAGAACCGTGACTACGCCATGGAAATGCTGAAGGCAAAGCTGTATCAGATCGCAAAGCAGCAGCACATGGATAAGATCGACGACATCAAGGGCGTGCAGAACGAGATCGCATGGGGTCACCAGATCCGCAGCTATGTGTTCATGCCCTACACCATGGTCAAGGATCACCGCACCAACTACGAGACCGGCAATGTGGATGCCGTGATGGACGGCGATCTGGACGGTTTCATCTTCGCATACCTCAAGGCTGCAAGCCGCGGGGAACTGCAGGATACCTGATCTTGAACGTATAAAATGCAAAGGCCGTGCTTCCTTTTATGGAGGCACGGCCTTTTTTGTGCTCTTACGCCAGATCGGGCAGAATGGTGTCCCAGAGATTTTCCTCCTGCCGCAGGGCGTTGAAGCAGCAGTCCAAGTACATTTTGTTTGCCGCTGCAAGGATCGTGCTGCGCAGAAGCAGCTTTTCATCTGCGGCATCCACGGCAAGGTCGCGGATCTCCCTGGTGCAGCCGAATACAAACGGAAGGCAGTTTTCCATCTCGTCGCAGAAGTAGTCGTAAGCTGCCCCGGCGGAACAGTGCGCCCGCTGCATTTTGAACAGGGCATCGATATTTTCCATCGAAAGAACGGTCTTGGAGACTGCAATGTACATCAGGGATGCGATCTGATCGCGGGCGTACTTCTTGCGCACCGGGTGGGACAAAATGCCCTTTTTAACGTAGTTGCTGACCATGGAAGAGGTGAGCTCCACGCCGCAGAAGGTGCGGAAATAGCTGTTGACGTACTGCACGGTCTGGTCAAGATAAAGCCCCATCTGCGGGAGATCGGCGTACCGGGGCAGGGCAAACCCGGCGGCGCAGGCCGCAACGCGGCATTTGGTTTCAGTTTTCATATCGTAAGCAGTTTTCTAAGGTTGGTGCAGCAGGGCTGCGCGGGATACAGAAAATGGTTTTCTGGCGGTATTATAGCGCAAATCGGTTCTCTGGTCAACGGATTTTTAAAACTTTTGAAAGAATGTACAAAATCCCTTGACAGGTTTTTGAAAAACTGCTATGATGTCTGCAGTGAACCGAAAAACCATGCAGGCAGAAGTGCGTGTAAGGCACGGAAAATAAAAAATGACCTGCTATCACAAAATAGATTTGGAGCGTGCATTTTATGAAAACCAAGATCGTTGTGGATTCTTCGTCCAGCCTGTATGCCCTGCCGGGCGTGGATTTTGCCTGTGTGCCGTTGAAGATCGTCACGGATGAACAGGAATATCTGGATGACGGTACTCTGGATGCTGTGGACATGGCCCGGTCTCTGCGTACTTACAAGGGCAAGACCAGCACCTCCTGCCCCAATGTGGCAGACTGGCTGGCTGCTTATGAGGGTGCGGAGCAGATCTTTGTTGCCACCATCACGGGCACACTGTCCGGCAGCTACAATGCTGCACTGCTGGCAGCGGAAGAATACAAGGAAACGCACCCGGAGGCCCGTGTTTTTGTTCTGGACAGCCTGTCCGCCGGGCCGGAGCTGCGTCTGCTGGCAGAGCGTCTGCGGGATCTCGTCCGGATCGGGATGGAGTTTGACGAGATCTGCGAGGCGATCTTGGCTTACCACAAGCACACACATCTGCTGTTTTCGTTGGAATCGCTGGCCAATCTGGCCCGCAATGGCCGTGTGAAGCCTGCTGTTGCCGCTGTGGCACGGATGCTGGGCATCCGGGTCATTGGTCAGGCCAGTGAGAGCGGCGAGCTGGAGGTGCTGTGCAAGACCCGCGGCGAGCACGGTGCACTGGAGCGCATCGTGCTGGAATTGAAGGATCACGGCTTTACCGATGGTAAAGTGCACATTGCCCACTGTGATAACCCGGAAGCTGCCAAGCGCCTGAAGCTGATGATCCACGCGGTGTTTGCAGGGGCGCAGGTGGATGTGGCCGAGTGCGGCGGCCTGTGCAGCTACTACGCTGAGCAGGGCGGCCTGATGGTGGGCTATGAGGACGGAAAAACAGAGTAAAAGAGTTTTTGATATTGCAAGCAAGCCGGGCCTGCGGGTCTGGCTTGCTTTTTTTTGAACAGCGCAAAACTTGAAAAAGTTGTAAAACCGCGCTATACTTACACATAATTATAAATGGGAAAGGAGGGCAGGCCCATGCTTTTTCGTTCACCGGTCGTGCGCTTTTTCAGCCGCATTCTGAACCGCATCACCATCACGGTGGTGTTGGTGGCATTGCAGCTGCTGTGGCTGTGCTGGGTGGCGTTTGCCATCACCACCGGCACGGGCCGCGTGTGGGTGAACGGCCTGCTCAACGCACTGAGCCTGCTCATCGTCCTGTACCTTGTGCGCAAGGATGAGAACAGCGCCTACAAGGTGGGCTGGATCGCGCTGATCGGCATTCTGCCGCTGCTGGGCGGTGCGCTGTATCTGGCTTTTGGCAACAAACGCCCGGCCAAGCGTCTGCGCCTGAAAATGCAGGCGGTGGAGGATGCCCACAAAAAAGACCTTGTACAGGAGCCGGGTGTGCTGGAAGGTCTGGATGCCCGCGAGCAGGGGCAGAGCCGATATGTGGCAAAGTACGGCCCCTATCCGGCGTGGCAGAACACTCGCACGCAGTATTTTGCCTGCGGCGAAGCCATGTATCCGCAGCTGCTGGCCGATCTGGAAAAAGCTGAAAAGAGCATCTTTCTGGAATTTTTCATCGTGAGCCACGGCTGCATGTGGAACGGCATTGAAAAGATCCTGCGCCGCAAGGCTGCGCAGGGCGTGGATGTGCGCCTGATCTACGATGATTTTGGCAGTCTGCTGGGTCTGCCCGCCGATTTCATCGTGCGCATGGAGCGGGCGCACATCCGCTGCATCCCGTTCAACCCGGTGATGCCGCTGCTCTCGCTGGTGATGAACCACCGCGACCACCGCAAGATCGTAGTCATTGACGGTACGGTGGCCTACACCGGCGGCGTGAATCTGGCAGATGAGTATATCAATGCGGAGCAGCGCTTTGGCTACTGGAAGGATGCAGCCCTGCGTGTGGAAGGCGATGCCGCGTGGAACTTTACGGTGATGTTCCTCAACTTCTGGAACGCCTTCCGCTCCAGCGAGACGGATTATGATGCATTTCGTCCCATGCCGCTGGTGACGCCGGTATCGGACGGCATCGTGCAGCCCTACGCGGACAGCCCGCTGGACGAGGAACCGATGGCTGAGACGGTGTACCTGAACATCCTTGCGCAGGCACAGCGGTATGTTTATATCTACACGCCCTACCTTGCCGTGGGCGAGGAAATGCTGGACGCACTGAAAAACGCGGCCAAGCGCGGGGTGGACATCCGGCTGGTGCTGCCGGGCATCCCGGACAAAAAGCTGGTGTTCCGGCTGAGCCGGTCGTACTATCTGCCTCTTTTGAGGGCAGGTGTACGCATTTACGAATATACGCCCGGCTTTCTGCATGCCAAGTGCTGGGTAAGCGACGATGTAACTGCCGTAGTGGGCAGCATCAACATGGACTACCGCAGCCTGTTCCTACACTTTGAGTGCGGTGTACTGCTGCAAAAGAACAGTCAGGTGGCAGTTCTGCGGGACGATGTACGGGCCACGCTGCCGCAGTGCCGCGAGATACAGGTGACGGAATGCCGCACCAGCCTGCCCGGCACGGTGCTGGACAGTGTGCTGCGGCTGCTGAGCCCCTTGATGTGATAAAAACTCCCTTTCCGGGTAAACTAGCCCAAAAGCCCCTTTACGATGGGGGCAGGAAAGGGAGCGTTTTATTATAATGAAAAAGATACCTCGCATGATCCTGGGCTGCACGCTGGCGGCAGCTCTGGCCCTGACCGCCTGCAGCCGAAGCGATTCCGGTCCCTCCGGCAGCATGAGCACGAACATGGGCGGCAGTTCATCGCAGACGGGGCAGGCGGGCCAGAACGCTGCATACCGCACCGGCCTTGGCATCCTGACCGAAGCGTCTGATCAGGAACGCGCGGGCAAGATCGATACCATCGCAGCTGCCGTTCTGCTGGATGCCGAGGGCAGGGTGGCAGATGTGATGCTGGACGAGGTGGAGATCTCGGTCACGGGGGACAGCACCGGCAAGGTGACGATGCCCACCGACAATCGCACCAAGCGCCAGAAGGGCGACGATTACCCGCTGGCGGCGGTGTCCTCGCTGAAAAAGGGCTGGGCAGAGCAGGCGGATGCCTTTGGCAATTATCTTACCGGCAAAACCCCGGATGAGGTGAAGAAGCTTGCCACCGACGATGACGGCAAGCCGAAGGATGCTGACCTGCTCTCCACCTGCACCATTGCGGTGGACGGCTATCGGGATGCTGTGGTGCGCGCCTGCGAGAATGCAAGGGCAGTCGGCTCGGCCCGCGGCGACCGCGCTGTGCTGGGCGTGTCAGTGCGCAATGACACCAAGGAACTGACCGCCGACGATGACCACGATGTGACCGCGCAGGTGGACATCACAGTGGCAGCCCTGACGCTGGATGCTGACGGCCGTGTGACCGGTGCAGTGGCGGATGTGGCAGAGCCTGCCCTTACCGTGGGCGCGGATGGTACGGTGTCGGCACCGGAAATGGTCAAAACCAAGGTGGAACTGGGCGACAGCTACGGGATGCGCGGGGCATCCAGTCTGGACAAGGAATGGTACGAGCACAGCGAGGGCTGGTGCGATTACCTGAAGGGCAAGACCCGTACTGAGATCGCAGGCATCCCGGACGATGGTTCGGATGCCGACCTTGCGGCACTGTGCACCATCTCGGTGACGGAGCTGCAGAAGGCTGCGCTGGCGGCGTTTGCGGAAGAGTAAAGCGGAGAAAAGAGGAAAGGCGCAAAGCTTTTCCTCTTTTCTTTGTGCAACCAGACCAAAGAATTGGCGCAGAAAAGCCTTGAAAAAGACGAACTGCACTAACTTTTGCATTTCCTCTTGCCAAATGGCTGCAAACGCGCTATTCTATAGTCACAGTTTAACACTTTAGCATGATAAAATACTAAACCGAGAGGGAACACATTGGGGAAACAAAAAAGGGAGGAACCTTTTATGAAACGTCTTGTCTCTGCTTTTCTGGCTGGTGCCATGGCACTGAGCCTTGCCGCCTGCGGCGGTGCCGCATCCACTTCCACCGTGGCATCTTCTGCCTCTGCATCCGGGAGCGCAGCCGCCTCCGAGACCGCAGCCAGCGATCTGGACTACATCAAGGAAAAGGGCAAGATGGTCATTGGCTACACCGTCTATGAGCCGATGAACTACACCGATGCCGACGGCAACTTTACCGGTTTTGATACCGAGCTGGCAACTGCCGTGTGCGAAAAGCTGGGGGTCGAGCCGGAGTTCGTGGAGATCAACTGGGATACCAAGGTGGTGGAGCTGGATGCCAAGAGCATCGACTGCATCTGGAACGGTATGACCCTGACCGATGACATCATGGCCAACGCCGCAACCACCAAGGCCTACGCCAAGAACGCACAGGTCGTGGTCGTGAAGGACGGCACCGACTACAGCTCCACTGCGGATCTGGCGGGCAAGACCGTGGTTGCCGAGGCTGGTTCTGCCGGTGAAGCCGCCATTGAGGGCGACGAGAACCTTGCACAGGCCGATTACGTCTCCAAGAGCGTGCAGACCGACTGCCTGATGGAAGTTGCCGCAGGCACTGCTGATGCCGCTGTGCTGGATCTGACTCTGGCCAACGCCATGATCGGTGAGGGCACCGACTATGCAAGCCTGAAGATCGTGGACGAGCTGAACGCTGAAGAGTACGGCGTGGCCTTCCGCAAGGGCAGCGATGCCGCCGCAGCTGTGGATGCCGCCTTTGACGAGCTGAAGGCTGACGGCACCATGCAGGCTCTGGCCGACAAGTACGATCTGGCTCTGGCCGACTGAGTTCTATAAGAATGTAATTACTCCTTCCGTCATCGCTGCGCGATGCCACCTCCCTCGGTGAGGGAGGCTTTTTGTTGCCGATATGCGTGAGGCTCCCTCATTGAGGGAGCTGTCACCGAAGGTGACGGGAGGAGTTCAAAAAACGGATTGATGGGTGTGTTCTTGTGTCTGTGATTCTGAGTCGCCTTTCCGGCGCGTTTCTGCTCAACTGTGAGCTGTTCGCTCTGACCCTGCTGTTTGCGCTGCCGCTGGGTCTGGTGGTGGCTTTCGGCTCCATGAGCCGGTGCAAGCCGCTTTCCGGCGCGGTAAAGACCTTTGTGTGGGTCATCCGCGGCACGCCGCTGATGCTGCAGATCATCGTGATCTACCTTGGCCCCGGCCTGCTGGGCATGAATAACCCGTGGCCCTCCGGCTCCGGCGGACGCATGGTGGCGGCGGTGGTGGCTTTTGCCATCAATTACGCCTGCTACTTCTCCGAGATCTACCGCGGCGGCATCGAAGCCGTTCCCAAGGGCCAGACCGAGGCCGGTCAGGTGCTGGGCATGACCAAGACCCAGATCTTCTTCAAGGTGACACTGCTGCAGGTGGTCAAGCGCATTCTGGCCCCCATGGGCAATGAGGTGATCACCCTCGTCAAGGATACCTCGCTGGCAAACACCATTGCCAACAAGGAGATCATCATGATGGCCAAGGAGTACAGTGCAAAGGGCTTGATCTGGCCGCTGTTCTCCACTGCCATCTTCTTCCTGGTGTTCGTGGGTGCACTCACCCTGCTGTTTGGCTGGGCCGAAAAGAAACTGGATTATTTCCGCTGATGAAAGGGAGGAAATTGGATCATGGCACTGCTTGAAGCCTCCGGCATCGGCAAAAACTTTGGCGAGACCAAGGTGCTCAAAGATATTTCGCTGAACCTTGAGCAGGGCGAAGCGCTGGCGATCATCGGCTCGTCCGGCTCCGGTAAGACCACCTTGCTGCGCTGCCTGAACTTTCTGGAACGGCCGGACACCGGCATCATCAAGGTGAACGGCGAGACCATGTGGGACGCTGCCGACCCCGCCACCCAGCGCGAGAGCGAGATCCGCAAAAAGCGGCTGCACTTTGGTCTGGTATTCCAGAACTTCAACCTCTTTCCGCAGTACACCGCCCTGCAGAACGTAATGCTGGCGGGTGAACTGCTGGCGAAGGAGCGCCCGGACTACAAGGCCAACAAAAAGGCCATCCATGCCCAGCTGGAACAGCAGGCACAGGAACTTCTGGCCCAGATGGGCCTTTCTGCCCGGGCAGGCCACTACCCGCACCAGCTTTCCGGCGGTCAGCAGCAGCGCGTGGCCATTGCCCGCGCACTGGCTCTGCACCCGGACATTCTCTGCTTCGACGAGCCGACCTCGGCCCTCGACCCGGAGCTGACCGGCGAGGTGCTGCGCGTCCTGCGCGACCTTGCCGACCGCAAGACCACCATGATCATCGTCACCCACGAGATGCACTTTGCCCGTGACGTGGCCGACCGCATCATGTTCATGGATGGCGGCGTGGTGGTGGAGGAAGGCCCTGCCAAGCAGCTCATTGAGCACCCACAGGAGGAGCGCACCAAACAGTTCCTTTCGCATTACGGAGAATAAGCAAAATCACCAATTCTTGCGGCAAAAATTCGTAAATGTTGATGCAATGCAAATCTTGTAAATCCTGCGTCACTCCACTATAATATCATTCATGAATGTACACGACGTCCTGCCCCTTTCCGGCAGGGCGTTTTTCACGGCAAAAATCACGACATCAAGCCGGTTCCCAGTGTGGCAGGAGGATTTTATACTATGACAAAGGATATGACCCAAGGCAGTCCGCTCAAGCTGATCCTTGCATTTGCGGTGCCGCTGATGCTGGGCAGCCTGTTCCAGCAGTTCTACAATCTGGCCGATACCATCATCGTGGGCCGCTTTGTGGGCGTGGAAGCGCTGGCCGCTGTGGGCAGCGTGGGCGGTTTGAACTATCTGGTGCTGGGCTTTGTGAACGGCATCGCCTGCGGTTTTTCCATCCCCATCTCGTGGACTTTCGGCGCAAAGGACTACAAGGAGATGCGCCGCTACACTGCCAACACCGTGTGGCTTTCCATCTTCTTTGCGGTGGTGCTGACCATTGTCACTGTGGCGCTGACCCGCTCGGTGCTGGTGTGGACGAACACCCCGGAAAACATCATCGACCTTGCGGATATCTATATCCGCACCATTTTTGCAGGCATCCCCTTCACTCTGCTTTATAATGTGACCAGCGCCCTGATGCGTGCACTGGGCGACAGCAAGCGCCCGCTGTATTTCCTGCTGGTGGCCAGCGTGCTGAACATCGGGCTGGACCTTGCCTGCATCATTGTGCTCAACATGGGCGCGTTCGGTGCAGCCTTTGCCACCGTGTTCAGTCAGGCTGTGGCGGGCATCGGCAGCCTTATTTATATCATGCGCCACTACCCGGAACTGCGCTGGAATAAGGAAGAAGGGCGCATCAGCGCTCCGCACTGCGCAAAGCTTTGCGCCATGGGCCTTCCCATGGGCCTGCAGTGCAGCATTACCGCCATTGGCAGCGTGGTGCTGCAGGGCGCGGTGAACGGTCTGGGCAGCGACATCGTGGCCGCACAGACCGCCGGCGGCAAGGCTGCGCAGTTCCTCTGCGTGCCGCTGGAGAGCATCGGCACCGCCATGACCACCTACACCAGCCAGAATATGGGCGCGAAGGATCTGGACCGCGTGAACCGCGGCGTGAACACCGCACTGGGCATCGGCTGCGTGTACAGTGTGGCTTCCTTCCTCATCCTGCGCGTGACGGATAAGCTGCTCATCGGCCTGTTCCTGGATGCCAGCGAGACCGCCATCATGGCCAATGCCCAGAGCTTCATCTTCTGGAACAGCGTATTCTACATCCCGCTGGCGGTGCTCATTATCTACCGCTACACCATTCAGGGTCTGGGCTTCTCCGGCCTTGCCATGTTTGCCGGTGTGGCCGAGATGATCGCCCGCGCCATGGTGGGCTTCTGGTTCGTGCCGCTGTGGGGCTACTTTGCGGCCTGCATCGCAAGCCCGGTGGCATGGTTCTTTGCCTGCTTCTTCCTCATTCCGGCCTACTTTGTGGTGCGCAAACGCCTGCAGAAGGAAATGGACATCGAGAAGGAACACGATGCCCGCACCGCAAACGCTTAAAGAATGTTCGCAAGCTCTCCTGCAAAGGGGAGCTTTTTTGCTGTTCGGGCTGTAGGGCAGCCTACGGTTTCAGGGAACTTTATCAGGTGCTACTGTGGGAGTGTTATCTGATACAGTGACGGATTATTAACGCTGATGCGATGAAAAATACAGTGTATCAAGCTGATACAGTGCCCCTTGATTGATACAGTGAGTCAGTGTATCAGGGCAGGCCAGTGTATCAACCTGATACACTGGCAAAAAGAAACATAAGTAAGTTATATATTTCTCACTGTATCATGTGTTTCTCCACGGTAGGGCTGCACTGCAGTCTGCCCGGATGATTTACAAATCCCGCCAAAAGCGTTATACTACTTATGATTGTGTAATTTGGCAGGAGGTGAGCGCATGGCAGAGCAGCAGCTGGAACAGATCGAGGGCACCGTGGAGGACATCATCTACGAGAACACCGACAACGGCTATATGGTGTTCGAGGTGTCCGGCGGCGGTGTGGTCACAGTGGTGTGCGGCATTGTGGGTGAACTGCACGCGGGCGAAAGCGTGGTCTGCCGCGGCCGCTACGAGAACCACGCCACCTATGGCCGCCAGTTCCACGCACAGGAGTGCGAGACCGACATGCCCAAGGATCTGGAAGCGGTGTACGCCTTCCTTGCCAGCCGGTCACTGCCGTACATCGGGGCCAAGACGGCGGATAAGATCATCGACCTGTTCGGTGCCGAGGCGCTTGAGGTGATCGCCAACGACCCGGCCCGGCTCACGCAGGTGCCCGGCATCTCGGCGGACAAGGCCGACCGCATCCAGCAGGAGTTCAAGCGGATGTTTGGGATGCGGGAGCTGATCGCCTATCTGGCGCAGTTCGAGATCAGCCCGCGCCGCGCGATGGAGGTGTTCCGCACCTTCGGCCCCGGGGCCATGCAGGCCATTGCGGCAAATCCCTATCTGCTCTGCGGCGAACCGCTGCAGCTGGATTTCCGCCACGCGGACAGCATTGCCCAGTATTACCACATGGAAGGCGACTGCGCCCAGCGGCTGGAAGCGGCCCTGCTGCGCACCCTGCGCCACAACGCGGGCAACGGCCACACCTGCCTGCCGCGCACCCAGCTGCTGGAAACGGCATCCAATTTTATCCATCAGCCGCCGGAAAAGCTGGCTGCTGCGCTGGACGAGTGCATCCGCACCGAAGAACTGCGGGTGAAGCTGTTTGACGGCACACCGTATATTTATCTGCCCGACCTGCTGGAAGCCGAGGAGGACATTGCTGCCCGGCTTGCCATGCTGACAAAACGGGGCAAGAATACCGCCCACGGGCTGGATAAAAACATTCAAATTCTGGAACTGACGCAGGGCTTTGCCTATGCGCCCCTGCAGAAGGAAGCCATCCGCAAAGCCATGACCGAGAACTGCCTTGTGCTCACCGGCGGCCCCGGCACCGGCAAGACCACCACCGTCAACGCCATTCTGCAGCTGCTGGAAGATCAGGCGGAACGGGTGGCCCTGTGTGCGCCCACCGGCCGCGCGGCTAAACGGCTGAGTGAGCTGACCGGCCGCAAGGCCAGCACCATCCACCGTCTTTTGGAGGTGGACTACACCGGCGGCGTGGTCAGCTTTATCCACAACGACAAGAACCTGCTCAAGTGCGATGTGGTCATTCTGGACGAAATGAGCATGGTGGATGTGAAGCTGTTTCAGGCCCTGATCGCAGCGCTGCGCTACAGCTGCCGCATTATCATGGTAGGTGATGCCGACCAGCTGCCCAGCGTCGGCCCCGGCAATATTCTGGGCGAGATCATCCGCTCCGGGCTGGTGCCCACCGTGTGCCTGAACGAGATCTTCCGGCAGGCAAAGCGCAGCCTGATCGTGGAGAACGCCCACCACATCATCTCAGGTGAACCGCTGCAGAAGGGCGGTAAGACCGACGACTTCTTCTTTTTGGAATCGGATGGCGATGCGGCCCAGCGGTTGGTGTGTGATCTGGTCACCACCCGCCTGCCGCGCAGCTACGGCTTCGATCCGATCCGGGACATTCAGGTGCTGTGCCCCACCAAGCTTGGCCCTACCGGCACACAGGCACTGAATGTGGAACTGCAGAACCTGCTGAACCCGGAACAGACGGGCAAGCCCCAGCTGCAAAGCGCCGCCCGGGTGTTCCGCGTGGGCGATAAGGTGATGCAGGTGCGCAATAATTACGAGATCATCTGGAACCGCATTGGCGGGGAGCAGGGCGTGGGTGCCTACAATGGCGACATCGGCATTGTGGAGAGCATCAACATGCGGGATCGCTCCATGGTGGTGCGCATGGATGACAAGCGGCTGGTCTACCCGGCAGAGAACCTGGGCGAGCTGGAGATCGCCTATGCCATCACGGTACACAAAAGTCAGGGCAGCGAGTTCCCGGCGGTGATCTTGCCGGTGGCGCAGGTTCCGCCGCGGCTGTGCTACCGCAACCTGTTCTACACCGGCGTTACCCGTGCACGGAAGCTGTGCATCGTGGCGGGCCGCAGGGACGTTGTGAACCGCATGATGGGCAACATCCGCCAGAACCTGCGCTACAGCGGCCTTGCCTATCTTTTGCAGGCAGAGCTGCCGCCGGAACAGACGGAAGCAGAATAGGGCAGGCCAGCAGATAGCTTTCTCCGCGAACAGCCCGGAACCCACGGTTCCGCCCCAATACTTCGTATCGGGGCCCCACTTCCCGGTCATTCGCTGGAGAAACTATCTGCCGTCCTGATGGCATCGGCACCGTTCGCTCCGGCAAGATGCGCGAAGCCATGTCTAAAGTGTAGGCTGCGACTAAAATCGACAGAAAAGCCCGACGGGAAGTGCGAGGACTTCTCACGCTGGTGGTCTGGCGAGCGCAGGCGGGACGGAGTGAACGGTGCCAATGCTGCATTGCGTCAAAACCGGTATACTTTTTACGGCAACTATGCTATACTGTAGACTGGTATGATTTCCGGCCTGCATCAACAGGCCGTTGTTTCGATAGAGGAACCAAAGAAAGGAAAAAGAGAACTTATGGCACAGAACGATATCGGTATCGATCTTGGTACCACTACCATTATCATTGCGCAGGAGGGCAAGGGCGTTGTGCTCAACCAGCCCAGCGTTGTGGCAATGGATACCCGCAAGAAGACCGTGCTGGAAGCAGGCGATAAGGCCCTTGCTATGGTGGGCCGCACCCCGAACTATATTTCTGCCATCTTCCCGCTGAAGGACGGTGTGATCAGTGACCATACCATGACCCGTGAGCTGATCTGCCGTTTTGTCAAGCAGGTGTACAGCTCCCACATGGTCAAGCCCCGTGTGGCCGTCTGTGTGCCCGCCGCCATTACCGGCATTGAAAGCGATGCCGTGGTGGAGGCTGTGGTGGCCGCCGGTGCCCGTCAGGTGTACCTGATCGACGAACCCATTGCCGCTGCCCTTGGCTCCGGCATCGACATCACCCAGCCGGAGGGCCGCATGATCATTGATATCGGCGGCGGCACCACCGATATTGCAGTGCTTTCTCTGGGCGGCAAGGTCAAGGCCACCAGCGTGCGCGTGGCCGGCAACCACTACGACGAAGAGATCCTCAAGTTCGTGCGCAACAAGTACAGCGTTGCCATTGGCCAGCGCACCGCCGAAGAGCTGAAAAAGAACGTGGCCTGCTGCCCCCAGAAGACTGATTTCCACGAGACCATGGAGATCAAGGGCCGCAGCCTGCTCACCGGCCTGCCGGTGCGTGTGAATGTTTCCACTGACGACCTGTACGACCCGGTCATGATGCTCAGCGAGCAGATCGGCACCGCAGCCCATCAGGTGCTGGAAAAGACCCCTCCGGAACTGGCAGGCGATATCTTCCGCAATGGTGTCATGCTGACCGGCGGCGGTGCACAGCTGCACGGCCTTACCGAATACCTGAGCGAAGAGCTGAAGGTGGAGGTGACGGTTTCGCCCGATCCCGTCAACTGTGTGGCACTGGGCACTGCCATGAGCCTTGGCCTGAACGACAAGCTGGAAACCGGCTTTTTGGATGCAACGCCCCGCATTGGCCGCAGATGACCAAAGCTGCACCATTTATCCATGAATCTGAACAAAAGCGCCAAAAAGAAAAAATATCTATTTTTGTTGAAATAAATTGGAAAATAAGGTATAATGTACCCAAATTGATTTTCTGCTGACGATCTTGTATCGGACGCAGTATACAAGAAACAGGAGGAAAACCATGGATTTAGGTTTTGACGTGGTCGTTACCATTACCGGCATCGTACTGGTGTTCTTGATCCTTATCCTGCTGATGGCGATTATCACGCTGGAAGGCAAGATCTTCGATTCGATGAACGCAAAGAAGAAGGCTGCCAAGGAAGCCGCCAAGGCTCCCGCTGTACAGCCCGCTGCACCCGTGCAGCAGGCCGCAGCTGCTCCCGCTCCTCAGGTGGAAGAGGGCATTCGCGGTGATGTGATCGCCGCCATTATGGCAGCAATCCATGCAATGGGCAACGGCAAGTACACCCTCAAGGCTGTGCGCCGCAGCAAGAACGGCTGGGGCAATGCGGGTGTAAACGACACCACCGCACCGTTTTAACAGAGGAGGAAGAGCATGACACAGTTTATTGATACTCTGGTCGGTATTTTCCAAAGCTCCGGCTTTGCGAAGTTTGGCGAGCCGGGCGGCTACCTGTACGCAGTTATGATCTGCGTGGGCTGCTTTTTGCTGTACCTGGCCATCGTCAAAGAGTTTGAGCCGCTGATCCTGCTGCCCATGGCATTCGGCATGATCCTGGCAAACCTGCCCGGCAGCGGCGTTATCCACATGCAATATTTCGTCGGTGACGGTCTGGAACACCCCATGTGGGTGGAGATCCTGAACAACGGTGGTCTGGCCGATATGCTCTACATGGGCGTTAAGCTGGGCATCTACCCGCCGCTGATCTTCCTGGGCATCGGCACCATGACCGACTTCGCACCCCTGATCTCCAACCCCAAGAGCCTGCTGCTGGGCGCTGCCGCTCAGTTCGGCATCTTCGGTACTTACATGGGCGCTCGTCTGCTGACCGCTACCGGTCTGGTGGACTTCACCCAGAAGCAGTCCGCTGCTATCGCCATCATCGGCGGTGCAGACGGTCCTACCGCTATCTTCGTTACCTCCCGTCTGGCACCTGAGCTGCTGGGCTCCATCGCTGTGGCGG
>ERZ773218.910-NODE-910-length-31877-cov-5.143831_pt1 | contig 31877 bp, 29 predicted proteins | sample MGYA00580527_ERZ773218 | MGnify/ENA primary metagenome ERZ773218 (study PRJEB29015, sample SAMEA2737763) | human gut metagenome | biome: human gut; feature: human-associated habitat; material: faeces | place: China | collected 2012 ...
TCGCCTGCCTGCTGGCCCTGCCCCTCGCCCTTGCCGCCTGCGGGGCACAGACAGCGGACACCGCCAGTACACCGCCCACTGAACCGACCCAGACCACCGAGACCGCCCCGGAGACTTCCACCCCGGCGGCAGCCACTGCGGGCAGACTGCGCAGCACAGCGTCGTATTATATGATGTATACCAACACCGGGCTGTACGGCATGAACCAGAAATATGACGAAACCACCAACACAGACACTTTTTATGTTATAAAAACGGACTGCGCCACTGCCGCACAGGAAAAGCTGGCAGAAATCGAGCTGCCAGGCGGCCTGTATTATGGCATGGCCGCCTGGGATGATACGGTAGAGGTGTATCTGATTGAGGATGCGGATACGGGCAATCCCACGGAATGCCGCTATATCGTGGATACTTCCACCGGCAATGTGGAACGTGTACCCATAGAGGGACTCTTTTTCCCCGCGTGGTACGATGACGCCGCGCTGTATGAGATGGACTATGACAGCGGGAAGCGCATTAACCGGCGTGACCGTACCACGAACGAGGTGAGTTATATCAACTTGCCGGATCAGACGCAGTCGATAAGCGGCGTGGGTGATAAATGGCTCATCCAGCGCATCGTCAGCCCCAGTCCGCTGCCAAGCCCAGAGGACGGCGATATGTACAACGCTGTTTTGCAGAACTCGGAAAAAGAATTTGACCTTGTTGATGCCGCCACCGGCGAGATGAAAAAAGTATACAGTTACCCGGCGGTAGGGGAAGATTACTACTATTGCGGCCAACGCAGCGGTACACTGTACTTCGCCTGTTCCGATGAGGATGCACTCCCGACCGGTGTATGCAAGCTGGAAGATGGTGAAATGGTACAGGTACTGCCACGGGACGACCCTTATATAAGCCAGCAGCTGCTGGAGGACGAGCAGGGCGAGCTGCAATGGATCGTCTGGGATGCGGGCGAAACGGTGCAGATATATGACCTGGATGGTGGGCAGAGTTATCGCCCGGCGTTTATAAAGGAAACGAGCCAGTCTGCATCCACGGGCTTCCCGAAAATGCTGCTGCCCGATGGGCGGGTAATTGTCACCCACGGCAGCATGGGAAACACAGACCTTTTTGACAAGACCGCCTACGCCGCTATCGACCGCGCCGCCTACCTGGCGGGCGGCACCGACTATACCCCGGTAACAATGTACACGGGAGAATAAAAAGGAGAAGCGCTATGAAAAAATTCCTCGCCTGCCTGCTGGCCCTGCCCCTCGCCCTTGCCGCCTGCGGGGCACAGACAGCACAGCTTGAGCCGACCCAACCCTCGGAATTGACCACTGAAGCGACTGCAGAAAGAGGAGAAACTACCTCGGCAGAGGACACTGCCCAGTTGGGCATCACGGGTCAGGTGCGGCCATGCAGTACCGAGGTGGAAACCGCCGCAGGTCTGTATAGCCTGCATGAGCTTTTCAACGAAGCTGCAAATGAGGATGTCTACTGTGTCGTGAAAACGGACATCGAGACAGCCACGCAGGAAAAGGTGGCAAGCATCACGTTGGATGGCGGCTACTACGGTATGGCCGTCTGGGATGATGCGGTAGACCTGTACCTGCAGGAAAACACGGCTGAGGGCGAGCGGCCCAGCCTGCGCTATACCATTGACACGGCCACCGGTGGCGTGGAAAAGCAGCAGATGGATGGCGCGTTTGCCCCAACCTGGTACGATGACGCTGCCCTTTACCAGGAAAACCGCTCAAATCTTTGGGTCGAAAGCCTTACCCGGCTGGACCGCACCACCGGTGAAGTGACCTTGCAGAACCTGCCGGGCCAGACCTATACCGTATGCGGTTCGGTGGATGGCCGCTGGCTGTTGGTGCGCATCAGCAGCCCGTCTCCTGTGCCAGATCCGATCAGCGAGAAGGACGCTTTCGACGCCACCTGGCAGAACTCCACGGCGGAAATTATCCTGTACGAGCCCGCCAGCGGTGAGATGGAAAAACTTTACGAATTTCCTACGATAGGTGATGGTTATGACTACTGCGGTCAGCGGGACGGCAGCCTTTACTTTATACATTGGCAAACGAACGGGAACGGCATCGGTGACACAGCTCCGGCCACGGTGGACAAACTGGAAAACGGCGCAATGACTCCCGTATGGACGCTGCCCTTCAGCAGTATCAGTGTATCCACCGTACAGCAGCAGGGCAAACTGCGCTGGGTCACCCAGCTGACAGAAAAGGGCGAAGCAGCCATCAAAATCTATGATCTGGCAGACGGCCAGACCTACACGCGGGCAATTGAGTGGGATAAAGTGGAAGGATGGAACGCAGGATACCCCGAAAAACTGCTGGCAAACGATAAAATTTTGGTCAGCAATGGTACCTACACCGATGTCTATGGCATCGACCGCAAAGCCTACGCCGTAATGGATTGCGCCGCCTATCTGGCGGGCAGTACCGACTATACCCCGATTGCAATGTATACAGGAGACTAAATAATAAACGCGAAAGGAGAACACCCTATGAAAAAAGCCATCGCCTGCCTGCTGGCCCTGTCCCTAAGCCTCGCCGCCTGCGGAGCGCAGGGTGCGGATAGCGCCCAAAGCCAGCCGGCCACGGAAACCGAACAGACCACCGAGACCGCCCAGGAAACGACCGCCCCGGCGGTTGGCACTGCGGGCAAGCTGCGCGGCACAGCGTACAGGCTTTATACCAACACCGGCCTGTACAGCATGAACCAGAAATACGATGAAGCCACCAACACCAATACGTTTTACCTGATAAAAACCGACTGCGACACCGCCACGCAGCAAAAGCTGGCGGAGATCGAGCTGCAAGGCGGAGAGACCTGTGGCATGGCCGCCTGGGACGACATGGTAGAGCTGTACTGCTTTGAAAATATGGACAAGGACAACCCCACCGAATGGTGTTACATCGTGGATACTTCCACCGGCAGTGTGGAGCGCCTGCCTGTGGAAGAGGAATTCTACCCTGCATGGTATGATGATGCCGCGCTGTACGAGCTGGACTATGCCAGCGGCAAGCGCATCATCCGGCGGGACCGCACCACGAACGAGGTAAGCTATATCAACCTGCCGGAACAGACCATAAATGTATATGGCGCGGGCGATAAATGGGTCATCCACCGCATTGTCAGCCCCAGCCCGCTGCCCAGCAATGTCGACGGGGATGAGTACAATGCCGTTTTTCAGAACTCAGAGTATGAGTATGACCTTTTTGATGCTGCCACCGGCGAAATGAAAAAACTCTACAGCTATCCCACAAGTGAGGATTTTTATTGGTATCGCGGCCAACGCGACGGCACACTGTATTTCGACCTGTATGGGGAGGATGGCTACCCAACCGGTGTGGGTAAGCTGGAAAACGGCGAAATGGTACAAGTGCTGGCACGGGACGACCCGTACACAAGTGAGCAGATGTTGGAGAACGAACAGGGCGAGCTGCAATGGATCGTTTTGGATGAGGGCGAATCGGTACAGGTATATGACCTGAACGATGGGCAAAGTTACCGCCCGGCGTTTGTAAATGAATCGAGCCAGCATGCCTCCACAGGCTACCCGGAAATGCTGCTGCCCGGCGGGAAGGTATTCGTCACCCACGGCAGCATGGATGCCCCGGACTTTTTGGATAAGATCGCCTACGCTACCCAGGACCGCGCCGCCTACCTTTCCGGCAGCACCGACTATACCCCGATTGCAATGTATACAGGAGACTAAATAATAAACGTGAAAGGGAAACACCCTATGAAAAAAGCCATCGCCTGCCTGCTGGCCCTGCCCCTGGCCCTTGCAGCCTGCGGGGTACAGAATGTGCCAGCGCAGACCACCCAGCCCACCGATACCCCGGTCGAGACACCGGCACCCACGACTGCAAGTACTGCGCCGGTAGAGGAACCCGCGGCATCGTCTGAACCAGCGCCCGAAAGTACACCGGCGCAAGGCGAACAGATGCCTGCGGCCCCTGACCAGGCGGCGCAGGAATCCGAGCTTGCATCGTATACCCAAACGCTGGGCTGTTTCTTTGATACACCCCTGCAAAGCACGAAAGAACTTCCGCAGGATTACAATTTATCGTTCTTTTTGCTGTACCAAACCTTTGAAAGCAAGGGCGAAGGCAGTACCTATACACAAAATGATAATTACTTTTGGGAAATTCCGGAAAGTGATCTGCTGCAAACGGCTACGATATATTTGGGGCTTTCGGACCTTTCTATTTCGGATATAACCGAATGGCCTTTTGGCGAGCCGCAAAACGGGATCTGCTATTATAGTCAGGAGACATCTCTCCCGTATGGTGATATTACGGTAACGAATGTGAAAATTGATACCGCGACGTCAAAAGCACAGGTGTTTGCGGAAGCAGGGGATACCCAATTTGAGGATTCCACCCGGCAAAGCAGGGGCTTGGTTTACCACTTCACCTGCACAGCTGGCCCGGATGGCAGAACGGTTTACAGGCTGGAGTCCATTGCCGTCCAGTAAATTATACATACACACAAAAAATGCTCCCCGTGAGGGGAGCATTTTTATGTGCTGGTTACTTCTTCTTTTCCTGTTTCTCTTTATCGCTGCAATGCTGGTGACAGCTGGCGCAGTTGCCGCCGCAGCCACCCTGCCAGCCGCCGTTCTGGCAGATAAACAGGATCGCCAGCGCCAGCAGCACAAAAATTACCACTACAATGATCGCACTTGCCATAGTCAATTACCTCCGGGACAAGGGTTCACACAAACCCCAGCAGTGTACCTATACAGTGTACCACAAAGGCAACCACCCATGCAATACCGCACTGCATCACAACCACCCCGGCGGCGGCTTTTGCACTGCCAAGTTCGCGCTTGGCGGCGGCCACAGCGGCCACGCAGGGGGTATACAGCAGGGTAAACACCAAAAATACCACGGCGGTAAACGGGGTAAACATCGTGGAAAGTGCTGCCGTATCGCCGCCCAGCAGCACCGTCAAGGTGGAAACAACGCTCTCCTTGGCGGTAAAGCCGGTGATCAGCGCGGTAGAAACACGCCAGTCGCCAAAGCCAAGCGGCTTAAAGATCGGCGCTACCCAGCTGCCGATCAATGCCAGCAGGCTGGTATCCGGCGCTGCAACATTCAGCCGTGTATCAAAAGTCTGCAGGAACCAGATCAACACGGTGGCTACAAAAATAATGGTAAAGGCTTTCTGCAAAAAGTCCTTGGCCTTTTCCCAAATCAGCTGGCCCACGCTGCGGGCCGAGGGAAAGCGGTAGTTGGGCAGCTCCATGACGAAGGGAACAGGCTCGCCCTTATAGCGGGTCAGTTTCAGCACCAGTGCGTACAAAATACCGCATACGATGCCGGTCAGGTACAGCCCCACCATTACAACGGCCCGCCACTGCCGCGGGAAAAACGCGGTGGTAAACAGTGCGTAGATCGGCAGCTTAGCCGAGCAGCTCATGAACGGTGTCAGCAGAATGGTCATCTTGCGGTCGCGGTCACTGGACAAAGTACGAGTGGCCATGATAGCAGGCACCGAGCAGCCAAAGCCGATCAGCATCGGCACAAAACTGCGGCCCGAAAGGCCCACCCGGCGCAGCAGCTGGTCCATCACAAACGCCACGCGGGCCATATAGCCGGTATCCTCCAGGATGGAAAGGAAGAAGAACAAAGTGACGATAACGGGCAAAAAGCTCAGCACACTGCCCACGCCGGCAAAAATGCCGTCGATGACAAGGCTGTGCACCACCGGGTTGATGCCGTAGGCGGTCAGCGCATGGTCAGCGGCGTTGGTCACGGCGTCGATACCCAAAGTCAGCAGGTCAGACAGCGCCGCACCGATGACCCCGAAGGTCAGCCAGAACACCAGCGCCATAATGCCGATAAAGCAGGGCAGGGCGGTGTACTTGCCGGTCAGGATCTTATCCATAGCCACGCTGCGCTTGTGCTCGCGGCTTTCACCGGGGCGCACCACGGTCTTGTCGCACAGGCGCTCGATAAAAGTAAAGCGCATGTCAGCCAGGGCAGCCTCGCGGTCCAGGCTGGTCTCGTTTTCCAGCTCGGCGATGGTATGGCCCAGCAGTTCGGTCTCGTTTTCGTCCAGCTGCAAAGCAGCTTCGATCAGCTGATCACCCTCCACCAGCTTGGTGGCGGAAAACCGCAGTGGCAGACCGGCGTGCTGGGCGTGGTCCTCAATCAGGTGGGCCACGGCGTGGATGCAGCGGTGTACCGCGCCGTCCTTGCCATCGGTGGCATCGCAGAAATCGATGCGGCCGGGGACCTCGCGGTGGCGGGCCACATGCAGGGCATGCTCCACCAGCTCGTCAATGCCCTCGTTCTTGGCGGCCGAGATGGGCACCACCGGCACACCCAGCAGTTCCTCCAGTTCGTTGACCATGATGGTGCCGCCATTGGCGCGCACTTCGTCCATCATATTCAGCGCCAACACCATCGGAATCTCCAGTTCCATCAGCTGCATGGTTAAGTAAAGGTTGCGCTCAATATTCGTGGCATCAACGATATTGATGATGCCGTCTGGGTGGGTGTTCAGCAGGAAGTCCCGGGTGACGATCTCCTCGCTGGAATAGGGCGACAGGGAATAGATGCCCGGCAGGTCGGTGACGGTGGCCTCGGCATGGCCGCGGATCATGCCGTCCTTGCGGTCTACCGTGACACCGGGAAAGTTGCCCACATGCTGGTTGGAGCCGGTCAGCTGATTGAACAGCGTCGTTTTGCCGCAGTTCTGGTTGCCGGCCAGGGCAAAACGCAGCGGCTGTCCTTTGGCAATCTCACTGCCCGCCTTGCGGTCGTGGTAGCTGGCGGCCTTGCGCAGTTCGCCCACGCCGGGGTGGGGCACAGGCGCGTGCCGTGTCTCGCTGCGGGCAGCGCGGTCCGTTTCGTGGACATTGTCCACCTCGATCTTGGCGGCATCAGCCAGCCGCAGGGTCAGCTCGTAGCCGCGCAGCTCTACTTCGATGGGGTCGCCCATGGGGGCAACCTTGCGCAGGGTCACCTCGGTGCCCGGGGTCAGGCCCATATCCAACAGGTGGTGGCGCAGCTCGCCCTGGCCGCCGATGGTGCGCAGTACCGCATCCTGCCCAACTTTGATTTCTGCCAGTGTCATTTTTTCCAGTCCTCTTATAAAAAAGTTTGATTATTCTAACTTTTATCTGCCGCCAGTATAGCACAAAGCTTTCCGCTGTGCAAGATGGAACTTCGTTTGCGCATTGCACGCACCCCGGCTTTGTGCTATACTTTACTATATGTTCACATAAAGAGGGGACGCGCTGCTATGCAGCCTTTACAAAGGGAAAAACTTTTTGCCAATCACGAATTGCTCACGCTGCTTTGGCCGCTGATTATCGAACAGACGCTCAGCGTGCTGGTGGGCATGGCGGATACGGTCATGGTCTCGTCGGTAGGCGAGGCCGCCATCTCCGGCGTTTCGTTGGTGGATATGATCAACCAGCTCATCATTACGGTGTTTGCGGCGCTGGCCACCGGCGGCGCTGTGGTTACCAGCCAGTATCTGGGCGCCAAAAAGCCCGAGCAGGCCGCCCGCAGTGCCGGACAGCTGGTGGGGTTAAGTGCCCTGCTGGGTCTGGCGGTGGCGGCGTTCTGCCTGCTGACCCGCCGCCCGATGCTGCGCCTGCTGTTTGGCTCCATCACCGATGACGTTATGGACGCGGCGGTGATCTACTTTACCATCACGGCGCTGTCCTTCCCGTTTTTAGCGCTGTATAACGCAGGTGCGGCCATTTTCCGCTCCACCAGCAACAGCGCTGTGTCCATGAAGGTGTCAGTCATCGTTAACGCCATCAACTTTGGCGGCAATGCCATCTGCATCTACCTGCTGGGCATGGGCGTCGAGGGCGTGGCCATCCCCACGCTGATCTCCCGTGCGGTGGGCGCGTTTATCATCCTGGCGCTGGCCGCTCAGCATGAGTATGTGCTGCACATTACGCCGCGGTCGGTCACCCACCTGGAGCGGGGGACCGTGCAAAGCATTTTGCGCATCGGCATCCCCTCGGCCTGTGAAAACAGCCTGTTCCAGTTGGGCCGCGTGCTGGTGGTGTCGATGATCTCGCTGTTCGGCACGGTGCACATCTCGGCCAACGCGGTGGCCAATAACCTGGACGCCGTGGGCGCTATCATCGGCCAGGCCATGGGCCTGGCGATCATTACCGTAGTGGGCCGCTGCGTGGGCGCACAGGACATGCAGCAGGTGGTGTACTACACCAAAAAACTGATGCTGTGGGACTACATTGCCCAGGGCATTGCCAATGCGGCGGTCATCCTGTCGCTGGGGGTGGTGCTGAATATGTACACCCTATCACCGGAGACCCGCAGCCTGGCGGCGGAACTGGTCATCATCCACTGCGCCATGGGTATCCTGATCTGGCCGGCGGCCTTTGTGCTGCCCAACGCTCTGCGCGCCGCCAACGACGTAAAGTTTACGATGGTCGCCTCGGTGGTCTCGATGCTCGTCTGGCGTTTGGCGTTCAGCTGGATCTTGTGCGTCAACATGGGCTGGGGCGCCGTCGGCGTCTGGTGGGCCATGGTCATTGACTGGGTCTGCCGCAGCATTTGCTTTGTTGGCCGCTTCGTCAGCGGCGTCTGGAAGAAAAAAGCGGTTAAGATGCCGAATTGATTTTTGGCTTTGGCGGATGCCGCTCCGTCCCCGCCGCAAGGCGGCGGAACACCGAAAGCCGCCCATACACCCACGTAAAACAAAAGAAAGGCTTACCTCATGAAATTCATCAGTTGGAACGTCAACGGCCTGCGGGCTTGCCTGAAAAAGGGTTTTGAGGATACATTCAACGCCCTGGATGCCGACTTTTTCTGCGTGCAGGAGACCAAAATGCAACCCGGCCAGGCGGACTTCGCCCCGGCAGGCTATACAGAGTATATTTACAGCGCCGAGAAAAAAGGCTACTCCGGCACTGCCATCTGGGCCAAGACTCCGGCATTGTCGGTCAACTATGGCATCGACTGCGAAGCCCACAGCCATGAGGGCCGCGCCATCACGCTGGAATACCCGAACTTTTACCTGGTCAACCTCTATGTGCCCAACTCCCAAAACGAGCTGGCCCGCATCGATTATCGCATGCAGTGGGAGGATGACCTGCGTACTTATTTAAAGAAGCTGGACGCCGTTAAACCTGTCATCCTCTGCGGCGATCTCAACGTCGCACACGAGGACATCGACCTGAAGAACCCCGGCCCCAACCGCGGCGCGGCGGGCTTCAGCGACCAGGAACGCGGCAAGCTGGACGAACTGCTGGCCGCCGGTTTCACCGACAGCTTCCGCTGCCTGCACCCCGCCGACACCGGCATGTACAGCTGGTGGAGCATGCGCTTCCGCGCCCGTGAGCGGAACGCAGGATGGCGTATCGACTATTTCCTCGTCAGCGACCGCGTGGCCCCCAACATCAAAGAGGCCGGTATCTTAATGGACATCATGGGCAGCGACCATTGCCCCGTAAGCCTGGACATCGAAATTTGAGAGAAATCTTAAGGCAACACCGCACAATTCCCGCCTTACGGCTTAAGCACCGCTTCGGCGGCTGCGGCACGGCATCTGCGTTGCCAAAATGCTCGATAATACACAAAGTATTATCTGCGCTTTTGGCTTAGCAGCTGCCGCACCTCGCTCGCCGTATCGGCACTTAGAATTGTGCGGTATTGCCTTAAAAGAAATTTAAAAAAATATCCCCCGCGTTGCAAAATCCGGCGCGGGGGATTCGTTTTAGTAAACAGAAAGGCAAAACAAAGGAGGTGTGGGAACTGACAAACGGAGAATTTACCGAACTGATGCAGCAATATCAGCGGCTGATCTACACGGTCTGCCTGCAGTTTGTTCACGACCCCCACACCGCCGAGGACCTGACCCAGGATACCTTCCTCTCCGCCTTTTCGGCCATTGACCGGTGCGAGCCCCAGTATTACAAGGCCTGGCTGGTGCGTGTGGCCGCCAACAAATGCAAGGATCACTTAAAAAGCAGCTGGGTGCGCCGGGTGGAAGCCCCGGGGGACGATGCCCTGCCCGAACCACGGGGAGCACCCCTCGGTGACGCGCAGGACCCCATCGAGCAGCTGACCGAGCGGGCCGGTGCCGCCGAAGTGGAAACTATGGTGCGCACCCTGCGCGAACCCTACGGCAGAATTGCCGTGTTGTACTTTCTGGAACATAAGACCACCGCAGAGATCGCGGCCGCAGTAGGCCGCCCGCCTGCCACGGTCAATAACCAGCTCTGGCGCGCCAAGAACATCCTGCGCCAGCAGATCATCGAGAGGAGGCAGAAGGAATGAGCCTTTACTTTGATAACGAAAAATTGTTTGACGCCGAAGGCCACCTGACCGACGAGGGTCTGTATGCCCTGAAGGACGGCACCCTCGACGATCTGGGGGCACTGGAAGCGGCCGAGCACCTGACATTTTGCGATTACTGCCTGCTGCGGTACACCAAAATGATAGACAACGCGCCGGAATGCCTGCAGCAGCCGATGCGCGACCTGATCCCGCAGGTGCAGAACCTCATGCGGCTGCGCAGCTTCCGCATTATGACCAACCGCTACGTTTCCACGGCGGCCGCGGTGGCGCTGGCTTTCCTGCTGTGGAACGTGACCACTTTCGGCATAACTGGCAGCACAGGCGTGCCCGTGGCCAGACCCACACCCACCGAGCCGCAGCCCAGTTTCCGCCAGCGCGTGAACAGCGTAGTGGGCGGCTTTTACGAAAGCCTGAACAATACCTTTAAAAACTTTACCCTGACCGCCGAAAGCGGCCTGGAACAGCTGAAAACAGAACCAATCGGCGGCGGTACCGCCAAGGGGGAATAAACTATGAAAAAGAACGCATTTCTGACATTTATTTTTGCCTGCATCCCCGGCGCAGGCCAGATGTACTACGGTTATATGAAGCGCGGCCTGTCGCTAATTACCTTCTTCTGCCTGTTTGTTGTGGCGGGCACGCTGGTGAATGTGATGGCCGCGGGCACTGTCATCGTTTGGATGTACAGTTTCTTTGATACCTATGACCTTATCCGTCATCTGGCGGCAGGGGACCCCAAGACCGATGCCCTGCTGCTGCCCGGCAACTGGGAAGAAATCAAAGCCATGCTGCCCAAAAACAACAAGCTGCTGGGCTGGGGCCTGATCGCCTTTGGCATCTGGGCGCTGTATGATATCCTCATCGCGGACTGGATGACCACCGTGCTGGAGCATTTCTTCGGCTACGGTTATGCGTATGATATCATCCACGGCATCCCCAATATCCTGGTGGGCATCCTGCTGGTGGTGGCCGGCATCAAGCTGCTGGGCCTGCACCCGGCCAAGAAGGCTGACCCCAACGAGGCCGACACCCTTCCGCCGTATCCGAATGAGAAGCAGTAAGGAAGCAGACCATAAAAAGGCCCCCTCTGGGAGGGGGCTCCCGTGAAGCGGATGGGGGAGAGAGCCTACGATTCAGCGGCAGCTAATGGGGCGGTCTCTCCCTCCGTCTGCGCTTCGCGCAGCCACCTCCCTCGCAGAGGGAGGCGCTGCTCTGCTGCGTCTTAATGCTAATACAATCTGTATAATGCAAAGCGAGGTATAACAAAATGGATGAAATGAAAACCAACCCGCCGGTGCAAAATTCCCCGGCGGAACCGCCTAAAAAAGTCCGCCGCGTGGGCACGATGGCCTTTGCTGTGCTGCTCATCGCGGGTGGTGTACTGCTGCTGGCCCAGCAGTTCATGCCCAAGGCAAACCTGCTGGCTGTGTTAAAATTCGCGCCGGTCATCCTCATTGTGCTGGGCATCGAGGTGCTGGTCTACAGCACCAAGCCAAACGTAAAGCTCAAGTTTGATTGGCTAGGCATTTTGGGCTGCGCGTTCGTCCTGGTCGTGGTGGGCACGGCGTCCCTGATACCGCTGGCCTGGCGCTGGCTGGGCGGCGCGGACCGCAACGCCGAAAAACGCATCGAGCAGCAGGTCGTGGACAGCATGTACGAGCAGCTTTCCGCCGATCCGGAGCTGAAAGCCAGCGTGACCTCGATGTACGCCAGCGTTGATTTTAACCACACCGATACGGAAAACGTGGACAACACGCTGGAGCCGGGCGACACCCTGATCCTGTACCTGAACTTCCGCCAGGACGCCGCCGGCAATGAGCCGGAGTTTGCCGCCAACTGTGCCGCCATTGTGCAGGCCGCCAAAGCCGCAGGCTGGAACTTTACCACCATGAATTTTGGCACCGAGGAAGATGTCGGCGGCGTGTATGATACTTACCGTGCCGAGTTCTCCCAATCCTTTGCCGACGGCTTGACCACCGAGCAGCTGGCCAGGCGGGTGCAGAAGGACTACTACTATGACTACGATTGCTACGACAGCAAAGAAGCCCGCGACAACGCCATCAAGGCTGACCTGCGGGAACAGATCAGCAATCGCTATGCCGATGAACACGACGACGTTTACCCCAGCGTTGATTACCTGAATGAGGAAACGGAACGCCAGTTCAACGCCCTCTACGGCAGCCAGGCCACTGAAATCGCCACCCCGGAAAGCGCGGAGTAAATAAAGCAAAACACCCCCGGATGCACATTGGTTCGTGCATCCGGGGGTGTTTTATTTCGGATTTTAACGGTTATTCGTATCTCAAAGCCTCAATCGGGTCCAGCTTGGCGGCTTTGTTGGCGGGGTAATACCCGAAGAACACGCCAATGGCCATACTGAAACCAACGGCCACTACGATGGAAGAAATCGTAGGCTTGCCCGGCACTTTCATCAGGGTGCTCAATCCCACACCGGCCGCGATACCCAGCACCACGCCGATGACACCGCCGATCAGGCAGAGGATCACGCTCTCGGTGATAAACTGCATGCGGATGGCCGACGCCGGGGCGCCCAGCGCCTTGCGGGTGCCGATCTCACGGGTGCGCTCGGTGACCGAGACCATCATGATGTTCATAACGCCGATGCCGCCCACCAGCAGCGAGATGGCGGCAATGGCCGAGATGCCCAGAGACACGGTGTTCAGCATTTCGGTCATGCTTTCTACCAGGTTGGAAATGCTGGACGCGCTGACCGTCCAGCTGTCGTTGTAGGTGTAGTAGCTGGCGAAGAAATCGCCTACGGTGTTCACAAAACTGGTCACGTCCACGCCGTTGGCGGCCACCACCGTAAAGCTCTGGTAGCCGCTGGCGATGCCGGTGATGGTGCGGGCCACGTCCAGCGGGATGTAGATGTCCGTCTGGATGTCATCATCGCTGGTGGAACCGAACATGCTGGAATAGCTGTCCTCGGTGTATTTATACACACCTACGATGAAATAGGTGTACAAAGTGCCGTCGCTGCCCTGCAGAGTGAAGGACTTGCCGATGGCATCCTGCGGGCTGCCGCCGATGGCCTGGGTGACGAACTTCTCCGAGACACAGGCCAGCATACGGCCCGTGTCTTTGGCATCGTCCAGCCAGCGGCCGTATAAGATCTGCGAGTCATCGTCCTTGTTGGCCAGCGTGTCGTGGTTTACGCCGCTGACTGAGGCTTTGATGGTCGTGGTGGGGTCGCCGTATTTAGAAATCGTCTCCTGGCCGACGTCCACCGTGTATTCAAAGTGGTCTACCTTGTCAGGAAAAGCTGCATAAAAATCATGGATCATCGCATCGGTAATGCGGTCGCTTTCGCCGGGGGTCTCGTCCATAAAGCGGCGCAGCGTCACACCCTGGGCCGTGCCCTGGGTATCGCCGGAGGTTTTATGCTTGACTGTTACCGTAATGTTGCTTACGCCCATGCCGGACATTGAGTCAGTGACCGAGCCGGTCATGCTGTTGCCCACCGTGACAATGGCAATGACCGCCGCAATGCCGATGATGATGCCCAGCATGGTCAGCAGGCTGCGCATCTTGTTGCTGCGCACGCTGGCAAAGGCCATGCTGATATTCTCAAAGAGCTGCACGTTTGCCACTCCCCTTTCTTTCGCCCACGATCAGCCCGTCCCGCAGGGTCAGCACACGCTCACATTCGTCGGCCAGCTCGGGGTTGTGGGTGATGAGCACGATGGTTTTGTGGTAGGTGTTGTGCATTTCATGGAACAGATCCATGACGGTGCGGCTGGTCTGGCTGTCCAGCGCGCCGGTGGGCTCATCGGCCAAAATCAGCGCCGGTTCGTTGACCATGGCGCGGGCGATGGCTACACGCTGCTTCTGGCCGCCGGAAAGCTCGTTGGGCTGGTGCTTCATGCGCTCGCCCATGCCTACGCGCTCCAGCCATTCCTTGGCGCGGCGGGTGCGCTCACCGCCGGGCACACCGGCGTACAGCATCGGCAGCTCGACATTTTTCAAGGCGCTCTGCCGGCCGATCAGATTGTAGGTCTGGAACACAAAGCCGATCTTGCGGTTACGGATATCGGCCAACTGGTTATCTTTGGCGTCGTGGATGTTTACGCCGTCCAGCGTGTACTCACCGGCGGTGGGCTTATCCAGCACGCCGATGATGTTCATCAGGGTGGATTTGCCGGAGCCGGACTCGCCCACGATGGCCACAAATTCACCGGGGTAGACCGTCAGATCGATGCCGTGCAGAATTTCCAACTCATTGGGCCTGCCGATGTAGTAGCTTTTGCGGATGCCGTGCATCTCGATCAGCGGCTTTTTGGTTTCCGGGACAGGGGAGACAGGCTGCGGGGCATCATTCTGGGTCAGCAGGCTTGCAGCAATCTGTTTGGCAAAGGCTTCGGTATCGCGGGCGTCGGCGCCGCGGCGGATGGGGGTAGGGCTCTGGCTCATTGTCCGCCTCCCGGTCCGCCGTCAGGGCCGCCTGCCGGGGCATCGCCGCCGCCCATCACAACAGTGCCCTCGGGCATGTTGCTGGGGTCGCCTACATACAGGTCGCCGTTTTCCATCTGCTGCACGCCGTCGGGCAGGGTGGAGTCGCTGCTGGTCTCAATACCCTGGGTCAGGTCAGCGCTGGAGCGGATCACATCGCCCTCCTGCAGGTCGCTGCCGGTGATCTCCACATAGAAATCGTTGGTGTCGCCGGTGGTCACGGTCACCTGCTCAAAGGTCATATCCACGCCTTCGCCGCCGGTCTTGCGCAGCACGTAGCTGCTGCCGTCGTCGGCGGTGCCCACAGCGTCGCGGGGCACGATAAAGACGTTGTCTTTCTCGCTGATAACGATCTCCACCTTGGCGGAAATGCCGATCAGCAGGCCGTCCGCATCGCCATTGACCACGACCTTGGCGCCGAAGCTGCCCGTGTCGTTGGCAACAGGGTCGATCTGGGTCAGGGTGCCGTCGATCACAGCGTCGCCGGTGGCATCGCTGGTGATGTGGCAGGTCATGCCGGTAGAAAGTTTAGGCACGCTGTTGGCGGGAATGGTCACGTCCACCACCAGTGCATCGGTATTCTGGATGGTAGCCACGGTGCCGCTGCAGACCGAACCAACGGTAGCATTCAGCGCCGTGATGGTGCCGTCCATCGTGGCAGTCAGGGTGCAGTCCTCCAGGGTGCTGCGCAGTGTTTCCAGATTGTCCGGGGTACGCTGGGCCTGCTCCAGCTTGGTAGCGCTGTCCTCCACATTCTGGGATTTGTTCAGCAGGTTGGAGTAGTTCTTCTCCTGGTCGTAGCTGTCGTGGGCTGCTTTGACCTGCTGCTCGCAGGTACTGATCTGGGTATTGGCAGTGTCGACAGCGTTCTTAGCGGAGTCCAGGGCGGATTCCGCCTGATTCTTGGTGCTGTCGGCGTTTTTCAGGGCGTCCGAAATATTGTTGAAACCGTACAGGCCCAAAGAGGGAGCAGAGCAGCTGTTCTGGGCATCCGTCAGGGAAGCTTGTGCGCTTTGGTAGGCTTCCTGCGCGGACTTCAAGTTGTCGTTGGCGGCGTTCATTGCGTCCTTGTTGGCGTCGCTGGGGTCAGCGTTGTAAGCCGCAATGGCGCTGTTTACGGCGGAGATAGCCTGATTCTGGGCGTCGGCAGCGGCGTTCAGCGCGGCGGTGTAGGTGCTGATGCTGGCCGAAGCGCTGTCATAGGCGGATTTCAGCGTGTTATAGTCAGATACCGCAGTATCGTAGGTGCTCTGGGCCTTGCGCTCGTTCTCCTGCGCCTTGGTCAGGGCATCCTTGGCATCCTGCAAATTCTGGTCGGCCTGCTCGATCTTGGCTTGCAGGTCGATGAGGCTATTCTCGTGCTGCACGGTGGAAGTTTCCAGGTCGGCGGTAGCACGGTCATAACTGGTCTGGGCCGATTTCAGTGTGTCGCCGTAGCTTTCCTCGGCACTTTCGATCTGCTTTTCCAGGTCGGAGGTGTCCAGCGTGGCAATCACATCGCCTTTTTTGACGGTGTCGCCCACGGCTACCTTGACTTCGCTGACCTTGTACAGCTTGGCCGAATCTGCCACGGTGACGCTGGCCTCGTAGCCGGATTTGACGGTGCCGTTCACACTCACCGAGTCGGTCAGGCTTGTCTTTTGCAGGGTGGAGGTGCGCACGAACTGGTAGGTGGAACCGGCGGCCTTGTTGCCGCTCAGCACAGCGCGCAGCACCAGCACAGCTGCGATCAGCACCACCAGTAGCAGGGCGGTCAGCTTTTTATGCTTGCTGAACCATGCCAGCGGATTGCGCCGGGTCTTTACGGTATCTTCCATTTGGTATTCCTTCCTCTTTAACGGGGTGGTAAATTTTGACTTTGGCATTATAGCATGAATTTGTGTAAAAGTTTTGTATGAGGTGTGAAAAAAGGCCCCGCAAGTGGGGGCCTTCCAAAAAATTATTTTCCAAACAGCGCACTAATTCCGCTGAACGTATTCGTGATCGTCTCCACCTGCTGCTGCAGTTTATTCACGTTGTCCATCAAGGTGGGCAAACCTTGCAGCACGGTGTTCAGGCTGTCCACATCCAGCTGCTTCAGCTGCTCGGTGATGGCAGGCAGGTCCTGCATCATGTTGTTCAGTTCATCGGGATCCAGCGTGTCCAGGCTGCTTTGCAGGGTGTCGGCCAGTTCGTTTACCTGTGTGCAGGCGGTCATGACCTCTTTATAGGCCTGGTCCATGTGGTTCCAGAACAGCCCCAGCACCACCAGCAGCACTACCGTGATGATGATGGTCAGCAGCATGCGCAGGCGCTGGTTTTTCATAATGCTGCGGTTCTGCTCGTCCTGCAGTTCCAGCTGGGCTTCAATGCGGTTCAGCTGGGCTTTCAGGTCGGCGGCGTCCAGTTTGCCGTCGCCGGTCTCGTCGTTATGGGCATCCAGTTCGGCCACGCGGCTGGCCAGCTGTTCGTCCATCTTGCGGTTCAGTTTCTCGTCCATACGGGGTCTCCTTTCAGGCTTGCGGCCCGGTGCGGACGTCCCGCATCACGAACCAGAAGGTGGAGCCCTGCCCCACGGCGCTGTTTACGCCAAAGGCAAAGCCGTGCTGCTGTAAAATTGCTTTGGTAATGGAAAGCCCAAGCCCGGTGCCCACTTTGCCGGAATCCTGCCGTGCGCGGTAGTAGCGGTCAAAGATATAGGGCAGATCCTCCGGCGGGATGCCGGGGCCGTGATCCTCGATCTCCACGCGGCAGCCGTCCGCCTGGGGCAGCACCCGCAGCATCACCTGGCCGTCCGCACCGATGTGGTGGAAGGCGTTGCCCAAGAGGTTATGCAGCACCCGCTCCATCATGGCGGGGTCGGCCCGCACCGGGGCGGCCTCGTCGGCCTGCAACTCCAGATGCCAGTGGTTCTGGTCGCACAGGGCGTCGTAGCGGCCCGCAACTTCAAAGCAAAGTTCGCCCATGTCAAAATCAATGAGGTTGGGCTTTTCGGCGCCGCTCTGTACCTTGCTCAGCTCCATCACGCTGTTGACCAGTGCCGACAGACGGTCGGTCTCGTCCACAATGATGTTGCACTGCTCGGTGCGCTTTTCGGCGTCAGTGCCGGTCAGGTCGCGCACCGTCTCGGCGTAGCCCTTTATCAGGGTCAGCGGGGTGCGCAGGTCGTGGCTGACATTGGCCAGAATGTCCTTTTCCAGCTGGGCGCTGCGCTTGACCTCAGCGGCCATGTGGTTGAAATCCTCGGCCAGCTGGCCAATCTCGTCGTGGTGTACAACGGGCAGCTGGATATCATAGTTGCCGGCAGCAATCTCTTTTGCACCGCTGGAAAGCTGCTGCACCGGCCGGGTGAACCACCGGCTGAACAGCATGGCAAACAGCAGATCCAGCACCAGCAAGATCAGCGCCACCGGCCACAGGATGCTGCGCAGCACCTCGGCGGCTGTGGCAATCTGTGCCATGCCGGTGGACACGATGATGCCGTACTTGCCGTCCGCCGAAAGCTGGCCCACCAGCATCTGCCGGGTGGAGCCGATCTGCACGATCTTGTACAGTGAGCCTTCCTCGAACAATTCCTGCCTAAAGGTGATGAGCTGGCGGGTGTTGAGGTTGTACCCGAACTCCCCGCTGAACGAGCCGCTGCTCTCGTGCAGCAGGCAGGGGAACATGCTCTCGTAGGCTTTCAGGCAGCGCAGTGTCGAATCGCTGAAGTCGACGCAGTAGCCGTCCATATTGATCTTTTTGTCGGAAAAGGTCTGGCCTAAAGCAGTCCAAAAATCATCGTCCAGCTGCAAAACACCGAAATCCCGGCTGGAAATTTCGGAGTCGGTCTGGTCAAAAATGGCCGTGATGGCGCTGGCTTTGTTGGTCAGGTTCTGGCGGATGGTGGCGTTATATTTCGGGGCCAGCGCATAGGTGATGATGCCCCAGATCAGCCCTACGGTCAGCAGGGTCATGGCCCCGATGAAGAACATCAGCTGCCAGCGGATGCTGATGGACGGGGCGCGCTTTTTAGCGTTTTTCAAAGCGCGGCACTTCCCTTACGATAAGACTTCGGGGTCGAATTTATACCCGATGCCCCACACGGTAACGATGAATTTGCGGCAGGGACCCAGATGGCCGCGCAGCATTTTGATGTGGGTGTCCACGGTGCGGTCCTCGCCGTAATAATCGTAGTTCCACACCTGCTGCAAAATTTTCTCGCGGCTCAGGGCGATGCCCTTGTTGTTGACCAAAAAGACCAGCAGGTCGAACTCTTTGGGGGTCAGCGGGGCTTCCTGCCCGGCTACCTTGACGCTGTGGCTGGCAGTATCAATGACCAGGTCGCCAAAGGTGAACACGCCGGAGTTCTCGGCCGGTTTGGGCATGGTACGGGCCAGCACGGCCTTGACGCGGGCCACCAGCTCCCGCGGGGAGAAGGGCTTGACGACGTAGTCGTCGGCGCCGCCCTCGAGGCCGGCCAGTTTATCGTATTCCTCGCTGCGGGCAGTCAGCATGATGACGGGGGTCATGATCTTGCGGGTGCGCATCTCGCGCAGGCAGGTCATGCCGTCCATAAAGGGCATCATGATGTCCAGGATCACCAGGTCGATGCCCCCCTGGGCCAGCACGGCCAGCGCCGCGCCGCCGTCCCCGGCTTCCTCACACACAAAGCCGGCGTACTGCAGATGCTCCCGGATCAGGTCCCGGATACGCGGTTCATCGTCAACGATCAATATTTTTGCCATAAGGATGACCTCCTCATTTACCTCTATTTATAATAATAACACAATACAATGTGATGATGGAAGAATTGTGAAAACTTTTGGGAAAAAGTTTTAAAACTTCTTTTTGATTGGTGACCACCAGGCCCTGCCTGTCCTGCGGCAGGGCCTTTTATAACGGATGGCCCTGTTAGCGCTTCCTTTTTTGCGACCAAAAAAGGAAGCAAAAAAGTCCCGCTGTTGCGAGGCAACAGACTTCTTTACGGGACGGCGGCGCTCGTTGTGCGTCGCCAGGCGCGCACTATCGGAAGCAGCGGAGATCTTTTCGGTTCCCTTTGGGCCTCCAAAAGAACACATAACGGCAATATGCCATTAAAACGAGCGAAGCGCCGCAAGGCGGCGCGGAGCGGGAGCCACTCCGCATGGCGGCGGAACACCGAAAACCGCAACCAACTAAAAACATCCAAAATCTTGCAAAACCACTCCCAACCCGCTACAATAAAATAAACAAAGAAAGGTAGGTGCCCAACAAAAATGCTCCACGTTACAAGCATTGATTTAAACCCCGATAGCCGGGAAGAGCATCTGCCCGGTTATACGCCTAACTTTCCGCATATCGCCAGCCTCGTGCAGGGCGCACGCTACTTTGGAGGCAAGGCTTCCTGGCACTGGCACGAGAGCGTGGAACTCTTCTACGTCCGCAAGGGTGCCATCCTCTACCGCACCCCGCATTGCGAGCACGTCATGCGGGCGGACAGCGGCGGCATGGTCAACAGCAACGTGTTGCACTCCACCCAAATTTTAAAGCCCGAAGCTGACCTGGAACTGGTGCTGCATCTCTTCTCGCCCGCGCTGGTGGCCGGTGTGCCCGGCGGCACGGTAGAGGAACAGTATGTCCGCCCGCTGGTGCAGGATAAGGAGAAAGAGCTGATTTTGCTGGACCCAGCCGATGCCGCCCAGACAGAAACCTTGACGATGCTGCGAAAAACCTTTGATCTGGACGAGACCGCTTACGGCTATGAGCTGCGCCTGCAGGCCGCATTAAGCGAGATCTGGGCGCACCTGGCTGCACAGGCCCACCCGCGCCCCGGCACCGAGGAAAAGGCCGCCACCGCCGCGCAGAAAAAGCTCAAGCAGATGATGGTCTACGTCAACGCCCACTATGCCGAGAAGATCACCGTGCCCATGCTGGCGGCTGCGGCCTATTGCAGCGAGAGGGAGTGCTACCGCACGTTTCAAAGCTGCCTGCACACAAGCCCCATCGACTACATCCGCACCGTGCGGCTGCAATCCGCCTGTAAAATGCTGCTGGAGACTGACCGCACCGTGACCGACATCGCCCAAAGCTGCGGCTTTGGCACCAGCAGCTATTTTGGCATGCAGCTCCACGCCGAGACCGGCTGCACCCCTACCGAGTATCGCGCAAAATGGCAGAATGTTGATACATGAAGTCGGGAATCGAATAGCAGAAAATCTCTCCGCTGTGCTATAATACAGTTGCAAAGAGAGAACAGCGTTCCGGAACCGCTCCCTTTCCTTTGGACAATGACTGATTCAGGCAAGGAAAGAGCCGTTATGATGCTGAAACTGAGAATCCTGGATATGAAACGATTTTTGCAGGTTCTTGATACCTGCTCGACCCGTGTGCGGATCGTGGAACCGGACGGCACACACAGCTGCCCGATCTATGCAGCCGTGCAGGAAAACCTGTGCCAACGCTTTGAAGCAGCCGGACATTATCTGCCGCTGACGCTGCGGGTGCCCGATCCCAGCGATTACAGGAAGATCGTCAACTACTACGTGGGCGATTGCTGATTTCTGCCATTCCCGATTCATCATAAAAGCATTGCAGGCCTCAGTGCATCTTACACCGGGGCCTGCGGTGTATAGATAAGTAAAAACAGCTTGCATTTTGCCGCGCCGCGCGGTACAATGGCGGCGGAGCGTGAAAGATTATGATTTTGCTAGTAATACTGGTGATTTTGGCTGCGCTGGTGCTGTTTGCCGTCTGGCCCGGCGCTAAGCGCGAGGACCTGCGGGCCCCGTTCTATGGCCGCAACTATGCCCACCGCGGCTACTTCGGCAAGGACCAGCGCCCGCCGGAAAACAGCCTGCCCGCTTTTGCCGCCGCGGCCCGCCATGGCTACGGCATTGAACTGGACGTACAGTTTACGTCTGACCGTAGGCTGGTGGTTTTCCACGATGATACGCTGGACCGCATGACCCCCGGCAAGGGCTTTGTCCACGATGCCGCCTGGGCGGAGTTCTCCGCCATGCCGCTGGCGGGCAGCGATGACCACCCGCCGCTGTTTGCCGACATGCTGCGCACTGTGGCCGAGGCAAATCCCGCCACGCCGCTGATCGTCGAGATCAAGAGCCGCCACGAGTACACCAAGCCCTACCTGGAGGACCTTTGCCGCGCCACCCTGGCCGCACTGAAAGCCTACTCCGGCCCCTACTGCATCGAGAGCTTCGACCCCCGCGTGGTGGGCATCATCCGCCACCAGGCGCCCGGCGTGCTGCGCGGTCAGCTGTCCGACAGTTACCGCAGCTACCGCCATGACGGCACCCATCCCGTCCCGGCGTATGTGTTGTCCCACTGCTTTGGCAACTTTTTGGGCCGGCCGGATTTTATTGCCTGGTGCCCCGATAAGCGCAACTGGGCTGTCCGCCTGGCCGACGCCCTGGGCGCGATGCCGGTGATGTGGACCGCCCTGCCGGAACATAACACCAAGCAGCTGGAAGCTGAGAACGATGCTGTGATCTTCCAATGGTACGAGCCGGTGGAAAAATACAAATAACATACAAAACGCAGCCCCCGCATACCATTATGTGAAAACGAATGGCAGGGGGGCTGCGTATGTTTTTATTTACGGTAACAAAACCCGGCTTGCGGCAGGCGGGGGCGCTTGCCCTGTGCGCGGTATGCCTGTGCGGCACGGTGGCGGCAGCGGTGCATTTCTCCGGCGACGCGGTGGCTGCGGCTGCACCGGTGACGGCCACGGTGGAGACCACCCAGGACATCGGCACCTACTTTACGGGCTACGGGTTCGAGACGGACCTGTCCAGCGCGGCGGTGGATAAGGTGAAGATTCCCAAAAAGTGGGACGACAGCTTTACCGCTTTCAACCAGGTGGTGCAGGAAAGCGGCCTGGACCTGGGCAGCTACAAAGGCAAAACGGTGGAAAAGTGGACGCTGCTTTGCCCGCAGCTTTCCACCGGCGACGAGGATACCTACTGCGTTTTGCTGGTGTACAAAACCAAACCGGTAGGGGCGTACCTGCTGGAGAAGCCCTCCGGCGAGGTAAGCGGGCTGGTTACGGCGGCGAAGACCGCCGCGGAAGCCGACGGCGTGGAGATCGAATACCCTGAGGATTAAGGTACAGCCCTGCGGGCGTCACCATCATGCGGTGACGCCCTTTTATCATGGGTTGCATCCATAAGGGCCTCCCTTTTTGGTCACAAAAGAGTAGGCATAACGGTTAGATACCGTTAAAAAAGTGGCTCACCGCAAGGTGGTGAGCCACGTAAGCCAGCTGCGACAAGCGGGCCAAAATCAATCTGAAAGCGAATCCCCAAACACTGCTGGTACCAGCAGCAACAGCGCCGGGTCGCTGGTGATGTGGATGACCTGCGTCTCCATATACCCATAAAACAGCACCACCAGCAAACAGGCCGCCGCCTGCCAGCGGCCGTGCCGGGCCAGCCGGTACAGCGTCACGGCCATCAGGATGCCCGCCAACACCACCAGTACCGGTCCAAACTGGTACAGGAAATACACAAAAATATTGTCGATCGCCGGCCAGTCCATCAGCATCTGGCCGGCAATTTTTATGTCGTACATGCGGTACGCCGCCCACGCCAGCGAGATGCGGCAGGTCAGCAGGCTGTCCAGCTTTGCCAGCCACGCAGGACCGATTTCGTCCGCCCAGGGACCAGTTTTTACCACGAACAGCGGCAAAATATAGCTGATGGCCCCCACCACCGGCACCATGGCGGCGCACAGCCCGGCGGTGAGCTTGCGCCCTTTGCGCGCGTCCACCGGTTTGGCGCAGACCAGCAGCACTGCCAGCAAAAACATGCACAGCGCAGGCGACCGCGACGCCGGGCCCTTGTATAAAAACAGCCCCACGCCCGCTACGGCGGCGATCTCGGCCCAGGTGATCTTTGCCTGGCGCAGCAGCACCCAGGCCAGCACCAGCCCAAGCACGATGCCGCCAAAGGTGTTGGGGTGCCCGTACCCGAACATCAGCCGGTAGCTGCCGCTGCGCTCGCTCAGCGCGTCAGGGGCGATAATACCCGCAAAATGCAGCACTTCCACCAGCGCCAGCGTGGGCACGCCGCAGCCTAAAAACGCCTGCAAACTGCGCCGCAGCGGCACATCTTTGGCTGCCAACAGCACCATCACAAGGCCCAAAAACCAGATGTTCTGCCCGTTGAAATATACCCACCGCGCCACAAAATACAGCGCACCGGCGCAGATCAGCTCCCGCCAGGTGTAGCGGGTGCCCAGCAAAATCTTGCCGCACAGCAGCGTGTACATAATCACGTCTAACACCGGGGCAAGCTGCCCCTGCAAAAAGGGCCAGTTCTCCCGCGCCATGCTGTTGCAGAACACCACCGTGAACTCATACAGCATCAGCGCCAGCAAAAAGGCACGCTGCCCCCACCGGGCACGGGCCTCGCCGCCCCAATCCCCAAACAGATAGTGCGGCACGGTAAACAGCTGCCCCACTGCCTTGCGGTGCAGCGCCAAAACCAAATCAACACCTGCTGCGGCAAACAGGGCCAGCAGCAGCGCATTTGCAAAACCAAACAAAACAGGGTCCTCCTATTTTTACGTTACACCTATTATATTGTGCGCCGCTGCGTTTGACAACCCTTTTGCGCGGTGTTATGCTTATGCTGTACTATTTTATACTAGGGAGGTCTACCCATGAACGAACAGCAATATCGCACGGTGATCGGCTGGTTCAACGCCCGCCCGGCGGCAAAAAAGGCGCTGCGGGCTGTCAGCACGGGGGCTGCGGCGGCTGTGTATCTGCTGTATCTGGGCCTGCTGGCCTGGTTGGCCTGGCATGCCATGTGGGCGCCGCTGGGGGTTACTGCCGTGGTGCCTGCGGCGGCGTTTGTGGTGGGTACGGCTCTGCGTGCGGCCATTAACCGTCCGCGCCCTTATACGAAATATGGCTTTGTACCGTTGTTTCCAAAAGATAAGACCGGCCAGAGCATGCCCAGCCGCCACTGCTTCTCATCCGCGGCCATTGCAGCGACGGTGTGGTACGTGCTGCCGCCGTTGGGGGCAGTGTTGGCGGTTCTGGCCGTCATCATAGCGGTCTCCCGCGTTGTCACGGGCGTACACTTTGTCAGCGACGTGCTGGCCGGGCTGGCCTTTGGGTTGGTGTTTGCCGTGGCCGGGCGTGTGGCCTATATCGCGGCGGCTTCGGCGCTGGGATTTTACGCCATCATGGTAATTTAATTTGTACCCATAAAATAAAAAAGGAGCCGCCGCGCGGCTCCTTTCAAAAACAGCTTATCAACGGATAAAATTCGTCCGCTTGCCGCCCTCGGCGGTGGGGACTTCCACACCGGCGGCCTTGCCGGCCTCGATGCACTTCAGCAGCCAGGCCATATTGGTGCCCAGGTTGCGCATGATCTGGCAGCCCTCCTCGTCCAGGGCCACCTGATCGCCGCTGGTGCCGTGGACCATCGGCCAGTAGGTGGAGCTGACCAGCGGCATCTCGTAGAACTGCGGGATCTTTTCCATAGCCTCAATGGCGGTGGTGGTGCCGGCGCGGCGTGCGCTGGTCACGATGGCCGCCGGTTTGTGCCGCAAATACCGCCCGGCGCTGTAGGCCAGCCGGTGCATAAAGCCCAGCATGCTGCCCGCCGCCGTGGCATAGTGTACCGGCGCACCAAACACGATGCCGTCGGCCTTTTCCACCAGTGGCAGCACATCCACCACCGGCCCGCCGAACACACAGTGCCCGGCCTTGGCGCAGCCGCCGCAGCCTACACAGCCGCCCACCGGCGCGGGGCCGATGTGGTAGATCGTCGTCTCAATGCCCGCGGCGTTCAGCGTTTTGGCAACCTCACACAGGGCATGGTAGGTGCAGCCCTCCTTGTGGGGGCTGCCGTTGATCAGCAGTACGTTCATACAAAGTCCCTCCGTTTGTACAATATGCGGCACACGCCGCAAAAAATACTCTAGCTTTATTGTAGCATACCGCGCAAGACCTTGGGCAACACCGCACAATTCCCGCCTGACGGCTTAAGCACCGCTCCGGCGGCTGCGGCACGGCATCTGCGTTGCCAAAATGCTCGATAATACACAAAGTATTATCTGCGCTTTTGGCTTAGCAGCTGCCGCACCTCGCTCGCCGTATCGGCACTTAGAATTATGCGGTATTGCCCTTGCAATTTTAAAGGAGATGCCCCATGGCCAAGACCTGTGTTAATTTTAGTAAAAAGTGCGGCGGATGCCCGCTGCTGGCACTGCCCTATCCGCGCCAGACCGCCGAAAAGCAGCAGCGCCTGCAAAAGCTGCTGGGCGGTTTTGCTCCGGTGGCTCCGCTGCGCACCATGGCCGAGCCGTGGCATTACCGCAATAAAGCCATCGCCAGCTTTGCCACCCAGCAGGGCAAACTGGTCTGCGGTTTGTACGCCGAGGGCACCCATAAGGTGCTGCCCTCGGCCGACTGCCTGCTGCAAAACGAGGTGCTGAACCGCACGCTGGCCGCCGTGCAGGACGCCGCCCGCGCCTGCCGCTACACGGCTTTTGACGAGGACAAGCGCACCGGCCTGCTGCGCCACGTGGTGCTGCGCTGCTCCCGCAAGGGGCAGGTGCTGGTCACACTGGTCACACCGGGGCCGGAGCTGCCCGGCAGCCGTAATTTCTGCGCGGCTCTGCGCAAAAAAGCGCCGTGGGTCGTCAGTATTGTGCAAAATATTAACCCCACTTTAAGCAGCGCTGTGCTGGGCAACCGGGAGAAAACGCTCTACGGCCCTGGCTTTGTGCTGGACACGCTGTGCGGGCTGCAGTTTGCCATTTCCTCCCGCAGTTTTTACCAGGTCAACCCCCGGCAGACCGAGGTGCTGTACCGCGCCGCGCTGGACGCCGCCAAGCTGACCGGCAAGGAGACCGTGGTGGATGCCTATTGCGGTATCGGCACCATCGGCCTGTGCGCCGCGCCCCACGCAGGGCAGGTCATCGGCGTGGAGCGCAACCCCGCCGCCGTGAAAGATGCCGCCGCCAACGCCCGGCATAATAAACTGTCCAACGCCAAATTTGTATGCGCCGACGCTACCGAGTGGATGGCCGCCGCCGCAGACGAGGGCCTGCATCCGGACGTGGTCTTCCTGGACCCGCCCCGCGCCGGCAGCACGCCCGAGTGCATCACCGCCGTGGCCAAAATGGCCCCCAGCCTGGTAGTCTACGTCAGCTGCGACCCCGAAACCTTGGCGCGGGATGTAGCGATTTTTGCCCGCCATGGGTATAAGGCAAAGGGCTTCACCCCGGTGGACCTCTTCCCACAGACTCGGCATGTGGAGACGGTGTGTTTATTGTCCAAACTTCAAAGCAAGGAACATATCGAGATCGAAGTGGCTATGGACGAGATGGATTTGACTTCGGCAGAGAGTAAAGCAACCTACGAGGAAATCCGGGAATACGTTTTCGAGCATACCGGACTGAAGGTCAGCCACCTCTATATCGCACAGGTGAAGCAGAAGTACGGCATCATTGAGCGCGAGAACTATAACAAGCCGAAGTCTGAGAATGCAAAACAACCACAATGCCCACTGGAGAAGGAAAAAGCGATCACGGAGGCGTTACAGCACTTCGGGATGATTTAAGAATATAGTTTGCTTCGTATAGAAGGATAGCTGCCGCTCGAAAGGTATTTATGCCTCTGAGCGGCAGTTATTTTAGAGCTGTACGACGCTAAAATTCGCAAGAAGTTGCGGATTTTAGCGACATATTTGATAAAATCCATTGACAACCACACTTTTGCACAGTATACTATATTTTGGATATAAATAGGAGGCACAACGTGAGAATCAGTTATAAGAAACTGTGGATATTGCTCATTGAGAAAAATATCTCACCAGCTACTCTCAGAAAAGACCTGAATATAGCGACCGGCACTATGACAAAGATGCGCCGCAACGAGGAAGTTGCGTTGTCCGTCCTGCTCCGCATATGTGATTATCTGGATTGCAACATTGGAGATATATGCGATGCGGTACGAGTGGAATATGATCAGGGGTTTGAACAATAAACAGAAGTTGGAAGGATAGAGAAGATGAAAAAACAATTCTGCCCTTACTGCGGAACCAAGCTGGATGAGGGAGCGCGATTCTGCAAAAACTGCGGCGAAGCGATTTGTGGTGATGCTCAAGAAGCACATAGGACATCAAATGAACAAGCATATACTGGAAATCCCACGGAGAGAAAGACAGTTTATGAAGGGTATATACATAAGTGCCCGAACTGCGGCGAAGTAATGGAATCGTTCCTCACGGTATGTCCAACTTGCGGATATGAGATTCGAGATGTTCGGTCTGCTTCCTCCGTGCGAGAGTTGGCTGTGAAATTGGAAAATATCTCGGCACAGAAAATGCCAGCCTTTGAAGAAAAGAAATCGGTCATGAAAATGGTGTTCGGTAAAGATTTCAAAGAGGGTGACGAAGCCGAGGAAGCCCTTGAGCGATTTGAGAGCCAGAAGAATCAAGAAAAGGCGTCTCTGATCATCAATTTTGCTGTTCCAAATTCCAAAGAGGACATTATGGAGTTTATGATATTGGCAGCATCCAACATTGATGTGAAAAAAGGTATTGATGACGATGTTACAAAAGCATGGATTTCCAAACTGGATCAGGTTTATCAGAGAGCGGAAATTTCCATGGGCAAGCATTCGGATTTCTTGCAGATAAAAACAATTTACGACCGAAAAAAGAAAGAAATTAAAAACAAAAAGCTGAAAGGCGTCTTGATTTGGGTAGGCGGTGTAGCGGGCTGGTTTTTCCTATTAGGCTTGCTATGGAATCCTGCGGTAACAATCGGAATTGCTATTGGTGTTTTGATTCTTGGAATAATAGGCATTGTCCTGTTTAAGAAACGATAATCAAGTGATCGGGGGTAAAGGAAATGTCACCGTTCGATAAGCAAAAGCGTACAGGCGGATTCATGGACGAAATCCGCTGTGATGAGCCATCCTATCTGATCTGGAAATGGCATCCTGCCGGCGTGCAGCTTGGTGAGGGAAACAGAGAAAACGCTATTCGATGGGGTTCGTCTCTGAGGGTAAAGGACGGAGAAGTCGCTGTTTTTGTATACAGGCAAAAGAACGGCACTATGCAGGACTTCATTGAAGGTCCGTTTGACCAGATTCTTAAAACAGCAAACCTCCCCGTTCTTGCAAGTATTGTCGGGCTGGCATACGAGGGGGGCACACTATTTCAGGCAGAGGTTTATTTCATCAACCTTGCCAAGATCATTCAGGTAAAATTCGGGGTCCCCTTCTTTGATGTATATGATCCGAGGTTTGCGGATTTTGGTGTTCCGGTTGCCGTGAGAGGTACTGTCAGTTTCAGCATTTCGGATTACAGAGAGTTTATCAAGCTGCATCGGCTGAACAATTTCAGCCTTGACGATTTCCAGAAGCAGATTCGTGATGCTGCCTGCCGGTATGTCAAAGACAGCGTAGCCAACGCACCGGCAGTACACAGTATTCCTGTGATCCAGCTCGAAAGCAAAATTGCACAGATCAACGATGCAATCGAGTATGACATCAGCGAACGGCTGAAAGAGAGCTTCGGTGTCCTTGTCTCCGGCGTTGATATAGCCGCGATTGAGATCGACAAGGCGAGTGACAGCTACCGGCAGCTCATGGCAGTTACAAAGAATATTGCCGCGACAAAGATTCAGGCAGAGACCGCCGATTATGTTGAGCAGCTGCGTATTCAGCGTGAAGAAGGTCAGTATGCTCAGCACAAAGCAACACAGACTGCAAATATCGGTGCATTTCAGGTCGAGAAGCAGGCAGAGGTTGGCGTTGCCGGAGCTGCTGCACTCGGTCAGATGGGTGCAAATGGAGCCGGTGATGTAAACATTGGTGGCGGCGGTGATGGTACTGGCTTTAACATGGCTTCAATGATGGCAAGCATGGCTGTCGGTGGCGCTGTTGGACAAAATATCGCCGGAGCGATGAATCACATGATGGGTGGCATTCAACAGCCTGTGCAGTCTGGCATGACACCTCCTCCGATTCCCACGGCGGCATATCACATTGCTGTGAACGGGCAAGCGACTGGCCCATTTGACCTGGCAGTGCTTGCACAGATGATGTCTGTCGGACAATTCACAGCTGACAGTCTGGTTTGGAAAAGCGGAATGGAACAATGGAGGAAAGCCGGAGAGGTGGATGAGTTGAAATCTTTGTTCCCTGCTATGCCGCCGATCCCTTCATCGGAAAAATAAAGGAGATATGAGAGATGAGATGTTCAAAATGTGGAGCGGAACTCTCGGAGGATACTAAGTTTTGCTCATACTGTGGAAATAAGGTTGAGATGCCACCGAAACAGGAAAATGTATCAGAAGAAGATATTCCACCAATTTCATTGGATGAACAGGTGCAAGATTTTCAGAATCAGAAAGAGCCGCCGAAATCCTTAGCGGACAGAATGAGGGAAAAAACTTCCGCCAAATGGGGAAAGCTGAGTACATACGGAAAGATTGCGACTGTGGCGATAGTTGTATTTGCCCTGCTTTTCATTGTGGCACTATTATCAGAAAAAACTGCGGCAACCATTATCGCTGTTCTCCAAATTGCTCTAGCTGTTGTTGCTGTTCTTATGCACAGAGGAATAATCAAAATTGAGCAGAAAAAAGTTTGGCTCAAATGGCTTCTGTTAGGAATCGCTGCTTTGCTTACAGTTCTGAACGTCATGAGCTATTCTTGGGAGGCAGAGAACAAGAATAAGCCAACTTCTAACCAAACCTCTGATACTTCCATAGCTGCCGTACCCGTTGCTGCCCCTTATGGAGCAGCTGAGTGCTTAGAACAGGATTATACGACAATTCAGGCTGCTTTTTACGCTGCTGGCTTTACGAACATTGAAGCTGAGAAAGTTGAAGACCTGCAAGCTACCGACGTAGATAAGGTGAATACGATTGATGCGATTTCGGTGGGCGGCAAAACAGATTTCACAAAAGAGCAAGAGTTCCAATCCGATGATGAAGTTCTCATTCGTTATCACGGTTATGCAAAGTGTAACGTCAAAATCCATGTTGATTTCGTCCCGAACCTGATTTTCAGCAAGTATGACGTGAATCTGCTTCTGAACGGAATTGAACAAGGAACGCTGACGCATGGAGAGGATCAGGATTTTGAGTTTTCCATTGATCCGGGTGAATATACCCTTACTTTTGAAAGCGCTGAGTCATCTTCGGTAAAGGGTGAGGTTACGCTGACGGTAGATTGTGATATCGAGGCTTCTTATAAAATTGCGTGTTTCAGTGACAAAGTGTCTGTTGAAACGCTGTACGTGGATCGCCTGACAGAATTAGCTGACGGCGAAGTAAAACTTGATGTGGCAGCCTCTGAGTATAAGCATAAAAATTATGAGGATGTTGCAGCCGCACTTAAAATGTTGGGCTTTACCAATATTAAATACGAGGTCCTGTATGATATTGTCTTGGGCTGGACGGATGACGGCGAAGTCGAGAGCGTGAGCATTGCTGATAAGACTGACTTCAATCGCGGGGATGTGTTCCCTGCGGATGCCGAAATTGTTATCACCTACCATATGCCGGAAGACGATGATCCTAATAAGACTACTGAGACAATACCGGCAGAAGATGATAACAGGCCTGTGTTCTATTCTACTAATGATTATGAAACAGCCAAACAAGGAAATAGCGGCGTATTCTCCTACAAGAGTACAGGAGGTTCCTACGATATTTATTGGATAATTGATTTTGATGAAGGGTATGTATACTGGTTTACGGATGGGAATGGCGATTCAACCTGTGACCGATTAAAGATTGATTCTGGAACGCTGAATGATAAAGTAATTATTACATACCATGACGGTAGCGATGAATGGTCGTATAGTTTGCACTTCAAATACGTGGATCATCCTGAAACACTGATTATGGTAGATAATGATGGCTTTGACTACAAATATGCTACAACCGATTTGAATAATGCGATTAGTATTCGAGACACAAAAACAATTAACGATTACTAATTGCCTTGCCGTAGTATCAGAACAGTAGAGGTAAATAAACCGCTGCAATTTTCATTCGTTGATAGATGAAGATTGCAGCGGTTTTTATTTTCGAGCTGTGCTATCAAGCTGCATTTTTGCAGTTTGTATATGCACCTGCGAGGAAAATGAGGGATTGCAAAGGGAACAT
>ERZ773218.945-NODE-945-length-31216-cov-6.555727_pt1 | contig 31216 bp, 22 predicted proteins | sample MGYA00580527_ERZ773218 | MGnify/ENA primary metagenome ERZ773218 (study PRJEB29015, sample SAMEA2737763) | human gut metagenome | biome: human gut; feature: human-associated habitat; material: faeces | place: China | collected 2012 ...
AATTAAGTCTCTAAAGGCCATTGGGAAGAATCAAGCATTTTACAGAGCTTCCTTAGATTTTTCCCTTTTTAATTCAGAGCGATCCAATTGAGCTTTTCAAAAGGTAAAGTTTTCTTGCGCACATTTAATTAGCAAGCTAAGTAACTCTTCTTTAGTTTTAGTTTGGGTCATTCCCTTGTAAATCCTCAAAATAAATCAAATCCAACCCCTTAACTTCATACTTTGTCTATATTAGATAGATTGTCTTGTTCCCTAAAAGGTGCAGCCCATGGAAATGGACTTAACAACTAGAATTATCGCCATTGTTGTTCTCATTCTTTTCAGCGGCTATTTCTCTATGGCAGAGATTTCGCTAGCTGCGTCCCCTAAAGTTAAATTACATCAAGCATTGGATGCGGGGGACAAACGAGCTCAAAAAGTACTTGATCTTCAAGTTAAACCGGGCCCGTTCTTTTCGGTGATTCAAATTGGCCTAAATGCTATTGCCATCTTGGGCGGTATTATCGGCGAGACACTTTTTTCCCCGTTCTTTGAGAAGCTGTTCCTTTATTTCTGTTCTCCTGAGCTGGCTTCTTCCTTGGGATTCTTCTGCTCGTTCTTTACGATTACGATGATTTTCGTGCTGTTTGCAGACTTGATTCCTAAACGTATCGGATTAAATAAGCCAGTGCCTCTGGCCTTGATGCTCATCGGTTCGATGATGTTTTTAATCTGGCTATTTAAACCGTTTGTTTGGCTGTTAACAGAGATAAGCAACGGCATCCTTAAACTCATGGGATTGCCGACAAAGAACGAAACAACGATTACCAGCGAGGATATTCTGGCTACCGTCGGCGCCGGAACCGAAGCCGGACTGTTGGACAGCAGCGAGCAAGAAGCGATTGAAAACGTTATGTCTCTGGAAGACCGCTTAGTCACGAGTGCAATGACGCCTCGCGACTCCGTTACGTATTTCAAAATCAGCGATACCTTTGAGAAGATTCGCCCATTAATCGAAAGCAACCCGCACAGCAAGTATCTTGTTTGTGATTCGACAATTGACCGAGTATTAGGTTATGTCGACTCCAAGAACTTACTTTGCAAAGCTCTGGAAAATGACAAATTCTCTTTGAAGGAGAAAGGACTGGTTAAAACCATCCCGATGATCCCCGACTCTCTTTCGTTATCCGAAGCTTTGGATACGTTTAAAAAGCAGGGCAGGGACTTTGCAGCAGTTGTCAATGAATATGCCTTAACGGTCGGCATCATTACTTTGGGCGATGTCATGAGTACAGTGATGGGCAGTCTCGTCCAAACCGAGGAGAACTCATACATTGTCCAGCGTGATGACGGAACCTGGCTGCTGGACGGTTCAACCCCGATTGAAGATGTAGAGCGAACCTTTGAAATCGAAAAGATGCCGGATGAAGAAACTTATGAAACCATTGCTGGCTTCATGATGTATATGCTCCGCAAGATTCCGAAATTAACTGATAAGGTTGAATATGCGGGCTATCGATTCGAAGTGATCGATATGGAAATGAATCGAATCGACCAGATATTGGTGACAAAACTGCCAATAACCAAGGAAGATCCCGATTAGTTTTAGTTGAAAGCGGTTGAGCTGAAAGGTTCAGCCGCTTTGTTCTAGAAGTTGGGTTCAAAAATTCCGTAAACAACAACGCCGACGATCAGCGCAGCCAAAATGGCGATGAGCCATGTAAAAAAAAGTCGTTTTCGGCGGACGTTCGATTTTGTCTAATTCGGCATTGCATTCGGGACAGTGCGTAGCGATGAGGCGGCCTTCTTTGAATTCAGCTTTAGGCAGGATAGGTTTTCCACAGTGCGGACATTTTACGCGAAGATCAACACTGGCTCCGCTGCTGCCGGAACTATGGAGTGCCTGCGAACGATGAAACAGGCGAATAGCGAAGGGCTGGTCTTCAATTAAATTAAATTCAACAACATCCTTTAAAACAGGCAAATAACCTGTTTCTAACTGGTCGGATACAAAGGTATAGATGTTGCCGTGCCCGCAGTTAATTTTTCCTGCATTCCCGTCATCAAGGACTTCCGTTATGACACCCTTTAATATGGGGGTTTTCGGGTCTAACGCATTTGTCATTTTTAGTCTAAATTCCCTTTATTTATTTAAGCAAATTAACCTAAAAATTCGCTAAAAAACGGACAATTCACTCAAACTGAGGAAAGGTAAAGTTTAGTTCATGATCTAGTAATCACCCACGTTTCGAAACCTCAAACCATGGTGTAAAACGGATTAATCCGCCCGAAGTTAGGTAAACTTAAGCCTTTATTAATAAAAATACCAAGCCGGCTGATCCCATGGAAATAACATTTGGCGTGTTGATATTTTGTATCGTCGCTTTCTTCGTTGCAGGATTTATTGATTCGATTGCAGGCGGTGCCGGGTTTGTTACGGCTCCTTCTCTGCTGCTGATCGGTATGCCTCCTCATATGGCGCTCGGAACAGGAAAGCTTGCGACAAGTATCGGCTCGGTTGTTGCGCTCTGGACTTTTTGGCGAAGCAATCTCATTTTGAAGAAGATTGTCCCGGTCGGCGTTCTTTCGGCGATGGCAGGAGCTTCCTTTGGTGCTTTCTGCGCGCTTCAGATTGACGGCGCAACCATGGGCAAGGTCATTGTGATCATGCTGCCGCTCGGAATTCTGTTTACGGTCCTCACCGGCGGCTTCAAACTCACAGAAGGCGAACTTCCCAAAGATCATTTCTGGCTTCGCGTTGTTCTCATCGGTGTATTAATTGGTTTTTACGAAGGATTTTTCGGTCCCGGCGCCGGAACGTTCTTTTTGATTGCACTGCATGTGTTTCTAAAGATCGGCATGGTTCAATCTTCGGGTACTGCCAAGGCCTTTAATATCGCGGCCAACTTTGCTGCATTCCTGACTTTTGCTTCCGGAGCGGCGGTTTGCTATGAGATCGCCATTCCCTGCGCTATTGCCAGCATGTTGGGCAATAGAGTAGGGGCTTACTACGCCATCAAGATCGGCGGAAAATTTGTCCGCAATATTCTCTATATTGTTTTGGTTATTTTGATGGTCTCGCTGATCTACAAATTCTTTATTGCCGGGTAAGTTCCGACTTTTAGGCAATAGGTAAAAACTCTTCACGCTGCCGCGCAGCGTTTACGGAGCAACCACTAGTGACGAAGTACGAATGGTGGGTTAAAGTAAAGAAACCTGGTTGAAAACCAATCATGTCCGAAGCAATCTTGCTGCGGCTCAACCGTTCCTGACAACTTGATATCGCTAAGAAAAAAATGCAGGTTATTGAGAGAAAAGAAAATTTTAGCGGTAGTCGTCTTTGGGTTTCGGCGACAGGCTCTGCCTTTATGGACGGCTTTGTCCTGACATCCCAAGGCTTTATTTTTCTTCTTGCTCAAAGCGTTTTTCAGTTCACAGCGCTGGAACTCGGACTTGTAGCAACAGCCTATGTATTGGGAAGCTTTATCGGCTCCATGGGATTTGGCAAAATCGCCGACGTTTACGGAAGGGCGGTTCTCTTCCGAACGGTTCCTTGGTTTGTGGCTGTTTTATCGATTGCTCAATTCATGAGTTTCGGTTCTCTGAGCTGGTTTATTTCAAGATTTTTGTTTGGCTTGGCGATTGGAGGTGACTCCCCGATTGCACAAGCTATGCTGTCTGAGAACTCTCCCAAAGTACTTCGTGCTAAACGCCTTGTGTTTTTGATGACAGCCTGGTTCATCGGTGCGATAGCCGCGGCTGTTTGTGCTTATCTGACGGTAAAAGCAGATCTTCCATGGGAAGCTTTTGCTGCGATTCCCTGCATCATCGGACTGATCTTAGGAGCCGCACGATTTAACGCACCGGAGTCTGTTCAATGGCTGAGAAGCAAAGGGCGCAATGAGGAGGCCGAGCTGAGCCGTGTTCGTTTGGGAATTGAGCTTGAGGAAATAAAACCAGAGGTCAAAGCCGTTGACCAGACAGCTTTATTTAAGCCGAGAAACCTTAAAAACCTGACTTATCTTTCTGTGTTTTGGATTTGCCAGGCGATTCCAGTAACGGTGCTTCTGATGTTCGGACCCGTCCTCATCGGAGCCTTAGGGACATCGAGCTTTGATACCGATGTCGTACAGCTGGTTTTAACGGATTCGTTTTTTCTTATAGGGAGCTTGGCAGCCATAAAGATTGTTCCGCAGTTTGCACGGAGACCCGTGACATTGTGGACTTTTGGAATCATGGCGCTGTCCCTGGCACTGCTTTCACCCGGCAGTGTCCTTTCCGATTTCGTTGTCTGCCTGCTTCTTTCGGTCTATGCCTTGAGTTATGGGGTCCAGAGCGTTCTGGATTACGTATACCCGGCTGAACTGTTTCCAACGTCCGTTCGTTCTACCGCGCTCGGCATACTCGGAAGTATTTCGAGGGTCGGTGTTTTTGTGGTAACGCTCGGTTTTCCAATGGCTTTTCAAGGATTAGGGGTTCAGGCCGTTCTTCTTATCGGAGCGGCCATCTGCATGCTTGGATTTATTGTTTCATGGATCTGGGCTCCCGAACCATCCCATCATTAATCGATACAACTTACTAATGCTAAGGGAAGATACTTAGGATTGTTGCATTAATGAAACAGTCTAATCAGACTGTTTGATCCTATAATTCTCCCAACAGTCTAGTTAGACTGTTTTGATCAACGAGCATTTCTCTTTGGTAAACACTATGTTCAAAACATCGATTCTTTTTACTGCATTACTTTCTGCGGTTGCCTTTGCTTCTGTCTCTGCCGCTCCTGTTCAGACAGAAGGCACCGGCATCGGCAAACACGGCGAGATCAAACTCGCTGTGACATTTGACAACGGTAAGATTCAGGACATTAAGGTTCTGGAAGATCACGAAAACAAGGTCTTGGCTGCTAAAGTCTTTACAGACCTTAAAGATGCCGTTATCGCAAATAATTCCGTTAAAGTCGACGGTATTGCCGGCGCAACTTTCTCTTCTAAAGGTTTCTTAAACGCCGTCAGCGATGCAGCAAAGAAAGCCGGTGTGAAACTTTCTGACCAGGCCAAGAAGGCTAAAAAAGCTGATGCTGCCATGCCGGCCGTTCAGAATTATGACGTAGTGGTTATCGGTGCCGGCGGTGCAGGTTTTGCCGCAGCCGTCGAAGCCAAGAGCAAAGGTGCTAACGTTGTTCTTATCGAAAAAATGCCGACCGTCGGCGGAAACTCTCTGATTTCCGGTGCTGAAATGAACGTTCCTAATTCTTGGGTTCAGAACAAACTCAACATTAAGGACGACACGCCCGCCAGAATGGCTGCCGATACACTCAAAGGCGGCGACTTCAAGGGTGACCCTGAAATCGTCGGCGTCATGACAGTCAACGCTTTACCGACAGCTGAATGGCTCAGAGACACCGTCGGTGTCAACTTCGAAAAAGACAATGTCTTCCAGTTCGGCGGTCACTCCAGAAAGAGAGCTCTGATTCCGGAAGGCCATACCGGTACAGAAGTCATCACTAAGTTCTCTGCTCTTGCCGACAAGATGGGCATTCCTGTTATTACCAACATGAAAGCCGAAGAACTGGTTAAAGACAAAGACGGCCGCGTTGTTGCTGTTAAAGCAGTTTCCGCTGACAAGGAATACACCTTCAACGCTAAAGGCGGCGTGGTTTTAGCTACCGGCGGTTTCGGCGCCAATGCTCAGATGGTTAAGAAGTACAACCCGAACATCGACGAACGCTTCAAGACAACCGACGCTCCCGGAACAACCGGCGAAGCGCTTTACATGGCAGAGAAGGCCGGCGGCCAGCTCGTCAACATGGGTTACATTCAGACTTATCCGATCTGCGACCCGATTTCCGGAGTGATCGAACTGATTGCCGACGCACGTTTTGACGGCGCCATTTTGGTCAACCAGGAAGGCAAGCGTTTCGTTGAAGAACTGGAACGTCGTGACGTGATTTCCAACGCCATCCTTAAGCAGCCCGGCGCTTACTGCTATGTTCTGTGGAATGACAACATCGGTAAGATTTCCAATACTGTGAAGATTCACGATACGGAATATCAGGCTTTCACAAAACAAGGCATCATGCACACTTCCGACACACTGAAGGGTGCAGCCGACTTCTTCCACATTCCTTACGCCAACCTCAAGGCTACAGTTGATCGCGTCAACCAGATGGCTAAAGACGGCGGCAAGGACCTAGACTTCCACAACCGCGGCGGTCTGAAAGACATGTCCACCGGCAAGTACTACATCATCAAAGCCGTTCCTTCTACACATCACACCATGGGCGGTTTGAAGATCAATACCAAGGCTGAAGTTCTGGACAAGAACGGCAAGCCGATCCCGGGTCTCTTCGCAGCCGGTGAAGTCACGGGTACAACCCACGGTACCAACCGTCTCGGCGGCAATGCTTACACAGACATCATGGTCTTCGGCCGTATCGCCGGTGACGGTGCCGCAGCTGAAGCAAAAGCCCGCTAATTCTTACCTTTATTAAACATCTCATATTTGATCCTCCCGCCAAGCACGGGAGGACCGGGGGCTTTACGCCCCCAACTAATCCCCTTGGAAATTCAAAATGAAAACGTTAAAGTTATCAGCTTGTGCAATTGCTATTTTCACAGCTATGAACGCCAACGCCGTCGAACTCAACGGAAAAAATCTGACTCAGCAGGATGCATGGGCTATCGCAGAAGGCGCATCCGTCACGATTGCTCCCGAAGCAATGAACCGTGTGCAGAAGTCTTATGACTTGGTTTTGATGCCGCTAAAAACGGCCGTGAAATTTACGGTTTAACCGTCGGTGTCGGTCTCAACAAGGACCACAAAGTTCTTTCTGCCAACGGTGAATTAAGCGATGAAGTTAAAGCCGCCAGCCGCCGCTTCAACTACAGCACTTTGAGAAGCCACAGCATTGCCGCCGGTCCGATCCTTGATCCGAAGCTTGTTCGTCTGGCAATGGCCATTCGTTTGAACACACTCCTGAACGGCGGATCCGGTGTCCAGCCGAGAGTTGCTGAACTTTATGCCGAATTCTTGAATAAAGGCGTCACACCTGTCGTTCCGACAAAGGGCAGCTTGGGCGACGCAGACATTACTTTAGCTTCTCACGTCGGATCTGCCATGATCGGCGAATGGAAAGTTTTAGTTGACGGAAAAGAAGTTCCGGCTGCTGAAGCTTTAAAAGCTAAGAACATCAAACCCCTGATTCCTGAAGGCAAAGATGCTTTAGGGATTTTGTCCAACAGTTCCGTTGCGATGGCGCTCACAATGGATGCCGCCAAAGCGATGGGTCAGATTCTGAAAGTTTCTCCGATCGTCTACGGCATCAGCTTAGAAGGTCTGAACGGCAACGTTGCTCCGTTCCTTGCTCAGACAACGGCTTTCCATCCGTTCCCCGGACTGCAGGAAAAAGCTAAAGAACTGCGTGAAGTTCTCGCCGGTTCTTACCTCTGGAAGAAAGATCCGAACAGAAGACTGCAGGATCCGCTGAGCTTCCGTACTACTGTTTACACGCTTTCTGAAGCACAGAATGCCCTTAACGACCTGAACAAAGTGATCGATGTTCAGATCAACTCTTCTGACGACAACCCCGGCGTCATGGTCAATGCCGATAAGGCCGACACTCAGTACGATCAGGTTGCTCAGTATTTCTTAAAGACACCGAAGGCTGAAGGCGCCATTATTCCGACCGCAAACTTTGAAGTTCTTCCGGTTGCGCTTGCCGTTCAGCGCGCTACAGTCGCTTTAGGCCACGTCGGACACAATGCCGTTCAGAGAACGATGCGTTTGGATGAACCGGCCTTTACCGATTTGTCCCGCTATTTGGCAGCTAAAGACAATTTAGGTCATGCCTTTGGCGCCACCGAAGACACCTTGGTTTCGATTTACGCTGAAAACATTGACTTAGCTAATCCGGTTTCTCTGGACAGCTTCCCGGTTGAAGGCAACATTGAAGACTCCGCATCTAACCTGCCTCGTGCCGCTCAGAGACTGAAACGTGCGACAGACAAAACGTTCCTGGTTCTTTCCATGGAACTGCTTCACAACACTCAGGCTGCTGACCTGAGAAAGATGCAGAACAAGAACTTCAAGATGAGCCCTGCAACAGAAAAACTTTACAAGGCTTATCGAGTCAACAGCCCGTTCGTTGATCAAGACCGTATCTACACGATCGACCTTCAGAACGGAGACGAACTCCTGAAGAACTATCAGCCCTAATCATTAGAAGACAATTGAGCTGAGTTAATTTGAACGACCGGATCATTCGCCAAAACGGCTGAATATCCGGCCGTTTTTTCTTCTTCGGATTTTGATTCCGATATAAGGTTCCGTTCAGTTGTGCAGAGGACTCATTGGAGTTATCAAAGCCTAGAAAAGATAGGTAAACCCGAAGAGGATTCGAGTAAGGCGAACGCTAAAATAGACAAAAATTATAAATGTGAGAGAAATGCTCTCAGGAGAAAAATGACAGAGACCACCGACAAGCCAAAAGTTATGAGCGAGCGCGCCTTAAAAACACGCGCCAAAATCATGGACGCCACACGCGCGTTCATTGTGAGAGAAGGAGTCGGCCGCCTCTCAATTGACAAGATCGTCAAAGAATCCGGCACGAGCAAAGGTGCTTTTCTTTATCACTTTAAAAACCGTAAAGCACTTTTCTGTGCCTTAGTTGAAGAATACGTTGACCATTTAAACGAACGCATGAACGCCCACATGGGCAAGTATCAGAACTCAGAGGAACCTTTGATTCTTGGGTACGCCTCTTGGTATGAGGACTTCGATAAAGATGACGGCGGCTATGCCGTTCTCGGTGTTGCGCTGTTGGCGCTTCTCCTGCACGAGCCGGACGCATTGAAGCCGTTCCATGACTGGTACGCCAAGGTCTTTAAGATGGTCCAGGATTCTCCGATCAAAACACCGCAGCTTCTGACAGCCATTATGGCCTTTGAAGGTTTCTTCTTTACGCACAAGATGGGCTTTGACTCATTAGATAAAGAAACCAAAGAGGCGACCTGGAGGTACATCATTGAGCAAGTGGCTCCGCAGCCGAAAAAGAAGGCGTCCAAATCACCGGACAAAAAGCTCCCTGCCTAACACTCGATCGGCCCGCTCTGATAAAAATCAGGTCGGCCGAATTGTATTGATCGATAGAACTAATGCGCAGTAACGCCTTCGTATGAAATAACGAATTTTTGTTCTCTATAACAGGATAAAAGAGGACAGCGCCGGAAAATTTTTCTCTTTGAGTTCTCAAGACGGGAAACCTTATCGAGCGACAAGCAAAATACGGGCCATGAATGAAGATAATTGTTTCTAGTTGAAAAATAAGGAAACTCGAACAATGAACTCTTCAGACGGGATGCTGATTGTCAACGTGTCGGCAATTCAGGCGGTAGCGATTGCGGCGGTGACTTATTATTTCGGGGCTTGGCTGCGTAAAAAAGTCCCGCTTTTGGAAAAGTACTCGGTGCCGAGCCCGGTGGTGGGCGGCATGCTTGTCGCACTGGTGCTCTCCTGCTTGGAGTATTTCCGCCTCATGCAGGTTAATTTCGACACCTCTCTCCAGACTTTGCTGATGCTCGCTTTCTTTACGACGATCGGTCTGTCGGCCAGTCTGAAAATCGTCACGGAAGGCGGCAAGCTTTTAGTGTCGTTCTTGTTTGTCATTACGATCCTCTGCGTACTGCAAAACTTCTTGGGCATGGGCTTGGCAGAGATGATGGGCTTGGATTTCCATTACGGTCTGCTGGCGGGTTCCGTTTCCATGATGGGCGGCTTGGGCACCTCGGCAGCTTTCGGGCCTTATTTTGAACAGACTTACGGCGTTCAGGGAGGAACGGCGGTCGCCATTACTGCTGCAACCTTCGGTATGGTGGTGGCTTTATTGATCGGAGCACCGTTTGCCGAATGGCTTATCCGCAAATACAAGGTACTGACTCCGAAGGAAGTGGACAATCCTGAGCCGGAACTCCATATTCCTGAAGATCTGGAAACCGCAGTTGTAGAAGGAGAAAAAGAACCGACCTATACGCCTCAGCTTCTGAAAGCGGGAACGATTGTGGCTATCTGCATGGGCTTGGGTGCCGTTCTGTCTCAATATATGGGACAGTACATTACGCTGCCCGCTTACATCGGATCCATGATTGTGGCGGCTATCGTCAGAAACGTCGGAGACTTCTCGGGCAAATACACGGTCGAAGGCAAGGGTATGAACGCAATAGCCGAAATTAGCTTAGTTTTGTTCGTGACGATGGCTATTAACGGACTGAAGCTGCATGAACTTTTAAATTTGGCACTTCCGCTCATGATTATTCTTGCAGGACAAACCATTCTTATGGTGGTGTTTGCCTGGGTGATGTTCTTTATTTTCGGCAAGACCTACGATGCTGTGATGCTGTGCGCCGGCGGTATCGGTTTCTCGATGGGATCAACCGCCAACGGTTTGGCCAATATGCAGGCCATTGCCGAGAAATACGGCTCAAGCCCGAGGGCATGGCTCATCATTAGTTTGGTGGGAGCATTCCTGATCGACTTGATCAACGCTTTGCTGGTCACGTGGATGGGCGCCTGGTAGAAAAGCGGCTAGTTTTTTTAGTCAGCTTCGGAGCCTGTTAACAAAAGTAACGGGGCCGAATTGCAACTAATAAGTGGTAACACTAATAATGCAAGTTAAAGTCAAAATGAGCGTTGTTTTTCGTTTAGCGCCTTTCTTTTTCCATAGAATAAACACGTTCGTCAAGTTTTATTGACGGTCTGCTTAAAAATTATTTTATTTTTAATGGAGTTAAATCCGATGAAAAAACTCGTTCTCTTGCTCGCCAGCTTCTGCTTGATGACCGCCGCTTCTGCTGCCTACAAAGACGGCACATACGAAGGTCAGGGCGATGGTAACCACGGTAAGATCGATGTTTCCGTCGTTATCAAAGGCGGCAAGATTGCCGATATTAAGGTCCTCAAACACACTGAAACCGACATGATCATTCAGGCCCCGATCGACAACATGATCCCTGAAATCATTAAGAAGAACGGCACCAAAGGCGTTGAAACCATTGCCGGAGCAACAAACTCCTCCAAGGGTATCCTTGCCGGTGTTAACGCTGCTCTTGCCAAAGCTCAGTAATTTCTGCTGAACAGTCTTTCTTCGAAAGAAGAATGAACTCAGGAGGTCTCTTGCGAGGCCTCCTTTATTTTTGCCTAATTTTTTTATTCTCTGCGAATTGCCCAACCTTAGGAAAAACAAGGATTTCAGTTCGTTAGTACACAACATTAAGATGTTATTATCAACAACTGTGTTTGAGGACAGCCGGATCAAAATTTGATCCGCTGAGCCGCTCCTTAAGAGTTTTCTTTCAGCAAAAGTCGTGATGACGTCGTTGTTTGAGAAGACTTAAGGAGAGATCAGACACAAGGTATTTTCTTATGCACAGCCAACCGTCCGGCTTTATAGGTTGGGGAAAGAGAGAACGAAATGGGTCAGGCTAAAAATACAATTTTGATTGTGGATGACGTCGAACTGAATCGAGACGTCCTGTCTATCATGTTCTCTCAAAGTCACGAGATCGAATTTGCCGAAAGCGGTCCTGAGGCTCTGGACATTCTTCGAAAGAAGAAAGACGACATCTGTGCCATCCTTCTTGACTATGTCATGCCTGAGATGGATGGCTTAGCCTTTTTGGAAGAGGCGATCAAGGAGGGATTAGTTGAGAGCATTCCCGTCTTTTTGATTACGGCATCCTTAGAACATGATGTCGTGCATCGGGCTTATTCGTTGGGCGTAGCTGACTACATTCAGCGGCCGATTTCTCCGTACATCGCTCAGCGCCGAATCGAAAACATTATTGACTTGTTTAAGACACGCGCTGCATACAAGAAGCTCCTTGAAATTAATCGAAATCTGCTGGAACGCCTGAGCGAGGTCGATGAATCCATAACGGACGTTCGCAATCCTTAACAGGTTTGAAAAGCGCTTCAGACCGGAGAAAAACTCTCCGGTTTTGGTTATTCCCTGTCTTCGTCCGTTTCTCTTTCTAAATATTCTTTTTGACTGAGTGTTATCTGGGCGTCGTTCTTCCACATGGCGACCCAGCCGTCCAGCATTCTGGAGTCTTGGATGTCGACTTCTAAGTGCCAGGTTCCGTCTTCTTTTCGAGTCAGTTTTTGAGAAGTGTTGAAGGGCGTTTCTTCCAGATTCTTTGCGGTGACATCGCTCTTGAATTCAAGAATCCAGTGCACCCATTCTCCGTTGCTGTAATTAAAGTGGCGGTCGTGGATGTAAGACTGAAGATCAAAGTCTTCGGGTCGATGAGCATCAAAAGAGGTGACTTCTGCTTTTTTGAACCGGTGAAGAGCCAGATGGACGACATTGTCAAAATGATCGAACTGACAAATTAAGTAGAGTCGGACATCCTGCTGGACCAGTGCAAGCGGAGAGACGACAGCACTCGTGGTTTTGCCGTTCATGTTGGTGTATTCGATTCTGAGTTTCTTCTCCGAATACAGAGCTTCGGAAACGGCATCAAAGATTCTCGGAAGAACCTTTGAAGGCATCTGAGGAATTGAGGATGAAATGACGCAGACTTTGTTGAGCCATTGATTTTCTTTGGCGTTCGAACCTTTTTCTTTGAGCATTTCGGAAGCGGCATCAAATAAGAATCCCAACGATTTGAGGACCGTTCCCGGAATCTGATACTTCATATGTTCCTGCGCGATTCTCAGGAGCAGACATTCATTTGGTTTTAAATGAATACTGTCGGTGATGGAATCTGTTCGCTCTCTTCGGTAACCGTAAGCATTTCCTCGGTCGTCGCGCACCAAACCGTATTTGCCGCAGTCATACATTTGCTTCAAGTAACGCTGCAGAGATCGTCTGCTGACATCAATTTCTGCGGAAGCCAAAGAGTTGAGAATGTCGTCCACAGAGACAAAACGTTTGCTTAAAGGGATTCGATTAAGAATCTCCAAAATGATCGATGCTTCTTCTTTTTTGTCGTGTTTTCTTCCCATCCTTAGGCTCTCCAAGATCAAATTTCTGTCGCAAGGCGCGTATTGATTTTCATTTTAATCGGTTTTACTGCGTCAATTTCTTTCGCGTTAAATGCAAAAATAACAACATAGAAGGAGAACAAAAATGCCTCGCAGAAGAACAAGCGTCTTTGAGAAAATGTTTACCGACAACCGTCTTCGTTCTATTCCGAATTCGGAAGTACAAGGAACCTTATGTGTTGAATACTGGACGTCCAAGATTTTGATCGAACTCTCCGCCTATAAATCCTTGGAACTCGATGATGTGCAGGAGATGGCAAATATTCGAGTGGTCCAGGCGTGGCAGCAGGAAATCGAAAATGACGTTTCGGAACTTAACGCGCGCAATGATACAGAAGAAGGCGACAGAGATATATTTGATGATTCTGGAGACAGTGTTTTTCGACGTTATAAGTCTGTGAAGACAGAGCTTGGAAAGCGCATCAATAATCCTCCGTCTTCCATGAAAAAGGTTTATCGCAATATCAAGAAAGAAATTGATTTGCACGGTTTTTACCCGAAAGGTTTTGCGGCTAATCTTGAACTCATCAAAGAAGCCTATGACCTTTCTGAAGATGAAGGTCTAGTCACCGCCTTCATCTTCTTCACTCTTGCTTACCGAAACCTGAGAAGAGCTCTGAACTCTTTCAGTTATTCGGATCGAGGCTTTTTCCTGGTGCTGGAGGTCATTGCAAAAACGTTGGACTTGCCTTTGGAAAAGGTCCAAGAAATGCTCGGGCCTGATGGCAAACTTATACGGATGGCAATCTTCGGCGTAGACAGAGAGTCTTCTAATATCGATTTCGAGGACTATTTTGAATCGAAGTCCGGTATTTCCTTCTTTGATCTCTTCTTCGGGAAAATCGACAAGAAGCAGCTTGTAAGTTCGATTCTCACTCCCTGCAATAAGTCCCGTCTCACACTCGATGACGTCAAGTATCTGCCGGTGATTGATTCCTTGGTCGTTCCGTTTTTGAAAGGAATTAAAGAAGAGGGGCCGAGAGGCGTCAATGTTCTTTTGTACGGTCCTCCGGGCTCCGGAAAGACGGAACAAGGAAAGCTGTTGATTGAACAAGCCGGTAAAAAAGCCTATACCTTGAAGCTCGGAAGAGAAGAAAAGGTTTTGGCATGCTGGGAGCGTGCTTGCAAGTTAAGCCGAAACGACGCCGGCACAGCAATCCTGATTGATGAGGCTGATGACGTTTTCAACAGTGATCTGGTTCAAGGAACGACAGATCGCACGAATAAAGCGCGCATCAATGCCGCACTCGAAAACAGCAAAAAGCTGACGGTCTGGACAACGAACTCCTTGCGTTCTATGGATGCTGCCATCATCCGAAGATTCCATTTTGTGCTGAAGGTCGGTTATCCGCCTCGGGCCCAAATGGAAAAACTCGCACAGGGTGCGTTAGCCAAATCTTTGTCCGAGGAAAACATCAGCCGCCTTGTGAATACGGAAAATCTTTCTCCGGCACTTGTCGCGCAAGTCGGAGAGATCGTGGACAACCTACAAGGCAACAAAGTTAAGTTTCCGGAAGATTCTTTAATGAGCCTGCTCGAAGACATTCTTAAGGCACAAGGTTTTGGGCAACTGGCTGCCGTAACGAAGAAAATCAGAAAGTTCGACCCGGCTTTAAGCAATTCTGATACGGATTTGGAAGCTTTATCGGAAGGCCTCAAAGAAGCCGGCGCCGGAAGGCTATGTCTTTACGGTCCACCGGGCACTGGTAAAACTGAATTTTGCCATTGGCTCGCAAAGAAGCTTGAGCGGCCCCTGATCATGAAGAAGGCTTCTGATCTTTTGAACTGTTATGTCGGAGGGACGGAGCACAATATTGCAGCTGCCTTTGAAGAAGCAAAAAGAGAAAACGCTGTCCTTCTCTTCGATGAAATTGATTCCTTCCTTCAGGATCGAAGAACTGCGAATCATTCTTGGGAGGTTACGCAAGTCAACGAGTTTTTGACTCAGATGGAGTCTTATGAAGGCTACCTCGTGGCAACAACGAACCTTTTGGATCTGATGGATAACGCTTGTCTGAGAAGATTCGACTTGAAGGCCAAACTGGACTACATGACTGATGATCAGGCAGAAGAAATGCACAGAAGACAGGCGCAAAAGTGGAAATTCTCTGTCGGAGACGAAGTGAACAATCTGCGGAAAATCAGAAATCTTTCTCCGGGAGATTTTGCAGCCATCGACAGAAGACTTCGTTTCACCAAAGTTGTTTCCGGAGAAAAGATTGTGGATATGCTGAAAGTTGAAGCTCAGCTGAAGGAGGGGCAGTTTTCTGCCGCCAGAAGGACCATCGGATTTTTGGACAACTGAAACTTGTTCTAAGACAAAAATAAAGCGGCTCTTTTTGCGGAGCCGCAAAAAACTCCCGAGGAGAGACTGGAGTTGGAGGGAAAAGTTTTTTGATGTGACTAGGGCACGTTCATGTCAAAGCGTTTATCTTCAGCATTCTTATGGCACTGACGGCAATACAGAACGCTTTGTTCGTGCTCTTTATGGCAGAGTGTGCAGCGAAGCTGTCCGGCATGAGAATCATGCGGATTTAAAGCCACTTTCTTGGCCGCAGAAGCAGCTGCGAGATCCTGATAATTATGGCATTTCATGCATGCTTTGGACTTGGCAGCAGCTGCCGGTGCGGAAGAATTGTGGCATTGTTCGCAGGTCACGCCTTTCTGCATATGCTTAGCCATGGTGGGTGCGGCTTGAGCAGTGCAGAAGGCGCCGGCTAAAACAATCGCTGCGGCGGCAATGAGGCGGTTTAATTTCATTTTTATCTTCCGTTTTTGGCCCGGACCTTGCGGTCCGGGATTTTCTAGACGTTACTTACCGGCTTTTACATCGGCAAGAGCGTTGTCAGCAGCTAAGCGGCCGCTGGTCATAGCGAACGAAGAGGCAGAACCTTCGCAGCGGAGGTCGTAAGAAGAGTCATACAAACCGCCGATATCCTGACCGACAACATAGAGGTTGTCGATCACGTCGCCCTGCGGATTGAGAGCCTGGAACTTCGGATTGACGGTGACGCCGCCCAAAGTCAGGAAGAATGCGCGGATGCCTTTCAGAGCATAGTACGGGCCTTTTTCCATATTGAAGGTGGCGAGGTGTTCGGGCAGACGACCGAATTCCGGATCTTTACCTGCCTTAGCGTACTCATTAACCTTCTTCATGGTTTCCTTCAGGTTTTCCGGAGGAACACCGATCTGTGCAGCGAGGTCGTCAATTGTATCGGCCTTGAATGCCCAGCCTCTCTGCTGACCGATTTCGAATGTCTTCGGAAGGGCTTTCAGAGGAACACCGGCCATAACGATAGCGTTGAACGGAAGCAAAGCACCCTTGTTGACCAGTTGGTCATATTTCTGCTGGTCGATAATGTTGTACATCACGCCGCCGGCGCTTGTCATGGCGTTGTAAACGTCAACGAACACAGAGCCGCGGGATTCGTTGAAGAAGCGTTTGCCGTGCTGGTCGACCCAAAGCCAGGGCTGAGCCAAAGCGCAGCGGCCTTGTTTGAGTTCGTCAGCGCCCATGAACTGGTTGATCGGGGGCAAGTCGGCAAGGTACGGAGCGTTACCGGCAATGGTGTGCATGCCTTTGACGCCGGCACCGACTAACTGAGCCATCTGGATGCCGTCACCGGTACGGCCGTCGCCGTTCTTACCGTCGGTGACCGGACCGCGATACCAAACCGGTTCGAACATGCCGAGCGCAGAGGAGTCGTTCACATACTTGGCGAGCATTTCTTTGTTGGATTCGAAACCGCCGGTAGCGATGATGACTTTCTTAGCTTTAACGATGACTTTTTCGCCTTCGCCGTCGACAGCTTCAACGCCCACAACCTTACCGTTTTCAACGATCAGCTTCTTAGCCGGTGTTTCGGTGAGGATTGTGCCGCCTTTGGCGCGAACTTCCTTAGCAAAACGCTGGATGATGCCGGCTGCACCGCCTTTGAACAAGTGCCATGTCATCAGAGATTCTTCTTTCGGATACATGGTGCGGATGCCGCGCATCTGAGCGCCTTTGTCCATGACCCAGTCAATGGTCTTGCCGGATTCTTCGATCAAAACGCGAAGAACATGCGGGTCGGCGCGATAGTGGTGATACTGCAGAGCAGCGGTCAGAACCTGGTCAACGGTTGTGTTGATGTTGTGTTCTTTCTGATAGCGTGTACCGACGCCGAGGCTTCCTTCAGGGAAGTTTCCGCCGCCGCCCAGGGCTGCTTCTTTTTCAAGAACGATCGGTTTGGCGCCTTGGTCAACTGCACTCTGAGCAGCTGCTAAGCCGGAAAGGCCGCCGCCGATGATAACGAGATCGGTCTCATAGACCTGCGTTGCGAATGCAGGAAGAGAGAATGTTGTGAGTAAAGAGGCTGCGATAGCAGATGTAAGCAGACTTCTACGAAGCATCGTAATTCTCCTTGTTTTGTGGTTATTAAGTGATGTACCGCTTGGTGTTTATGTGGGTATCTTAAGCGTGCCTTACGGAGATATACTTTGCGCAAGTTGCATTCCTATCTTTGCATTGTTGACAAAGGGTAATCACTGTGGCGGATATTACAAAGCTTTCTATCGATGATTTGAGATTCCTTTCGGAAGTAGAAAAGACGGGTATTTTGCTTCGTGCAGGGCTGTTATTGAATTTGTCTCCTTCATCTTCAAGCAGAAATTTTTCCCGGATTCGCTCATATTTTCCGCAGGAAATTTTCAGACTTCAGGAAGGGAAGTGGTATCCGACAAATTACTATCTGCAGCTAAAACCACTGATTCATCAAATTTTGGAAGCCTCAGAGGCCATGATGGATACGCAGTTCGATCCGTCCCAAACGACTCGTACATTTATCCTGACATCTGTGATGACGGAAATTTCCGTCGTCATCTCCGGTGTTCTTCCAAAGATGATAGAGCGGGCACCTAAAGCTCGATTAGATTTAAGTAAACACAATAATGAGATAGCTGCCGTAAGTGAAGGAAAGGCAGACTTTGCGGTGATTACGGATGTGGATTTGGCTCCGGATTTACATCGAATGAAGCTTTATCCACTGGATCGTGTGCTACTTGTAAGAAAAAATCATCCATTAACGCAAATCAAAGGCCCGCTTCTGACTCGCTATCTACAGGTATATGACCGCGTTTCAATCCGTACCGGCCGATCGTCCTCCTGGGTCGGTCCGGAGCAAGGTTTATTTCAGTACGAAAGGTTCATGGAACACACGAGGTTTTCTACCTCTCGTTTCCACTCTGCCTGGGGCGCAATGGAGAAAACGAACTTGATATCGGTTTGCGGCTGGCGTGCGGCTGAGATGGCCATGAAAGCATACGAATTAACAGCACTGCCGCTTCCTATTGATTTTGAAGAAACCGAAAAGTGGAACGTTCTGATTTGGTCTGACGCCAAACACCGTGATCCGGCGCACAAATGGATGCGAGGTTTGTTCAAAGAATGGGCGATTGAGGATGCAGAGCGGATGAAGAAACTCCAAGAAAAAGGTCTCGGCGTGCCGAAATACAAATAAGCGGCCCTGAAGGCCGCCCATTGAGAACTAGAACGCTAATGATTAGGCGTTTTCAGAAGCTGTCTGGTCAACGCAGCAGGCGAGAGCATTAAAGCCGCCGTCGATATAAATGGTTTCGGCAGTGATTCCAAGAGAATTGTCGGAAAGAAGGAAGGCTGCGGTGTTGCCGACTTCATCAATTGAAACCAAAGAACGAGTCGGAGAAACAGCTTTGCACTGAGCCAACATTGAGCTAAAGCCTTTAATGCCGCTTGCGGCAAGAGTCTTAATCGGGCCGCAGGAGAGTGTGTTGGCGCGAATGCCTTGCGGGCCGACGTCAGCAGCAATATAGCGGGTAGCAGATTCAAGCGCTGCTTTGCAAAGTCCCATCGTGTTGTAATTGGGAACGACTTTTTCTCCGCCGAGGTAAGACAATGTCAGCAAAGAAGCTTTGTGGCCGGCCATTAACGGGACCATTCTCTTAGCCATCGCAATGTAGGAGTAAACGGAGACGTTCATTGCGGAGAGGAAGCCTTCGCGGGAAGCGCCTTCGAGGAAGCTGCCGCTGATGGATTCGCGGGGCGCCCAGCCGATCGAGTGGACAAAGCCGTCAAAACCGTCGGTCCAGCGATTGGCGAGTTCAAGGGCTGCTAAATCAATTGATTCATCGGAAGATGCATCCAACTTAATGACTTGTCCGGCGCCGAATTCATCGGCAAAGCCCTGCACGCGTTCTTTAAAGCGTTCGTTGTTATAGGAAAGAGCTAGTTCAGCGCCTTCTCTGGCACAAGCCTTTGCAATTCCATAAGCAATAGAGCGATTAGAAGAGATTCCAGTGATCAGGAATTTTTTACCGGTTAAAAAACCCATGATGTTTTCCAAAAACTAAAACCGTCATTCTATCAAGTTGATTCAATTTTATATTTTGATAAATGAGTTTGAAAGGGGAATTCAAGGGTCTTGTTAGTTAAGGAAAAGTTCGGGAATGTCCTGAGGAGCTATGTTGTAAAAAAAGATAACTCACCAAAAATAGGGGATCCTCTCATATTCAGAGCGGTGGTAACATTGTGCCTAAATTACAGTTTGGCGGTCTGAGTATTTCATCTGCTCAAGAAAACCCGAAAGAGAGAAGTAAAAAATGATACTACCACCCCCATCGAGAAATAAAAAATATAAACAAATTTTAGAAGTATGCAGTCAACGAATTCAGGACCTCGTCGGTTCTGCCGTAGGCAACTATCAAAAAAGCTTCAACTATTACGCTTATAACAAATCCAAACTTCCTGTTCTTTCTTATGAAAGGAACGTTTTCATTCTCCTATTTGAGAAAGCTTCGTTTTTAAGATTATCTCCTGCGAGTTTCATCAGCGTCTTTCTCGCCCTATTAAATCAGCTAAAGCATTATCAATTTTCTTGTCAGTGTTTTAATTCAACACTTCCAAGGATTCTTTCCCAAAGAGTAAATACTTGCGGTTTCTCAGGTCCTCCTGAGATTTTTCTAGAAGTTTTAACTTTTTCCCGCGGCAGTCGAGAGACTTTAAACAATTCATAGGGCTCCGCCTTTGCCCAAAGGCCCCAAAGGCCCCAAAAGCCTTCAGTCTCGTCGTTCTCTTGTTAAGAGACTTGGATCTTATTTTGGCCTTTACAGCACATACCTCTCATCTACCCGATCGGTAAATGAATTTTTAACTCTTTGAATTACCAGCAACTTCCCAACGTTAAAGGAGAAATTTATGAAGTTTAAATATTCAATTGCAGCTAGCGCTGTGATGCTCGCCCTTGTTGCGGCAGCCGCTCCTGTATCGGCAGCCGCAGAAGGCCCAGGAGTCTTGACCAATGATTACGTAAATAGTCGAGAACATTTAGATCAAAAGAAGCCAGCCTTTGCTACGATTCTTCTTTCCGGAGATAAGCTGAAAAAAGATGAGGAAGGCGTTTTATCCATTCAAACGAGTGGAAACTTTTATGAAACAGCCCATGCACTTAAAGACGCTTATATAAATAATAAAGACAAAGGGATCTTAGCTCTTATCAAAAGCTTGAGAGATCCAATTACCGGACCTGGCAACAGCGTAAATTTGACTATGTTTGCAGGAGGAACAAATTTTTTGGATGGAAAAACAAACTCTGTTCTCTCTTTTGCAAAAATCGCAGTAAATTCGCTTGGGAAACTTCCTGAACTTAAAGATCCAATTAATAAATTAAGCAATTCATTTACATCAGTCCCAAAAGATAAAATTGTGGGAGATATTAAGTTAACAATTGGTAGTGAACAATCAGAACCTTTATTGTTTTTAACAACCGCAGGAGATAATGTTTTTAACCTTGGCCCTTCACTTAGTGAGCCGAAAGAAGGAGATTCGAACATTGTCAACGTTGAAAGAACAGGTGACATAACTCTGACTGCTCTTTCGGGAAATATTTTTGGACTTACCGGTGGTTCGTTAGCGGCGAATGTTAATGCGTTCAAATCAATTTCTACAGATATAAAACTTGGCTCTCAACCGCTGTCACTTTATTCGATCCCTGGAGAAACAAAATCTACTGTGGATGGAAATGTATCAATCAATCTTTCCGGACATTCAAACGCCTTGGCAGTAACCACCGGAGGAACAGCTGTGGCGCTTGGAGGCAAAGCTGATTCAGTAATCACAGGCGATACCAACCTTTTAATTAATACAAAGGCGGATCCAAAAAATAACGTTTCAGGCTTTGTCCTTGGAGTGACCGGTGGCGGAACCGCACTTGCTGCTTTCGGAGGAAATGCTACTAGCGAAGTGAAAGGAGATTCTGTCATAAATATTGACGGATCTTCCGTCGGTTTTTTAACCGGAGGCGGGTTGGCCTTTACGACAAAAGCTCCCGATTTCATTGTGAACAAACTGGAAGGAGACCATACCTTAAGCGGCCATAAAATTTCAATCGAACTCAAAGACAAGAATCAGTTGGGAAATGCAACAACGACTGCGGGCAATGTTCAAATTGGAATTGACAGCGCAGTGACTTTTGCAGTAGCGGGCGGAGGTTCTGCGATTGCATACAAGCCTTTCGGTTCAGAAGGTGGCTCCAACGTTACTAGTACGGTTAAATCCACTAATATTGTCTTGGGTAAAGATGTTTCAAATGAAACTCTTTCTGGCGAAGAGAAAACTAAGCTCGTAAGCTTAATCAAAACAACGACTCATCATATCTATGACACCGTCAAAGATAAAGGTTTAACAGGAGCAGTCTCTGCCTTCTTGGAAAGAGAAAATTTCGATAAGATCGTTGGTGACTTAAAGCAGTTCCAGCAATTCAATAATCTTTCTGCATTTACATTGGGAGGCGGCCTTTCTGTTGCATTTGAGAGAGACGGGAGTGGAACCGACCAAGTAAAAGCGAAATCAGAGGTTGAAGGAAATTCTTCTATTACCGTAAATAAAGGCTACAACTTCGGCCTTGTTGGAGGCGGTGTAGCTCTAGCCTCTGGTTACGGCTCCGATCCTATTGCAATAGCAAATATCCGCGGATCTTCTACCATTACGATCAATGGAGGTGAGAACATTGGTGTAATCGGTGGTGGGGCTGCTGCTTTTGCAGGTTCCAACGAGAAATTTGATGGAATTGCTTCACAAGCTAACGTTGGTTCTTCTGTAATCCAAGTCACAGGGGGCTCGGTCGATGGACTTTTAGGTGGTGGTCTGGCCTTAGACCTTTCCGGAGAAGGAACGAATGTCCAAACAAACGCTAACGACGTTTCTATTATTGCCGCAGGGAAGGATATCACCTTTAGTTATTTGAACTGGACGGCACTTGATCAACAACCTTCACAAATGCCTGAGGGTCCGGGATTAAAGGGGACATTAGGACAGTTCATTAACGTCGCATCCAACCTTCTTGACAATGCTGCTAAAGAGAAAGTTGCCATTATAGGAGGCGGAGCTTCGATAGGGGCTAACGGAGAAACTGCCGGAGCTTTCGTTGATAAGGTCACTCTTCAGCTTGGTTCTGGTGTCAAAGTCACAGGCGCTCCCGGAAAAACTTCGGATACCGCTGATGTCTTTATCGGTGGTCTAGCTTCAAACGGTGGTTACTCTTCTGTTGGCACGGCTGACGTTATTATTGATGGAGCTGAGCTCAATGGCAACCTCTACATGGGAGGTGTTTCGATTGGAGAAAACTCAAGAACTTCTATCGGTGATGTTTCTGTCAAGCTTTTGTCAGGTTCTTTAAACGGTGAATTCTTTACCTCAGGAAAAACTATTGAAGGAGGAACCGCTTCTGTTGGCAACCTTGATCTCAAAATCGGAAGTAACTTTAAGTTTACAAAAGAAAATTCCGTTATCGATGCGAGCCAATTGGCAAAAGCTGACGTAACCTTTGTAGGAGACAGAGAAGATAACGGACTCAAGTTCATTGACTTTGATACTGTCACCGCTGATACAAGCACAATCTCCAACATAAAGGTAGTAAATACAGAAGGACGTTCGACAACCTTTAATAGCGGAACATTTACACTCGCTGTAAATGATGAAGGTGATAGAGGAAACTACGTCGTCGGAACAGAAAGAACTCCGGCTTTTGTCAGCATCCCTGAATTGAAGTCAGAAATGGCTTCCGTCTCTGTTAAGGTTGTTAACGGTGCTTTAGGCATCACGAACGCTCATGAAGCGAAAGAACATCATGACTTCGTCGATAACTCCAAGCCAACCTTTTATATTTCTTCCGAGGATCACGGAACGATTTATTCAGATATCGTCGTAGGCAATGTTGATGAAGCCAATACAGTCAAACTTATGGCTGTCGCCGCAGCTGACGCTCCTAGCATTGGAACAGTGAAAGTAGGCAGCAACGGTCAAGTGATTGTGAACGTTGATCCGTCTGTAACAACGGTTGCGAAGGCTAATTGGGAAATGCATCCTGATGCTCAGCTGAGGTTTGTCAAGGCCGAGAACGGATCGAAGGTAAATCTTGGAACAGATGTCTCTGAAATCCAGCAGAACTTCACAAGCGACAACCAGCTGTTGGAACTGAAGAAGTTGGACGAGGATCATACTCATATCTTCACACTCAAGCCAAAGTCCGAAGAAGACCAGAAAGCATTAGGAATCGATGATCCCGATGTGGGTCACTTCTACGCAAATCTACCGGCCGACAGTGCATTAAAGGCTAGAGTTGACTCAGATCGTAAGATCAATATGGCTAATTTGAAGGCTGGTATGAACTTGGCTGCTGCAGCCGGTGTTCAGACTGTTGCCACGGATGCCTCACTGATCGCTTTGGATGTCTCTTCTAAACGCGCCTCTTTGACTCGTGATTACACAAACAGAACGGAAGCTTTTGCTGAAGTTACGGGAATTACTCAGACAATGGGCGGAAACTCTTCGATGAACAAGATTCGAACAAATCTTGGCGGTATCGCGTTCGGTGCAGACCATAGTATCAATGACTGGACGTTTGGTGCACTGGCTAACCTTGGCGCTGGTAAAGTCAAGGGTAGAGGAGATAACTCCGGTGTTAAGAACGATGTTGATTACTACGGCTTAGAGGCTTATGTAGCTAAGCGCTTTGCCGAAAGATTTAACCTTGTCGGACAAGCCTCTTATACCTATAGCAAGAACGACCTAAGCGATTCTTCCGTAGGTTATACAAAGGCAAATGGCGTCCACGCACACGTCTTTAGTATTGGCGCCCGTGCGGAAACATCTTTTGCTCTGAGTTCTGCTTGCCGCGTTGTTCCGTATATTGGTGTGAACTATCTTCGTGTGAATGCGAAGGGTTACACAACTTCCAACGGAACGAAGGTTGGCTCTACTCATCAGAATATGGTCAATATGCCTATCGGCGTAGCCTTCACAGGTAAGAAGACTTTCGAAAACGGCTGGATGGTCAAACCGAATATTGATGTAGCCTATGTTCCGACGTTCGGAGACCACAATGTTCGAGCGACTACGATTGAAGGAAGTGATATCGGTTCCGTCAAGATGGATGTTTGGACCAAGAATGTCGGTCGTGCCAAGATCGGTGTAGAAACTGGAAAGGGCGCTTGGAGAGCAGGTGCTTTCGTCGGTTTTGCCGCTGGTCAAAACAAAGCTAAAGAAGCGTTCGGTCAAGTAAGCCTTCGTTATAGCTTTTAATTAGCTTCGCTCACTTCCGGGTAATGACAAGTTTTGGAATTTCCCGGAACGATTGAAGATTACTGTAGGGCTGAGAAATTCTCAGCCCTATTATTCATATGTGAGCTCAGGGAATTCTGTAACTCATGCTTACTTTAGAAAAGAAGCAATATAGAGAAAGCTGCCTAGGGAGCCAAAGGCGGGCTAATCCGGGGATTCTGGAATAATTTCCGCTTGCTTCTGAAGTTTGTTCAGAAATTCTGTTGTCTGAAGTCTTTCGAGGTCCGCAAGTAGCTTGGGTTTTATCTCTTCGTAAGAAGGAAAAGGAACTTCTCGTTTTTCCTCAAGAAGTACGACGTGAAATCCAAGTTTGCTTTTGAAAGGAACAGGAAGAAGGTCACCTGGTTGAAGCGCGAGGATCGCTTCTGCTAGGCCCGGAACCAAGACATTACGAATATTCGTAAAAGGAATCTGTCCGCCGTTTTGAGAGGTACTTTGGTCCAAAGATCTCTCTTTAGCGAGAGAACCAAAATCGGAACCTACCTTGAGAGATTGAATAATTTCTCTAGCCTCTTCCGGTGTCTTTACCAAGATATGTCGAAATTTGATTTCGTGTGGATCGTAGCTAGAGAGAAGTGAGTCGTAACGATTCCGAACCTGTTCTTCCGTGATCGGATGCTCAGAAGCATATCGGCGGCTCAGAATCGATCCGTAAAGCTGAGCCTGTTTTTCCGAAGTTAAAACACGAACTCGAGGATCTTCTAGAAGACCTTCATTTCTGGCAGCTTGTTCGATGATTTTTTGTTCGAGAAGAATGCTTCGGGCTGCGTTTTTAAGCTGCTTTTCATTGGTTACGCCGTTGGCTCTCAGGAAGTCCATTAACTGCTTTTGTTCTTCTACGGAAACAAATTGTCCGTTAACCGTAAAGGCAGTTTGAGCAACGGCTGCAGGAAGGACGCCGGCAAGCGCAGCGGCGAGCACAAAGGACTTAAGCACCTGCAGCCTCAAATAAAAATATTAGTGGCGAGATTCGCTCGGCGCCAGCAATGTCATATTGATGTTGTGAATACCGTGACCGATAAAAGGTTTCAAGTATTCGTAAACGATTCGGTGTCGGTCAATTTTCGGCAGACCTTCAAAACGTCTGGAAATGACAAAGAGGTGGTAGAGGGAGCCTGCAGCAGGAGCTCTGCCGGCTTCAGGTCTTGTGTAATCAGTAAAGCGAAGCTCGATTGGGAAAATCGGCTCAAGCGCTTGGCTGATTCTTTCTAATGTGGGAGTGTGACTCATCTTTATTTTCCTTCCGAATCAGATTCAGGGATAAATCGAGAAATATAAAAGCCGACGCCTAGGGTAAAGAGGAGCGTCAGTCCCATCAGCCCGAACAGTTTGAAATTCACCCACACGTCGGTGGAGCATGTGTAGGCAACTATAAGATTAAGAACACCGGTAACGGCAAAAAAACCGATCCAACCGCGAAGGAGAATATTCCATGCAGGTTCCGGAAGAGAAACTTTATTACCGAGAAGCGACTTAAGGAAGTTCTTATGCATGAAAGAACCGCCCAAAAGGATTCCGCCAAAGATCCAGTAAAGGATCGTGGGTTTCCATTTGATGAACATTTCATCGTGAAGCAAGATTGTCAGAGAGCCGAAGACTAAGATGACGGCAACAGAAATCCACAGCATCGGATCGATCTTCTCACGGCGTACAAATTTCACGCCGATCTGAAGAAGCGACACGATTATCGCAGCAGCCGTGGCACAAATAACCGGGGCCTGGTCGGCTTGAAAGCCGCTTCCCAGCCATTGGTTGCAAAGCGCAGCCGCAGAGTCCGGATTTGTCTGAGCAACTTTAAATGTGCCGAAGAACAAAATCACCGGCAAAAGGTCGTAAAGGAACTTCACTCTCTTTTTTCCAACAACAAAATCGTTTCAGGTAATGAAACTTTCAAATTCAATGAATTCTACTTAAAAATCCGTTTTTTGTTAAATAGAGGTATATCATTACGCGACTCTTAAGAACAGCTGGTTTCATCCCTAATTTACAGGGATAATCCTATTTACTCTCCCCGCTATTAGCCGACTTTAGAGATTTTCATTTTCAATTGGCAAAAAAGGCCGCCGAAGCGACCTTTCTTAAGCATCAATGGAAATTACTTAGAAGATTTTTTCTTAGCCGGAGCGGCTTCTGCGATCTTAGCGTTTCTCATCAGATCAGCCATGTACTGCTGGGCCTGACGTTGAGCAGCCAGATTCTGAATCTGAGGTTTTAGAGCGTCAAAAGAGGGCAGAGGTACTTCTCGCTTGTCCTGAAGCTGGATAACGTGATAACCGAGTGCGCTGTGGAAAGGAACGGGAAGCAGAGAGCCTTTGTTCAGAGCCATGGCAGTTTCAGCAAATCCGGGGATTGCAATTCTGCGGATGTTGGTGAACGGGATTTCTCCGCCCTGAGCGGCTGTGCCCTGATCCAAAGATTTCTCTTTTGCGATCGCGGCAAAGTCACCGCCTGCATTTAAAGACTTAATGATGTCTTTGGCTTCCTGCTCGGTTTTAACCAGGATGTGACGAACTTTGATTTCATTCGGATCGTATTGCTTTTTGACTTCTTCGTAAGTCTTCTTGAGGTCGGCGTCTGTCAGCGGGTGAGCAGCTGCATTCTTACGAACCAGTTCAGCAGAGTAAATCTCGGTCTTGCGTTCTGCAATCAGTGCCTTAACGGCAGGGTCCTGAGCGATATTGGCTTTCTTAGCAGCTTCTTCGATGAGTTTTTCCTGAGCGAGGATGCTGCGGGCAGCCTCGAGCTGCTGTTTCTGGTCTTTGACTCCGCGGTCGGCAAGAACTTTCATAAGTTCTTTCTGTTCAGCCACAGAAACTGTCTGACCGTTAACGGTGAAGGCGGTCTGGGCGAAGACGGGAGCGGTAAGGGCTGCCAGAGCTGTTGCGAGAAGGAGTTTTTTCATAATTAAATTTAATTCATCCAAAAAATGCGAGGAAGGCCGCTTATTTAACTTCTTTAAGACGCTTTCTTCGCCTGAGTTAACCGCCACATTCTACTCAATTTTGGAGGAGCGGGTAATTCAAAATCGTACTCGGGAAACTTCTAATAACTTCTTGAATTTTTTGAATTAGACGAAAGAAAAATCACCTACAAGAGGGATGGAGGATTAAGCAGGCTAATAATGCGGTGAATCGTCATCAATTGATGAAGAAAAGTCCGAAAAGAAAAGCGAGGAACGGCCGCGTCCTACTTTTGGAGTCACATGAATGAGATTTCTTTCCTTTAAATAACTTATTGGCCACGCAGATGAATGAAGACTCAATCTAAATTAATTCTTCGCGCTTCAAGCTAAAACTATATTGAAAAGAAGAATATTTCTCATTTCTATACAAAAAGTCTTACAAATTAGACAAAGTTTTATTGGTTTCCGGGAGCTGATTGAACGTTGTCTTAAGACAAGCGGATTATCCTTAGCAAACAATTTGTTAGAACAGACAATTATTTTCTATGAAAATTGCGAAGAAACTTGCTGTAGCGGCCTGTGTCGCTTCAGCCTTTACGATGATGAATACACAAGCAGAAGAAACAAAAGCACCGGTCAGCGTTTCGCAAGCCGGTACTGCACTTCCGGCCGGTGTGACCCAAGGGCCGAGTATTGAAGGCGTAACGGAATACCGTCTTGCCAACGGATTACGCGTGGTTCTTTTCCCGGATGCCTCTAAAGATACGGCGACCGTTAACATGACTTACTTGGTCGGCTCTCGTCAGGAAAACTACGGCGAAACCGGTATGGCTCATTTGCTCGAGCATCTGATTTTTAAAGGAAGCAAAAACTTCCCGAATCCGACCAAAGAATTTACGAACCGCGGTTTCCGCATGAACGGTTCCACTTGGCTGGATCGCACAAATTACTATGTGTCTTTTACCGCTACTGAAGACAACCTCAAGTTCGCTTTAGCTTGGAGTGCAGATGCTATGCGCAACTCCTTTATCGCTAAAAAAGACTTGGACAGCGAAATGAGCGTTGTGCGCAATGAATACGAGATGGGCGAGAACCGTCCGTCCAGCGTATTGATGAAGCGTATGCAGTCCATGATGTACGACTGGCATAACTACGGCAAGAGCACTATTGGCAACAGAAGCGATATTGAGCACGTTCGTATCGAAAACCTTCAGGCTTTCTATCATCGCTATTACCGTCCGGACAACGCTGTTTTAACCGTTAGCGGTAAGTTCGACGTGCAGAAGACGCTGGAATGGATCGTTAAGGATTTCTCTTTAATTCAGAATCCGAAAGAAGCGCTTCCTGCTGAATGGACAGTGGAACCGACTGCGGACGGTGAGCGCGTTTTTGAGATCCGCCGCAAGGGTGAAACTCAGATGGTGGCTGTCGGCTATCGCATTCCGAGCGCTCTGCATCCTGATGCTTTAGGTGTAGAAGTTGCGACTGAAGTACTGGCTGACTCTCCTAACGGTCGTTTGTATGACGCCTTAGTTAAAACCGGTTTGGCTGCCAATGTCTTCGGCTATGCCGTCGGCGCTAAGGAACCGGGCTTTGTGATTTTCGGAGCCTCGGTTAAGAAGGGCGAATCACTAGAAAAAGTTAAAGATAAGCTCATCGAGACGATTGAAGGTTCTCTGAAGCAGAAGCCTGTGACTTCTAAAGAGCTGACTAGAACCAAGGCTCAGATGGAAACGATGTACGAACGCGCCTTTGCCGATCCGGAAGGATTCGGTGTCGGTTTGTCCGAGTACATTGCACTTGGTGACTGGAGACTTTTCTTCTACGGACGCGATAAGACCAAAGACGTCACTGCTCAGCAGGCTGATAGTGCGGCTGATAAGTATTTCGTGCGAGACAACCGCGTCGTCGGACTTTTCATTCCTGATGACAATCCTCAGCGCGCAGAGATCACAAAGGCCCCGAGCGCAGAAGAACTGCTGGCGAACTACAAGCCGCAGGGAGCCGCTCAGAAGATTGAAGCTTTTGACTCTTCTTTCGATAACCTCGACAAGAGAACACAGCGTATCGATATCGGTGATCTGAATATTGCTCTGCTGCCGAAACAGACACGCGGTGAAACCGTGACTGTCTGCATGAAGTTCAAGTCCGGTGACGAGAAGAATCTTTTCGGTAAGTCCAGTCTTCAACCTGTTGCCGCAGCGATGCTGACCCGCGGAACAAAGACGATGACGCGTTCTGAGATTGAAGATCGTATGACCGAACTGAAGATGGCCGGTTCCATTACGAACTTCACGACGACGAGAAAGAATCTTCCGGCCGCTCTTGAGTTGGTGTTCGATGTTATGCACAACTCGATCATGCCTCAGGATGAATTTGATCAGTTCAAAAAGCAGATGCAGGTCATGATTGAAAGCATGCGTGATAAGCCGGATGCGCTGGCACAGAATGCGATTACGCAGCATTTCAATACTTATCCGAAAGGCGACCCTCGTCATGAATACTCTTTAGATGAGTCGCTGGAACAGTTAAATAGATTGACAGTTGATCAGGTCAGAGCTTTCTATAAAGAATTCGGCGGCACGTCCAGAGGTGAGATTTCTATCGTCGGTGACTTTGATCCGAAGGCCGTTGAAAAGATCATTCGCGATGACTACGCCAAGTACGTTTCTAAAGCTCATTACGCTCCGATCGTAACGGAATACCGTCCTGTTCAGGCCACTCGCGTCGTGATTGATACGCCTGACAAGGAAAACGCAACTATCGTTGCTCGCTCCGTGTTCCCGATCAACGACACATCGCCGGATGCTCCGGCACTGACGGTGGCCAACTGGATTCTGGGCGGCGGCACAGGACTTTCTAATCGCTTGATTGAAAGACTGCGTCAGAAAGAAGGCCTCTCTTACGGTGCCGGTTCTCACGTCCGTATTCCTGCGAAGGGCAATAACGGTATCTTTGTTTTCCGTGCGATTGTGGCTCCTGAGAACATGCTTCAGGCAGAAGCCAGTGCCCGCGACGTGATTGCTAAAGCGACTATAGACGGCTTTACAGACCAAGAGGTAGAGGAAGCCAAGAAAGGTCTGCTGCAGGCAATGCAGGTCTCTCGTTCTCAGGACGATGTGGTTGCCCGCTCTTGGAACGACAAGATGGAAAATCAACGTACATGGGCATTCAGTAAGAAACAGGCAGAAGCCATTTCTAAGCTGACGACAGCTGATGTCAGCGCTGCACTGCGTAAATACATCAAACCTGATGAAATTACTTTTGTGCTGGCCGGAGACCAGAAGAAAGCGGCACAGAAGAAACAAGAATAAATTCAAAAGACCAAAAGACGGCAGTGAGGTTTGACTGCCATTAATTAAGACTTTGAGAGCTGAGCCTAAAAACTCGGCTCTTATTTTTCAGCTGGCGAGAGAGAAGCTTCAAATAAAGGAAATTTTTATGATTTGATTTTGTTATTTATTTGATTGGTTGTTTAGAAGGAGTTGCGGGGAGAGATAATCAGGCTCTTGCGAAGAATTTCATTTGTTAGTTTTTTTACAAATAAATTTCAATAAGTGAGGGGATATAATTTTTATAAATGACGGTATCCTAAATGAATTCTCGCACGCTGTCTTGTCCTAGAAAAAGTTGACTCTTAAGGAGTCAAATAATGCAGTATGGAA
>ERZ773218.957-NODE-957-length-30919-cov-10.505605_pt1 | contig 30919 bp, 30 predicted proteins | sample MGYA00580527_ERZ773218 | MGnify/ENA primary metagenome ERZ773218 (study PRJEB29015, sample SAMEA2737763) | human gut metagenome | biome: human gut; feature: human-associated habitat; material: faeces | place: China | collected 2012 ...
GATGTAGAGAACATCATCCGCATCGGCTCTGCCGGCAGCTATACCGACAAGGCCAAGCTGTTTGACGTGGTGCTGGCCACCGGCGCTTACTCGGAGAGCAACTACGCTGTGACCCAGAGCGGCGACACCGACGACATCCAGCAGCCCAGCTGCGAGCTGAACAACGCCCTGCGCGCCAGCGCCGCCGCCCAGAACATTTCTCTGATCGAGGGCAACATCCATTCCTCGGACGTGTTCTACCGCCAGCCCAGCGATGCCAAGCCGACTTATTGGGAAAAGCTGCGGGACGAGAAGGGCTGCCTGGCCGTCGAGATGGAGAGCTTCGCCCTTTTCCACAATGCCAAGGTGCTGGGCAAGCGCGCCGCCTGCCTGTTGACCATCTCGGACAGCTTCGTCTCTCCCGAGATCACAACCGCCGAACAGCGCCAGACCAGTTTTACCGAAATGATGAAGGTGGCCCTGGGCGTGGACGCTTATTTGGAGAAGTAATATGGAAAAAGCAGAGATCCAAAGCCTGATCCGCGACGCCTTTGAAGCCCAGAAGTTTGCCTACGTGCCCTACTCCCGCTTCCATGTGGGCGCGGCGCTGCTGGGCAAAAACGGCACGGTCTACAAAGGCTGCAATATCGAGAATGCCGGTTACACCCCCACCAACTGCGCCGAGCGCACCGCCCTGTTCAAGGCGGTCAGCGAGGGTGAGCGGGAGTTTACCGCGATTGCCATCGTGGGCAGCAAGGTGGGGGAGAAGAACACCCTTGTCACCGGCCCCTGCGGGGTCTGCCGCCAGGCATTGTTTGAGTTCGGCGGCCCGAGCCTGACCGTTATCATGGCCAAGAGCGAGGACGATTACATCGTGACGACCTTGGGTGAACTGCTGCCCTACGGCTTCGGCCCGGCGAACCTCGATTAAACCTATGTTAAGGAGTTTCCCGAATCCCATGAAAAAATTCATTGCGCTGGTCCTGACCCTGGCGCTGGCGGTAAGCCTGTGCGCCTGCAGCAGCAAGGCCGGCAGCCAGACGGTGACCTTCACGGTGCCGATGGACGACAGTACCTATACCTTTACGGCCCCGGTTGACGAAAACGGCGAGTCTGCCACCCTGCCCGGCGGGGCAACCATCGCCCTGGCGACCGAGCAGGCCAGCCTGGACGACGGCGCCGACACCCTGCTGTGGAAGGGCATCCAGACTTTTGCCGGCATCTACGGCTACACGGCCGAGAACCACACTGCCGCCGATACCTCGGTGGAGGCGGCCGAAGCCGCCCTGCGTGAAGCCGCCGAGAGCGGCGCGGCGCTGGTCGTCTGCCGCGGCGAGGCCATGGCCCAGGCGCTGTTCAACATCCAGAACAACTACCCCGGCGTACACTACCTGCTGTTTGACGGCGAGCCCCACAACAGCAGCTACACCAACTATACCACCGAGTCTAACGTCCACTGTGTCCTCTTCCAGGAGGAGCAGGCCGGTTTCCTGGCGGGTTACGCCGCCGTGACGGACGGCTACACCCAGCTGGGCTTTATCGGTGCCGAGGAGATCCCCGGCGTGGTGCGCTACGTCACCGGCTTTTTGCAGGGGGCCGAGTATGCGGCCGAGCAGCAGGGCCTTACGGTGGATCTGCGCACCTGGTTTGCCGGTACCTACAGCGCCAGCGATGACACCACCAACCGCATGCTGGATTGGTGCAACAACGGCACCACGCTGCTCTTCGTCAACGGCGGCAACCTGATCGCCAGTGCTATCGACGCCGCCAAGGAGACCACCAGCGGCAACGAGGTCCGCGTGATGGCCAGCGACTATGACCAGAACGATTCCTCGGATCTGATCCTGGGCAGTGCCATCAAGTGCTATAACTCCGCCGTGCAGCAGGAACTGTATGCCTTCTTCTCCGGCAATGCCGCCTGGGACCAGACTGTGGCAGGCCAGAGCGAAAAGGTGGGCTACACCACCGGCGCCGTGGCCCTGGCAGGCCCCCACTGGCGCTTTGCCGAGCTGAGCCAGCACGACTATGAGCGCCTGTACACCCAGCTGCGCAACAGCGACCTGAAGGTGGATGCCTATGCCGACATGAATACCCTGCCCGACACCCCCAACGTGACGGTGGAGGAGCAAAACTGATGAAACAACGAAAAAATTGCATTTTGTAATGAAATTGTGATTATTATTGCGTTGAAATGCCCGCCAAAATGCGGTATACTGAAACTACTGTGGCAGGGAAGGCCCCTGCCCTGAAAAAACCATTTTTGGTTCCATGACAAAGGAGAGCTTACACCATGAAGAAGTTTATTTCTATGGCGATGGCCGGCTGCATGGCCCTCTCTCTGGCTGCCTGCGGCGGTTCCTCCGCCAGCACTGCCGAGAGCACTGCTACCAGCACCGAGGCTACCTCTGAGGCTGCTGCTTCCGGCAGCAAGACCGACGTCGCTTTCGTTACCGACGTTGGCAACATCGACGACCAGTCCTTCAACCAGTACACCTGGCAGGGCGTGCAGGACTTCTGCTCTGCAAACAGCCTGAACGCTAACTACTATCGTCCTACCGAGGACTCCGACGCTGCCCGTTTGGAGCAGATGGACAACGCTGTCAATGACGGCGCTAAGGCCGTCGTCGTTGCCGGCTACCTGTTCGGTTCCTCTATCGCTGAGGCTCAGGCCAAGTACCCCGACGTTGAGTTCCTGGCTCTGGACGTTTCCACCGTCGACCTGGGCGACACTGCCCCCGCTGAGAACACCGCTCTGATCACCTACAAGGAAGAGCAGGCCGGTTATCTGGCTGGCTACGCCGCTGTTTACGACGGCTACAAAGAGCTGGGCTTCCTGGGCGGCATGGCTGTTCCCGCGGTTATCCGTTACGGCTACGGCTTCGTGCAGGGCGCTGACGCTGCTGCTAAGGAGCTGGGCGTTGACGATGTCAACATCAAGTACTGGTACTCCGGCGGCTTCGCTGCTACCGATGAGGTCAAGAACAAGATGGACGGCTGGTACTCTGAGGGTACCGAGGTCGTCTTTGCCTGCGGCGGCCCCGTCTGCGAGAGCTGCGACGCTGCTGCTCAGGCCAACGGCGGCAAGATGATCGGCGTTGACGTCGACCAGTCCGGCCGGTACGACACCGTTATCACCTCTGCCATGAAGGGCCTGGCCGAGTCCGTGAACGAGGCTCTGACCGACTCCATGAACAATGGCTGGAAGTTCACCGAGACTTACGCCGGCAAGGAGACCAAGCTGGGCGCTGCCGAGAACTGCGTTGGCCTGCCCATGGAGACCAGCAAGTTCAACAAGTTCACCCAGGAGCAGTACGACGCTATGTATGCTTCCATCGTTGACGGCACCCTGACCATCGACGACAGCTTCGATACCACTGTTACTCCTTCCGTCACCAACGTGACCGTGGACTACCAGGGCTAATTCGTAATTGAATAAGTCAACCGCTCCGTGCTTAACCGCGCGGGGCGGTTTTTTATATATAAGAGTAAGTTGAACCTGTAGGGGCGGATGCAAGCATCGACCCCTACGGAAATACTCTGCTAAAGTAGCCAGCCTTCCGGCGCTGCGCACCACCTTCCCTCAAGGGAAGGCTAAAGGCTCCCCTTGGAGGGGCGCTGTCGCCGCAGGCGACTGAGGAGTGGCTGCTTCAGCCGCACCAATAAGTACATCTTCTCCAACTTTTTTCCGCTTTTTGCGCAGTTTCTCTTGTACAATACGCGATTTTTTTATATAATATAAATTAATATACTATGAAAATAGAAAGGGGCGTGTACCGATTGGCAGATAATTTCGTTATCGAGATGCTGCACATCACAAAGGAGTTCCCAGGTATCAAGGCCAACGACGATGTCACGCTGCAGCTGCGCAAAGGCGAGATTCATGCGCTGCTGGGCGAAAACGGTGCCGGTAAATCTACCCTGATGAGCGTACTGTTCGGTCTGTATCAGCCGGAAAAAGGCGTTATCAAGAAAAATGGCAAAGAGGTCAAGATCCAGAACCCTAACGACGCCAACGCGCTTGGCATCGGCATGGTGCACCAGCATTTCAAGCTGGTCGAATGTTTTACCGTTCTTGACAATATCATCCTGGGTGTCGAGGATACCCGCCATGGTTTCCTGCAAAAGGACGCTGCCCGCAAAAAGGTCATGCAGCTCAGCGAGAAGTACGGCCTGAAAGTCGACCCTGATGCGTTGGTCAGCGACATCTCCGTCGGTATGCAGCAGCGTGTCGAAATCCTCAAAATGCTCTACCGCGACAACGAGATCCTTATTTTCGACGAGCCTACGGCGGTTCTGACTCCGCAGGAGATCGACGAGCTGATGGAGATCATGCGCGGCTTCAAGGCCGAGGGCAAGAGCATCCTGTTCATCACCCACAAGCTGAATGAGATCATGGCGGTTGCCGACCGCTGCACCGTCCTGCAAAAGGGCCGCGGCATCGGTACCGTGGATATTGCCAATACCACCAAAGAGGAACTGTCCCGCATGATGGTCGGCCGCGACGTGCAGTTTGCTGTCGACAAGGCCCCTTGCAAGCCGGGCAAGACCATCCTGGAAGTGGACGGCCTGGTCGTGCCCAGCAAGGTGCACAAGAACAACGCCGTCCGCAGCGTCAGCTTCAAGGTCAACGCAGGGGAGATCGTCTGCGTGGCCGGTATCGAAGGCAACGGCCAGACCGAGTTGATCTACGGCCTGACCGGCCTGGAGAAAGTCACCGGCGGCACGGTCAAGCTCAACGGCAAGGACATCACCCACGCCCCCATCCGTGAGCGCTCCAAGGACGGCATGAGCCATATCCCGGAGGACCGCCACAAGCATGGCCTGGTGCTGGACTACACCGTGGCCGACAACATGGTATTGCAGCGCTACTGGCAGCCGGAGTTCCAGAACCACGGCTTCATCAAAAAAAGTGCTGTCATGGACTATGCCGAGCGCCTCATTAAACAGTACGACGTGCGCAGCGGCCAGGGTCCCATCACGATCGCCCGCAGCATGTCCGGCGGCAACCAGCAGAAAGCCATTATCGCCCGCGAGGTCGATAAAGACCCCGACTTGCTGGTAGCTGTCCAGCCCACCCGCGGCCTGGACGTCGGCGCGATCGAGTATATCCACAAGCAGATCGTGGCCGAGCGCGATAAAGGCAAGGCTGTTCTCCTCGTCAGCCTGGAGCTGGACGAGGTCATGAACCTGTCCGACCGCATCCTTGTTATGTACGAGGGTGAGATCGTGGGCGAGTTCGATCCCAAGACCACGACGGTTGAGGAACTGGGCCTGTACATGGCAGGCGCTAAAAAGCAAGGGGAGGCGAAAGCATGAGTAAAAAATCCAAACAGCCGCTTTTGCAGAACCCCGGCGTGGTAGGCGTTCTGGCAAGTTTGCTGTCCATCGTCATCGGCCTGGTGCTGGGCTTTATCCTGCTGGTGGTGCTGAACCCTGGCGCATCGCTGGAAGGCATGAAGGCTATGATGACCACCGGCTTTGCCAGCATGGACAAGCTTGGCAAGGTATTATATCAGGCAGCGCCGCTGATGATGTGCGGCCTGTCGGTCGGCTTTGCATTCAAGACCGGCCTGTTCAACATCGGCGCACCTGGCCAGTACACCATGGGCTCGTTCTTCGCCCTGCTGTGCGCCATCCAGTTTCAGCTGCCTTGGTTCGTCTGCCTGCTGGCAGCGGCCATCGGCGGTGCGATCTGGGGCATCTTCCCCGGCCTGTTCAAGGCATACTTTAACGTCAACGAGGTCATTACCTCCATCATGTTCAACTGGATCGGCATGTACCTCGTCAATCTGATTCTGGCCAACTCGCCCAAGATGCTGGCTTCCGGCTGGGGCGCTTCCAACTCGGACCGTACCGCGGCGCTGTCTGCCGCCAACCCCGGCGCCATCCTGCCCAAGGGCCCGTTCGCCGGGCTGTTCGGTAATTCCAGCTGGATCAACATCGGCATCATCCTGACCATCATCTTCGCACTGATCGTCTGGGTCGTGCTGCAAAAGACCACCTTCGGCTATGAGCTGAAAGCCTGCGGTCTCAGCCGCGACGCTGCCCAGTACGCCGGCATCAACGCCAAGCGCAACATCGTGCTGTCCATGGTCATCGCCGGTGCGCTGTCCGGCATCGGCGGCGGCATCTACTACCTGGCTGGCACGGGTCAGTACGTTATCGAAAAATCCATCCTGGGCATGGGCTTCAACGGCATCCCCGTTGCGCTGTTGGCAAGCTCTAACCCCATCGGCACCATCTTCTCGGCGCTGTTCATCAGCTACATCCAGGTGGGCGGCGCTGCCATGCAGCCGGCTTACTCCTCCGAGACGATCGACATCGTGATCGCTGTCATCATCTATCTGGCGGCTTTCGCCCTGCTGATGCGCGGCGTGATCGCCAAGGCGGTATCCGGCCGTAAAGAGAAAGGGGGCGCTGCCAAATGATGATCGCTGCTAACATTATCAGCTTGACCGTCCTGTTTGCGGTGCCGCTGCTGCTGGTTGCCCTGGGCGGTATGTTCAGTGAGCATTCCGGCGTTATCAACATCGCGCTGGAAGGCATGATGATCATTGGCGCTCTGTTTGCCTGCTTCACCCTGCAGGCGTTTGACCAGAGCGGCTTCGGTCCGGCACATCCGCAGCTGGCCATGCTGGTTGCCATCCTGGTGGCAGGCCTGACCGGCGTGATCTTCTCCTTCTTCCTGGGTTTTGCTGCCATCAACCTGAAAGCTGACCAGACCATCGGCGGCACGGCGCTGAACCAGTTCGCCCCGGCCTTCGCAGTCGTTATGACCTGGGCCATCCAGGGCCAGGGCCTGACCACCATCGCCATCCCCAGCTGGGTGCGCATCACCCGCGAAACTTTCGGCCTCGCCCCGGTGGATGGCCCCAGTTTCTGGAACAACCTGATCTTCAAGTATTTTTACCTGACTACCCCCATCGCCGTCATCCTGTTTATCGTGGCCTATATCGTCATGTACAAGACCCGCTTTGGCCTGCGCCTGCGCGCCTGCGGCGAGCATCCCCAGGCAGCGGACTCTGTGGGCATCAATGTCTACAAGATGCGCTACGCTGGCGTGCTGATCTCCGGTTTCCTGGGCGGCATCGGCGGCCTGGCTTACACGGTGGCAGCCGGTTCCGGCTTCAACTCCGACGTGGGCGGCTATGGCTTCCTGGCGCTGGCAGTTATGATCTTCGGTAACTGGAAACCGTTCCCGATCCTGGCATCCTCGGTGTTCTTTGCGCTGTTCAAGGTCATCGCGGCTTACAGCTCGTCGCTGTCCTTCCTGCCGAAGTTCGATGGCGTTAAGGAGATCTCCAACTTCTACCAGATGCTGCCGTATATCGTCACGATGATCGTGCTGATTTTCACCTCCAAGAACTCTCAGGCCCCCAAGGCCGAGGGCATCCCCTACGATAAGGGCAGCCGTTGATAGAGTACGGTTTTGTTCCTTCTTTGCAAAGAAGGAACTCTAAACAAAAACAATAATAAAAGGCATGCAGTCGATTTGGCTGCATGCCTTTTGTTTATTGTAGAGCCATAATAAAGGCCCCCTCTGGGAGGCTCCCGCGAAGCGGGTGGGGGAGAGAGCCTACGAAAAGTCTCTCCCTCAGTCAGCTTGTGCTGACAGCTCCCTCACAGAGGGAGCCTTCGGCGGCTGCTTACTTCTTCCTTTTCATCCAAAAAACTTTGAATTTGGAATATCCATTGAGTTTATCCTCATCAAATTCCTCGGTCAGGATATACCGTTTGCGGGCACCGTCAAATTGCAGGGCTTTGCCGTCCTCCTGCACATCGGTCAAATACCGGGGCAGGGCGGTCTGCTGGCTTTCAAATTCCGGTTCCCGGTCCCACAGCAGTTTACCGTCAGCGTCGATGCCGTGCCCCCATACGCTGAACACCAGACACGCGGCCTCGCCGTAGCAATACCGCTCAAACCGGATGCGGCCATCCAGATAAAACAACATACAATCGCGGAAATGAGTTTCCAGTTCTTTCTCGTATCGGCGTCCGCATCCGCGCCCGGCAAAGTCAGTGGCAGTCCAGGCCATAATAAAAGCCCTCCTTGGCGGTAGTTTTCTCTCATTATACCGCACAAAAGGGGGCTTGGCAATAATTAAGGCAACACCGCACAATTCCCGCCTGACGGCTTAAGCACCGCTCCGGCGGCTGCGGCACGGCATCTGCGTTGCCAAAATGCTCGATAATACACAAAGTATTATCTGCGCTTTTGGCTTAGCAGCTGCCGCACCTCGCTCGCCGTATCGGCACTTAGAATTGTGCGGTATTGCCTTAAGCTTTCACGTCACGTTCTTTTAAAAGCAAGCAGGCCGTTACAAACATGGCTGCCAGCCAAAAGGCGCTGGCGGCGGCAAACTGCACGCCCTGCCCGGCGAGAATATCCTCGCTGCGGTTGGCGTTCATGCCAGCCTGCATCAGGCAGTAGGGCCAAAAGAGGGAATACCCCTTGCTGCCCAGCAGCATGCCCACGATGCCGCCGACAATGGCAAGGAAGATCGGCACCGCAAAGCTGCGGAGGACCATGGCCAGCAGCAATTGCGCTGCAATCACCGCCAGCGCCCCTACTGTGCCCCGCAGCCCAAACAAAATCAGTTCCACCGGCGGCCAATCGGGAAACCGGGCAAACAGCTTGCCGCAGGCAACAAACAGTGTCAGTTCCCAGACTTGGGTGAACAGCGCCAGCTTAAACACCACGCAGAACTTGGCCAAAAACAGATCCAGCGGCGGCACGGGGGCGGCCATAATTAAATTCCAGTTGTGGCCCATATGCTCCAGCCGCCACAGGTAGGCCGCATAGGCCGCCACCATGGCAGGGAAGAACAGCATCGAGTAAAACAGCGTGTGCTGGGTCCACAAGCTGTACCAGCGCTCGTGCAGGATTTCGAGATTTTGCAGGTAGTTGAAGGTGCCGTAACTGGCCGAGATCAGCGGCATTACAAAAAACAGCAGCCAGATCGGCGAGCGGTGCAGCTTGCGGTTTTCGGCTGCAATACAGCGTTTCAGCATGGTTCATACCTCCTTATTGCACATCACGCGCCAGCAAACGCCAAACAAAGAGACTGCCAGCCCAAAGGTAAATACCAACAGCCCCCAGTTGCAGGGCCGCGTGCCGTAAAGTACGGTGTGGCTGGCCTGGTCCCAGACCTTGACCTCGTAGCTGCACAGCGGCACAAAGTAGCCCCAGGGCACAAAATAGCTGGCGATCTGCGGCATAAAAGCCGAGAACAGACCCAGCAGCGCACCGATGACGCCCACGCACACCGCAGGCAGGGGATTGCTGAACCACAGCGCCAGCAGCAGCTCCGAAAAGTAAAGCATGGTGCAGACCGTCAGCGTGCAGAGGTTGAGGTAGGCAAACTGCCCGGCAGGAAAGGCCTCGGTGTAGCCTTGCGTGTGCCCCAGCAGCAGGAGGACGGCGGCTTCCAGCGCGACCATCAGCACAATTTCCCCCAGCCCAAACACCGCCTTGCCGAAGAACAAACTGCGGCGGCTTTGCAGGGTGTAAAGCAGTTTGGCTGTATAGCCTTTGACCTCCACATCCCACAACCGGCTGGCCAGTACGGCCATCAGCACCGGCAGCAAAATGGTATTGATGATGGGCGTGCCGAAAAACAGGGCGCTGTAGGCGTTGGCCAGTTCATCCTGCCCGGTGGGCGCGGTGCTGCCCAGCCAGAGATAGAGGATGACCGCAAAGGTAAGGCACAGCACAAGATCGTGGCGTCGGCGGGCTTTCTGCCATTCGGCATGCAGGGCTTGCAGCATCTCAGCCCACCTCCTTCGGCGCGGTCAGCGTCAGGAAAATTTCCTCCAGCGTCCTGGTGTGCTGGGTCAGGCCCACCACCCCGGCGCCGCTGTCCGCTAAGGCCTGCACCAGGCCCGCCAGCAGGTCGTCCCGCAGGGGCGGCAGGGCGATGGTGTTATCCTCGCCCACTGCGGCGGTGGGCAGCCCGTTGGCCTGCAGCACCGGCAAAGCCTTGGCAGGGTGCAGCAGCCGCAGGGTCAGCGCACCCTTGCTGTGGCGCTGCAGTTCAGTCAGCGGGCCTTCAAACAGCATCCGCCCATGATCGATGATGCCCACATGCTCCACCATCTGCTCCATCTCGCCCAGCAGATGGCTGGAGATCAGCACAGTGGCTCCGGTGGCGGCGGGCATGGTGCGGATGAGTTCCCGCATCTCCTGGATACCGGCGGGGTCCAGGCCGTTGGTGGGTTCGTCCAGCACCAACAGCTTGGGGCTGCCCAGCAGGGCCATGGCGATGCCCAGCCGCTGCTTCATGCCCAGCGAATACTGCCCCACCTTGCGGTGCTGGTCATTGGTCAGCTGTACAATGTCCAGCACACGGGCAATGTCATTGTGGGGCACACCTTTTAAGTCGGCCACGATCTCCAGATTCTCCCGCGCGGTCAGGTGCAGGTAGCCGGAGGGCGACTCAATCAGACTGCCGGTCTGCCGCAGCAGAGCCAGGCGGTTGGCGTCGGTCATCTCCCGGCCCAGCAGCCGCACCGTGCCGCCGGTGGGGTGCACCAGACCCAGCAGCATCTTCATCGTGGTGGATTTGCCCGCACCGTTGGGGCCTAAAAAGCCGTAGACACAGCCCTCCGGCACGGTCAGCGCCAGATGATCCACCACCAGATGGCTGCCATAGCGCTTGCACAGGGCGTCGGTTTCAATCACGTTTTGCATAGTCACACGCTCCTTACTCGTATCTTAAGTACAAGCCCAGTATAAACGCCAAATCTTATCTGCCCCGTAAGCCCAGCTTAATTTTTCCTTAAGATTTTCCACGAACGCTGGCAGTGGTGCGCGGGGCGTGTATAATAAAGGTAGGAGTTGAGACTATGCAGACGATTTACGAAGCATCGATTTTATTGGTGGATGATAACCCCGATCTGCTGGTGCTGGTGAGGGACAGCCTGCGCACGGCGGGGTATACCTGCATCCGCACCGCTGCCACATGTGCCGAGGCCCGGGCACTGTTTGCCGCGGCTGCGCCGGAGTTGATGATCTTGGACATCAACCTGCCGGACGGCGACGGCTTTACCCTATTGCGCCAGCTGCACGCCAAGGCTGATGTGCCCGCGCTGTTCCTCTCGGCTCGGGACGCTGACGCTGACCGCTTGCTGGGGCTGGGCCTTGGCGCGGACGACTACCTGACCAAGCCCTTTTTGATGCAGGAATTGCTTTTGCGGGTGCAGCGTATTTTGCAGCGCGCCTACCGGGCCGAACTGTGCCGCGCCGCCCCGCCTGCCCTGGAGCTGGGGGACTGCCAGGTCGATCTGGCCGATGCTGCCGTGTACCGCCCTGACGGCGTGACCCTGCCTCTGACCGCCACCGAGCGCGCCCTGCTGCAAAAGTTGGCAGACAACCGCGGGCACATCGTGACCTACGACGCCCTGTGCGAGGCCGTCTGGGGTGCGGACTATTACGGCTGCGAGAACGCGCTGAACGTGCATATCCGCCACCTGCGGGAAAAGCTGGAGGAAAACGCCAGCCGCCCCCAATGGCTGTTGACGGTGCGGGGCATCGGCTACAAGCTGGCAGGGGAGGTGCAGCGATGAAAACTTTTGCGCGGCTCATCCGCCGCTATGTACTGGCCACGGCGGGGATCATTTTGGTGGTGGTGGCGCTGCTGCTGGGCATGACGATCTACGCCGGCGTGCGGTACAATGGCGCATCCGACAGTGTGCAAAAAGTGGGTGCCCTGGCCGAGGCCCTGCACCCCACCGCCGACGGCCTGCAATGGGACGCCGCCCACACCCCGGCTGAGTGGATGCACGGCTATGCCTGGGCCATGGTGCTGGACGAGGACGGCAACGTTATCTGGCAGCAAGACCTGCCCGAGGCGCTGAACCACCGCTACACCGCCAGCGACATTGCAGTGTTCTCCCGCTGGTATCTGGCCGATTACCCCGTGCAGTGCTGGGCGGCGGATTACGGCCTGTTTGTGGCAGCAGAGCCAGTCAACAGCCAATGGAAATACAACATCACCGCCCCGCAGGCACGCATGGAGGCAATGGTCGGCGGGCTGCTGCCGGTAGCGGTGCTGCTGCTGGCCGTGGTGCTGGGGTGCTGCCTGTGGTTCAGCTGGCGCGGGGCACGCCATTTGCAGGCGGTGGCCGACGGGCTGGACACTTTAGCCCAGGGCGGCGCGGTGCAGCTGCCCACCACCGGCTTTGCCGGGGAGCTGGCCGAAAAGCTGAACGAGACCGGCGAGCAGCTGCGCCGCCGCAATGAGATCATCGCCCGGAGAGACACCGCCCGCACCGATTGGATCGCAGGTGTCAGCCATGACATCCGCACGCCGCTGGCGCTGATCCTGGGCTGGGGCGAGCAGCTGCAGCAGGATGAGGCCCTGCCTGCCGCAGCCCGGCAGAAAGCCGCGGGCATCTGCACCCAAAGCGAGAAGATACGGTCGCTCATCGACGATTTGAACTTGACCAGCAAGCTGCAATACGGCGCACAGCCTTTGCGCCGCAAGGCTGTGACGGTCGGCCCGTTCCTGCGCCGGTGTGCTGCCGAATTTTACGAAAGCCCCGCCGCAGGTGACAGCACCCTTGAACTGGAACTGACCCAGGCGGCAGAACACACGGTGGTGCAGGCGGACGAAGCCCTGCTGCTGCGGGCCATCGAAAACCTTTTGCACAACACTGTCGGCCACAATGCAGTCCCCGTGCATGTCACCATCCGGGCGGATGCGGCGGACGGCATGCTGACCATCCAGGTGACCGACGACGGCCAGGGCTCCCCGCCCGCCGTGCTGGCCGTATTGCAGACTGGCGAAACAGGGGAGAATCCCCCGCACATTTTAGGCCTGCATGTGGTAGAGCAGATCCTAGCCGCCCACGGCGGCACCGCCGCTTTTGCCCAAGCCCTGCCCCACGGCGCGGCCGCTGCTTTGACCCTGCCGCTGTAAAAATAAAACGCCCCCTGCCGGAAAACTCCGACAGGGGGCGTGCTATTTATAAGCTGGGTGCGGTGGGGTAAACTTACTTCATCAGGCCGCAGACCAGCTGTGCGTAGGCCACGGGGTCCTCGATGGGCAGGCCGGCGATCAGCAGAGACTGGTCATACAGCAGCTCGGCATACTGGTCCACCTTGGCAGTGTCGCCAGCCTCGTGGGCGGCTTTCAGCGCAGCGAACACAGTGTGGTTGGGGTTCAGCTCCAGCACCTTGGTGCTTTCCACATCACCGGAACCAGGCATCTTGCGCAGGACCTTCTCCATCTCCATCGAGATGCCGCCCTCGCTGGACAGGGTAACAGGATGCTCCTGCAGGGTGGGGTTGACCTTGACTTCCTTGACCTTGCCGTTCAGGGCCTTCTTGATCTCCTCAAACAGGTCCTTGTTCTCGTTGGCGGTCTCCTCGGCGGCTTTCTTTTCCTCCTCGGTCTCCAGGCCCAGATCACCGGCGTTGATGTTCTTGAATTCCTTCTCTTTGTAATCGTGCATCATCTGCAGGCAGAATTCATCCACATCCTCGGTGCACAGCAGCAGGTCGTAGCCCTTGCTCAGCACCAGCTGGGCGTTGGGCAGCTTGCCCAGGCGGTCGGTGTCGTCACCGGCAGCAAAGTAGATGCACTTCTGGCCCTCGGACATCTTCTCGATGTACTCGTCCAGCGTGACCATCTTCTGCTCCTTGGCGGAGTAGAACATCAGCAGGTCGCCCAGCAGGTCTTTGTGCATGCCGTAATCGCCGTAGACGCCAAACTTGATCTGGCGGCCGAAGCTCTTCCAGAAGGTCTCGTATTTCTCGCGGTCGTTGACCAGCATGGCGTGCAGCTCGTTCTTGATCTTCTTCTCCAGGCTGTTGCGGATGAGCTTGAGCTGGCTGTCCTTCTGCAGGGTCTCACGGCTGATGTTCAGGCTCAGATCCTCGCTGTCGACAACGCCTTTGATGAAGCTGAAATAGTCGGGCAGCAGGTCAGCGCACTTTTCCATGATCATCACGCCGGAAGCGTAGAGGGCCAGGCCCTTCTCGTACTCCTTGGTGTAGTAGTCGTAAGGCGTGCGGCCGGGCACAAACAGCAGGGCCGTGTAGGTGGCGGTGCCCTCGGTGCGGCTGGTAATGACCCGCAGCGGGTCAGAGTAGTCCATGAACTTGTTCTTATAGAACTCGTTGTAGTCCTCGTCCTTGACCTCGCTCTTCGGGCGCTTCCAGATGGGGACCATGCTGTTCAGGGTCTCCAGCTCGGTGTAGGTCTCGTACTCGGGCTTGTAGTCGTCGCCGGCGTCTTCCGGCTTCGGCTTCTGGCGGGATTTCTCACGATACATCGTGATGGGGAAGCGGATGTAATCGCTGTATTTCTTGACAAGGTTGGCGATGGTGTAATCGTCCAGATACTCGCTGTAATTCTCGGAGTCGGTATCGTCTTTCAGCACCAGGATGATCTCGGTGCCGACATCGTCCTTGTCGGCCTCGGTGATGGTGTAGCCTTCCACGCCCTTGGACTCCCACTTCCAGGCGGTGTCAGCGCCCTGGGCACGGGAAATGACGGTGACTTTCTGGGCCACCATAAAGGCAGAGTAGAAGCCCACGCCGAACTGACCGATGATGTCGATGTTATCACTCTGGTTCTCGGTCTTGAAATCGAGGGAGCCGGACTTGGCGATGGTGCCCAGGTTCTTTTCCAGATCTTCCTTGGTCATGCCGATACCGTTATCGGTGATGGTCAGGGTGCGGGCTTCCTTATCGGGCTGGATATGGATCTTCAGGTCATCTTTCGTAATGCCGATGCTGGTGTCGGTCAGGCTCTTGAAATAGCGCTTATCGCAGGCATCGGATGCGTTGGAAATCAGCTCACGCAGGAAGATATCGCGGTTGGTGTAGATGGAGTTGATCATCAAGTCCATCAGTTTTTTGCTTTCGGCTTTGAATTGGTGCATAGCCATAATAAAAGGACCTCGCTTTATTTATGTGAATTAGCACTCTTTTAATTTAACTGCTAATGCTAGTTTAGCACTCTTGCGAGCAAACTGCAACCCCTTACGGCGGATTTAACAGAAATTTTAAAATCCTCTTTTCAAATGGGGATTTTTGCGGTATGCTTACTTTATATATAAAATATAAAAAGGAAAGAAGAAGCCCTATGCAATTATACACCCACACTCTCCCCAGCGGGGCCAAACTTACCGGCTACCTGCGGGACGAAACCAACGAGATGCCTGCCTTCAATATCCGCCCGGCGATGCTGATTTTGCCCGGTGGCGGGTATGCCTTTTGCAGCGCGCGGGAGGCAGACCCCATCGCCATGCAGTTTTTGCAGGCGGGCTACCAGACCTTTGTGCTGGAATACACCTGTGCCCACACGCCGGAGCAGGCCCCGCTGCGCTGGCAGCCGTTGCTCGACGCCGCCGGCGCCATCCTGCATCTGCGCCGCAACGCCGCCAAACTGCGGCTGGACCCGTTCAAGATCGCGGTCTGCGGCTTCTCGGCTGGCGGGCACCTGGCCGCGTCCACCGCCATTTTGTGGGACGCCGCCCCCGTGCAGAAAGCCCTGGGTATCACCGCCGAGGAAGCCCGCCCCGACGCTGTTGTGCTGGGCTACCCGGTCATTACGTCGGGCATCAAGACCCACGGCGGGTCCATCGCCAACCTGGCCGGGGACGATACCGCCCTGCAGGCGATCTTCAGCCTGGAAAACCAGGTGCGCGGCGATCTGCCGCCGTTCTTCATCTGGCACACCGTGGCCGACCAGGCTGTGCCGGTGGAAAACTCGCTGCTGCTGGCCAGCGCCCTGACCGAAAACCACGTGCCTTACGAGCTGCACCTTTTCACCCACGGCGGGCATGGCTCCAGCACCTGCACGCAGGAGGTCAACACCCCCAACCGCCACAACGCCGCCTGGGTGTCCCTGTGCACCGATTGGCTGGCTGAAACCTTACATTTTCATCTGTAACAGGGAGGGGAGTATATGAAGATCGCATTTTACCAAATGCGCCCCTTCGACGAGCAGGCGTATATCGAGCAGTTCAGCAGGGAGTTCGGCATCGACTACGTGACGATCCCCGGCGCACCCTGCCCGGAAAATCTGGACAAGGCCGCAGGCTGCGATGCCGTCAGCCAGAATCCCTGCGAAATTCTGCCCGAGTACGTCGAGACCTGGGCCAGGATGGGCGTAAAGTACCTGCTTTGCCGCAGCATCGGCTACGATCATATCCCGCTGGAGACCGCCAAAAAGCTGGGTATGCGGGTAGCCCACAGCCACTACCCGCCGGAAGGTGTGGCCAACTACGCCATCATGCTGATGCTGATGTGTACCCGCAAGATGAACCAGACCATGCTGCGTGCCGCCGCCCAGGATTACACGCTGCCCGGCAAGATGGGCAAGGATTTGTCCAACTGCACGGTAGGCGTCATCGGCACCGGCAAAATCGGCCGCACTGTCATTGCCCATTTGCAGGGCTTTGGCTGCAAAATTTTGGCCTACGACCTGTACCAGAGCGACGAGGTGGCCCAAATGGCCGAGTATGTCCCGCTGGACGAGTTGTACGCCCGCAGCGATGTCATCACCCTGCACACCAATGCCACCGCCGAGAACCACCACCTCATCAATGCCGAGTCGCTGGCCAAGATGAAGGACGGCGTGCTCATCGTCAACACCGCCCGCGGTGCGCTGATCGACGAAGAGGCGTTGATTGCTGCGCTGGAAAGCGGCAAGGTCGGCGGTGCCGGGCTGGATGTGGTCGAGGAGGAGAACGACCTTGTCTACTTCAACCGCGCCGGCGCTGCGCTGCCCCACCGCACGATGAACATCTTGCGCAGTATGCCCAACGTCATCGTCAGTCCCCATAACGCCTTTTATACCGACGTGAACGTGGCCAGCATGGTGCGCAGCGGCTTTGAGGAACTGACAGACTTTGCCGCGGGCCGCTCCAACCCCTGCGAGGTGCCGCTGTGACCGTGGAACCCGGCCGCAGCGGCGAGAACTGGGATGACCTGCCGCGCATTGCGGCAGGGGACAGCTTTGACTTTGCCTGCGCCGGGTGCGGCGGCTGCTGCCGCGGACGGCGGGATCTGGTGCTGTCCGGGTACGATCTGTACCGCATCGCCCGGCGGCTGGGGTTGTCGCCCCGCATCGTGGCGGGAGCGTTCTGCAAAAGCTACCTGGCCCCGCAAACGCTGCTGCCCGCCCTGCGCCTGACCCCCGACCCCAGGACCGGAAACTGCCGCTTTTTTGAGGGAAGCGCCTGCGCCATCCATGCGGCGCGGCCGCTGGCCTGCGCGCTGTACCCGCTGGGGCAGAGCATCGACCCTGTGACGGCGAAAATCGAATATTACGTGCAGACGCCGCTTTGCGGGGCGCGCACAGACAGTGGCCGTGTGCTGAACGATTACCTGACCGATGCCGCCATTTTGGACCGTGCGGGCATCGACGCCCGCTGGGCCGTGGTGTGTACCCGCTTGTCCGAGCAGTTGCAGGCTGCCGCTGACCACCCGCATTTTGCCGCTGCCGTAAAGCGTGTGGAGCGGGCGCTGTATTATGACTACGAACTGGGGGACGATTTTTACCCGCAGTTCCAACAGAATATTGAGATTTTGCAGCCGCTTTTGGAGAAGCTGCTGGCATAAAAAATACCCGGACCTTATAAAATGAACTGCACCCCATTTGTTAGACAGTATGGTATACTGTTTAGGAAATGGGGTGTTTTTGTATGCCAAAGGGACAACGAAAGTACAACGGAACGCAGAAGGTAGAAATCATTAAACGAATCCACAGAGAAAACCTGAGCTTTAAGGGAGCTTCCAGAGAATATGGCATTTCGGACCGTACACTCAGGGACTGGGAGCGCATTTATTGGGAGGAAGGAGAAGAAGCACTTCTGTTAGAGCGTCGAGGACGAGCCTGTGCCGCCAGTGGGACGCAGAAAGATCGGAAGCCAAAGCTGGATAAGCAAGTAGAAGAAGATCTTATTGCAGAAAATCAGCGACTTCGGATGGAAATCGACTACTTAAAAAAATTGAATGCCTTGGTGCTGGAAGAGGAACGCCAAAACAGAAAGCACAAGTAGTTCAGGAACTAAGGCAGAAATACCCTCTGAAAGCACTGCTGCAACTTGCCGGACTTCCTCGCAGCACGTTCTACTACTATCTGCACCAGTCTCAGAATCCTGCCAAATACCAGATGGTAAAGGAACAGATTGTTATAATCTTCAACGAGAACGAAAAACGATACGGATACCGCAGAATCACAAAAGAACTGCATAACAACGATATTTGTGTGAACCACAAGACGGTTCGGAAACTCATGAAGCAGCTTGGTTTAGTCTGTCAGGTTCGTGCAAAAAGGAAGTACAGTTCTTACAAAGGCGAAGTTGGAGAAGTAGCTCCAAACCTGCTGGAACGGCATTTCAAGACAAACCAGCCGAATCGGAAATGGGTCACAGATGTTACCGAGTTCAAAGTGAACGACCAGAAACTCTACCTGTCTCCAATTCTTGATTTGTTCAATGGCGAAGTTGTCAGCTACAATCTGAGCCGCCATCCGAACTTTAAGCAAATCACAGATATGCTGGAAGGTGCTTTTCAAAAGCTGCCGGACAAGGTTGACAATCTGATTCTGCATTCGGATCAGGGCTGGCAATACCAGATGAAGTCCTACCAGAATCTACTGAAAGCAAAAGGAATTACGCAAAGTATGTCTCGGAAAGCCACTTGTTTGGACAATGCTGTTGCCGAGAACTTCTTCGGACTGCTCAAGACGGAACTGTTCTATCTGGAAAAATTTGATTCCATTGACCAGCTTGAAAAGGCTATTGTCGATTACATCGACTATTACAACAACCGCCGAATTAAATTAAAACTAAACGGCCTGAGTCCTGTGCAATACAGAATTCAGACCGTTGGGGCCGCTTAATTCGTTTTTTGTCTAACTTTTGGGGTTCATTTCAGCGACACAGAGCGGGGCTTTTTGGATGAAGTGATCACTGCACGCTGGTCAGCTCAGCCAGCTTGTGGAAGATCTCGGTGTTGTCGTACACGCCGCCGAACTTCTCGGCACCGACGCCCATGGCGTACAGGTTGACCATGGCACCGGTGTGGGCATAGGTGGTGTGGTCCATGCCGGACTTGTGGTTGATGGTGTGGCAGATGGCCATGCTGAAGGGAATGTAGGTGCCGTACAGTTCATAATCCTGCTGGGTCATGTCCTTCTGGCTGGCAGAGCCTACTTCCAGGGTGCGGTCGTAGGCGGTGCGCAGGTTCTGCACCTCATAGTCGGTCAGCTGCAGCTTGCCGGCGTTGGCGGCATCCGGGTCGGTGGGCAGGGTCAGGCCGAAGGCTGCCTTCACATCCTGCATAGCCGTCTCAAAGGGGGTCTTGTTGGCGATGTAGTTCTGCACATAGTCGGTGTCGAACTTGGCGTAGGACATTTTCTGGTGGGTCAGGTTGGTGAGGAAGGTGTCGTAGTTGGTGGTCTTGTAGCCGATGGCCAGGCCGCCGGTCTCGTGGTCGGCGGTGACCAGGATCAGGGTCTCGTTGGGGTGGGCGTTGTAGAAGTCCACAGTAGCCTGCACGGCGTTGCTCATCTCCAGCACATCGTGGATGGAAGCGGCGGCATCGTTGGCGTGGCAGGCCCAGTCGATCTTGCCGGACTCGGTCATCAAGAAGAAGCCCTTGCGGTTGTCCAGCAGCTCGATGCCCTTCTTCACATAGTCGGTCAGCTGCCACTCGCCGCCAGCGGCGTCCAGTGCGTAGTTCATGGCCTTGCCGTCGGCCAGATCCTCGGCAATGATCAGGGTCTTGTCGGCACCGGCGGTCAGGGCAGCGGCAGCAGCCTGGGTGGTGACCACGTTATAACCGGCCTGAGCAGCCACTTCGTGGTTGTTGGGAACATTGCCGCTGCCGTTCACCTTCTGGAACTCGCCGCCGGCAAAGTACTCAAAGCCGGAGTTGGCCAGTTCCACGCCGATCTCGTAGTAGTTCTTGCGGGTCTTCTGGTGTGCATAGAAGGCAGCAGGGGTGGCGTGGTCGATGTTCACGGTGGACACCACGCCCACCTTGTAGCCCTTCTGGGCGTGCAGCTTCTCGGCAATGGTCTCATAGGGTACATCGCGGGTCCAGGGGCACATATTGATGACACCGCTCTCGGTCTTGTGGCCGGTGGCGATGGAAGTGGCCGTGGAAGCGGAGTCCGGGCAGAAGGAGGTGCTGTCGTAGGTGGTCACGCTGCCCACATGGGGGAAGCTGGTGAAGCTCAGGTCGGCCTCGGTCACAGCGCCGTTGTTGTCCACGGTGCCCTTGTAGAAGCGGGCGGACTGGATCTGGGCGGTGCCCATGCCGTCGCCGATGAACAGGAAGATGTATTTGGGTTTCTTCAGCAGGCAGTTCTCTTCCTCGATCTGAGCGGCAGCCTCGTCGGCACCGGCAGCGTGGGCGGCGGGTGCAGCGGCCATGACACCCAGGGCAGAAGCCACAGCGCTGGCCTTCAGAAAGCTGCGGCGGGAGATCTTTTCGTTCTTCATTGCAATGTCCTCTCTCTTGATCCGGCCTGACCTCAGGCCTTTGTTTTTTATCATCCGGGAACGGCTTTATTGTAGCGCGTTTCTGCCCCGGGCCGAAACCAGCCCCGTGCAAAGCTTTGGTAAAACCTGTGGGGCGGGGCCGCCCGGACGGTAAAAAAGCCGCAAAATCCGGTAAAATCCGCGCGTTCCGGCCGCGGAGGACCGGTTTTTCCACAAACCTTTGCGCAAGGGTTGAAAGAAGAGGGCGTTTCATTGTACAATAAGGGGGTGAAATGCGATCACCTTTGAACAGAAAGAGGATAACAATATGGCTGAGATCAAAGTGCTGGCCCTGGATCTGGACGGGACCCTGACCAACGACCAGAAGGAAGTGACACCCCGCACCCGCGCCGCGCTGGATGCGGCCATTGAACGCGGCGTGACCGTGGTGCTGGCCTCCGGCCGGCCCACTGCCGGCATCACCCCGCTGGCCAAAGACCTGGGGCTGGACAAAAAGGGCGGCTGCATTCTGTCCTACAACGGCGGCAAGATCGTGGACTGCCGCACCGGCGAAACGCTGGTGGAAAAAACGCTGGACCCCGCGCTGGTCCCGGAGCTGTGCGCCTTTGCCGCCGCGCAGGATGTGGCCATCCTGACCTACAGCAGTGAGGGCATCGTCTGCGAGCGGGAGACGGACCCCTGGGCCGCCAAGGAGACCTTTACCACCAAGCTGCCCATGATCCATGTGGATGACCTGGCTTCTTATGTGGACTACCCCGTCTGCAAGCTGCTCATCCCGCTGGACCCCGCCCGCCGCGACGCCGTGTGTGCCGCAGGCCGGGAGCAGTTTGCGGGCCGGGCCGACCTGTACCCCTCCAGCCCGTTCTTCATCGAGGCCGTGCCCCTGGGCGTGGCCAAGGACAGCAGCCTGGCCGCCCTGCTGGAGCGCATGGGTCTGACCCGCGATAACCTGATGGCCTGCGGCGACGGCCTGAACGACTGCTCCATGATCGCCTATGCGGGCGTGGGCGTGGCCATGCAGAACGCCGAGCAGCCGGTCAAGGACGCCGCCGTCTATGTGACCGCCGCCGACAACAACCACGACGGCGTGGCCGAAGCTGTGGAGAAGTTTATTTTACGAGAGGAATAAAAAACAATGCCGCGCAATCTGGTTTTATTTGATCTGGAATGGAATATCGGCTACCAGCCGTATACCTTTAATTACCATGGCGTGCAGCAGACCTTCCGGGGCGAGATCGTGGAGATCGGTGCCGTGAAGATCGACGAGGATGCCAACGTGCTGGACACCTTTTCCATCCATCTGCGTCCCCGCATCTTCCGCAAGCTGCAGCACCACATCGCCAAGGTCACCGGCCTGACCCAGGCCGACCTGGACAAGGGCGAACCCATCGTGCAGGGCCTGCGCCGCTTCATGCAGTGGTGCGGCCCGGATGCCGAGTTTGCCGAGTGGGGCATGGATGACGTGCCGGTGCTCAAGCAGAACCTGTTTCTGTGCAATATCGACGAGAGCCGCCCCACCGTGTGGTACGACCTGCAGCAGGTGTTCCTGCGGGAGCACCCCCGCAAGGAGGGCGAGGGCATGACGCTGGAAAGCGTCGTGACCCGGATGGGCATCCCCATGGAACGGCAGTTCCACGATGCGCTGTCCGACACGCTGTACACCGCCGATGTCTGCCGTCTGCTGGACCTGCGGGCCGGTCTTGCCGCTTACCCCACCGAGGACGAGAGCCTGCAGGCCAGCCTGTGCCCGGCCCCCGGCGAATACCGTGACTTTGAGGTGTTCCACGGCTATGTGGAGCAGTACGCCTGGCGCACCGACCCCAAGATCTACACGATGAACTGCCCGGAGTGCGGCACCGCCCTGACCCCGGACGATGTCTGGCTGAAAAAGGGCAGCAACAGCTGGTACACCCTGAGCCAGTGCCCGCACTGTGCCGGTTCCGGCAATGCCGTGAGCGGCGGCGTGTTCCAGCGCTACAAGCTGGCCCGCCGCGACGGGCTGCACTGGAGCTTTGCCCGCTGCCTGCAGCTGCCGGATGAGGCGCTGCTTGCCCGCTGGAACAAGCAGCGCGCAGCCCAGCTGGAGCGGCTGAAGAACCGGACGGAAAAATCCGCAGAAAACTGAACGTTTAGGAGCTGGTATTTCCTCTTCGGACACGAAACGGGCCATTCCATTGCCCGCCCTATTGCCTGCGGCAACAGGGTCCCACCCTACCGGACGGTCCTCAGAGAAAATTCCAGCCCCTATTCCTGTACATTTTTCCTCTTTTGCAGGAAGTTCCTGTTCTGTTTCGTTTTATAGGGCAGAGGGTCGTGCATACAGAACTGCTACGGTCTGTTCATGGCTCTGTCATACAAACGGGATATACTATCAGCAGGCGGCTGTGCGGCCGCCGCTTGGAACAGAAGGGACTGGGAAAACGCAAATGGAACATACGTTGCTGCAGTGGGCCCATCAGCTGGGCACGCTGGAATACTGGCAGACACTGCTGGACCGCTTTGGTGATCTGGGGCCGCTGGCCCCCATCACGCTGGCCGTGGTGGAGTCGTTCTTTCCGCCGCTGCCGCTCATTGCCATCGTGGCCCTGAACGTGGGAGCCCACGGCGGCATCCTGGGCTTTTTGTACAGCTGGATCGGGGTGGCGCTGGGCGGAACCCTCATGTTCCTGCTCTGGCGGCGCATCGTCAAGCGCTGTTTCTGGAAGATCGCCGGCCGCTGGCCCAAGCTGGAAAAAGCCCAGCAGTGGGTCAACCACTTCGACACGTCGTCGCTGTTCATGCTCATGCTGCTGCCCTTTGCGCCCAGCTCCTTCATGCATCTGGCCTTCGGCATCTCGGACTTTGACGAGAAGCGTTATCTCATCACGATGCTGCTGGGCAAGGGCGTGATGGTGGCCATGATGGCGGTGTTCGGTCAGTCGCTGGTGAGCTCCATGAAGAATCCACTCTATCTTGTGCTGGCCGTGGGCCTGTGGGTGGCCATGTACGCCGTGAGCAAGCGCTTCTGCAAGCGGCACCATCTGGATTGACTGCTGATTGGAATAAAAAAGAGACAGGCTTCCTTTCGAGGAAGCCTGTTTCGCGTTTCAGGATGCTTACAGTTCCAGTCCCTGATCAAAGAAGGCCAGACCAAAGGCACCGGGACCGGCGTGGGTGCCGATGACGCAGCCGATCTGCCGCACCAGCGGCTCGGCACACTGCAGGTTGTCCTGCAGGTAGGTCTGGATGGGCTGCACCTCGCGGGCAGACAGCGTATAACCGGCCAGCGCAGGCACGGCGGCGCTGATGCCGCCCAGCTCTTCTACCTTTTTGAACAGCGCAACGTAGGCACCGGGCAGGCCGCGTGCCTTGCCGGCCATGGCTACCTTGCCTTCCTTGATGGTGATGAGCGGCTTGATGCCCAGCATGCCGCCGGCCACGGCCACAGCGGCGGGCAGGCGGCCGCCCTTGCGCAGGTACTTCAGGTCGTCGATGGCAGCCACCAGATGCAGGTGCTCCTTGGCGTGCTCCAGGTCGGTGGCGATCTGCACCAGCGTCTTACCGGCGGCGCGCAGCTGCACAGCCAGCCGTACCAGCAGCCCTTCGCCCAGGCAGACGTTGGCGCTGTCCACGAACAGCACGTTGTCCACGTTGACAAGGTCAGCGGCCAGTCTGGCGCACTGCCAGGTGCCGGACAGCTCATGGGACAGGAAGATGCCCAGCACCTCGTCCCCGGCAGCGGCGGCGTCCTGATAGAACCGCTCGAACAGCTCCGGGCTGGGCTGGCTGGTGGTGGGCAGCTTGTGACACTCCTTTAAAAGGGTGTAGTATTCGCTGGGGGTCTTGTCGATGCCGTCACGCAGCACGGTGCCGTCCTCCAGCGTCACGTTCAGGGGGATCACGGTCACGCCCAGCTGTTCTGCCTCGGCGGGCAGGATGTCGGACGCAGAATCGGTGAGAATGCGGATCATAAAATACCTCCGGATTTCCGGTAAAATCTGTTAGACAACGGTTTTAACAAAAACGTCGGAAAGCATTATACCAGAACCCGACGGGCAAAGTCAATTGGTTAGGCAACATTTGACGCGGCAGAACGCAAAATACTTGCGCGTTCGACCGCTGCTGTGATAAGATAGGCCAGACAGAAGGGAGGCAGAGCCATGCACAGACCACAAAATCGGGCTGCAGCCCTGCTGGCGGCCTTTGGCTGTGCGCTGGCGTACCTGCCGGCGGGACGGGCGCTGGCGGCCGTCTGTGCCGCCCTGCCGTTGAGCGCAGCCGGGCAGAGCTTTGCGCTGCACTGCGCGGCGGCTCCGCTGGCTGAGGAACTGGTGTTCCGGGGCGCGGTGCAGGGGCTGCTGCAGCCGCTGAGACCCCGGGCGGCAGTGTGCGTGCAGGCGGCGCTGTTTGCGGTGCAGCACGGCGGAGCGGCCGGAATCGCCTATGCGCTGGTGCTGGGGGTGCTGCTGGGAACCATCCGGCAGCGCACCGGCCGCGTATGGCCGGGCTGGGTACTGCATACAGTGAATAATCTGCTGGTATTTGCCGCAGGATAAAAGGAGAACGCATGACCGATTTTGAACTGATGGGTGCCGCGCTGGACGAGGCACGCAAGGCGGCCGCACTGGGCGAAGTGCCGGTGGGGGCTGTGGTGGCCCGCAACGGGCAGATCGTGGCGGCGGCCCACAACACCCGCGAGACGGAAAAGAACGCCCTGCATCATGCCGAGCTGCTGGCCATCGACGCGGCCTGCAAGGCGTTGGGCGGCTGGCGGCTGTGGGAGTGTGAGCTGTTCGTCACGCTGGAGCCCTGCCCCATGTGCGCGGGGGCCATCCTGAACAGCCGCATCCGGCGGGTGGTGTACGGCGCGGCCGATGCCAAGGCCGGGTGCTGCGGCAGTGTGACGGACCTGTTTGCCCTGCCGTTCAACCACCACCCGATGGTGGAGCAGGGCCTGCGGGCCGAGGAAGCCGGAGCACTGCTGCAGGCGTTTTTCAAGGATCTGCGGGTGCGGCTGGCCGCTCGGCCGAAGTGGAAACGGCCCGCACCGCCCGCCGAGAATATGAAGAAACCGTAAAAAAGTGGAAGCTGCGTGGAAAAGTGAGCAGCTTCCACTTTCTTTTTTCAGCAAATTGTGCTATATTATTCAATGGTATTTTGTCGAAACCCATCTGAATACCCCGGCGGGCACGCCGCAGGACCGGACTTGACCGGAGAAATGAGACAGAGCGCTGCTCTGCCGGGCGATGGGCCGCGGATCCTTCCTGCAGGGTGCAAATGGCACGCTGCAGAGAACACGACAGGAGGGCAGTACTCTTGTACGAAGACGAGTTTGAACTGACCTTTGACGCACCGGAGGAAGAGCCGGTGTATGAACCGGAAAAAGCGTCGGCTGCTCCGGCCCCGGTGCCGGAAACCACACCGGCAGAGATCGTTCTGGACGAACCCACCCGGGTTCTGGAACCCCGCAGAGCAGCTCCGGAGGAACCGGCAGAGCCGCAGCCCCAGAGCGCGGCGGTGCCCGCAAACGGGCGCACGGTGCTGATCTCCGGCGGCGACCGGGGCATCGGTGCTGCGGCGGCCCGGGCCTTTTATGCGGCGGGCTACCGCGTGGCGGTGCTGTACCACAGCAATGCCGAGGCGGCGGCCGCGCTGGAAGCGGAGCTGCCGGGCATCACGGCGGTGCAGTGCGATGTGGCCAGCCGGGCCAGCTGCGAGCTGGCGTTCCGTGCGGCGGAACAGGCGCTGGGTCGGGTGGATGTGCTGGTGAGCAATGCCGGCATCGCACAGCAGAAGCTGTTCACCGACATCACCCCGGAAGAATGGCAGAACATGCTGGACGTGAACCTGACCGGTGCGTTCCACCTGTGCCAGCTGGCGCTGCCGGGCATGATCCGGCGCAAGGCGGGCCGCATCCTGACGGTGAGCAGCATGTGGGGCCAGACCGGCGGCAGTTGCGAAGTGCATTATTCTGCCGCCAAAGCGGGCCTCATCGGCCTGACCAAGGCACTGGCCAAAGAAGAAGGCCCCAGCGGCATCACGGTGAACTGTGTGGCACCCGGGGTCATTGAAACCGATATGATGGCAGCCTTTACCGCCGAGGACAAGGCGGCGCTGGCCGAGGAGACCCCGGTGGGCCGCCTTGGCACCGCCGACGAAGTGGCAAAGCTGCTGGTTTTCCTGGCAGGCGAGGACGCCGGCTACATCACCGGGCAGGTGTTCGGTGTCAACGGGGGTCTTGTGATCTGATGTGCAGGAACAACAACCAAAATTTTCCCCGCAGCAAGAAGGAGAGAGCGAAATGGGCATGACTTTAAAGGAACTGTTGACAAAAGGCGAAGGCACCCTGTCGGCGCAGGAGGCAAAGGCGCTGGCTGCGCAGTGCAGAATGGATCTGGACACGCTCTATACGCTTCTGGAAGAACGCGGGATCAAGATCCAGGAAGAAGAGACCGAGCCCGGCCTGGATGTGGAAGGCATCATGGCTGAGGTGGAGAACGCTGAGAACAACAACGATGATCTGGGCATCGGTGCCGATGAGGACGAGGATCAGGGCGAGGAGAACCCGGCCGACCTGAAGGCCGCCATGGACGAGCTGCTGGATGACCCGGTGAAGAACTACCTGAAGCAGATCGGCCAGATCCCGCTGCTGAGCGCAGAACAGGAAGTGGAGCTGAGCCGCCGTATCCACGCCGGTGCCGAGGCTGCCCACATCCTGCAGGCCGACCGCCAGAAGTACGGTGCGACCGAGTACATCAAGAAGAACAGCGCCCGCTTCTCGTTCGAGGAGGATGAGAACAGCCGCAGCTACACCGAGGATATCGACGAAGAGGGCAACGAGAAGCCCAGCGAGGACGCCGAGGAAAAGGCTGCTGAGGAAGAGGCCATGGAGGCTGTGGAGAACGGCCCCCTGACCGAGGAGCGCCGTCAGGAGCTGCTGAAGACCCGCCGCGACGGCCTGAACGCCCGCCGCAGCCTGAGCGAAGCGAACCTCCGTCTGGTGGTCTCCATCGCCAAGAAGCATGTGGGCCACAATCTGGCCTTCCTCGATCTCATCCAGGAGGGCAACATCGGCCTCATCAAGGCGGCTGAGAAGTTCGACTGCGACCGCGGCTTCCGCTTCTCCACCTATGCGACCTGGTGGATCCGTCAGGCCATCACCCGCGCCATCGCCGACCAGGCCCGTACCATCCGTATCCCGGTGCATATGGTCGAGACCATCAACCGGATGCGTCAGGCCACGAACCAGCTGGTCTACCAGAACGGCCACGAGCCCACCCCGGAAGAGCTGGCAAAGGCCATGGACATGAGCGTCGAGCGTGTGCGTGAGATCCAGCGCATGGCACAGGAGCCCGCCAGCCTTGAGAGCCCCGTGGGCGAGGAAGAGGATTCCTCTCTGGGCGATTTCGTTGCCGACGAGAATGCCGAGGCTCCCGGCAAGGCTGCTGACCGCGCTATGGTGGCCCAGCAGATCAATCAGGCTCTCAAGAGCCTGACTCCCCGTGAAGAGAAGGTCATCCGTCTCCGCTTTGGTCTGGACGATGGCCGTCCCCGCACGCTGGAAGAGGTGGGCCGCGACTTCGGCGTTACCCGTGAGCGCGTCCGCCAGATCGAGGCAAAGGCTATCCGCAAGCTGCACAGCCGCAAGTGCCTGGCTCTGCTGAACGGTCTTATCGAGTGATATTTTCAACAATGCAGACGACTGCCGTGGAAAACGGCAGCCGTTTTTCTGTATCTGGGCAGAAAAAACGCAAAATGCCAGATTTTTTTGCAAAAAACGCTTGCAATGCGGCAGAGTTTATGGTATTATAATTGAGCTGTGATTGTGCTGCTATAGCTCAGTTGGTAGAGCGCATCCTTGGTAAGGATGAGGTCTCCAGTTCGAATCTGGATAGCAGCTCCAGCTCAAACGCCCTGAAGCAGAAATGCTTCGGGGCGTTTTTTGTCAGTGTTGTAACAGATCAAAAACAGCCTCCCGCTGCCCGGTACAAGGGCAAAGGGAGGCTGTTGTGTTTTATATGCTTTTGTTATCCGCGGAAGCCGTAGCGCGGGCCGAAGCCCCAGCCGAAGCCCCAGCCGCCGCAGCAGCAGTTGCACAGCAGGTTGAGCAGGATCATGCTCCAGCACCAGCGCATGATGCCGCCCGGCTGGGCGTAGGTGGTCTGGGTGCGGTAGGTGCGGCCGGGGTTCTGCAGCCGCTGCAGGTGCATCCGGTACTCGGTGTTGTTGGGGTCCAGCTGCACGGCGCGGCGGGCATCCTGCAGCGCGTCGATGCTGTTGCCCAAGCCCTGATTGGCCAGCGAGGAAAGATAGTACCACCGGGCATTGCGGGCGGTCATGCCGTCCAGCACGCGGCGTGCCTCGGCGTAGCGGCCATTCACCACAAAGTTGCGGGCTGCCTGCATCTCGGGCGAGTCGCTGCCGCTGTAGCTGGCACCGCTCTGCTGGCTGTAGCCGTTGAACCCAAAGCCGAACCCGAAGGGGTCAAAACCATCGAAGCCGTCAAACCCGTAGTTCTGCTGGCTGTAGCCCTGCTGGGAGCCGCCATAGCTCTGCTGACGGTAGCCGCCATAGGGATTGCCGCCCATCTGGGGGCCGGTCTCGCCCTTGGTGATGGCATCGTAGGCGGCCTGCACCTCCTTGAAGTGCTCCTCGGCGGTGGGGTCGTTGGGGTTCAAATCGGGGTGCCAGCGCTTGCATTTGGCGCGGTATGCTTTTTTGATCTCTTCGTCGCTTGCGCCGCGCTGAATGCCCAGCACCTCATACGGATCTCTCATGGATATACTTCCTCACGTCTCATTTCGCGCGGCCGCAATGCCGCACAATACTCTATAGTCTACCGTATCGTCGTGGAAAAATCAAGTGGATGCTTCGGCATCCCGGCCGGAGCGCTTTGCATTGTTGCAGTTGTACTTCAGCCATACGCCGGAATACAGGATGTTGCGCAGCAGGTCGGCGTCCTCCACGCAGGGCAGGCGCTCAAAACGTTTGGCACAGCGTGCCAGCAGCAACTCAAAAATTTCCCGTATCTCTTCCTCGTAGCCGGGCTGCTCGCTCATGGTTTTGAGGGGATTGTAGGCGCCCTTCCGCTTGTCGCGGGCCAGATCGTCGTAGGCGTCCATCAGATAGATGAACTTGCCCAGATGGAAGCCCAGGCTGCGCAGCTCCGGCGACCAGTGGTCCTGCTTGTAGTCGAACAATTCGGCCATCAGCTCGCCAAAGCAGCCGGACACGGCGTCCAGGTCCTCGCTGCCGGCGGCTTCGTATTCTGCAAGCCGGGCCAGACAGCTGCGGATGGCGGCACACTGCCGGGGCCAGCGGGCTTCGGCGTCGGTGCGGCAGCCGGACAGCAGTTTTTCATAGCCGAGGCCCAGCAGGTTGTGGTCATCCTTCCATTTGTCCTCGGCATTGTAGTAATGCAGCGCCACGCTCAGGTCGGCACAGTAGTCGGTGGGGCCGCTGGACCGCCAGTTCACGCCGTGCAGCGGGTGCACCGGGCAGCGGCTGCATCCGGTGGAAAGTTCGCTCTCGCCCTCATACAGGCTGCACAGCAGCAGGTCCAGAAAGGTGAGATCGTAGCTCAGCGTAAACCGCCCCCGCAGCCCGTGCAGCGCGTCGATGCGGCGGCACAGCCCGCAGTAGGCGGTGCGGTAGCGCGCCTGCGCTTCCGGGGAGAGGACGGTGTGGTTCGGGATCACATATCCAAACATGGCTCAGCTCTTTTTGATGAACTGGGTGCCGCAGCGGGGGCAGGAGATCTGGATGCGGCCCCGGCCCCGGGGCACCCGCAGCTTCTGGCGGCACTGGGGGCAGCGGTAATAGTGGTAGAGTTTGCGGTTGTCCCACTGGTCCTTCAGGCCGCTGAACTTATTGCGGATGCGGTCCTTCACGGCGTAGTATTTATAATTTTCTTCGGTGCGCTTGGAGATGTTGCGGCTGAACATCCGGTAGTAGCAGAAGCCCAGCAGCACCACGCCGACGTACAGCAGCAGCGGCAGACGGGTGAGGATATAGACCAGGATCAGCACGAGAGAGGCGATGTTCAAAAACTGGTTCAGACCATCGGTGCCGTAGCGGCCTATCATGAACTGGCGTATCTTTTCTTTCATAAACATCCTTCCTCATAAAAGAGGGGCGGGTGCGCCGCCCTTCTGTATTTTGCTGCTCTCAGGATACCATGCAACCATGAGAAAATTTTGAACAGAGTGCAAACCTATCGTAAAGAGACGGCATTTAAGGGCCGCTCACTCCTCCCGGCAGCGGATGGTGAGGGAAACTTCAGCGTCCAAAGCACCCTCCATCCGGCAGTGGAGCTTGGCCGGGCCGGCCTCGCCGGTGGTGGCGAGATAGGTGCCTGCCATGCCGCCCCGCAGAGGGACGACGCTGGGGCCAAGGATGCGCAGCGGCCCCTCTGCGCTCAGCTGAACGGCCTCACCACAATAGGGCAGGAGGTTGCCGTTCTGGTCGATGGCCCGCAGGCTCACGGCGGCACAGT
>ERZ773218.958-NODE-958-length-30809-cov-4.986733_pt1 | contig 30809 bp, 56 predicted proteins | sample MGYA00580527_ERZ773218 | MGnify/ENA primary metagenome ERZ773218 (study PRJEB29015, sample SAMEA2737763) | human gut metagenome | biome: human gut; feature: human-associated habitat; material: faeces | place: China | collected 2012 ...
CAGCTATGTACTTAGAGTCTACTCCTGCATCATTGAGAGCACCTTTGATGTTCTTCACCATCTGGTTGACGGATGGGAGTTTTTCTTTGTGGGTAGGTTTCTTCTTTGGCATTTCATAGGAGCCGGTCTTGCGGAGTGTTGGGAGAACTTCATCAAACACCCACGATTCAAAACGTTCTGCTGATTCCAATTTACTGTGAGTAATAAGACGGTACATATCACCCTCAGGAATCAGGGAGATATTTTGACCTCCTTCTTTGAAGCTGTCGTGTTTCACGACACCTTTGCAATGTCTTGAAATAGCATCTCTTGGATTACTATATCCAAGGGAATTCGCAATATCTTTTCCAACAAAATACGGTTTCCATCAATTTCTACTGTTCTTATCTGTCCAAATTCTTCATTTTTAAAAATCATCAATTCATTCATTATTAAAATTCTCCTTGTAATTCTGGTCGGAATTCTTTATAATAAATATAGAATTCCTGTTGGTTAACGGGTTTCTGGGTTGAGTAAGCACGAACTTTGGGTGGTAGGTGTTTACTCTTTTTTTGTTTCTATCAGTTCTTCAACTTGCAAATCTAAAGCTTCTGCTAATTTTCCTGCAATGTCTGGCTTACATGTTTTTCCATTTCTAATATAAGAAATCGTTGCTCTAGATACACCAGATGCATTTGCAAGTCTTGCGCAGTTATACTGCTTCTTTGCCATAGCCAGAATCATTTTATCAGAATCAAGTTTTACTGAAACGCTCATCTTTCCATCCTCCTTTCTATTCATAACTGAATATCTATATTCTAATATTCATTTTTGAATTTGTCAATACGATATTTGCATTTTTGAATATTTTATGCTACCATAAAGAAAAAGGAGGGATATTATGGGCATAAATGAATATGTAAAGATTGGTTCTCTTATCAAGGAATTGCGTCTTTCAAAAGGATATACTGCAAAAGAGTTTTCAAAAAAACTCCACATTCCGTATTCGACATATTCCAATTACGAAAATAATAATCGAGAACCTAATCTTGATGTTCTTAACAAAATCTGCGAAAACTTGGATGTTACAGTAGATCAACTTCTGAGCCTTTCCACATTACCGCTAGAACTTCGTGATAGTATTGTTGATGCACTTCTTGAAGATGATATTCAAACAATCAAAAAGAAAATTAAAAATGAATTTTATGATTTCTTCGATCCATCTGAATTTACTCAAGAAGAATTAAATGATATCAAGCGGTACATCGAATTTATAAAATACAAACGCAATGTAGACAGCAATACCACCGAGTAATCGGTGGTATTTTGCACCAAAAAACCACCTACCGAAGTAAGTGGTTTTTTTCCTACTTTAGGTTTAATTCTTCTTTTAACTTTTCCAATGCGTTTTCCGCCTCGTATGTTTCCCCCTCAGCGAAATATAAATAGCTCACATTGCTTGGTGACAAACATATATATGTAAGTATGATGCCATCATTAAAAGTTTTACTATCATCCTCCCTTAACACTCTTGCTCTGTCTGCTATTTCTTCCAATTTTTCCTCGCAAGTATTCTGTTTCATTTTTCCTTGAATATAATCATCAAGAACATCGCATGTCTCAATCCCTAAATCATACACATCCTGGCTAACATCTTCCGGTTTTCCACCGCATCCTGTCAGCATCCCCACACAAAGAACTGCTGCCAGCAAGACACTTAGTACTCTCTTCATAACCTTCCTCCTACCCTATACGCTTTACCACATACTCATTATACCGTGAGGATTGTGGAATCGCAAGGATGGAATGGAGTGAGAAATCGCCCGGCTCAATTTTGAGCTCGGCTAATTCTTTCCACACAACTGTGGAAAGCGCATTCTTACTCCATCATCCTTCCCCAACCTGTTGGGGAAACATCTCAGATGTCCGTTTTTCAGACTTCCAAAAATCTTTAATGTTGGCTGCAAAATTTTCAGCTCGATTCAGAACTCTTCCACCATCTTCCTTACTTTCTGATAAATCTCTTTGTATGGAGTTTCCTTCTCCATCAACTTTCGGATTCTCATTTTCACAAGGGTTTCCATTGTTTTCAATTCCAAAAGCGTTTCCTGTGAGATATCATCACGTTGACCACCATGCAATCCGACTTTGCTATTTATCAGTTTGGTAAAGATTAGATAGTATCGATCCGCATGTTTGCTTCCCTGCTCTTTTGCATACTCTATGAATAGTTTAATCTGATCTGTTTCATATCGCCTTGCTTGCTTAGATTCATTACGGATTCCAAGCCATTTGCTGTCTTTTTCAGAAGATATGTAATAACCGTTCTTTCTGATAGCCGAAATAGTTTCATATACCCAATCATTAAACTTTTCTGCAATCTCTTTGTTTGAATATCCACAAATAGCATATATTCCTCTTTCTTCGTAAAGAAATGCTTTTTTATCCTTACCTACTCCATTGAAGGGGGTCTCAAATTGTGATGACCTTACTTCTACGCTGAATTTATCTAAGCGTTCTTTATGTCTTTGATGTACTACCAAAATCGCATGGGCTGGATTTTTATACTCTAACGCATATCCAATCTGTGTCCTGCTCATATAGATGTTGTTTTCCTCATCCACATAAAAATCACATCTAGTCCCTAAAAATTCTCCATGTTTCACAAGTTTTAGTTTCATACTATTTCGTATCCTTTCCACTTAAATTTTTACATTGATGATGAATCCAAGCAAAAATAGAGCGGAATTTTCCGCTGCACTTATTATGTACTCTATATATGTGGACTCCTCAAAATTTAGGAGTCGAAATTCAATACTCTCTGCTGACTAGCAATTTCAAGTATCAAAATAAGGTGCAGCACTTCGCCACACCTTTACACACACTCTCTACGTTCGTACGTTTTTCGGACGAAGCAATTCACTCACATCACCGCCGTTGAGAAGCGCATCTTCAATCTGCCTTGTCCGGTCATCCATAGCCGGTGCCTGATCAAGACCGTAATACTTCTGCATTGCCCGGTAGAACTCCCTCTCCTCTTTTGAGAGGTTCTTATTAGACACGTCCATTGTACGGTACTCAATGACCTTTGACAGCCTGGTATCTTCTCCCAGATTCTCCAGAAGCAGCATAAACTTCCACCAGTGCATCTCTTCTGCCTGCAAGTCAATTCCGTACTGCTGGATGAAACCGGCATAGATCAGTCCCGCATCCTCTTGAAAGTCAAACGGTTGCTTATCATTGACCCCTGCGATCTTTCTCGGAAATTTCTTCTTTGACTGCTCCTTGCCACAGGAAAAGAACCAAAACATCTGATCCACATGTTCTTCCGTGAAATAATCACAATCTCTGTAAAACAACAGCAGCACTTTCAGTAAAGAATCTCCCGTCAATTCTTCTACGCTTTCTATGATTTCATTGCATTTTAAAACGGTGCGGAAGTCCCAATTTACAGACCACTCCGCACCATTCACGATCAAAAACTCTGGAAATTTTTCTATTAAGAGATTCATCATTTTTCTACAGGAGCATTTTCCATTGATAACATTTTCAATCTTCCCATGATCTCGTTGTACTGATTATCCTGTCTGATCTGCTCTGTGACCAACTGCTCATAAACTGCCATGCAAGTAAGCAGGTCATTTCCTTTTCCGCATACACAATCACCCGTACCCTCTCCAAATACAACATCAAACATCTGCTTCACTCTGCCACACAGAAATCTATTCTGCTCCAGTTCTGTTCCTTCTGGCAGCTCTTCTGCAACATGCTTCATCTTCTCTAACTCAGCTCTATATCGTTCTTTCAACTCTGGATTCTCCAGATCATACAGGTTGAATTCCAATTCTACTCCATTGATAATCATTGCTTTGCACTCCTTCCTTTTCCAATTCTTGCCTTACCTACTACTCCCACGCCAACCAAGGCATTATCGGCGGGGATTATACTTCCCCCACCGTAAATTTCTTTGTAGATGTATCAAACTGTCCATCTTCCCAATCCGATACACCAAGTAAATTTCCAGATCCCTGAATCTCACCATCGTTGTCCGAGAAATCTGACACCTCGATGGCTACTTTTCTTCTCTTTGCATAAAACTTATTCTGCTGTTCTGCCACAGGCTTTTCCATGAACACCTTCACATAATAAGTTTCTGCATCTGACCCGGTCTTTTCATTTTCTCCGATATCCGCAATAAATTCGATCGCTTTTTCAGAACGGATCAGGTCGAACTCCAATGGTGCCGTCCATTCATAAGAGCCAATTCTCTGTGTTGCTGATTTCTGATTAACATATCTTTTGGAAGATGTCTGTGCAGATGGAGAATCGTCCAACTGAGTCACTCCAAATCCAAGAAGCTCATAAGTTTCACTCAGATTTTTTGAAACATCCAGATATCCCGGATGCTGCCATCTTCCTACGACACCAGTCTCGCCTGCTGCTGCAAAAAACTGAATATTCATTTTCATACCTTTGTTACCTCCGTTTATAATAAATAAATTGACATTGTATCCTATATTGGCACTTCGTCTCCTGTGCGTCATACAGATATCCGTCTGTTGTTGCCCGAATAGATTTGCTTTGCAGTTTCCCCGTCAGATTCGGAAGAGCACCTGCTTTTGTACACTCATCCAGCCAGTCTGCAAATTTCTCATAGAATTCCGATGTGTCCCTGTTTTCTTCGTCTCCGTAAAGCACTCTGGAACATAACGAAAATACATACTGTCTGACAGTATCACCGTTTGCGTACCGCTTTAAGATTGGTTCTGCTGGCGTACTTTCAATACTGTATGCAGTCACATCTTCCTCCAACATATCTACATTCACAACAGGGAACATCTCCTGAAACTCCTGCAGAAACGGGCACCCGGCAATAAACTCTGCCACTTGGTTTGTTATACTCATTTCGCCTTCCCTCCGCAATATTTCGCAACAGACTGTACGATTTCTTTCCCACGATCCGCCCACATACGCTCTGTCCAGTGACTACCAGCGCGAGCATGTACAGATCTGTTCTTTCCTTTATTCTTGTAGTACTGCCGCCTTGCGTAAGGGGTGTCATAGATAATAGAGGATGCTGTTTCCGTCACACTATCCATTGACAGGTTTCCGCTTAATCTCGGCACATAAGGTGTGGACAGCTGTCTTACTTTATGGGTGAAGAACTTCTGCCCTGCTCCGTTCTTATTTAGATTTCTCTTCAGTAGAATTTTATCTACCGGAGCTATATCCAGCCTGATCTTTGCTATTAAGAACCACCACCTATCCTGATATGCTTAGAAGAACCAAAAAAGTTCTCGGAATGACTGAGCACTTTCCCAATCGTTCCAGAGAACCTTTTCCTGATATCTTCTATTCCTGTGACATTTTCTCCATCCCATTCTCCAAGGATAAAGAAATCACCATTCCGCACAGTCCATTTTCCATACACTTCTGTTAACCGGTTGAACTCATCCGGTGAAATCCAGTCAGCACATTCTGAATATGGAATCCGGATCTGGTATTCATCTGCGCTTCTTAATCCATTTTCTCCTACGGTGCTTTTCTGGTTCGTGTGAAACCAGACCTTATGGATGACATGAGGAATAAACACCATCTTCCTGTTCTCCCGATCTGGCCACTGATTAAAAATCGTAATCTTAGCATTCGTAAGCATTGACATTCACCCCCAGATAAAGCAGTCCTGTATGAGCCAGATATCGGCGGATGACCGCATAGATCTTTGTTTGCAGAGCGTCTACTGCAATCTTTCCCGCTTCTGCTTCTGTCGCGTAATTCACAGAATATCCGTCTGTATTCTCCGACTGCACTTCTCTTCCTCCATGTTCCATTCGGTTCATATCATCCTGATAGATCATGTCAGAAAGTTCACACAGGCAAAGCTTCACCAACTCCATCTCATCCTCAGTCGGCTGCAAATGCATAATCTGATTCAGATAAGTATTGGCTTTCAAGATCGGCTGTTTCAATGACCGTTCGTCCTCGATTATAATTCCATTGTATTCTTCTACATAAAACTGAAAATCTACACGTATCAACGCCTATTCCTCCTTACGAATTCGCCATGATACCCTGTTTTTTCATTTCAGCAAGAATTGCATTGATTTTATTTTTTAAATCAGCCCCTGTTTCTGTGGACAAATCTGCAATCAAAGCCATCTGTTTTACGCCACCAAGCGTTGTCTTGTTTGCTGCTGGAAGAGTGTAACTTGTTCCAGCAGGTCCCTGCGCACCCGGATCGCCTTTTGCCCCTGCTGGTCCTGCTGGTCCTGCTGGTCCTGCTGGTCCTGCTGGTCCAACCTGCTCGTTCTTCACGCCCTGCTCTAACTTATTCAGTTTATCCGCTGTAATAACGTCTCCATCACTCCATGTTGTTGGTGTATATGCCATATCTACTACCTCCGTTATATTATTTCACTTTTCCTACTTTTGCCTTGCCTACTTTCGCAGTTCCTACTTGTGCCAAATCGTCATCTAGGCCTTTTTTTTTACAACTGCGTAGTTCTTATCTCCAAGACGGTATCCGGTACAGATTTCCACCTGTGCAAGAGTTCCGTTGAAGTTCTCAGAGTCTTTCAGTCTTGCCATAGACAGCAAATCAATGATATGCAATCCTCTCCAGTCATACATGATATACTCTACCTTTGACAGATCTTCTGTCTGAAGCGTTTCTGTATAATCGTAGTATTTTGCTGCCGATGTCAGATCAAGCATATTACATTCTACCCACAGCATTCCGAGGTAATATCCCATCTGTCCGGTACGGATGATCTCGTCATTCTTTACCGGAGTAAATTTGTCCCCTGCAACTTCCAGCATCGTACTGTATGTCTCTACAGATGCCATGACCACATTCGCGGACGCTTTCTGTTTACGGATTGTTTTTCTTCCTGCGATTATCTTACTGATAATGTTGGACGTTGTAATTGCTTCTGTGTCTTCCATTGCAGTTCCTTTGTGCACCAGACATGCAAGACCAGACTGCTGCCACCCTTCTTTGCAAACCTGTGTAGACTGTGCGAGATGAGCATCCGCTGTATCGAATGGTACGGCACTCGCCTGTACATTGTAGATTTTTGTTGATTCCTGCTGTGAATTGTTCATCAATACTGAAATCAGTTCATTTCCTGCAGTTCCATGCTCAAAGTCAGATGCTGGCTTTTTCGGATCTTTTGCAGCCTTAGCAGCCAGACGGAATACTTTTACTGCTCCCGCTCCTTCCGCATCTCCCTGATACTGATCGTTAAATGTCATTCCCGGCTGAAAAATTGCATCAAAATAAAAATTTGGTGCAACGATTGAACTGTATTTTTCACTTACATTATATCCGCCATATTTCATACTCTGTCATTCTCCTTTTCTATTTCGCATATTTGTTGTTTCCATATTTTCTTGAGAGGTAAGCTTCTTCTTCGGATTTTGTTTCGGGTCTGTAGGTTCCATGAGTACCTCTTACCCATGTCTTTTTTCCGCCATCTGGTTCTTCCTGTTCGAACTCATCTGGATACTTCTCTTTGACACCTTTCATGTACTCATCTGCACCAACAAAAGCACCGTCTTTAAACTCCATCTTCTGATCCAGAAACTCATGTAAGATTGTCTTTCTGGATAAAGGAGATTTAATCTTCTGCGTGTCCAAAAACCGCTCTGCTGCAAACATCTTGCGGTCTGATTCAATCTGGTCATTCAGTGCTTTTGTGTCTTCGTTGTACTTTTTCTCCCAGTCATCGGCAGACTGCTTGATTCCATCAATGTCCATTTCCTTGTAAGACTTGATCGTATCGTTTGCTTCTCCAAGCTGTGTCTCCAGTCCATTCGCTTTCGTCTCAAGGCTCTGATACTTTTCCTTGCTGATGTAGCCACCCTCTGACAAGTCTACAAACCGGACATGCTGTAATTTATCCTCGATCCCGTTGTTGTGTTCCTGAATCTTTGCGTCTACCTGTCCGAAAAGTTCTTCTCCTAATACGTCTCTTAACTGCATCTTTATTCCTTTCCTTGACCACTGTTTATTATCGCGGTGTCTCCGCTGGCCGTGGCAGTTATTCTCCCATGCCACAGGGGATATTTCCCGCAGTTTAAATGTCTTGAGGGTTGATCGGACAAATACTATCCCCAAAATTGAGGAAAGCGTATAAAAATAGCACCTACCACTCTGGATAGATGCTGATTTATTATTTTGATATAAAAAATACCACTCACTCAATTAAGAATAAATGGTATTACTCTTTTACAATTTCCCAACGTCCACCTGGACTGCTACCATCAAGTGGTGCCGGATTCTCTTTTGAATACAAATAATCTTCTCCGCTGTCATCAATGACACGATACATTCCAGACTCTTCACTTGCTTCATATATTTTTCCATTCGTTAAAGAATCTACTCCAAATGATTCCCCTATATATCTCAGCTTCATAATTTTTCCTTTCTTACCTTTAACTTCGCCTCGTACTGTTTGCCGCCCTTTTCATACCAGTGAATATCGAATATATACTTTCCGCTTTCTATTTTTCCTGCACATTTGCTCCAATCGCTTGCAACTCCACCATATCTCTCTGCCAGCCGCCCCGCAACTCTTAATTCCGTTTTGCTTCCTGTTCCAGCTATAATTTTCACGTTTTGAAACACTGTATTTGCCGGTATGAACTGTTTTTCTCCATTATACATATACGACAACTGTTCGTGCAAGAACTTTTTATCGGATGCCCTAGATCCAAACCATCTTCCCGGCAACACTCTTCCGAGCCCATCCATATACACTCTCTGCATCTGTTCTGGAAGCTCCATCTTTTTAGAAAACCCCTGATATTCCCGGAGTGTGTTCAGATACTTTGCTTGGGCTGCCTGTATGTCCAATTGACTGGCTTTTCCCTTTTTTAGAAGATCAATGTCACTTCTCTGCTTTCTCATTCTGGTTTCAAGTGTTCTCTGCCGCTGCTGTGCTTCATAGGCGTTGTATATTTTTCCCTGATAAGACCTTGCGACCTGTTCATTTGCTTCCATTTCCCGCAATTGTTCCGATGTGTACGTTCTGACAGACACACCGTCTACGAACGCGAAGTAACTATGCTTACAATTAGCTCCGCACAGACCATCTACCTCTCCCAAACGACAGATCGAGATCAATTCCTGCTTTGTGTACACATTCCCTCCCCACCAGTGAGAAGGTCTATGTCCGGCATGCCACGTTACTTCATAGGTGTCTGTCCCCAAATCCTTTGCCACCTGCTCATTAATCTGTGCAGCAAGTTGATGTACACCAGTCATGACAGCTCGTCTGACCGCCACAGGGGCCCGATTTCCATATCCTGACGCATAATTTACTGTCCGTATCCCACTGGCTGTCATTTCCTTTACTACACGCCTGAGAACGGTATTGTAATCGAACGCTCCGGTTACAATGTCCATACATGCACGATCAAGATACTTCTGATAGTACTCCGAAAATGGAGTGAATACTTTCTTTCCTCCGTAATCCAAAGCAAATCCCATTGATCGTGTGATATTCTGGATTTCATGTTTTGTCTGGCTTAGAATTGCTTTCGCCCATGTCTGCATCTGCTCATTATCTTCATAAGGTGTAAAATGGGCATTTACCTGTTCGTAGATTTCTTTTGTTCTGGTGTAATCCTTTTCAATCACTGTATCATAAATTTCCCACAGTTCTGGATCAGTAAGCCCTGAAAGACGTTTGATTTCCGATTCAATGAACTCCGTGGAATTTCCAATGATCTGTATTCGGTTCAGCTGATAATCTGCTGTAGAAGTAATCCCACCTGTCTTTTTAATTCTCCTGACCACATCCCTCATAATCCGGTTTTGCAGTTCAAGAAACATCTTCTCAAGCTGCAGTGGCAGGTGTTCCATTTCCTTTGGCTGCATATCTTCACGCCCTATTCCATTGTATCTTCCAGGTTAAATTGTGACGCCTTCTGCAACATAATAATTGCCTGTTCCTCTGTTTCTCCAAAACGCTTCATTCGATATTCCACGGGACCAACAACCCCAAGACTATAATCTGCCCGAAGCTGTTCCGTCTCATATTTCTTGTCTGTTACAAGGGAATCATCCCAACTGCAGGATACTTCTACCTTTCCGTCTGCAGAAATGCTACCAAGCGACATCCATACTTCCACTGCTGCCACAAGATTCTCAAGTGCGTTCCCAAGGCTATTCTGAATAGATTTTACCGTTGCGTAAGAGCGTTGCTTACTGGCCTTAATTTCTTCTGCTGTCTTATCCACTACCTGTGGATCTGAAAGAGTTCCATAAGCCAGACCACAGTTAAACTCTACTTTCTGTATGATCCTGTTGTACCCGTTGAAGAAACTCTCATCCCGAATCTCCGGCGAATACGCATTAAAAAAAGGATTTCCATCCCTGCTCATCACATTCGGTCCCATTGCCCGGTAAAGCCGTTCTTTCCCTTTTGGCAGGATAACTTCTCCCTGCCGGTTCTTCCGGAAAAATTCATCCGCTGCCTGAATTGCCGTTTCCTTTGATTTGTATTCCCACAGCACTGCTCCATACTGCTCATCAGCATCCCGAATCTGATTCACGGCTCTTGCATAGATTGATACACCAAGAGGAGAATGGATGTCTGTATTGTTTGCCAATGGAATCTTGAAGTAAGAAAACAGCATCCTGTCCGCTTTCTGAAACTCGACATAAGGGGCAATATCTGACCATTCCGGTACTTCTTCCAGATTGATCTCCTGTCCGAGATTTACGATATCATCCGTTTTTACCATTGCTTTCTTGCTGATAAACGCTTTGTTTACAATGCTATACCTGCTTCCATACAATGCATGATATTCAAGCCTTGTATAAAGATTCTTTCCAACACGCTTAAACTCTGGGAAGATAGCCGCTGTAATCTCTCCTGCGCTGTTAAATTCTACCGGATAGAAGTCACCGGCTCTCACCACATCTATTTCAATCCCTTTCTGGGATAAATACGGTTTAAAGACCACACCGCCTGTACTGCAGGCAAACTCTGTGTAGTTTGAAATCTCATTTAGAAACGGCTGTACCCCCTCTTTAATCATTTCAGCTTTGCTTCCGCCCGTAATATTGATGCTGGATTCCATTGTCACCAGTCTTGCCATTTCGGAGCAGATTGCTGCCGGGAGGTTCAGTCCCTTTACATCATCATTCAACCAGGGGGATTCGTTGATATACATCTTTGACCACCGATAGATTCCCTGTGCCATTCTCTGGGATACCGCAACATCCACTCCCATTGCCTGTTTCATAGTTTCATACTGTATCAACGTTCCTCACCTCTTTCTGATATTGGCAACATAAATTTAATCCGGTTCCACATTCCAACGCATAAATAGCGTGTTCCATCAAGTGCATGATCGTTCTCTTTCACCGGTATCTCAACGCCTTTTTTAATTCCATCTGTATTGTATTGATAAAGCCCAAACTCCTTAATCAGCATCTTCTGTTTCTCGCTGACGATCATTCTTCCGAAAGACAACAACTTCTGCACACGGCTGATCCCCAACTTGACATCATTCTGCGCCGGTATAACCGATATATGGGGAATCACTCTCCGTATTTCTTCAATCAGACCTGCTGCCGATGGATCCACAAATATGTAGCTGACTACACGGTCATACTCCTGTTCTATCTTGTCACAGAATGTTTTCATATCCCGTGCATACTCCGAAGGAGATTTCTGCGTTCCACTTTTTCTCCCAGAATAGTAATACTCATCAATTCCACGCAGGACCTGATTTTGATAATCAATGCCGAACGCTTCATAGACTGTTGCATTCTGCTGACCGTAGTCCACTCCAATTCCAATCTCCCCAATGCTTCGTTTCTCTTCCTCAATGTAATCTTCCGGCTGATAAATATGCTTCTCTGCTGAAAACATATAGTAGATCAGATCATCAACTCCCGTAGGCTCTCCTAACCATGTCCATCGGTACATCTTGATATCCGCTCGCATCATAGCTTCTGCAGAATCAATCAGATCCTGTCCCAACCAATCAACCGGAACATCCTTATAGCTTGTGTGAATATGGATGCAGTCTTCCCGTTCTTCCATCTTCTTGCACCAGATGTTGATCGGAGCATTCGGATTCTTCGGCGGATTGTAAAGATAGATCATCTGGAAACCAGCTTTGTTTCCACGGACGAACGTTGCTTCTATATTCGCCAGTTCATCTTCCCCTTCCCCGTCATCAAAGAACTCTGTCAGCTCATCCAATACTACAAGCTTTATCGGCTTGTCCTCATCGATGATACCTTTTGTATCGTCAATTCCATCAGAACCGGAGAAATACATCGTTGTATTGTGTTTTTTATACGTGATCTCCATCGGTGATTTTCCGATCTTGAAATATGACTTGGGGATTTCTAGCCGGTTAATGCCCCGAAGCATTTCTTTGTACACTGTTTTCCGCAGCTTATTGTGATGCTTGCGAAGAACTACTGCTGAACCATTCGCATCATCCACCAACTGGAAGATTCCTCTGACTCCTGCATAACTGGATTTTGTACCGGCACGGCCAGATGTCAGGATAATATGTTTATGCTGCTTATCGTTAAATAAAGACAGATATTTCGGAATGATCAGATCTGATATTCTAACCTGTTTCTTTGTCTGCATCATTGATAATCTCTACTCCTTCCGTTTCATCCTCATTACTGCAATCTCTGTTCAGCTTATCTGCGTTTGCCCGTTTCAATTCTGTATCTGCTTCTCGGTTGCGTCTGTTCTCATCCGGTTCCGGCGATTGCCCTGCATACTTCGCTACGAATGTAGCTGCCTGTGTATTTCCGCCCAACGCTTCTTTGATCTGTGCCATCAAAAGAGCCGATTCCAGAGTGCACTCAACTCCAAGTGACTCCAGAACCGGCTTCCATTCAGGACTATCTATTTCAGCAGTAAGCAGCATGTTCAATGTCTTTCGGAAATCCGCTTTTCTTCTCCTTGCTTCTCCGCTTGCTTTACCACCTTTAGAAGTAATTATTCGTAGTTCCTCCGTTGTTCGTTTATCAAATCCATAATCTTTTATGTTATCATAACCTGCCACTTCACCACCTTCCAATCTGTTAATTTTTAAATAAATAAAAGCACCCATCTCTGGATGCCAAGAATTTAGGACTACTGCTATGAAAGAATTATAACAGCAACAAAACCAAAATAACCAAATACACAATCGAAAATTATATAAGCAAAAGAGGAACCTTGCAGTAGTCCACAGCGGGTATAGCAGGATTCGAACCTGCGACACATCGGTTAACAGCCGATCGCTCTACCAACTGAGCTATACACCCGTAGGATGCCTTTTATTGACATCCTTTACCCTATCCGCAATCGGGTACTGACACTAAATATAGATTGCTGAATCTATTTTTGTTTGTTTTGCAGATCTGCGGATATCTGCGTTTTGTGATATCACTCCGTAGCACTTCCACGGCATTCCGGATTTTTAATATTTACCATGATATGCTACTAAACCGTGTGCAGGGATCGAACCCGCTTGTCCCAACTGACCACGGCGTAAAAACACCGCCAGACAAGAAAGGGTAAAAGTCCGGCGGTGTTCTGAATGTTTGGAAAGATTGTTTTAGAACAATATACAATCGTTCTAGGATAATTATAGCATAAGTAAAATATAAATGCTATAAATCTTTAAGCTGTGCGCTTATAATCTGCGATACTCGCGCCTGGGTATATCCAATTTCATCTGCGACTTTTTGCTGGGTTTTCCCCTCAAGATAGTGCAACTCAAATATCTCTTTAATCTCCGGATCATCAATCCCATTTATGTAGTCTTCGACTTCTTCTTGCTCTTTCAGGATCCGCAGCCTGTCCGCTTCTTTTCGCCTAATCTGCTGTCTTACATTCTCGTCTTCGTAAGGATCATACATCTGGACTGATGTTCGCACTTCCGTGTATGGGAAATCTGCACTGGATCCTGTTACTTTCCCCATAACAACAGTTGGTTCCCGTTCGCAGAGTTCTTGTATCTGGTTCTCAATCCGGATAAGTCTATCTTTGTTTGGTTTGTACTTTTTCAGTGTTTTCTTGTCCAACTCTATCACCTCCCGGGATTCGCTCTTTTATGTTGTATTTCTCTGCTATGTACTCCACAGCGTCCTTATTCGGCCTCTGTGCACTTTTAAAGTCGCACTTAAATGGTTCATGCCCCTTTTGCTTTAAAGCCGTCTCACAGGGCTTCCTCGTTGCCATAGTGTACGCTTCAATCTTTCGGATAACTCCTGCTATCTCCTTTCTACGTTTCATGCTCTCTCTGGTCATGCCGTCACCTCGATCTGTTCTCCTGTCAGCTCTTCCAACTTCTGTTTCATTTCTTCCACAGTCATTTTCTTCGATTCGGTGCGTTCCCAAATGAGTTCTAAGTTATAGTCCGAAAGCATATCTGCAAAGTTGTTATATTCTTGGATTGCGTAGACACCAACAATATCGAGATCTTTAAAATATCTGTGTGTCAAATCTTCTCGAAAGCAGTTTTGATCCGCATATCCATTTTCTCCGATTAATGCTTCGCTTATCACCATTCTCTTGTCACCATTTCGATGTTTCACTACCATCCCATCTTTCAGATCTGCCTTGGTAAATTCTTTCTGCATGTAATCACTCCATTCCAGGATTTTATAATTGCACTTTTCTGCAAAATCTAAAGATGAATATTCTCCATAACCGTAATAACATGTTCTTTCGTTGTGCGCATCATATTTTGTATTTTTCAAATAACTTTTTCCGTTACACCACTTCATCCTATGTTTGTGCATCTGCTTGCAGAAGTCTTTCGCTTCTTCCTCAGTCTTACAGTGCACCGCAATCTTATTGTATTTATTTTTAAATTCTTTCCATTTAAACTTTTTCATCTTCCTACCTCACTATCTTTCGCACAATCCAATCCAAAAACACCACAAATAACAGTATCGGGAATCCCGCAGCCATCAGGTAATCCGCACCTTCTAGTTTTACATCCTCTTCCAATCCTGTCTTTAAAGTAATCACGGTTCCCAGCACCAATATGTAGTAAATGGCCAGGAATGCGATTGTGATTAAAATGTCCATGTTATTCCTCCTTGTATGGTTTTGGAAGTGGCTGCCATGCTATAATTCCATCCGCTTCTCCGAACGCTGCGTCTAAGTCCGCATCATACTCTACTAAATAGATGTATTTCCCATCTGTGCATAAAACTTCTTTTCCATCCTCCGGCAGCCTCTCTCCCACCGGGATCCAACCGTCATTATTATCCAGAACTTCGTCCATGTGGGAACGAATTATATTTCTGCACCATACTAGCTCTTCATATCGACCTTGTATTCTTCCGGCTTCATAACATTCCTCACCATCCAGAAAATCATCATCTTCATTGACTGGAATGTTTTTAACCATGTTCACACGTTCTTCAATCTCTTCTAAAATCTTCTCTAGTACGTTCATTTACTCCGTCTCCTATATTTCTTATCCATAACGCAATAACCTTTTTCACAATAACATTCTGTTGATTTATAGTAGTTTTTATAATATTTGCATTTTATGCACTCTTTTTTCATTATTCCACCTCCAACAACTCTGGATTATCAAAAATGTTTCCGACCGATTTATAATCTCTCCCATGTAATGTCTTTCCGTAGCTAAACCCTATTGGATATTGTCCTATGCATGTATTGCTTATAGGCACAACCCCAAAATCAGCATACTCTTTTCTCCAAATGACTTTATATAATCCACATTCTTCTTTTCTTTTATTACATTCAACAATATCATTCTCCCAAATCTTCTCGCCGTTCTTGTCGGTAAGTCCTGTGTATTGGCATATGGTGTCTGAATCGCATCTATAACACTTTTCTCCACGCACATCTACAATCCAGATTACATCATCATATTTCGTATGCTCTAAATCTCCTTCCACCCATTCTCCATTATCTATTCTCTTTGCTTTAAAAACTATATTGCGTATTTCCATACATATCCTCCAGCTGTTTTAGTTCTCCCTTTTAAACAATCTCCAATATTCCCGTCAGATATATTTAATTCTCTAGCAGCTCCTATTATTGAAGAATGCTCTTTTATTAAAATACCATCTTTGCTAAATTGAAGTACCTTTTTACTATTCTTCTTGCCAATTCTGTATTTTGACGTTCCATAATTCATATTGTATTTTTGCGTGCACCATTCTAGGTTTTCCAAGCAATTATTTTCTGGGTGTTACAACGCATTTTATTTGATGCCATAATTTGCAGAATTCGGAAAATTAAAACATCCCATTTTTAGCCTTGTTATAACGGTAATAATTTTTTCTATTACTGTTATAACAAGGATTCCAGGGGTTCGGGGATGGAAGATCCCCGTATTATTTCTGCACTATTTATTTTTCTGAAAATGGCATATTATAATGTGCTGATCAACAACCTGCGGACTATAGTTTTTGCAAAATACAAGTGGTATGTAATGTACAAATCCATGCTTTTCCGCAGCTTTGATCAGCGTCTGAATCTGCTCGAATGCACAAAATACAATCATACATGGGGAATTACTGCTTCTCCCTCTGCTGCACGGCTTTTTATCTTCTTTTTTCAGCATCTTGGAACAGAAGTGAAAGTATTCGTAAAGATTGAAATTAAAATCAGAGTTAAAGGCTGCTTTTCCAGCAAGTTTGCTTTCTCCATTTTTATTATTTCCACCCTTGTACCACATTGGATTGCTGCCATAGAAGTTATTGCCTACATTGTACGGTACATCTGCAATAATCAGCTGTGCTGGCTGAATTCCATATTTTTTATAATTCTGCATCGAATCTCTGTATAATTCACACTTTAGTTTTTTTCTCATTTTTTTCTCAGAAGCCCGGTATACCCTTGCCCCGGCCGGAGGCTGGCTCCTTTCTATTTTTCGCTTATTTTTTATAACCTACTGTAAATACCTCCGCATTAATATCCGGTTTGGATTCGACATCGCCCTGTTGAGCCGGCAACTGGTCCGCACCCAGCCCTCGTGAAACTCCATGTAATTTGCAATGTTTCCAAAGATATCCTTGACCGAAGCTTCCTGTTTCTTTGACTCAGGCAGCATATCATTGTCTTTTAAAAAGTTTTTGAACGTTTCAATACTTGCATCGATTCCGCTCTCTTCGCTTATTGCTGCATAGATGTTCTGGATCGTAAGTCCGTATTCGATCATGTACTTAATTTCTCCCTTGTACGGTTCGTATTGTTTTCTTTTATTTTCCATCTTTCTTAACCACATCCTCTTGTTTGCTATTACCCTCTTTTTCACTTCTTTTCCGGTAATATCCTCAAGCACTCTGCAGATATGCTCATCCGTGCATCCGAGTTTTACCATCTCTTCGATCTGGAATTTGTACGGATCCAGAAAGTGTGCTGGTCTACTCATTTTCAACCTCTCTTTCCAGCCACTCTTTTTGGCTCTTGTACAAATTCAGGTATTTATCACGGTTTTCTTCGTACAGATCGTTTTCTAAATCCTCATCTATTCTTGTAAGTATCATCTTGACTGCGGAGATTTCTGGTGTATCAATTTCTCCTGTTATGTTGTTCAAATGATCATTGTTCGTCATTTCCCTCTCACCCTATTCTTTCTCTTCCGCTTTGTGATGCCGCGCGTAAACAAATCCATATTTCCGTGTCTCAATCCGATAGGCTGTTTCCTGTAGACTCTAAAGCCGTATCTTTTTCTGTTCATGTTTACTCCCTTTCTAAGCTCCACCATGCTTTCGCGTTCTTTCCATATCCGGTTGTCTGTATCTTTATTTTCAACTCGTTTCTCGCTTTCATGACATCTGACCGTTTGATTCCCGCGGCATCCGACTCCATGAGCAGCTTCGCTCCGTCATATCGCCCACCTGCCATTTTATCTTTTAACCATTCCACCGCCTTGTCATAATCGGTCTTAGATACCTCGTTGACCTTGTCCTTAATCTTTTCCAGTTGGATAGTGTTGGTGTTCAGCTTGTTCCAGATTTTCTCAAAATTCTCCTGCATGATTCTGCGATTCTCTAAAATCTCATCTCTGATTACTGTAAGAGCCTGTGCTGCGGTCATCCCTTTCTTTTCTGGCTCTTTCACCAGACTTCCCGGTTCAAGTCCGAGAAGCAAGCACATGGTTCTTTCAAAATCTTCTGTCTGTTCCGGGTTCTTTGCCATATTGCAGACAAAAGACTTGCTTCTCCCGAGTTCTGCCGAGAATTTTTCTTTCGTCTTGCCCTGCTTTTCTAGTTCCTTGCAGAGCAGAGCGTAATTTATCGTTACTTTCTTTGGTTCCATAGTTCCTCCTTAATTCGAATTCAACAGCTGCTCTTCCAGAGAGTCCATGTCGTATCCTCTGCGTTCAAAGTTATTTAAGTTTCTGCTTACCGGCGGTTTTGTTGGTGCTTTTTCCGTCTGCTCTTGGTTAAGATAATCATCAAAATTACCGCCGAACAGGGTTTTTGGTCTTAGATATATCCTCATATCCTTAATGCCGCGCTGTAATTCCTCTTTTGTCGGCTTTCTGCCCCACTCATGGTATTTTTTATCAATCACCGTCTTAAAGTCATCCAGAGTGTATCCTTCATTGAATCTGGCTTTTATTTCCTTCTGGTTACTCTTAACATCCCACCTTAGTTTCTTGCCTGTCTTTTCATTCAGGTAAGTTATGATCTCTTTGTACGGGACATATATATTATTATCTTTTTCTTTATCTTCTTCTTTATCTATATCTGAAACAGCGACGTCAGACGTTCTTTCAGACGACTTGTCAGACGATTTTTCGATCAAAGCTCTTTGTTTGGCTCTTCTTTCCTCTTGGTACAGCCTGTCACGCTCTTTTTTCCGTTCATAAGCATCTAATGCCTGGTGCTTATTCCAGTTCGGGATCGTGATTATTCCCTCCACTATCTCAATCATTTTAAATTGCTCAAACGCGTTCAGAGCCAACTTTACAGTGGATTCATTCATTCTAAAGATTGTAGCCAGCATCTTGTCTGTGTAGTGAATCTTGTCATTCATCAGGAATACACCACCGTTATTCTTTTTCCCGGCAAGGCATAGTAGCTTGAACCAGACTGTTATAATTGCATAAGCATCTGGCAAAGCCTCTATCAGCAATATCTTTTCATCATCAAAGATATCCGTTGCTATCTTTATCCACTTTACTTCTGCCATCACTCATCCTCCGCAATATAGACCACCACGCAAGGTGTGTCCTAATATACCTTTTCAATCTCCAGACTGGTCACCTGCTTATCATCCGTATATGCAACTCCATTCAGTCCATCCAAAATGATTTTTGCAATGTTGTCTAAGTCAGGCTTCTTATTCGGCTTTATTTCTCCTTTTAAAGCCCTATCCTTATTCTTCTTAGACCAGCTCTCTGGAATCGGAAATTTCGCTAAAATTCGAACTCTCAGAGTGATGTCCGTGTAAAGCACGCCTATGCTCTGCTTGTAAATCCTTGCAACTTCCTTTTCGTATTTTTTGCTTTCGTCTGGTGTATATGTAATGACCTTAAATCCGGCTCTGCGGAATCTCGGTCTTGCTTTTCCAACCGGTTTGCCCGGAATTGTAATTACCATTTATTCTCCTTTCTGCTCCCGGAATTACCGGGAGACAATGAATCTGGCTTACTTAAGGTATTTGTGACGTACTACACAGCAGCCATGAATGGGTTACAATTTATAGCAAAGGTTTAACCCTTACTAACATAGTGAAATTCTTGTCGGAACTGCTCTTCTGTCCCGTAGTGCTGCAGATAATATTCCTTGCAGCGTTTTCTTAAGTCTCGGTCAACTTTCACTGCTTGTTTACTGGCTTTCGTTCCGTTTGGATGTAAATCCGGTCTCAATGGAGCAATAAAACCATAATCCTCCGAAAGCTCAATTTCTTTTGATGTGTGGCTAAAAATATGATGCCTCTCCACTCCGTAAGCTCCGGTGTGCATGCAGTGATCCATATCCTCTGTGAATATGCTCCACAGCTTCTTTGGTCTGCCGGACGTCCTCTGATGTCCTTTTTTCTTTTTCTTGCGCTTTGGCTTAGGGAATGCCATGTCACTGTAATCAATGCTCATAGTTCAATCCCCCATTTCTGCCTAAGCTCCTCTTTTTCATCCGGTGTCAGCAGATCTGCATCCGGTATGCCAACCTCTCTGCAATCTTCCAACACACCCTTGATGAGCCGGCTCATTTCCTTGCTGTTGTACTTGCTTGAGCCTTTGAAACATTGTAAAGTGTGCAGCGTCTCAGCTCTTCCCTGCAGGTCTTTTACTTCCTGCGCTCCACGGTCTATCACGATCCGGAACACCGACTGTGCCAGATAGATATCCTTCTCCCGGAGCGGTATGTACTCGAAAGCGCCGTGGGATTTTAATTCATTCAGGTACGCTTGCCATCTGGTAATATCCAGCTTGTCTGCTAATTTATCCAGCAACACCCACAAATAAGAGTTTGCATCAAGGCTTCTTTTTGCTCTGTATGGCTTTATTTCGAGTGTTAATTTTTTATAATCTTTCAGTTCATCATAGGCTTGTCGGAAGTCCTCTTCGGATTCGAATAGGATGGTGTGGCAATCTATCAAACGGCCTTTTAATCTTCCTGTGAACCTCATTATTCTTCTCCCATATTTCTCATAAGCTTTTTAAATTGCTCCACTGTCAGTTCTCGCAAACCCGACACCTTATAATGCCGACACACATTCGCTATTGTCTGCTTATGCCTCGGAATGCAAATTTCCAGTGTTTTTACCTGCGATTCGGTCACATAGTTTTCGAGAGGTTCTTCTTGACTAGCAGGATTATAATTTCCGACATTTCTACCAAGCGAAAATACTACTTTTCCGGTTTTCTCATTTTCGATTTTCAGGGCATCTATGTTTCTTTCTTTGTCATAGCCAACATAACTTACTCGGAAACGATCATAACAAGTGCTTCCGTTACCATTCTGTTTCGCGGAAATTTCACATTTATCAGATGGGATCCAAATAAACGGAGCGGTATATAACTCTCTTCCAATTCCCCAATTAAAGCAAGCTCTCTTAAAGCTGTCGGATGCAAGACCCTTTTCTTTTTCGGTAAAGCTTTCTGTTCCCGTGTCTTCTTTTGGAACCCAGATGCCTTTATCATCATCCCATATACTCACGGTGCAGTTTGCGTTGTCTCTGCTGTGTTCTCTTTTCCAATTTAACTTTCCTACAGTTTCATCCAAGATATTCATGTCGCACCTTGCGTCTTTATATAGTAGCAGCGATATCCCATTACTCTTCACCGTTGCGATACGGCATTCAATCTCATTCGCTTTTAATGTCCTAAATTCCATATTTCCACCCTACCGAATCTGAATATTATTATTCTGCACCAATACAACGCCAGAGAGTTCACCCCCATCTTTCAGTGCCTTTTTCACCTTTGTTTTATCAATCTCAGGATCAGCAAATTTTAAGTATTCCTTGTCCAGTTTTGAAATGTCTTGCACCTCTACACTCTCTGATTTTCGATAAGAAATGCTGACTCTTGGTGTCTTAAATTTTTCACCACATAAATAACCAGACAGGTATTCTTTCAAGTTTCTTGCCTTGTTTTCACATGTTTTCTGGCGGTCAGCCAGTTTGTTTTTCTCTGCTTTGATTGCTTCTGCATCAGATAAGAGGTTTTTGATCCAGAGAGCAATTCCCTCTACCTTTTTATCAAAATCCATCTGCAACTGTGCCAGTTTTTCCGGATCAATAATCTCTCCAGTCTCCTGATCTACGCAATTTAAAATCTCTTCATCAATCTCGTATAATGTTGCCATTTGTTATTTCCTCCATAAAATCACAATAATTCTGATAGTGCCTTTTGCGTACCCTAAAATATCTGTCTTTTTCAGCCGCTTCTTGATCTGTTATTTCTTCCAGTTCTTCTGTATGTTTGTACATATTATTTGCCCGCCATATCTGCTGCTTTTTCCAGTAATACTTTTGCCAAAACGATTGCATCATCTAGTTGCTTATCTGTTGTAATCCCGTCAAACAAATCGTAATCTCCATTCGCGACAAATCCGTTTTCTTGTGCGCACAAAAGTATTCTGCTCCCGTAGTTTGAAAATTCAATGTTTACGTACGGATACCCATTCCTACCTTCTCCACGTTCTTGAATTTCAAGGACTACGTCTAAAAGTTCATGTATTTTCTTTCTATCCATTGCTTATCCTCCTACTCATCCTTGGACAATCTAAACTCCATCAAATCTGCCAGCATCAAATATTCCTTTGCCAGTCGGCTGTCTCCGTGTCGTTCTTTCACCTTTTCTCTAAATTCATTAAGTGTTCCATAAAAACATCCACATCTCACGCTGATTCCGCCGTCTTTCGTGCGGAAAAATGTTGTCGTCCTATTTCCCGATCCGAAGCAGCTTGTAGCAGAATAATCACGGCAGTTTTGAACCCGAGCGTCACCGGATACCCAAGCGTCACCGTATACCCGAGCGTCACCGGATACCCAAGCGTTACCGGATACCCAAGCGTTACCGTATACCCGAGCGTCACCGTATACCCGAGCGTCACCGTATACCCGAGCGTTACCGTATACCCAAGCGTCACCGGACTGATCAAGGTTCTCTTCTTTCTCTACAAGGCCACCCAATTCTCCTTCTTTTACGTCACCAAACGACACAAGAGCCTTGATTCTAAAGAGCTTCTTTCCTAAAAAAGTTACAAATTCGCTGGTTAATTCAAATTTTTTCATTTACATTTCTCTCCTTTTCGTCTACAATTTAAATGATTTAATTTCTTGAGTGCTCGAGGGTTGCCGCCCTGTGACAGCACTCTTTTTAATACCCAAACACCAGATACCACGCCAGCATCACCAAGATAAACCCGATCACCATCGCACCAGCTCTGATCCAATAAGGCTTGTCCTTTGGTTCCGGCAGATCTACCGATACGGAGCGGATGTCCCAACCGTTTAATGCGTTCGGCTGCTGGGTGGTCTGGCAGTGGTAGGTTCCTTTAATTTCCATGTTCTTCCTCCTTTAATTTCACGGATTTTCTTCCTTGATACTCCAGTTCCCTGCAGTAATTGTTTAAACAGGCGATTGCGTGCTGCTTTTGCTCCTCAGAATACCAACCAACCCTTTCTGTGGATTCCAGTGTCTGGATAAATTTCTCGATCTTGTTTATCGTTAGCCTTTTCATAGCTTGTCCTCCATTCTACCGCCTAAGCGGTTTCCTCTTTTCGTATCAATGCTCCCTGAATAATCCGACAACATCCATCTATAAGTTTTTTGACTTCCTCTTCTGTGCGATCCACATAACAATCATCATGTACTCGGATTGTTGCATTTTTTACTCTTACTGTTTCTACGATCAAAATCATCACCTCTCTACTATGTATGCAGGTTGGATTGTCCAAGATATGTTGTCCATCCAGCCTTATTTCTGGTCTGTTCCAAATCTATCGGCCATCATTTTTGCAACATCCTCGACAAGCTTAATACTCATGTTGAACATCCTATCTACCTCGTTTTGAGTAACGCTCATGTATTCCCTTGTAATAATAATGCTTGTAACAGCAGAAACCATGATCGAGCAGATAACGCTTGCTATTACAATTTCCATGTTAGTCCTCCAATTCTACAACCAGCACACCAATAATGGTTCGTATTGTTTTCACAGGTTTTTCCAAAAATTTAGGGTCTTCCATCGAAATGCCTCCAGGTTCATATACATTTACTGCCGTCCCCATTCCAGTTTGGTATACAACTCTCACGGGTGCATCTTCTCCAATTACATTTGCCAAGTCCGCCAACCTCAATCCAGATGGCTTGTCCGCCTTAATAGTTCCAACTTTGATATCGGACGGCTTATCGTCCTTACAAAAAACCCGAACATCCATATTTACTGTAAGTTCTGCGATATCATCTCTCTCTTTCTGTTCTAATTTGTATGATTTCACGCAGTTAAGTTTCTTGCCGTCTAAAAATAATCCATTGTCGATTTTTACGTTGCTAAACATTGTCTTTTTCCTCCTTATTTAAATTCTGACTGAAGTACTTCTATCTTCGGAATCAGTTCTTCCAGAGATCGACTTATCTTCTGATCATTTTTCTGCGAATCCATGTAGTAATCATGAATAGTTGAATACTGTCTTGACATATTCACAACTGAAAATGAAGAAAAAATAACAAAGACAACAAGTGTTACAAGCAGATAGAGGATCTTATGTTTTAGGCTATCTACTTCTGTTTTAAGTTCTTCTACCTCTTTTTTAAACGCATCAAACTCAATTTGATCCATTCTCTGCGATTGAGCATTGAACATCTTTCCTATACGCTTTTCCGCTTCTTGAACGGAATCCATTCCCGGTGTTCCCGGACTGCCACTCCAACACATTCTCTTTTTCCTCCTTTTCTCCTATGCAACTCCGTATTTAATAGCCAACTCTTTTACGATAGCCGTATATCCCTCAATCAGCTTCTTATCATCAGCGATCACATCCAGATAATTCAATTTGTCTCTTCTGGATTTGCAAACACCCTCATCTGCCATTCTTCTACGTTTGTTTGTGAGCCTCTGCTTCACATTCACTCCCATGCGTTTTTCTAACAACTGATAGGATTCCCCTCTTACATCTTGATAAGACTTGCTGTCTCCGCACTCCATACCGATTTTTCTCAAGATTCTTCCGGTATCTTCTCTCCATGACGTTGTATCGATTGCAACAACCTCACGGATGCTTTCGATCCGTTCTTCCACGTGCTCAAGCTTCTCTGCCTGACGCTTCTGCTCAATTTCCAAGTTAATCATGACCTGTAACTGCGGTGAGAGTTCTTGTGTGGCAAGAGATGCCGCTTTGTATTTCTTTTCTACCCGAATGAAATATCTGCGTACTTGCTTTCCTTTTTCGTTCCGCTCAAGCATTGCCATTTCTTTGGCAGTATCCAGTTTGATTATGTATTCCTTCTGCGTTCCGCCGTTTACTAAATTTTTAGTAAGCGTATCAAAATCTTCTTTCTCGCAAGCATCTACGTCTCCAAGTCTATTTTTAACCCAATCGTTAAATCTGCTTTTAACTCCAAGAACCTCATGCAGTTCTGAACCGTATACTACTTTTTCTCCTGTACTTGTCTCGTATACTGGGACAAGTTCATTTTCAATTACTTTTAATTCGTTCATTTGATCTCCTTTTGTACATTTTATTCAGTTCCTTTTCAATCTTCATAAGACGCACTACGCTTACAGCTTGTACTATTGTTGCTGCAATAGTAGCGATACTTCCAAGTACTTCCAACATCACTCTTCCATCTCCTTTTCCATCAACTCAAGCTGTTCCATCTTCACTCCGTCACGGATTAACTGCTTTCCTCTCTTCTCATGGCATCTGAGTTGATACAGGTACTGTCTCCTCTTATATTTAATGCGCTGTTCCTATATAAAAAGCTGTGCGGCATCAGATTGATTCAATCTTTCAATTTCCTGTTCTACCTGTTCATCTGTTAAAAAATCTTTTCTTGTTTTCATTTTTTCTCCTTTCTAAAATCGGTTTGTTTCCCTTTGAAACTTGAAAATATTTTAACTTCATGTTAAAATATTTTCATAATCATTTAATGTGGAGGTTTTTAAAATGGGAAAGCTTATTTCTATTAATTCTTTTCCTCAAATTCATTTCAATTGCGGTAAATCGGATACAGCAGATGAAAATATGTTGCTTGTAATAGATACGCTTCTTCGAGTAATGAACGAAGTTCTCCCTATACAAAGCGTTTCAACCACAATAACTATTCAGAAGGAACGGGAATGCCCCGCTTGTTTTAAAGAGTCAGATTTGATTATCTTGAACTCAAATCCATCCTCGTGGTCACGACTTGCATATCAGCTTGCTCATGAAATGTGTCACACAGTCATTCATGGAAAAGTACAACAGAATTTACGATGGCTTGAAGAGTCCATTTGTGAACTTTCGTCATACTATTTTTTACCAAAACTTTCCGAATATTGGCAAAATACCGCCATTAACCTAATGACTGCAGACGGACAATTGTACTATCCTTGTTTTAAAACTTATGTTGAAAATGATGTGCAAAAAGCAATTCCATTTGAAATATCGCAGCTTTGTAAAACACCAAAAACACAGCTTGCAAAAAAATTAGATTCTGATCCATATCTGCGAGATATGAATTCGTATATAGCTAACCGATTGCTTCCTATTTTTCAATCGCATCCGAATACTTGGAGTGCTGTTCCACTTCTCTGCAATATAAGTGATACAAGTTCTTTGTCGGATGCTTTACTGGAATGGATATCCATTTCCGCTGCAGAATGTCGTAGCGCATTAATCGAAATTTCAAATATTTTCGGTTTGTCAGAATCTATAAAGTAGATTCTGGCTTTCCTGAAACTCCTGGTTCCATCCCACAGTTCATATCTATAATAGGTCTTTCTCCAATTTCTTTAAAAATACGCTCTTCCATCTCCTTGACCGGAATATCTTCTTTTAGAATTTTTAATAAATATTCTTCTCTGTTTTCTGTATCTACGCCTATCTTCATTTTTCACTTTTCCTCCGCAAAATCCATCGGGTTTACTCCAAGAAATCTGCATATAACAAGTGCTTCATCAAACGATAGCAGACGAGCTCTTTTTTTATTTGCAAGGCTGTCATACAACGCCATGTACGGAATACCAGTTTCTCTTGACATTGCCGAAAGATTGACTGAGTTCTCTTGCACATACCTTGCTAAACTCTTTGTAGCTCCCATTTTTATCACCACATTTCCTACTACTCTGCCCTCTACCATTCCGATAAGTCAGCAGTCATCACCATATCAAACAGTTCATTAAACGTGTAACTGTAATACAACGGCTGCACCTCTTTCTGATTATGTGGACTGACTGCATTCTCGCCGTATTTCAAACCTTTCTCCGTCAGTGATTTGAACTTCTTCACCATTCCCTTACTGGACTTGCGTTCCTTTTCTTCCAAGATTCCGGAAGATAGAAGTTTCTTATTGAACTGCACCGCACTGATTCCGAGATTATTTTCTTTCAGCAGTGCTGTGAGTGACTTCATTTCCCTATTGCCGTTAAACTCGTAATTAGGCAAGAACCCTGTTGGAATATGGTAAGAATCATAAAAGCCTTTCAGCATCAGCAACTTGCTTGCATCGTTCATTCTTAACATGCTTGCTACCACTTCCAGTGATTCCACCTGTTCTTTTAATGGAATGCCAACGTACTGTGTTCCCTTTTCGATGAAATCTTTCATCTTCTCGAATGCTTCAATATATGTAGCTGTGAAAATGACACCTTTCTTTCCGGTCATTTTGTTGGCGATCATGTCGCATCCTTTCTTTGTGCAGAGGTAACATGGAAGTGTTCTTCCGGTACTGTCTTTGTACTCTGATTCAATGAAATATTCACTCAATCCAAAATTGGCTTCAGTAAGATGTTTGACATATCCTTTGATATCTCTTAAGAGTTTTGCATGGTCTTTTCCTACCATCATTGCTACTTCTCTACTGTCGGTGAGTAACTGACCGTTTTGTTCGAATACTGTTAAATTATTCATTTAATCTCCTTTCTGTTTTTAACATTTCATTTTCGCATTTCATGCGACGAATTGACTAAAAAAAATGCTATTCACTTCGTTCCTGTTCAGATTTAACTCTTTAGAAATAACATCAGCTTCACCTATCGTAAATGTTTGACCATCCGCCGATAACTTTCTGTAGAATGTAGACCTGTCGATTCCGATCTTTTTCGACATACTTTCAGCATTTATGCCGATCTCGACCATTTTCGCTCTGAGTTTGTTTACATTTACCACTCCATCATCTCCTTTCTTTTTCGCATTTCATGCGACTAATTGTATATTACAATGCCTTGTCTTAAAAGTCAATACTGTTTTTGCATTTTATGCGATTTTTTTTGTTTTTCGAATAAAAGCAGTTGCGTATTTGCGAATAATATATTATAATACGTATATAAGGTGGTGAACAAAATGACGATAGGACAAAGAATTAAAAACAGAAGACTCTACTTAGGTTTAAGCGTTGATGAAGTTGCTTTAAAACTTGGAAAAAATCGCGCAACGATATATAGATATGAAAAAGATGATATCAAAGATTTGCCAATTACAGTACTCGAGCCGTTAGCCAACGTACTAGAAACCACTCCTGCTGATTTGATGGGATGGGATGGTTCTAGCGATAAAGGCATCGAAAACGTATTTGTAAACGATAGTATTGAAAATATAATTGATAACATCAGTGCATTTTCTTCAACGGAAAAGAATCATTTCAAAAAATATCTAAAATTAGTTGAAGTAAACAGAAAAAAGGCAGACAATTATATCGAACAGCTGTTATCCATTCAGCAAATGGATGATGATTTGTCAGTAATGGCAGCTCATGAGCGTACAGATATTAAAGTAACAAATGAAATGAGAAAACATGATGATGACATCATGATGGATGACTCTGAATGGGAGTGATACGATGACAATTTATGAGGAACTTTTAGAAGAGGCGAAAAATAGCGGACTCGTAGTCCGTGAGAAGCCTCTGTCTGGGAGTGATGGACGAATATTCAGAAATAGAATTGCAATATCTGATAGGTTAAGAACATCAACAGAAAAAGCGTGTGTACTCGCAGAAGAAATGGGACATCATTTCACTGCTGTTGGAAATATCATTGACCAAATGAATATTGAAAATCTAAAGCAAGAACAAAAAGGTCGATTACGCGGATATAACCGAATGATCGGGTTACGTGGTATCATATCCGCTTTTCATGCTGGATGCCAGAATCGATATGAAGTTGCAGAACATCTACATGTCACAGAAGAATATCTGCAGGAAGCTATTGACTGCTATACTGGAAAATATGGTGAATGTACTACTGTAGATAATTATGTTATTTATTTTATTCCTAATTTAGCAGTTATGGAAATGATATAACCGCTTCGGCGTTTATATAGAGCAAAGTGGTGTTAAAGGTGCAGGTGTGTTAAAGGAGAAAAAAATGATTGATTTTAAAAACGGAAGTTATGTAAAAATGAAAAAAGTGCATGGCTTTCCAAGCGCTGATTTAATTGGCCCTCTCATGATTCCAGGTGAAGAATTTATTGGTCAGTATCAAGCTATGAGAGATTTTGTTATTTTTACAAACAAAAGAGTTATTGCTGTTAACGTACAGGGTATTACTGGAAGGAAGAAAGATTTTACTTCTTTGCCTTATTCCAAAGTACAGTTATTTTCAATTGAAACATCTGGCACATTCGACCTAGACAGCGAACTTCAATTATGCTTTAGCGGTATCGGAATTGTAAAATTTGAATTTACTGGATTCAGCGATATTGTTGAAATAGGAAGAATCTTAGGAGAATATGTTCTTTAAGATACAGCCACTGTTGTGTTTATGTATAAATAATGGAGGAATTTTATGAATCTTGAACTAGTCTTAGCAAATATGATACAAAAAACTCAACATCACCCTTTTCTATTCGTTGGTGCTGGTTTTTCACAAAGGTATATGCATACTGAACGCTGGGAAGAACTATTAAGACACTTTTGTGTTGAACTTAGCGGAAATGAATTTTTATATGACTCCTACGCATCACAAGTTGAAGATCAAGACTACTATGGAAAGCAACCTAAAATTGCAAGTTTGTTAGATAAAGATTATACAAATGCTGCATTAACACTTGATAACTATGCATCTTTTAGGCAAAAATATAAAGAAGAGATTCATTCTGGTATTTCTCCACTAAGATTAGCCATTTCAGAACATCTCGCAAATAAAGGCTTCGATGGTAGTACTGAAGAATTAGTCGAATTGAAGAAAGCTTCAACACGAAATATTTCAGGAATTATCACAACTAATTATGATTGCCTCTTGGAGAAAATCTTTGATGATTATACTGTTTACATAGGACAAGATGAACTGATCTTCTCAGATATTTATGAAATCGGGGAAATATATAAAATTCATGGTTCTATTACCAAACCCAAAAGTCTCATTTTAACCGCTAAGGACTACGAAAATTTTGAAGACAAGCAAGCATATTTAATAGCCAAAATACTAACTATCTTTTTAGAATACCCAATTATATTTCTTGGTTACTCTTTACAAGATAAAAATATCCAAAACATATTAAAAACTATTGCTCATTGTCTCAACCAAGATAAATTAGACATATTGAAAGAACGTTTTATTTTCGTTGAATATGAAGATGGGGATACCATCTCTTCTCACAGTCAATCATTTGAAAATGGAACGAAAATAGAAATGACTAAAATAAGCACTAGGGACTATCTTCCAATTTTTAAAGCCATAAATAGCGTTGATGCAAGATATAATCCTAAGATTTTAAGATTTTTAAGAAAAGATATTTACTCTATGGTTCTTGATTCAGAACATAAATCTAAAGTTGTCGCTACTGGTTTTGAAAACCTAGATAAATTAGAAGATTGCCAACAATTCCTTTTAGGCGTTGGTGTCTCGCAAGGAGCTGGTCATTTAGTAAAGTCTGAGCAAATATATGAAGATGTAATACTAGATAATCAATATTTTAATCCAACACTTGTCGTGACTGAATATCTTCCAGAATTATTAAAATCTAATGCTGGTGGGTTACCAATGTACAAATACTTATCTCTATATGGATCACCTGTTTACGGGAAAATCCAACAAAACATATGCAAGTATCGTTCCATTGACGATTATTTAAATGACAATTTACGTACACAGAAAAGAAATTATAGGAAGGAACTTTGTGATTATTCTATTTCTGAAATCATTGCAAAAGAAGGAAATTCTTTAGCTTATAAAAAACTATACTTCTTGGAAGAAGGCGAAA
>ERZ773218.968-NODE-968-length-30645-cov-4.983655_pt1 | contig 30645 bp, 25 predicted proteins | sample MGYA00580527_ERZ773218 | MGnify/ENA primary metagenome ERZ773218 (study PRJEB29015, sample SAMEA2737763) | human gut metagenome | biome: human gut; feature: human-associated habitat; material: faeces | place: China | collected 2012 ...
AGGCTGTCTTTTAATCCCGGCATTCCGAATCCGACTACGATATTCTTATTACCATCAGAAATGATCTTGCCGTTATCAATTGTTACATTACTGAATGTCTCATTCGGAAGGATCATACCTGTCATCATGACGAATGGTGTATATACTTCTGTATCTTTTCCGTCTACAGATACATTCTTCTTTTCATTATTCTTATAATTCACCGTGATCTTCAGGTGTCCGCTCTTTCCTTTTAACTCAGATGGTTTCATCTCTTTTCCATCCAGGTAATATTTTAATTTAACAGATACCGGAAGTTTCTTATCTGTCGTTCCCTGATAGTAGATATCCTCGCTATCAGTAGTCCATGTCAGCTTATCTCCGTCTGCGGTATATTTTTCATCACCTTTTACGTTCTTGATATCGCTCAGTGTACTTTCATCTTCCAGATTGCCGGATACGCTTCCGGAATTCTTAAGCCAGTTAGATACGGTTACCTTATCCGTCTTACCACTTGCCTTGGCATTCACGTATACTGTTTCTTCTTTATATACATCACTGTCTGAAGTTCCACTTGCCGCAAAAGCTGGTGTCACACCCATCATCACTGACATTCCGACTGCTACAGATGCTGCAATTTTTCGTTTCATTTTTCTGTTCTTATTCATAATTCCTGCTTCCTTTCTTAATTATCATGGATTGTTAATAACAGGTTACTTTGCTTCATTTGTCTGTGCTTTTGCCTTTTTCCCAAGAAATCCGATGGATGTCTTGCAGATTAATTTGTCAAATATCATGAACATTGCCGGCAATACCAGAAGCACGACTACCATACTGATAATGGCTCCTCTTGCAAGCAATGTACAAATCGAACCGATCATTTCAACCTGAGAATAGCAGGCAACTCCGAATGTTGCAGCAAAGAAGCTAAGTCCACTGCTGATGATGGACGGCATACTGGTCTTATGCGCAATACTGATAGCTTCTTTTTTGTCTTTTCCATTCTGGCGCTCTTTCTGATAACGGGTTGTCATCAAGATCGCGTAGTCCACGGTTGCACCGAGCTGAATCGCTCCGATTACGATGCTGGCCACGAATGGAAGGCTGGTTCCCTGATAATACGGGATTGCCATATTCAGCATAATTGCAAACTCGATGACTGCTACCAGAATAATCGGCAGAGAAATCGATTTGAAGATCAGCAGAATGATGATAAAGATTGCACCAATGGAAAGCACGTTTACGTTGACAAGGTCAGCATCGGTAACATCCTGCAGGTCTTTCATCAACGGTGCTTCACCGATGACCATTCCATCTTTATCGTAGGATTTTACGATTTTGTCAATCGCTTTGACCTGTTCGTTTACTTCATCTGTTGCGGACTCATATTCAGAGCTCACAAATGCAAGCTCATACTCATCGCTCTGCAGCATGCTTCGGAGATTTTCCGGGATCATGGATTCCGGAATGGTCGGGCCGAGCAGGGAGCCCATGCTGATGGTTGATTTGACACCTTTTACCTTGCCGATCTCATCCATCATTTTCTTTTTCTGTTTGGAGTCCATATCGCGGTCCATCATGACGATGTGCATGTTGCTGACGTTGAACTGCGCTTTTACTTCATCGTTTGCCACGTTACAGTCCAGGGTAGATGGAAGGGAACGTGCGATGTTGTAATAAATCTGGGTATGATTGTTTCCGTAGATCGACGGGAACAGCAGAACCAGGAAGATCACAACCCATACTTTATAATGTTTGGTGATAAAGGCGGACGGTTTATCCAGGCTTTTTACCAGCGGTTTGTGTCTCGTTTTCTCAATTGCCTTGTCAAATACCAGAACCATGGCCGGCAGGACGGTGACACAGCAGACAACGCCGATCAAAACACCTTTTGCCATAACGATACCAAGGTCGCGGCCAAGGGCAAAGGTCATAACACACAGTGCCAGGAAACCGGCTACGGTGGTAACGGAGCTTCCGGCTACGGATTTGAACGTGTTGGCGATTGCATGGCCCATCGCACGCTCTTTGTCATCCGGGAAACGCTTTTTATTCTCCTCGAAGCTGTTCAGCAGGAAGATGGAGTAGTCCATCGTAACACCAAGCTGCAGCACGGCGGTCAGCGCTTTTGTGATGTAGGAAGTCTCACCAAGGAACACGTTGCTTCCCAGGTTGTAAAGGATTGCAAGTCCGATACTTAACAGGAACAGGATCGGAACAACGAAGGAAGTCGATGTCAGCTCGATGACAACGAGGCTCAAAACTGCGGCGATGACAACGTAAACCGGCAGCTCTTTTAATGCTACGTTTTTGATATCGGTAACAACACCGGTCATACCGCCGATGAAGCACTGCTCGTTCGCAATTTTACGAAGATCCTCGATTGCCTCCATGGAGTCATCGGAAGAAGTCGTATTGTCGAACAGAACGAGCATCATGGTTGCATCCCCATTGTAGAATGCTTTCCGGAGTTTTTCCGGGATCATCTCAACCGGCACGCTGATGTCTGCCACATCGTCATACCATAAAACTTCTTTTACGTGGTTTACCTGCTCGAATTTTTCTTCGAGTTTCTGTACGTCCTTCATTTCCATGTTTTCCACGACAACCATAGAGAACGCACCCATGCCATATTCATCTACCAGAATGTCCTGTCCTTTTACAGTTTCCAGATGCTCCGGCAGATAGCTGAGCAGATCATAGTTTACTTTCGTTGCTGCCATTCCGATGACTGACGGAATAATCAGCAGAAATCCAATGATCAGCATCAGAATCCTGTGCTTGGCAATCCATTTGCCAACTTTAACCATTTTCATTCATCTCCTCTGATTCATTTTTAACTTGTTTTTCTAGTACCACATCTTACAACTTAAATGACTATTAGTCAATATTTGAAATGGCAAAAAATGAATTTTGGTCATTTTTTGTTTACTTTTACAAAAAATAACGGAAATCGGAAATGGGAATCGTTGATTTTTCTGCGCATCAAAAAAGAGTGCCTGGCTCCTTCGCCCTGACACTCTTTTTATGCATTTTTTTATTTCACTTCAACCAGCTCAATCTCAAAATTCAGCTCTTTTCCAGCCATCTCATGGTTGGCATCAAACGTGATATTGGTCTCGTCTTTTGCGGTAACTTTTACCGGGAACGGCTGGCCGTACTGGTTCTGCAGATAAACCTGCTGTCCGACCTCTACTTCCTCTGCTCCCGGAAGCTGTGCGATCGCAACGGTGAAAATTGCGTTCGGATCCGGCATTCCGTAAGCCTCCTCCGGCATCAGATGGATGTTGACTTTTTCGCCGACTTCCATCTCTGCAACGGCTGCATCGAAGCCGCGGATCATCTGGCCCACACCGCAGATGAACTCGAGCGGTTCGCCGCGGTCGTAGGAAGAATCAAACTGGGTTCCATCGTTGAAGGTTCCTCTGTAGTGGGTACGGCAGGTTTTTCCGACATTCTTACCTTCCATAACCGGAGTCGGTGCACCGCATCCGCCGCCGCAGGTTCCGCAGGAACCGCCGCAGGAGCTCTCCTCTTCCTCATGGCTTCCGCAGTGGTCGCCGCAGGAATGGCCTTCCTCATGATCGTGGTGATCGCAGGTTGCACCTGCAGATGTGAGCGTTCCGTTTAAGTAAGCTTCCACCGCTGCATCCACATCTCCCTCTGCTCCGGAGCAGAGCTCTACGCCTGCCTCGGCAAGAGCAGCCTGTGCACCGCCGCCGATGCCGCCGCAGATCAGAACATCCACGCCCTGCTCGGAAAGAAGGCCTGCCAGTGCGCCGTGGCCGGTTCCGTTGGATCCGATCACTTCGCTGGAAACCACCTGATTGTCTTCTACTTCGTAAACCTTAAAATTCTCTGTTTTTCCAAAATGCTGGAAAATATTCCCGTTATCGTATGTAACTGCAATTTTCATCTAACTAAATCCTCCGTAGTTTTTTCTTACGCCTCTTTTTCCTGCATAAAGGCTTCAATCTGATCTGGATCACGCATCAGATTCTCGGAAAGAACCTCGCATCCGTCCTCTGTAATCAGGATATCATCCTCGATCCGGATTCCGATCTCCCACTCGTCAATATAAAGACCCGGCTCATCGGTGATGATGGCGCCTGGACGCAGCTTGTCGTTCCATGCCGCGGTCACATCGTGTACATCGATGCCGAGGTGATGGGAAACGCCGTGCATGTAATAGGTTCCGACATCCTCTTTCTTCTCGATCAGGCCAAGTTTCACACAGCCCTCGCCGAGAACATCCTTTGCGATATCGTCGAGCTCTTTTAATGTCATACCCGGTTTTGCTGCTTTTGCAACGGCGCGGTTTGCTGCCAGAACAACGTCGTAAACCTGTCTCTGACGGTCCGTATATTTTCCGTTGACTGGATACGTTCTGGTGATATCTGCGCAGTAGCCCTGGAATTTTGCTCCGAGGTCCATCAGAAGCAGGGTCTCATCCTCGCACACGTCACGGTTGGTGTCGTAGTGCAGCATCGTTCCGTTTGCACCGCTTCCTGCGATCGTCGGGAATGCGGTTCCGTCTGCTCCCTCGTGGAAAATCTTGTACTCGAAATCAGCCTGTGCCTGATACTCGGTGCAGCCCGGTTTCAGGTTTTTCATTACAAATTTCAGCGCATCATCCGTGATTTTGATTGCCTGGCGGACAAGTGCGATCTCATCCGCATCCTTCTGCATACGCAGTGCCGCGATGACAGGCGCAATGTCTTTGATCGGTCTGCCCGGGAATTTCTTTGCAAACTCCTCTGCCTTTACCATGTTGTAGTCCGGCAGATCCTCGAACTGATAGCGGTAGCAGTCGAAATACAGGGTTCCGATGTCTTCGCGTGCCATCAGACGGTTTACCATACCCTCAAAGGAATCCAGGAAACGAACGTCGTCGATTCCGGTAATCTCCTGTGCCTCGGATACGGTTACTTTTCTTCCAAACCATCTCTCCTGGTTCAGATCCGCTTCCTCGATAAACAGAATGGATTTCTCCTCTTTTGCGGTCTTTTTCATCATCAGGATCATGTGATCTCTGCGGAGGCCGGTCAGATAGAAAAAGTTGCGGTTTGCTTCAAACGGCAGATATTCGTCTGCGCTGACATGCAGCTCGATTCCAGAAAACAAAAGCAGTGCGGAATCCTGGTCCATTTTATCAAAAACCTGTTTTCTTCTTTCTGTAAAGTTCATCTGTCTTTCCTCACTTTCTTTTAGAGCCTGCCAAGATCTGTTTTCGGCTCCTCTACTAAGATAACACGTTCGTGCTTTTTTTCCTACCTTTTTCCTGCTTTTCTGTGAAAATTCTTATTTTATTCCGCACTTTCCAGTCCTTTGACAACTTCCAACGCTTTTTCGAGCTGCACATCGCTCGTCGCGTCATCCGGCAGCTCCACCTCGACATCCGGCGTAATGCCGACCTTGTGGATGTCGTTTCCGAGCGGCGTGTAATAATGGGCAATCGTCAGCTTCACCACGCTGCCGTCCGAGAGCTGGAATGTATTCTGGACAATGCCTTTTCCGAATGTCGTCGTTCCGACAATCGTTCCGATGCCGTAATCTTTGACTGCTCCCGTGAAGATTTCTGCCGCACTTGCCGTATTTTCATTGACCAGCACGACGAGTGGAATCGAGATCGGGGTATCGCCGTCGCAGGTATACTCTTCCCGTTTTCCATTTTTATCCTCGGTATACACGATGAGTCCCTCCGGCAGGATCTGGCGCAGGGTGTCACAGACTGCCGTCACGAGGCCGCCCGGATTGCCGCGCAGATCGATGATCAGGCGCTCCATGCCCTGATCCTGCAGTGACTGGTATGCTTTCTGGAACTGCTCGGAGGTAAGCCCTGTAAACTCGCTGATGGCCAGATAGCCGATCTTGTCGTCCAGCATTTTACCGTCTGCCACAATCGCCGCAAGCTTCTCTTTTTTGACTTCCGTTTCAATCAGATCCGCCTCGCTTTCCCGCTCGATGGAAAGCGTCACGGTGTCGTTCTCGCTGTTTTTCAGAAGACCGACCGCATCGTTGAGGTTTAAGCCTTCGAGTGTCTGCCCGTCAATCTTCACAATACGGTCATCCGCCTGAATACCGGCCTTCGCCGCCGGGGTATCGTCCTGTACGCCGGTGACCTGCAGCTTATCGCCGTCCAGCGTCACCGTAACACCGATGCCCTGATAGTAACCCTCCTGCGCTGTCTTGATCGCTTCGTATTCCTCTTTCGTGTAATACGTAGAATACTTGTCGCCGAGGCCGCTGATCATCCCTTTATACATCGCATCCGACAGCTCTGTGTCATCCACATCGCCCGCGTAAAGCTGGCTGATCATCGCTTTGATCGCCGCCGTCTTTCGCCACGACCAGAAGCCGCCGGGGTGGTCCGCACTGCTTCCCGGCCAAAGAAACGTTGTTCCGACAAGCACGATCATTACAAGCGCCAGCATGGAAATCATGCCCGCAAAGTAGCTCTTCCGCATCTCATTTTTTCGGTTTTTCTTTCTGTTTCTGCGCTTTTTCGGTTTTTCCTGCTCTGCCGCTTTTACGCCCTCTTTTTCTTCCTTCATCAGTTCTTCCAAAATATGCCTCCCAATCGAAAGATCCCGGAATCTTTTGACGGATTCCGGGACTTATTTTTACTTTATTATATTGTCTAATCCTATCAGACTTTCAAGTGTTTTCGAATCGTAAAGATACTGCCGACAAGACCGATTCCCATACCGAGAATGAGTCCGACTGGAAGCAGAATCCGGAAGACGGCCGATACCGGCATGAATGCCATAAAGTTCGACAGTACGCTGAACTCCGTCATAACGTAGCTGATGACTCTGTTGTATACAACGTACAGCAGCCCCAGCGGAATCGCTGCTCCGACAAGACCGATCAGGATACCCTCGATCAGGAACGGAGCCCTTACAAACAGGTTCGTCGCACCGATCAGCTTCATGATACCGATCTCCTCTTTCCGGACCGAAATACCGATCGTGACGGTATTGCTGATCAGGAAAACAGATACGGCAAGAAGAATCAGGATGATCGCGATGGAAACGTAGCCAATGACACGGTTCATCGTCGTCAACGTTGTTGTTGCACCCTCGGCCTGTTTAACCTCACGGACACCGTCCAGCGAGCGGATATACTCAGCCAGTGCATCCTGCGTCTCTACCTGGTATACGTAAACCTCGTAGTGAGCAGAAGTTGCGAGCGGGTTGTCGTTTGGCTTAAAGCCGTCCTTGTATTCCTCTTTTCCTTCGAAATACTGTTTTGCAAAGTTTTCCCACGTCTCATCCGCGGAAACATACTTACATTCCTTGACCACATCGGTCTTGGCCTTGATCTCCGTTCCGATCTCATCGATCGTCGCCTGATCCACATCTTCGTTGAAGAAGACGGTCATAGATACGTCTGTCTCGGCATTTTTTACGATGTAGTTAAAGTTGATGACAACCGCAAAGAAGATACCGAACAGAAAGATACAGGCTCCCATGGTTGCGATGGATGCCAGCGAGAACATCTTGTTTCTCCAGATGTTTTTGACACCCTGTTTGATGCTGTAGCCCAGTGTACTAAACCTCATGGTACTCGCCCTCCTTCTCATCGCTGACTACCACGCCTTTTCGCATGGTAATAACGCGTTTTTTCATGGAGTTGACGATCTCACGGTTGTGGGTTACCACAAGAACGGTCGTTCCTCTGTTGTTGATTTCCTCCAGGAGCTTCATAATCTCCATGGAGTTTCCCGGGTCCAGGTTTCCGGTCGGCTCGTCCGCCAGAAGAATGTCAGGCCGGTTGACAATGGCTCTTGCCACGGCAACTCGCTGCTGCTCTCCTCCGGAAAGCTCCTTTGGGAAAGATTTGTACTTCTCTGCCAGTCCGACCAGCGTCAGGACTTCCGGCACGCGCTTTTTGATGACGCGGTTCGGTTTCTCGATGACACGCTGTGCGAATGCTACGTTTTCATAGACATTCCGGTCTTTTAAAAGGCGGAAATCCTGGAATACGACGCCGACACCGCGGCGGTATTTCGGCACTCTCCAGCGTTTCATTTTATTTAAGATCTGTCCGTTTACCTTAATGGTACCGGATGTGGGCTCGAGTTCTTTCAAAAGGAGCTTGATCAGCGTCGATTTTCCAGAACCGCTGTTTCCCACGATAAAGACGAATTCCCCCTTCTCGATGTGTAAGGATACGTTGTTGACGGCCGGCTGGCCTTTCGCGTAACTCTTACTTACACTATCCAATGTTATCATGCAATTCCTCCTTCAAGGGTTCTCGCTTAATAATCGAGCGTTTCCATGTATTTCATGTACTGCACAACCATAAGCGCAATCTTGAATGTGATCGCATCTTCAAAAACTCTAAGATCGAGTCCCGTGCTCTTCTGCAGCTTATCCAGCCGATAGACAAGGGTATTTCGGTGTATATAAAGCTGTCTCGAGGTTTCCGAGACATTCAGAGAATTTTCAAAGAATTTATTGATCGTTGTCAGTGTCTCTTCATCAAAGTCATCCGGCGATTTGTTGCCGAAAATCTCTTTGATGAACATTTTGCACAGTGGGATCGGAAGCTGGTAAATCAGACGGCCGATACCCAGTGAGCTGTATGCATAGATATCATTCTCAGCGGAGAAGATTTTTCCGACGTCCATCGCCATTCTGGCTTCTTTGTAGGAACGCGATACTTCTTTGATCTCCTTGACAATGGTACCGTAAGCAACGTGGGTTTTCCCCTCCTCATCTCTTCCTGCTGCTTCCAGAATGGTGGCTGCCACTTTGTTCATCTGGGCATAATCCTCACCTGGAGCAAGTTCCTTGACGATGATAATGTTTTTCTCATCGACGGCAGTTATAAAGTCACCGGATTTGGTACCGAGCAGACTCTTGACGCTTTCCAGCGCCCCGCTGTTTTTATCCGGATTTGTCTCAAGAATAAATACAAGGCGGCGTGCTTCCACTTCAATATGTAACTTCTTCGCCCTGTTGTAGATGTCGACCAGCAGCAGGTTGTCGAGCAGCAGATTCTTGATAAAGTTGTCTTTATCGAAGCGCTCCTTGTAGGCGGTAAGGAGGCCCTGAATCTGGAAGGTAACCATTTTCCCGATCAGGTGAATGTCATCGTTTCCGCCTTTTACAACCAGAATGTACTCCAGCTGGTGTTCATCGTATACTTTAAAAAACTGATAATTTTTCATGGTCTGGGAATCTGCCTGAGACTGCGCAAACGTTACAATATCATTCTGGCTGATCTCAACCTCCGGAAACGTCGTTACCAGAACCTTTCCTTCTACATCAGTCACGCAGAGTTCGACACGCGAAATATTTTTGATTCCCTCAATGGTACTCTGTAAAATCTGATTTGAAATCATATTTTCTTCCCTCTTTCATCCTATAGTTTGTCTCCGGCTGCACCCGCTTTCATTGCCAGGCATATCCACACCCCTATGGTTCTGCGCCTGATGCAAAGTACCTCACAGATATACTTATTTTAATACAAAATAGACAAAAAAGGAAGAGAAAACACAACATTTATACCACAAAATACGTAAAAAGGTCAGGAGAAATCCGTCTGGAAGCCCTCTCCTAAGACCTCTCTTGCATCCGACACAACGACAAACGCGTCCGGATCGATCGTTCCTACGATCTGTTTGAGCTGCGGGATCTGTTTTTTGCCCACAACACAGAATACCATCATACGCTCTTCGCCCGTGTACATTCCCTTGATGTGGATGCCGGACGCGCCGCGGTCGAGTTCTTTCATGAGCTCATCGGCTACCTGCTCCGGATGCGCGGTAATGATAAACGCGGATTTCGCATAATTCATACCTTCCATCAGGGCATCCGTCATTTTCGTCGTCACGTAGATTGCCACGATCGCATAGAGCGAAGCGTGGATACCGAAGACAAAAATACCGGCGATGACGATGATTCCATCAAGCACCTGCATAACCTGTGCAACGGAATAGTGGCGCAGCTTTCTCTGGATCAGAGCCGCCATCATATCCGTTCCGCCCGTCGTACCGTTTCCGATGAAGACGAGGCCGATGCCTGCTCCCATCAGAACGCCGCCGAACAGTGCGGAAAGCATCCTGTCATCCGGCACCAGCTGCAGCACCGGGAGAACGGCAATCCAGAACGTATTCATCAGGGTTCCGAAGATGGTTTTCACCAGAAAATCGCGGCTCATGCGGATTCCGAACAGAAAGAGCGGAATGTTCAGCACAAGGTTCGTCACCCAGAGCGGAACTCCTTTTCCGAACAGCATCTGGCTCAGTTGTTTGATGACGATTGCAAGACCGGAAAATCCTCCGGTAACAAGCCCCGCCGGGTCGTAAATCGAGCTGGTCGCAACCGCCATGACCGCGGTTCCCAGCGTAATCAGCAGATAATCTCTCCACTGCTGTTTGTTCCGTATCCAGTTCATGAACTTCAACCGTCCTTTTCGCTGTTATATTTTGTTACCATCCACTTGAACGTATTCTTCTTTAGCAGAGTTCCCCACCAGCTCGTTTTTATACCGGCCTCGTTCTGCAGTGTTGAGTGTTCGCCAAGGCTCAGCCAGATTTTCGCGCTGATTTTGCTGCTGTTTTCCAGAACGAAACGATCCTGCCGCGTTCCCGCAAGGCCGCTCACAATCACGTCCGTCGTCTGGCTGTTGATCTCGTTGACCAGGCTGTCAAACGCGGATTCCTCCAGCGTCTCGACGACAGCACCGCCTCCGATCTCAATGCCGGGATACGTTTCTGTCAGATATTTCTGCAGTGTCTGCAGTTCTTCCCCAGTGTCGCCCAGTACGAAAATCCGGCTTTTTTTCTGAATCAGTCCCCAGAAAAAGCGTGCGATGAACTCGTTCGTCTCCACTTCCTCATATGACGGCGTCTCCGGGTCGATTCCTGCTGCCTCCAGCACTTCGGTTTCCCCGATGACCGTCAGATCCAGATCCTCGATATACTGCTTCCACGTCGTTTCCTTGCTCGCCTGCATCAGCATCTGCATCGTCACAATCCCGATGGTGTTCAGCTTATCATTCGAGAGGTATTCCTCCACAATCTCCATTGCCGCATCGACGCGGTAATGTTTCAGCTTCACACCTAAAATTTCCAGTTCTGCATTCATTGTTCTGTATACTTCTGTTTTCCTTCGAAATCCAGAAGCGTTTCCTCCATGTTTTCCTGCCGTTTCTTCCGGCAGCGCTGTCCGCCCTTTTCTTCTGGCAACAGCTAATCCCCATTATACTAAAAAAAGAGGCTGTTGTCAAAAACAGCCTCTTTTTCTGCCCTGTTTTCACAGAATTTTTACAATTTATCAGACCGTCTGCGGATTAAACCTCAAACATCAGATCGCCGTAGGACGGCATCGGCCACATCTCTTTGTCTACGATCATCTCCAGTTTGTCAACCGGTGCACGGAGTGCCTCCATAGCCGGAGCAACTTTCTCGTAGTAGTATTTTGCTTTTGCTTCGCCGTCTTCCATCTCGCATCCTGCATTCTCGATTGCGATCAGCTCGTCGAGTGCTTTCTGGGTTTCCTCAAGCAGTGCACTTGTCTCGTTCAGCAGATTCTTCTGTACACCAACTGCTGTAACACCTGCTGCGGTGATGGTGTTGATAGATCCAGCCAGGGAAGTCGCATATTTGATGACTGCCGGGATGATCTGTTTGCTTGCCATGTCGATCATGGTCTTTGCTTCGATGTTGATGGTCTTTGCATAGTTCTCGAATTTAACTTCTGCACGGGATACCAGCTCTGCCTCGGTGAATACTTTGAAATCGCCGAACAGTTTGATTGCGGTATCAGTGGTCAGTGCCGGGATTGCGTACACCATGGATTTGATGTTCGGAAGTCCTCTTCTCTCTGCCTCAGCTAACCACTCATCTGCATATCCGTCGCCATTGAAGATGATTCTCTGATGCTCACTTAAGTTCTTCTTGATCAGATCATGGACAGCGTCCTCGAAGTTTTCAGCGCCTTCCAGTACATCGCATGCATCGCGGAATGCTTCTGCAACGATGGTGTTCAGTACGATGTTCGGAGCTGCAACGGAATCACGGGAACCAACCATACGGAACTCGAATTTGTTTCCGGTGAAGGCGAACGGTGAGGTTCTGTTACGGTCGGTAGCATCTTTCTTGAGATCCGGAAGTGTCTTAACACCAGTCTCCAGAACGCCCTCTTTTTTGCTCTTTGTTGCATTTCCGGTGCTGATGAGCTGCTCTACAACATCCTCCAGCTGCTCTCCAAGGAATACAGAAATAATAGCTGGCGGCGCCTCGTTAGCTCCCAGTCTGTGATCGTTTCCCGGATCGGCTGCGGACTCACGAAGCAGATCTGCGTGAACATCAACGGCTTTCAGAACGCAGCTTAATACGAGCAGGAACTGAATGTTCTCGTGCGGTGTTTTGCCCGGCTCAAGAAGGTTGATGCCGTCATCTGTGGTGATGGACCAGTTGTCGTGTTTACCGGAACCGTTGACACCTGCGAACGGTTTCTCATGCAGCAGGCATTTCAGTCCGTGCTGGCATGCAACTCTCTTTAAAGTCTGCATAACGAGCTGGTTGTTGTCAACTGCTACGTTTGCCTCGGAATAAATGGAAGCCAGCTCGTGCTGTGCCGGTGCAACCTCATTGTGCTGTGTCTTTGCTGTAACACCCATCTTCCACAGCTCAATGTTGACATCCTTCATAAAGGAAGCAATTCTCTGACGGATGGTTCCGAAATAGTGATCGTCCATCTCCTGTCCTTTTGGAGGCATTGCGCCAAACAGGGTACGTCCGGTGTAGATCAGGTCTTTTCTCTGCAGGAATTTCTCTGCATCTACCAGGAAGTATTCCTGCTCCGGTCCTACGGAAGGAGTTACTTTCTTGGAAGTGGTGTTTCCGAACAGTTTTAACAGACGCAGGGACTGTACATTCAGAGCTTCCATGGAACGAAGAAGCGGTGTCTTCTTATCCAGTGCCTCGCCCTTATAGGAGCAGAAAGAAGTAGGAATGCAAAGGGTAACACCGATAGCATCTTCTTTTAAGAAGGCTGGGGAAGTACAATACCATACTGTATAACCTCTTGCCTCGAAAGTTGCTCTTAAACCACCGGATGGGAAGGAAGATGCATCAGGCTCGCCCTTGATCAGTTCCTTTCCGGAGAATTCCATGATCACTTTTCCGTCTACCGGTGCTGAAATAAAGGAGTCATGTTTCTCAGCAGTTACTCCGGTCAATGGCTGGAACCAGTGGGTAAAATGGGTTGCACCATGTTCAATGGCCCAATCCTTCATGGCATGTGCCACAACGTCTGCAATACTTGGATCCAACTCAGCGCCATCTTCGATGGTCTTTTTCAGTTTTTTGTACACACTCTTTGGCAGGCGGTCTTTCATGACTGCGTCATTAAATACGTCCTTGCCAAACATCTCTGAAACACTTACTACTTCGCTCATAGATTCTCCATCCTCTCTTGCATCATTTTTTTATGATTTCCATAAATCCTCATTCGAGATGCTTTTCTTCAGCTATTTGCAGTACATCCCTTACTATCTTTACCTGAAAACCTAATTTTTTTAAGTTTAAAGCATCAGGTAGTAAAAAAGGCGCTCTCCTGATATAGAGAACGCCTTCGTTCTTTCTTAAAATAAACCATTTCTTTTAAAATCCCGTATGTTTTTTTAAAAAAAGATTTTGTATTGTACTAACTTATTTTGTGATACCTGCTTTATTTTCAGGCTTTGCCAACGGAGCCAAACAGTTCCATTTTTTCTTTTACAGTAGCCTTGATCGCTTCGAAGCCAGGAGCCAGCAGCTTACGAGGGTCATAACCCTTGCCCTGCTCGTCTTTGCCTTCTTCGATGTACTTTCTGGTAGCTGCAGCAAATGCAAGCTGGCACTCGGTGTTAACATTGATCTTAGCAACGCCAAGGGCGATTGCTTTCTTGATCATGTCAGCCGGGATACCTGTGCCGCCGTGAAGAACCAGAGGAAGATCACCAGTCAGCTGCTGGATAGCATCCAGAGTTTCAAAGGACAGACCCTTCCAGTTTGCAGGATATTTGCCGTGGATATTGCCGATACCAGCTGCCAGGAAGTCTACGCCCAGATCAGCGATTCTCTTGCACTCGTTGGGATCTGCGCATTCGCCCATACCTATAACGCCATCTTCTTCGCCGCCGATTGCACCAACCTCAGCTTCGATGGAAACGCCCTTTTCATGAGCAGCCTTAACCAGCTCAGTGGTCTTTTCAACGTTCTCGTCGATCGGGTAATGAGAGCCATCGAACATGATGGAAGAGAAGCCAGCTTCCAGACACTTGTAGCAGCCGTCGTATGAGCCATGATCCAGATGCAGAGCAACGGGAACGGTGATGTTCAATTCTTCGAGCATACCGTTAACCATGCCTACAACGGTCTTGTAGCCGGTCATATACTTGCCTGCGCCCTCGGATACACCAAGGATTACAGGGGAGTTCAGCTCCTGAGCGGTCTGCAGGATAGCCTTTGTCCATTCCAGATTGTTGATGTTGAACTGACCAACTGCATAATGGCCAGCTTTTGCTTTGTTCAGCATTTCTGTAGCAGATACTAACATCTTATTTACCTCCATAGAAATAAAATTATTATCTAACCGATGCTATTATACCCTATCTTTTTCAAAAAAGAAATACGGCATACGCATTTTTTTCCTCTTTTTCCACTTTTTCCACTAAACCGCTACATTTCACTGCGCTTCATTTTCTTCTCCCGGCACCATGATATGCAGCGCCTGTTTCTGATTTTCGATGACGATTTCTGTGTGCCTGCCGCCGAATTCGCCGTCCAGCGTCCACGCAACCTCTTCCTCTGTCTCCACCTTCAGCCAGGAGGTTTTAAAGCAATACATCTGTGCCGTGTCGATATCGCGCTGTGCCAGGGCAGCAAGCGTCTGATTGAGTTCGTCCAAGCTGCGCGGGACCTTTACGAGCGTCACCTCAAACATTCCATCGCTTAAATCCACATATTTTCCGGTGATTCCCTTAAATCCTCCGACCGAAACAGAATTCGTAATCATTCCATACAGAAAATCGTCCTCGATGACAGTGTCCTGCGTCGTAATTTTCATGTGGTAGGATTTGATATCCCGGAGCTTTTTCATGCCCTCCAGCAGATACGCCATATGCCCAAGCACATTTTTGACATCCTGACTGGTTTCATAGGACACCTCTGTAAAAAGTCCGAAGGCCGCAATATAAACAAAGGTTTTTTCGTTAAAGGAACCGACATCGCAGGCAAACATTCTGCCGCTGACTGCGATTTTCGCTGCCTCAGCCATGTTTTTCGGAATATTCAGGCTCTGCGCAAAATCGTTTGTGCTGCCTGCCGGAATATACCCGATCGGGCGGCGTCGAACACTCTTCATAATGCCGGTCACCACCTCATCCAATGTGCCGTCTCCGCCGCTGCATACCACGAGGTCATATTTTGCCGTTCTGTCTGCCGCAAGCTCTACGGCTTCCCCTGCATACTGAGTCGGTCTTGCTGTCACGACATAGCCTGCCTTAACGAACGTATCAATGATATCCAGCAGATTATTCCGGATCTGTCCTTTTCCCGCCCTGGGATTATAAATAAAAAGAAGCTTTTTGTCGTCCATCCTTTCCCTCCTTTCTGCTTTTTTATCCTTGTTTCGCCCCTGCGCTCCCGTAAAGTGTACTTGCTTCTATAACAACAAGCTTACTCTGGAAAATAGAAAAAGGGCAGCCACTTTCCGGTGGACACCCTTTCGTTTTCTTTATTCTGCCGCGCTGCTTAAATAATTTTCCATTCCGAAAATCGCGTCGTCTTCATCCGTTCCGTCTGCAATCACGGTTACCTTTTCGCCGGGTGCAAGCGCAAGGCTCATCATTCCCATGATGCTCTTCGCGTTCACTTTTCTGCCTTCAGACTCCAGATAAATATTGCTGGCATGCTTGCTTGCAACCTGCACCAGCATTGCTGCCGGGCGAGCCTCAAGCCCCTGCTTCAGCTTTACTTCCACAGTTTTCTGTTTCATAATAAAACTCCTCCTTTTAAGACCTCATGGCATCCGCCAGTTCACATAATTTCCGCAAACGATGATTTACGCCCGATTTTCCAACCGGAGGATCCAGATACATCCCCAGCTCCTTAAGCGGTGCTTCGGGATACTCTAGACGTACTTCAGCCATCTGACGCAAGCTCACCGGCAATTTTTCAAATCCATATTTTTGCTGCAAAAAAAGAATGTCGTCAACCTGCCTCGCCGCCGCTGTCACCGTCTTGGTAATATTGGCAGTTTCGCAATTGACGCGCCTGTTTACCGTATTGCGGACTTCCCGGACGATCCTGGAATTTTCAAATTCCATTAGCGCCACATGCGCCTCAACCACATTCAGAAAATCCGAAATTCCGGCTCCTTCTTTTATGTAAACCACATAATACTTTTTTCGCTGTACAATCCGCCCTTCGATCTCGAACTCGGTCAAAATCTCCAGAATCTGCTGTGCCTGCAGCGGTCTGCTGCATACAATTTCCAGATGATATCCTTTCCCGGGATTGCTCATCGAACCGGCTGCCAGAAACGCGCCTCGTAAAAACGCTCTCTGGCAACAGGAATTTCGGATTAAAAGCCTGCTCACCGGACATCGCAAACCATCCTGTAGGCTCTCCTCACCGGACGTCGGGCTGCCTGTCTGATCCAAAAATTTGATCCCCTGCAGAATCCTGAGGATCAGTTCCGGGTCATCTATCCGACAGAAATATCCGGTTTGCTGATTTTCCTGTTGTACACGGGTTTCCGTACTTATATTAAATGTTTTCTGTAATAATGTAAAGCATTTTCTCACAACGAGCGCATTTTCCGCATGAATCTGCAGAAAAGTCCCCGTCGTACCGACGCCGATGCTGCCGTTAAAATGGAGAAGTGCTGCCAGCTCCGCCAGCTGGCAGTGCCTTGCCGGACTGATGTGCCGATACAGCTCTTCTTTTACTCCCGATGAAAATGACATATGAAATATCCTTAAATATCCCTGTGGCTCAAAGATACTCCATACTTGGCTTCCCTGTTGCGAAGCTTTCTATAAAGCTCATTGGCCAGCGTTACGCTCCTATGTTTGCCGCCGGTGCAGCCGATCGCCACCACCAGCTGGTATTTGCCTTCTTTAATATAATTTGGAATCAAAAATCGCAGCAGATCTGTCAGCTTGTCCAGAAAAATCCCCGCCTCCGGGAAGCTCATGACATAATCCTGAACGCCCCTGTCGTTGCCGGTCAGATATTTCAATTCATCTATATAAAAAGGGTTCGGCAGGAAACGGACATCAAATACCAGATCCGCATCTGCCGGGATTCCATGCTTGAAGCCAAAAGAAAGAATATTGATCATCAGACTGCTGTACTCTTCATTTTTTACAAAAATCCGATCCAGCTCCTCTTTCAGCTCCCGGGTCAGCAGCTTGGACGTGTCAATCACATAGTCTGCATCCTTCTTAACCTGCTGCAGGATTTTCCTTTCTTTTTCAATTCCGTCTTCGATTCTCGGATTTTCTGCTGAACACAGCGGATGCATCCGTCGGCTCTCTTTATAACGTTTCACAAGCACTGCATCAGAAGCGTCCATAAAAAGAACTTCGAACACCATACCGTTTTGTCTTAAACAGGAAAGTGTTTTTTCTACCCTGGCAAAGGACTGATCCGTGCGGACATCCACGCCGATAGCAACTTTTGTTATTTCCGTATTCGGTGTGGACAAAAGCTCAACGAACTTGTCGATCAGCTGAATCGGCAGATTGTCCACACAATAGTATCCCATATCCTCCAGCAGTCGCATCGCGGTGCTTTTGCCGCCGCCGCTCATGCCGGTTACCATTACAAATCTCATTTTTCAAAATCTCCCAGGAAAATCACTTCCGGCTCCAGCGTTACGCCGAATTTTTCCTGCACTGTTTCTGTGACTTTCTGAATTAGTCCCGCCACGTCCGCAGACGTCGCATTTTTTCGGTTGATGACAAAACCGCAGTGCTTTTCGGAAACCTGTGCGCCGCCGACGCACGCTCCGGCAAGTCCGGCATCCATAATCAGCTTGCCTGCAAAATATCCCTCCGGGCGTTTAAACGTACTGCCCGCACTCGGATATTCCAGCGGCTGTTTTTCCCGACGCTTTGCAGAAAGCTCCTGCATCGTAGCAGAAATTTCGCTTCGGTCGCCTTTTTGCAGCTTTAAAACAGTGCTGAGCACCACACAGGGCTTTGTTTTTACAATGCTCGTGCGATAGCCGAACGCCATTTCTTCCCTGTTGTATACACGACATCTGCCATCCGGCTCCATCACCTCTACCGACTCTGTCACACCCGCAATCTCACCGTTGTAAGCGCCCGCGTTCATCCGGACTGCTCCGCCAATCGTTCCGGGGATTCCCGATGCAAATTCCAATCCGGTCAGCCCTGCTTCCATCGCGCTTCTCGATACAGCGGAAAGCATCGCGCCTGCGCCGCATCGGATCGTAGCTTCGTCGATTTCAGTCTTTAAAAATTCCCCCGCCAGATGCAGGATCGCGCCGCGGTAGCCCCGGTCCCCCACCAAAAGGTTGCTTCCGTTTCCGAGCAAAAACCACGGCAGCGCCTCTTCCTGTAGCCAGGCAAGCACCTGCGCCAGCTCTTTTCTCGTCTCAATCACAAGAAAATAGCGCGCAGGACCACCTGTCCGGAATGTCGTATGCCTGTCCATTTGTTCTTCTGTTAAAATCCGCTCTTTCGGCAGAATTTCATTTAATCTGTCACTCAAATGTCCTGACCAGCCCTTCTGCTCCGGCTTTGCGCCGGATACGTTGTTATTTTATGCGGATCTTTTGCAGATGATACCGGTATTATTTCAACACCAGTCTGGCAGCGCCGTAAATACCAGCGTCATTGCCCAGAGTTGCCAGGGTAAACAGTGCACCACGGCAGCCCTTGAACGCATATTTCTGGTAATATTTCTGAATGTAATCCAGCAGCACATTGCCGGCTTTGGAAACACCGCCGCCGATTACGAAGATCTCCGGGTTGGAAACATTGGCAACCAGCGCCATCGCCTTGCCCAGATACCAGCCAAAGTCCTCTGCAACCTCGATTGCCACAGTATCTCCTGCTTTAACCGCATCCCATACGTCCTTTGCACTCAGATCGTCCTTGCGCATCAAGCTCGGGCGGTCATCCTCTGCCAGCTTACGCTTTGCCATACGGACAATACCCGTTGCGGAAACATATTCCTCCAGGCATCCGCAGTTGCCGCAATTACAAGGCTCTGTCTCATCATCATTGACATGCATATGTCCGATCTCGCCTGCGGCTCCGGTTGCACCGGCAACCATCTTACCGTTGATGATAATACCGCCGCCAACACCAGTTCCCAGGGTTACTACAACGACATCCTCATACCCCTTTGCGCCGCCCTGCCAGGCCTCGCCCAGTGCTGCTACGTTGGCGTCATTACCAGCTTCTACCGGCATATTTAAAAGTGTCTGCAGCTCTTTTTTCAGGCTCATGGTTCCCCAGCCAAGATTGACTGCACCATAAAGTGTGCCCTCAGAGTCAATCGGTCCCGGTGCACCGATGCCGACGCCGACTACCTCTGTACGGTCCATTTCACGCTCATTCATTTTTTTGAGGATGCTCTTTGCACAGTCCGGCAGAATCGCTTTGCCGTCATCCTCTGTCACCGTAGGGATTTCCCACTTTTCCATCAGATCGCCGTTGGTGTTAAAAAGACCAAGCTTTACTGTCGTTCCTCCTACATCTACACCAAAACAATACTTACCCATTTTATTTTCCTCCCGCTTCTCGCGTATTTTCAAAAAGCTTTTCAGCTGTCTGATCTATGATGATGCCTTACTCTTTTGTACGATCCGCCAGCTGCATCGCTGTACGGAGCACTATTGCTTTCATTCCGAACATTTCGATATGCCTGACCGCTTTAGTCCTCATCCTCATCCTCGTCCTCATTCCGCTTACGTGCAAGGGAATTCTGGACTCTTGTATACAGCTCCTGCGCTGCATTGTATCCCATCTTTTTCTGTCTGTGATTGACAGCTGCCGCTTCGCAAATAATTGCCAGGTTTCTGCCGGGACGGATCGGAATGTTGTGGCAGACAACCTTGTTGCCCAGATATTCCGTATATTCCTCTTCCAGTCCGAGACGGTCGTATTCTCTGTCCTTGTCCCACTCTTCCAGACGGATTACGAGGTCGATATTCTGTGTCTCGCGGACACTCGAAGCACCGAACAGCGCCTTGACGTCCACAATACCAATACCGCGCAGCTCGATAAAGTGCTTTGTGATATCCGGTGCAGTTCCGACCAGTGTTTCCTCACTGACCTTGCGGATCTCTACAACATCGTCCGTTACCAGACGGTGTCCTCTCTTAATCAGCTCAAGCGCCGCCTCGGATTTACCGATTCCGCTCTCGCCTGTAATCAGGACGCCTTCGCCATATACGTCAACCAGTACGCCGTGAACAGAAATGCAGGGTGCCAGCTTGACATTCAGCCAACGGATCAGCTCTGCCGTAAACGAACTCGTCGCACGCTTGGTCATCAGAAGCGGAACGCCTTTTTCAATGGCAATTTGCCGAAACAGCTCATCCGGATGCAGTTCACGACAGAAAATAATGCCGGGAATCGGGTAATCCAAAAGCTTCTCCAGCATCTCCTTCTCTTCTTTTTCCGACATTCTCTTAACATAAGAGTATTCTACGAATCCAATCACCTGCAGACGGGTCGCCTCAAAGTGTTCAAAATAGCCCGCCATAGGAAGTGCCGGTCGGTTGATATCCGGCAACGTAACCTTAATCCCCTTCAGGTTGATTTCAGGAGTCAGATTTTCCAGCTTCATTTTTTCTGCAATCTTCATTAAACTGATGCTTGCCATAATCCATCCTCTCTTTTCCAGAACATGCAGACAGTAGTTCCTGACATCAGAAACTCTGTTTTTATGCCATACTTTGTTTTATTTTATCACAGATCATTATTCCCGGCAATCTTCCTCTTGGTGGTTATGAAAAAATTCATAGATTTCTTCCGCCACGGACATTGGCAAATCTGCCTGCATCGCAATCTGCTCTGCCGTCGCGTCCCGGATCTCATAAATCGATGGAAAGCTTTTCATCAGCGCCTTTCTCCGCGCAGGGCCCACGCCCGGGATTTCATCCAGCACGCTCTTGACCTGATCCTTGCTGCGCAGTGACCTGTGGTATTCGATTGCAAACCGGTGCGCCTCGTCCTGCACTCTTGTAATCAACTTGAAGGCTTCAGAATTACGGTCGATCGGCAGCTCCACATTGTGAAAATAAAGTCCTCTCGTCCGATGGTTGTCATCCTTTACCATGCCGCAGACCGGAATGTTTAAATGCAGCTCGTCCAGCACCTGCTGCGCGATGTTGACCTGCCCGCGTCCGCCGTCCATCAGCAAAAGGTCCGGAAACCGTGCAAAGCTTCCGAACTCCCCGGACAGATTTTTTTCTTCCAGCTCTTTCGTCTCTTTTAAGCCGTGTTCAAAGCGTCTCGTCAGAACCTCGCGCATGCAGGCATAGTCATCCGGTCCTGCTACCGTTTTGATTTTGAATTTTCGGTAATCGCTGCGCTTGGGCTTTCCCTTTTCATAAACGACCATCGAGCCGACATTTTCAAAGCCGCTGATGTTGGAAATATCGAACGCCTCCATCCGGTCGAGCATCGGTAAATCCAGCAGCTGTGCGATCTGCCGCACCGCACCGACCGTACGCGCCTCGTCGCGCGCAATTCGCTCCCGGTCTTTTTCCAGGACGAGCTTTGCATTTTTTTCCGCAAGCTCCACCAGCTTTTCCTTCTGTCCCTTCCGCGGCACGCGGATATATACCCTCGCGCCCCTGCGTGCGGTCAGCCATTCTTCTAATACCGGTATGTCATCTATTTCTTTCTGTAAAATCAGTTCCCGCGGTACGAACGGCGTTCCGGCGTAAAACTGTTTCACAAAATCCAGCAGAATCTGCGCCTTATCCGAATCCTCCACATGGGTCATATAAAAATGCTCGCGCCCGATCAGCTTGCCTCCTCGCACGAAAAACACCTGTACCACTGCGTCGCTTCCGTCTTTGTCCAGCGCAATGATGTCCTTGTCCTCCCCGTCGCTGTCCGTGATTTTCTGCTTTTGGGACACCTGCTTTACGCTGTTGAACAAATCACGGTACCGGGCGGCTTCCTCAAATTCCAGGGCCTCCGCCGCTTCTTCCATTTTTTTCTGCAGATCGTTTAAAATCATATTATAATTGCCGTTTAAAAACTCCAGCGCCTTGTCCACATGTGCCCGGTACTCCTCGCGGCTCACATAATCCTGACACGGAGCCATACACTGCCCGATGTGATAATTTAAGCACGGGCGTTCCAACCCACAGTCCCGCGGCAGTACCCGGTTACAGGTACGCAGTTTGAACAGCTTATTTAATAGCTCGATCGTATCCTTGACCGCCGCCGCAGAAGTAAACGGCCCGAAATACTTCGATTTGTCCTTTTTCATCAGTCTGGAAAACTGCACGCGCGGATATGCCTCCCCGACTGTGACCTTAATATAGGGATAGGTTTTATCATCCTTGAGCAGTGTGTTATATTTCGGATTGTGTTCCTTGATCAGATTGTTTTCCAGAACCAGGGCTTCCAGCTCCGAATCCGTCACAATATATTCAAACCGGGCGATCTGCGTTACCATCTTTTCAATCTGTGGTCCGCGGTTAATTTTCTCACGGAAATACGACTGCACTCTGCTGCGCAGGCGAATCGCCTTGCCGACATAAATGATATTGTCCTGTGCGTCGTGCATCAGATACACACCGGGCTTCTGCGGCAGTTTTTTCAGCTCTTCTTCTATTACAAACATGTCGCGTTCTCCCCTTCTAATACAGCAGGGACTATGTTTCCATAGTCCCTGACAAACTCTCTTTCACTCCGGTTCTGCCGCCACGCATAACACTTCGTGTATCGCATTTACGATGAGCTTCCCTATTTCTTCTCGTCGTCCGGAAGGGCGGCTCCTGAAAAACGTCCTACCGGGCCTTTATTCTCCGGCTTCGGCGTCGGAGGAATCCAGGGCTTATCCTGTTCCTGGCTCTGTTCGGCATCAGATGTATCCGCCGGCTGCTGTGTATCTCCCGGCTGCTGTGCATCTCCCGAGAAGAAGCTGTCTTCTCTTTCCTGCTGCTGGCGTGCGAACTCTTCCCATGGCTTCGGCGTGGAAGACTGCGGCTGCGCTTCGGTGTCTGTGCCCGATGCAGGTGCTGTGCCATAGCTGTTTCCTGAATCGGACTGACTCGGGTTCGCCGTGTCTGCAGTCTGTTCTGCCGCCTTCATCTGCGCGCCGGCAGTCTGCTCCGGTTCTTCCTGCGGCAGTCCCTTGGCCTGTCTGTAGATCCGCATGAATTCCTTACCGGTGATCGTCTCTTTTTCAATCAGATGCGCCGCCAGCTGATCCATCACCTCACGGTTTGCGGACAGCAGCTCCAGTGCTTCCTGATAACATTCTTTCAGGATACGCATGACTTCCTGATCGATCTCAGCCGCCGTCGCATCGGAGCAGTTTAAAACCGTCCTGCCGTCCAGATACTGGCTTTCTACGGATTCCAGCCCAATCAAACCAAACTTTTTGCTCATACCGAAACGGGTTACCATAGAGCGTGCCAGACCGGTCGCCTGCTCGATATCGTTCGAAGCGCCTGTCGTTACCGTATCAAATACAATTTCTTCCGCCGCACGGCCGCCCAGATAGCCGACCAGCATATCATGGATTTCCGCCTCGGTGTTTAAATACTTTTCCTCTTCCGGCACATGCATGACATAGCCGAGAGCCCCCATCGTGCGGGGCACGATCGTGATCTTCTGCACGGGCTCGGAATTTTTCTGCAATGCCGCAATCAGCGCATGACCTACTTCATGATAGGATACGATCTTACGCTCCTGTGCGCTCATGATCCGGTCTTTTTTCTCCTTGCCGACCAGTACCTGCTCGACCGCTTCAAACAGATCCTTCTGGCAGACATATTCCCTGCCCTCTTTGACTGCATTGATCGCAGCCTCGTTGATCATATTGGCAAGGTCAGAGCCGACCGCGCCGCTCGTCGCGAGCGCAATTGCATCGAAATCAACCGTTTCGTCCATCTTGACGTCTTTGGCGTGCACCTTGAGGATCTCTACGCGTCCCTTTAAATCGGGCTTATCTACGATAATCCGGCGGTCAAATCGTCCCGGACGCAGCAGTGCCTTGTCCAGAATCTCCGGACGGTTGGTCGCCCCCAGAACCAGAATTCCCTTCGAAGTATCAAAACCATCCATCTCAGAAAGCAGCTGGTTCAGCGTCTGCTCACGCTCTTCATTTCCACCGCCGTATTTGGAATCTCTGCTTCTGCCGATTGCATCAATCTCATCAATAAAGATGATACAGGGCGCATTTTTCGTCGCTTCTTTAAACAGGTCGCGCACACGCGATGCGCCGACACCGACGTACAGCTCGATAAAATCGGAACCGGTCAGCGAAAAGAACGGGACCTTCGCCTCTCCGGCTACTGCCTTTGCCAGAAGCGTCTTACCGGTACCGGGAGGGCCGACTAACAGCGCACCCTTGGGCAGCTTTGCGCCGATCTTCACATAGCGCTGCGGATTGTGCAGGAAATCGACAACCTCCTGCAGCGACTCCTTTGCTTCGTCCTCGCCTGCTACATCCTTAAACGTGATTCCGGTTTCTTTCTGTACATAAACCTTTGCGTTGCTCTTGCCGACGCCCATAGGGCCGCCTCCGCCCATCCGCCGAAACAGCAGACTTAAAAGCAGCCACATAACGACAATCGGAAGCACATAGGTCAGGATCATCGTCAAAATCAGTCCGGAGCTGTCCGGAACATCCTTGCCGTAGCTTGCAACCTTATATTCTTTTAAGTACGCCGTCAATGCATCATCCGACTGTGCCTTACCGGTATAATAGGTTACCTCCGGCATCGCAGAAAACAGTGTCTTCTGGTTTGTCTGCTGCAGTTTGAGATAAATCGTATCGTCATCCCAGGTAACCTCTGCCGCCTTGCCGTCTTCTACCAGCTCCTGAAATTTTCCATAGGTGATTTCCTGATTGGTTGCATTATTGATCATCCGCATAAACAGGCTCATGGAAATCAACGTCACAATCGCCGCAATCGCCAACAGGATCAGGCTCGTCCGCCTCGGATTGTTCTGTTCCGATCCTCCGGAACCGTTCGGTCCCTGGGATCCGTTGCCGGAACCATTTCCATTTCCGCCGTTAAACGGGTTCATATTATTATCCATTCAATTTAACCTTTCTTTTCGTCCGCTTCATGCATGAAAGCCACGATAATATCATAATTATAGACATTCCGATAGGATAAATCAATACGCAAAGTCTAAAATAGAATTCTGCTCTACGGCTCAAACGCGCTTTTTACCGATATGGATTTCCGGAACCGCCACATTTTCATAAACGATATCCTGATCCTCTCCGCACACCTCTGCAGGGTCTGCGTCATCATCTCCTTTTAAGTGAATCTCCGGAACTGCCAAATTTTCATTTTCCACTTTGTATTTTGCCGCTTTTTCTTTTCTTTTTTCCCAAAACATCCTCTCTCCCCCTTGCTTTACAGGAAATTGATAAACAGCGTAATGACAAGGCTGTTGATAAAATCCGCAAACAGGCTGCCCACAATCGGGATCAGCAGATATGCCTTTACAGACGGCACATATTTTTCACACACCGCCTGCATATTTGCCATCGCATTCGGCGTAGCCCCCATACCGAAACCGCAGGTACCGGAACAAATAACCGCCGCATCATAGTCTTTTCCCATGACACGGAATACTACAAAATAAGTGTACAAAAACATCAAAAGTACCTGTCCTGTCAGCAACAGGAGCATCGGCACAGCCAGCTCCGCCAGCTGCCACAGCTTCAGCGTAATCATCGCCAAACCAAGGAACATGGAAAGACTGATACCACCGATGCCATTGATTTCTCCCATATAGATAGGAAATTTCCCAGTGTATTCACTCAGATTCCGCAGCACGGCGGCTACGATCATCGCGCCGATATAAATCGGAAATGTCATTCCTGTCATCGATAAAACCTGAGACAGTACCGTTCCGATTCCCATCGCCAGAACCAGCTGAAAGAATGCAGCCGGATACTGTTTTACATGGCGTTCATGTTTTTTATCTTCTTCCAGCAGAAGGCTGTCATCCTCAGGAATCGCCGTTTTCAAAAGATTGCGCTTTTCAACCAGCCGTTCGCCGAGCGGTCCGCCCATCACGCTGCCTGCCACCAGGCCAAACGTCGCTGCCGCCGTACAAACCGTCGTCGCTCCGGAAATTCCGAAGTCCTCCAGCACGGGACCAAACGCACCCGCCGTACCGTGTCCGCCCGTCATCGGAATCGAGCCGGTACACATGCCGACCAACGGATCGAGGTGCAAAAACTTCGCCAGGCCTACCGCAGTTCCGTTCTGCAGCACGATCAGACCGATTACCAGTCCCAGAAAGATAATCATGGATTTCCCGCCGCTTTTCAGAACCTTCAGATTTGCCTGAAAGCCTACGGAGGTAAAGAAAAACACCATGAATACTTCTTTTAAAATATCATCAAATACAAACTCCGCAATTCCCGTCACATAGCAGATACACGTTGCCACTGCAAAAATAACGCCGCCGATTACCGGTGCTGGAATACAAAACCGCTCCAGCAGCCAGCACTTTTTTCTTAAATATCTTCCTAGCATCAGAGCGAGCACTGCAACTGCCATTGTCTGATACATATCCAGTTCAATTCTCACTCTTTTCTCCTCTGCTCTCATAATACCGCTCTGCACCTTTGTGGAACGGAACCGGAAGTCCGTCTGCAGCAGCGTCCGCTTCCGTAATCAGCTCCACCGGCAGCGCAAAATCCAGCTCCTGCTGTTCCTCAAATAAAAGCGCCGTCAGTTCCTCCACCACTTCTGCAGAAACGCTATCGCTCGCCAACAAGACCGCTTTTACGCCAACCGTCGAAACATCCTCTTCCTGTCCCGGATAGGTTCCCGCCGCAATGATGCAGCTGTCATAGACCGGATAGCTCTTTTTCAAACGTGCAGCAGCAGCGCCGTCAACATTCAGGAACCGGATTCCTGTCCGCTGCGCCAGATTCGCGATTGCAGCCGTCTGCGCTCCTGCCGTACAGAAAAATGCGTCGATCGAGCCATTTTCCAGCTCCTTCGCAGCCTCCGTGTAATTCAGGGAAACTTCCTCCACCAGCTTTTCGTTCAGACCGTATGCCGCCAGAATCTGCAGCGCGTTCTGCTTCGTCCCGGACTCTTCCTCACCGATGCTGACCCTGTGTCCTTCCAGCTCTTCCACCGTCGAAATTTCAGAGTCTGCGCGCACCACAATTTGACACGCTTCTTCATAAACGCCCGCTACAGCCCCGAATCCACGGATCGGCTCTGTTCCCTGAAACTGCCCGGTTCCGTTCCAGGCATCCTCCAGCAAATCCGCCTGACACAGCGCGAGCTGAATATAATTCTGGGATAAAAGCCGAAGGTTTGCAGCCGATCCGGCGGTCGTACGCACCTCAATCTCCCTGTTGTTCGTCTCGGATTCCAGCTTTGCAAACGCATCGGAAAATGCCTGATACGTTCCTCCAAGTCCCGCAGCACCCATTTTCAGCCGACCGCTGTCCCTGCCGCAGCTAGACAGCAGCAGAAGCGCCGCCAGAAAAATTCCAATTCTTTTTTTCATTCTGTCTCCATTCCTATGCCATCATTTCCACCAAACAATAGAATGCACGCTCTGCAAGCATTCTATTGTCATGAACAATAGAATACACGCTCTGCGAGCATTCTATTGTCATGAATCATAGCGGAAAGAGCCTGTAAAATCAAGCGTCAGTTCCTTTCTGCGAAATATCTGCAGATTTTTTCTCAGGAAACGGTAGATTTTTTCTTTCAATGCGTTATATAATTGTGGCGGAGTTTGTCGTGACGAATCCGTCACGATTTTTCAAGTAACTGCTACACTAAAGTTTACACAGGGAGTTTCTTATGAATATCGGTTTTGACAATCAAAAGTATCTGCAGATGCAGTCTGCCCATATCCGCGAACGAATTTCCATGTTCGGGGATAAACTGTATCTGGAATTTGGCGGCAAGTTGTTCGACGACTATCATGCGGCCAGAGTACTGCCCGGATTCGAGCCGGACAGTAAATTAAAAATGCTGCTCCAGTTAAAGGATCAGGCAGAAATCGTCATCGCGATCTCCGCCAGTGCGCTGGAAACCAACAAAACACGCCGTGATCTCGGCCTGACTTATGACCTCGAGGTGCTGCGTCTTACAGAAGCATTCCGCAATATCGGTCTTTACGTCGGAAGCGTTGTCATCACACAGTATGCCGGTCAGCCCGCTGCGGACCTGTTCCGCAAAAAGCTCGAAACCCTCGGCATCCGCTGCTATATCCACTATATTATTGAAGGTTATCCGACCAACGTGGAAAAAATCGTCAGCGAAGAAGGCTACGGCAAAAACGATTATATCGAAACCAGCCGTCCGCTCGTTGTCGTAACCGCACCCGGACCCGGCAGCGGCAAAATGGCTACCTGCCTTTCCCAGCTGTATCATGAGCATCTGCGCGGCGTCAACGCCGGCTACGCCAAGTTCGAGACATTCCCGATCTGGAACCTGCCGTTAAAGCACCCGGTCAACCTCGCCTATGAGGCTGCTACCGCTGATTTAAACGACGTCAACATGATCGACCCGTTCCATCTGGAAGCTTACGGCGTTACCACCGTCAACTACAACCGCGACGTTGAGATTTTCCCTGTTCTGAGCGCTATTTTTGAAGAAATCATGGGTGAATGTCCTTACAAGTCCCCTACGGATATGGGCGTCAACATGGCTGGCAACTGTATCATCGACGATGAGGCCTGCAAGGAAGCCTCCAGACAGGAAATCATCCGCCGTTATTACAACTGCTTATGCGACTTAAAACGCGGAAACTCCACGCCCGCCGTTTTGTACAAGCTCGAGCTTCTGATGAAGCAGGCTGGAATTACCGTTGCAGACCGCAAGGTAATCGCTGCTGCCATGAACCGCGAAGAGGCTACCAACGCTCCCGCCGCTGCCATCGAGCTTCCTGACGGCACTCTGGTGACCGGCAAGACCTCCGACCTGCTCGGCGCATCCGCAGCCTGCCTGCTCAACGCCTTAAAGATTCTTGCAGGCATCGATCATGAGATCCATCTGGTATCTCCGGATGCGATCCACCCGATCCAGACCCTCAAGATCAACTATCTGGGCAGCCAGAACCCCCGTCTTCATACAGACGAAATTCTGATCGCACTTTCCATCAGTGCTGCAACCAGCCCGGACGCTGCCCGCGCCCTGAATGCGGTTCCGCTCTTAAAAGGATGTGAGGTTCATTCCTCCGTCCTGCTTTCCTCTGTAGATGAGGGCATCTTCAAAAAGCTCGGCATGCATCTGACCTGCGAACCGAAAAATGAAGAGAAAGATGTAAAAAAACAGTAAACAGGATTTCCGGCGGAGTACAAATTCAACATTATTTTGCTCCGCCATGTTTATTATGTAAAAAATGGCACCCACTCTATCGTGGATGCCATTTTTTACAATTTTTCTTTTTACAGCTTCTTTTTATAATGTCCGGTGACCGTCACGCCCTCGTTCATAACAATAAACGCATGCGGATCGTATTTGAGCACAATGTTTTTCAGCTGACCGACCTCGTACTTGGACACGAGAATGTAAAGCATGTTCGACTTTTCATTCGTGTAAGCGCCCGTGCTTTCCAGACGAGTAATTCCTCTGTCCATCTTCTGCAGAATTTCCTGCTCCAGTCCCTTGTCGTCCAGCTTCGTGATAATCCGCACCTCGACGTTAATGTTCTGTGAATGCTCGTGATCGACCGCAAACGCGCTGACCGCCGCGTAGATCAGAGAATAAATCACGGTGCTGACGTCAAACAGGAACAGGCAGATTCCGTAAAGTACGGCGTTCGTGATGATATTGACCTTGCCGACGCTGATATTTTTCTTCCATTTGATCAAAAGCAGCGCAATAATATCAGTTCCGCCCAGCGATGCTCCCATCCGGAGCGCCGTTCCCATGCCAAAGCCGCACATCAGGGCACCGATCACCGTGCTGCCCAGAATGTCATTATGTAAAAGCGTCTCCGTCGGAATCGGGATAAACGACAAAAATATCGTCACCGCTGTCAGACAGCAAATCGTTTTTACGAAAAACTGTTTTCCAATATCTTTCATACCGAGCAGAAGCACCGGAATATTGATCGCATAATAAATCAGACCCGCGATATCAAAATTCTGAATCGGCAGATGCAGATAACTGACCAAAATCGTTCGTACAATCTGGGCAAAACCCATAATGCCTCCACTGTACAATCCTGCCGGTACGATAAACAAATTGACGCCCGCTGAATAAATTGCCGCGCCCCCGATTGCGATCGCCAGCCGTTTGGATTCTTCTGCAATTTCTCCTTCCAAACGCTGAAATTGTCCCCGTTTTTCTTCCTTTGTCTCTCCCATTCCTGTCCTCCTGCTTTTCCCTGCAGATTTTTATTGCACCAGGCAATCCCTGTATTCTTACGATGCCAGGGTCAAAAGGTCTAAGCCCACATGAGCTTGCTCATAGGTGGGTGAAA
>ERZ773218.970-NODE-970-length-30618-cov-4.136603_pt1 | contig 30618 bp, 23 predicted proteins | sample MGYA00580527_ERZ773218 | MGnify/ENA primary metagenome ERZ773218 (study PRJEB29015, sample SAMEA2737763) | human gut metagenome | biome: human gut; feature: human-associated habitat; material: faeces | place: China | collected 2012 ...
GGGTTCACTCTGGACACCTACACGCATATCACCAACGATATGCAGAGAGGCGCGGCTGAGAAGATCGGCGGCTTCATGGAATCCGCTACGGCAATCACCACCCCGGAGCCTCCCGACCCGCCGAAGGAAAGCCGGTGCAAGGTGATTCCGTTCGAGAAGGTTGGGTAATAGTAGCCCCCGCCCCTGATATATATCAAATCAGGGGCGGGATGTTTCTCAAGATTTCCAAGATGCTATTAATTTTTCCGTATCGTCTTGATAAGCTCCACCGCCATAATCTGGACTTCCAGAATGGGCTAAAGAGAATGCTGCACACTTGTGCTGCAATTCTTCCGGAAACCGGAAAAATGTACCATTCTTCCTACAAGATTCAATCGCATTAAGGACTCGCTCAGTCGAGAAATAGTCAGTGTATCCTTTCTGGATTTCGTATTCTTTGCCAGTTCCAGTCCAAACATTTACAAAATGACCAAGGAACCACAAGACATTTTCGTCTTGGATCAGTGCGCTGTCCAAATAGCTCTTGGTGTATTCTGGATCGAATGAATCCAACAAATGATAGACCATACGCCATTCGGAGAAATCGAACAGACTACTGGTTTTTAAAACTTCCTTGACTCGGTCTACAAACATGGTTTCCACGGTGATCAGCTCGTCCAGAGTGATAACTTTCTTATAATTCCGCTCTTGGCCTTCTGCTGCTAACCGTCCATAACCCAATTCGAGCATATTAATGACAGTTGCGATGGACTGTAAGGCATCCATATCAGAGTAAGAAATTAGCGTGGATATAAATGGCACTCTCTCTTTAGTAGGGATTCGTTCTATCAAATCGAGCATCATATGTTCCGCATAAACACCCGTACTCATAGAAAGCCAGCTTTTGCGCACGGTCTTATTGAGACTTTTCATAGATTTGAATAGAGCGCTGATAATGATTTTAGCACGGTTGCCAGATAATTCAGTGATTCGAGCCCGGATATCTTCTAACAGCTCATAACTTGTGCCGTTTTCTTCCTGTTTAAGTAAGAAGTCTATGATCTCGCCCTCATCGAGGTTATAGATAACATTCCGAACATCAACCGTCTTGTACGCTATACTGTCCATATCCAATTGGAAGTAACGATCAAATCTGTCTGGATGGGCGATTTGGTTATTACGATTAAACTGAGCCATATCATAGACTTCGTACGTCATACCGACTCTATGCCCAAAATGCGGGAACAAATCTGCCAAAAACTTGACTACCAATTTTGTTTCAGTCTCAACAGAAACATCTGGGCGCTCCAGCAGAACTAATTTGCTTAAAGTTTCGGTATAATGCGCCAACCACTCTTTTTGAGCTCTATTGACTCCCAGATTAGAATAATCGTTTTCACCAGTCAGAATGGATTTGTTATTTTTTACCCATTCATAAATCAATGGATGATGGATTTCCAGAACAGACAGTGCAATCATGTCAGCGAAATCTATTTCGGAAGATATACTCGTTAGTTTAAAGCGCAACGCATTGCACAAACGGTTGATATCCCGGAGATGCGTGACAAAGGGATCAACGCATGAACCAAACAGTTGTTGCCAGTGCTTCTGGTTATATCCGAGTTCTTTGAAATCTGCAATAATTTCATCAAGCCGTTCAAAAAGGGCATTGCGTAAATCAGAACGCTGAATGTTGGGAATCTGAATTGGCATTTGGATGACTTTTTCAAGGTAATCCTGTCCATTTCCGCTTTGGACACCCTTTAATGCCTCAACAACTATTTCTTTGTCGAAGACCAAAAGGTAAGTCGTGTTTGGGAACCTCGCAACCGAAGTAATCAACTGAAAAACATAACGTATCTGTTCGTTGCTTAAGCGATCAATGTCATCGAGAATGACTAAAATACGATTGGATTGAGCCTTTAGCAACTGAATGACCTGCTCCTTTTGCTTCAATACATCGCGTTCATCGAGTCCCTTTTGCATCTTCTGCCCTAATCGAGAAAGCCCCCACTTGCTGGCCGAGGCAATAGGCGCTCCAACTCCGGGAATCAATTCCAAAAGGCCAAAGGCATCAGAATAGTTTTCTAACGCCTTTCCAATCTTGGTTAGATTCTTGTTGCCCTTCTTTTGGAACTCATTTGCCAGTCGAACAAAAAATTGTGTTAGCAGCTGATTAGTATCCGTGAAGTTCCAGGGTTCAAAATGTACAACGATAATCTGTTCATCAGTTTCATTTTTAGCTTGGATATTTTCTATCTCTGCCAAGGTCATGTTGACAAGAGAGGTTTTGCCACATCCCCACTTTCCAAATAACCCAACTGTGAAAGTGTCTTTGCTATCCAAGTGTACGAGAGTGTGAGCCAGGAGTTTAGCAAAGCCTTTCCGGTTGAGTTTATCTTCATTGTTGGAGCTAATGGGTTTATCTGAATAGAACATACAATCAGCCTCCGATGTATGAAAGAGAAAAATAAAAGCCGCGTGGGAGTACACCCACACGGCTGCCTTGGTGGCGCAAAGGCTCACCGTAGAATCATTATAGGGGATAATGCTGGAAAATTCAAGTTTCCGTCGTATTTGGGGTGAAAAAACTTGAGCTATGCCAATTAGGGATGGGTTAGGGATTTTGCGGTTTTCACAGTTTTTCTGCACCGCAGTTATTGCCGCCATTTTGCCTCTCTGACCACAGTTAAAATGTGGTCAATCGTACTCTAAAAATCGAACTTTTAACGCAGAAAAACCGCCTTTTTAGGCGGTTTTTCGAGGAAAGGTGGTCCGAGTGACAGGATTCGAACCTGCGGCATCCTGCTCCCAAAGCAGGCGCGCTACCAACTGCGCTACACCCGGTTATTTCGTTATTTTATTCGGCTGGTCGTATTCTCCCAAACTTTTGAATAAAAATTTTTCTACTTTTTCCGGTGTTTTATAGCCGTTTTTGTTTTATTATGGACGCTCTTCGCAACTCTTGACTCCACTGTTTCCACATACTCCACGTCTGTTTGTAGTCAAACATGTGGTCAAAAACCGCTTTCTGAACACCCTCGTGACAGGGGACAGAAAGCGGTTTTTCATAGTTTGCCGGAGTGCCGCGGACGGATGCTTCGTCGCTCCGGTTTGCCGCATTGTACCTCTGCTGGAGAGGTTAAGCAAGTCCTTTATGCAGGGACAGGCGGCGCAGAATTTGCATCGCTATAGACAAAGAATACCTTCACGCATTTGCCCTCTGAAAATAAAACTCACTCTCCAGAAATACTATTTCGGGTTAAATTTAGTTTCCCCTCAAAAGCTGTTACATTCCCGTAATTTGAGCGGCATTTTAAGGGAAAGTATGTTTGAAATACGGGAAAGCACCTGTTCATATGAGCAGGTGCTGTTTACACAGCCCTATCCGAAGAAATACTGCTTCATATCTGAGGTGCCACCATCCTTGTCGCAGAACCATTCGTAATCAGCGAGACAGTTTCTGCAGTGGGCAATTACATCAAATCCACCGGGTGAATGCCAGCTGTCGGCAATGCTCATGATTTCCAAAGGTTTCCCACAGGCTGGGCACGGTCGGATTTTTCTTGCTTCACGAGTGGCACGCACTCGCTGTTCTGTTTCAAGTACGCCCAAAAGACTCTGCCAAAGATTCGAATTTGGCTCATGTTCTGCGTAGTCTTCAAGGTATCGCCTGATATCATCGGCAGTCAGAACGAGAAACTTATCATCCAGAAGACTAATGTGACGCTTGATATAATCGGAGACCACCACGGGCATACATGTGTTTTTGCCCATCGCATACCGCATTGCTGACAGCAGGATCAAGCGAAAGTCGGAATCGCAGATCGGAGCGAGCAGGTCTTGAGGGAACAGCAGAAACTCTTTGCCATTATTCATGCATACGCGCAGTGGTCGCTGTTCTTCCGTTACCAGATTCAGTAGACTGTTAGCTTGATCCTTCAGTTCGTCAATGGTGATCGATTCGTAGTTCTGAAATGAGTTTACTTCATAATTCATCATTTGACCTCCAATCAGTTTGTCCTCGCTATGAGGTGTTGGCATTGTAGCTCTGACTGCACGGAGGTTCAACTGTTTTTGCCTTGCGCTTAAATACCGAGCGATTCCTGTAAATCGGTCATATTCACCCGAAGTCTACGACACTTTATTGAATGTCGGCTCTCCTTGTGCTATAATGTAAATTAGGTTTATTTTACATACTTTGCTGAGGTGAAACGCATGAAAGCAAGCTACAAAAAATTGTGGAAGCTGCTCGTTGACAAGGAGATGAGCAAAGGCGATCTTCATAAAGCATCAGGGCTCTCGTCCAGCACGATGACCAAGCTCAGAAAGGGCGAAGATGTGTCAATGGAAGCTCTGCGCAAAATCTGCATTTGCCTTGACTGCAATATCGGTGACATCGTGGAGTTTGTGGACGAAAACAAATGAGAGTCCGCTTTATGGTACAGCTAAAATGATATAATTACAGCGAGCTTGGAAGACAAGTTCAGATGGAGAAGCGCATGGAAAGAGCCTTAATCTATAATGGAACGATCACGGCGGAACAGTTCCTCTTTTATGAAATCCGCATTGCATCGAAATATTACCTCGATGGGACATCCGTAGAGGACGCTATCGAAGAAATCAAAAAGAACAATCTGTTTCAATACCCGACCGAGCGGCTTGTTGCCCGTATGGTGCGAAGCTGCTACAAGCGGCTGGACGCATTAGACGATGAACAGCTCCGGCAGGAATTATCATCGGCTCCGGCTGAGATCGCAAAGCAGATCAACCTCTATGCCATGATGCGCTACAACCGCATTGTCTGGGACTTCATGGTCGGCGTGATCGGAGAAAAGTTCCGGAGTCAGGACTTCGAGTTTTCGCGGAAAGACCTGAATGTCTTCTTCTCCCACTTGCAGGAGCAGAACGACGATATTGCCGGATGGAGCGAGTCAACGGTCAATAAGATCAAGCAAGTGCTGACGAAGATTTTAGTTGAGGTTGAGATCCTTGACACTTTCAAATCGACGCGGCTCAATCCGCTGTTCCTCTGCGAAGAGTTGGAAGAAGGCATTCGCAGAAATAATGATCTCGAAGCACTCGCAGCTTTTAACTGCTTTAGATAGGAGGCTCTGGCATGAGTGACATCAAGCAAGAGTTAGATAAAATCAGAGGACGTATTTCCGAACCAAGTTTTCTGAAAAACGAAGGCTTGAGCAACGAGGTCGGCATTCATGTGTTCTGCTATGATCCGGCAGACGAATTGATCGTCAGAGACTTCGTTTCCCGGCTGAAAGCGGAGAGCGGAGCGCCATATCACATCAAGGAATGTGACCTCTACGAGATTTTCCTGAGACTCTTGGAGGACAAGCGTGTTCTGAAATCCGTTGACGGGCTGGAAGAAAAGCGTGGGAAGGAATACCTGCTCAAGCAGCTTCAAAAGATCGCAACGCCAGAGGCTCTTCTGGAATACATGAAGTACGAGCCGCATGAGTACGGTGATGTTCTCTTCCTGACCGGCGTGGGAAAAATCTTCCCGTTTATGCGCTCTCATAAAATGCTGGACAGTATGCAGCATCTCTTTGAGGACATCCCTATTGTGATGTTTTATCCGGGATCGTTCAACGGGCAAGACCTCGGATTGTTTGGAAAGTTTCTGGACGGACACTACTACCGGGCATTCAACCTTTTGTAATTGGAGGAAAGCGGCATGAAAATACAAAGTATGTTCCAAAAGGACATTGACCGCCCTATCAACGGCGTTGTTAAGGTCATGCAGGATGACCAGCAGAGCTTAAAGGATGAACTGAGTGAATACATCATCACGAAGGAACTGCGGCGTCATTTTGCCACATTCTTTGATAACTACGTCAAGACGATTGATACCCCGACCGATAAGATCGGCGTCTGGATTTCCGGCTTCTTTGGCAGTGGTAAATCTCACTTTCTGAAAATGCTCTCCTACCTTCTCTCCAACAAAGAGGTGGACGGCAAACACGCCTTTGATTACTTCGCGGACAAATTCGACGATCCGATGATGTATGCGACGGTGCAGAAATGTGTCCGCATTCCCACGGAGTCTATCCTGTTCAACATCGACATTGAGGGACCAATCAACAAGGACAAGACCGCCGTGCTGCGCGTCTTTGCGAAGGTATTCTACAATCACTGTGGCTTCTATGGCGAAGACCTCAAGGTGGCGAAGCTGGAACGCTTCATTGATAAGCAGGGCAAGACGGATGCTTTCCGCGCCGCATTCAAGGAAGTCAACGGGGAAGAGTGGGTCAACGCCCGCGATTCCGCCGCCTTCTTCGAGGATGATGTGGTTGAGGTTTTGCAGTCTGTTCTCGGCATGAGCGAGACAGCAGCCCGCAACTGGTTTAACGGCGAAGAGAACGCCGACATGAGCATCAAGCAGCTCGTCTCCGAGATCAAGGAGTATGTGGACAGCAAGGAAGGCAACTTCCGCCTTCTGTTCTGCGTGGATGAAGTCGGTCAGTACATCGGTGACGATGGTGATCTGATGATGAATCTGCAATCGCTGGTGGAAGAGATCGGTGATAAATGCCGGGGCAAGGTCTGGGTCATGGTCACGAGCCAGGAAGCGATTGATTCCGTTGTGAAAATCACCGGCAACGATTTTTCCAAGATTCAGGGGCGCTTCAACACCCGCCTGAGCCTGTCTTCCTCGTCCGTCGATGAGGTCATCAAAAAGCGTGTTCTGGCGAAGACAGAGGACGCAGATCACCTCCTGCAAATGGAGTACGAGAAAGAGGCTTCAGGCTTAAAGAGCCTGTTTGCCTTTGATAATCCGATCCTCGACATCAAGGGCTTTACCAGCGCGGCGGAGTTCAGCGCGACCTTCCCCTTTGTGCCGTATCAGTTCATCGTCATCCAGAAGGTTCTCGCAGAGATCCGCAAGCACGGCAACTCCGGCAAGCACCTTTCGGGCGGCGAACGCTCCATGCTGTCCGGCTTCCAAGAGGCGGCGCAGAAAATCGAAAACAAGGATGAAAACGCCCTTGTGCCGTTCTATCAGTTCTATGACACGGTACATACCTTCTTAGAGAGTGCCATCCGCCGCGTCATCGACCGCTGCCAAAATGCGGCGGATGCCAACGACGGCTTGGAGCAGCAGGACGTGAACGTCCTCAAGTTGCTCTACCTCGTCCGCTATATTGAGGACGTCAAGGCGAACATCGAGAATATCGCCATCCTGATGATTGACGATATTCACACGGACAAGATCGCCCTCCGTGCGTCCATCACGGCTTCTCTGGAACGCCTTCTGTCTCAGAACTACATCTCCCGCAATGGCGATACCTATGCCTTCCTGACAGATGAGGAACAGGATATTGCCATCGACATCAAGAATACGCCGGTTGACAGCGCACAGATCGTCCAGAGCATTTCTCAGACGGTCTACGGCGAAATCTACCCGGCAAAGAAATATAAATACGGCAAGTACGACTTCGCCTATGATCAGTACGTTGATGAGACGTTGAACGGCGCGTCCACCGGCGGAATGCGGCTTCGCATCGTCACCGTGGCAAGCGATCTCCATGACGCTGGAAATCAGCGGCTCATCATGGACTCGCAGGTCAACAATGAGGCTATCGTTGTTCTCTCGGAGAACACGCCCTATTTTGACGAACTGGAACAGGCGATGAAGATCCGCAAGTATGTCAAGCAGCGGAATGTGTCGCAGATGCCGGAGAGCATCCAGCGGATCATCCGCGACCGCAATGACGAGGCACGGAAGCTGGAAAGCCATGCCCGCAGCCTGATTGAAAAAGCCATCGTCGAGGGAAAGTTCTACGTCCACGGTGAAATCCTCGACCTGAAATACGGTTCTGCGAAGGACAAGCTGGACGAGGCGATGAAGAGCCTTGTCGAGAGCGTCTATTCCAAGCTCAACATGGTCAATCAGTTTGTGGACAGCGACGCTGATATTCTCGCCATCCTTAACGGCGCGTATGAAGAGGTCGGCTTTACCGGGCTGGGCGCGAACAACGAAGACGCCCTCAATGAGATCAGTCAGTGGTTGGAGCTGCAAAACCAGAAGATGCTCAAGACCTCGATGGGCGATGTGCAGCGCCGGTATCAGGCGATCCCCTACGGTTGGAAGGAAATCGACATTGCAGCCCTGATTGCCCGTCTAATCGTCCAGCAGAAAATCCAGATCAACTATGGCGGCGCGGTTGTTGGCAAGGAAGAACGCCGTTTGGTGGACTTCCTGCGCAAGAAGACCGAGATTGACAAAGCCATCGTCGCGCGGCGTATTGCCCCCTCCGAAGAACTGATCCGCAAGAGCGTCAACTTCCTGCGGGACTATCTGGGCGCGATGGACATTCCCTCCGACGAGGACGGGCTGATCCGCTTTGTTCTGAATACCTTTGAAACCAAGCAGAGCCACTATCAGAAGCTCCTTGACGAGTTCTACTCCAAAGAGCGTTACCCTGAAAAGGAAACCGTCACCGCTGCCCGCGACCTGATGAATGATGTTCTGAGCCAGCGCAAGGACAATGTTGCACTGCTCAAGCGGATGGTGCAGCGGCAGGACGATCTTCTCGATTCCGCCGAGGATATGGAAGGCGTGGAGATGTTCTTCAAGGCGCAGCGGACGGTGTTCGACGATGCCAAGAAGCGCCTTGCCAGCATTCTCAAGGAAAGAGACTACTTTGCGGCGGACGCAGACACGTTGAACGTCATCAGCACGATGTCCACAATCCTTGCCATGCCAAAGCCCTATTCCCGTATTGGGGAGCTGCCGGAGCTTGTCCAGAAGGTCAAAACCGCCTACGACAGCTTGCTGGATATGAAGCGTGAAGAGGTTGCCGAGAACATCCGTCAGTGTATGCAGGATGTTCACCAGCTTGCCAGCGAAGCGCGGGACGCCGGGGCGTTGCTTCATCAGGCGGACGATCATTTCGCGAATAAGCGTGAAGCGGCGAAAACCGCGACATCCCTCACTGAACTGGACGCCATGATCACGCAGCTTCTTAACTACAAGGATACGATCTGCCGCCGCATGGAGGTCATGTCTGCCTCCCGTCAACAGGAAGTGCAGAAGCCCGCACCCACAGCGACCGCAAAGCCCGGAACACCCGCGCCGAAGCCCCCGAAGATCATGACCGTGCGCCGGTACGACCTCTGCTCGGTCAAGCGTCTGCAAAACAAGGAAGACATTGATAAGTACGTCGAGGCGATCCGTGAAAAGCTCGTGAAGACACTCGAAAGCTGCGACGGCGTGCAGATCAACTGATTATATTTAGAAGGGACAGAACGGTATGCAGGAAATTAGATGCCCTAAATGTGGTGAAGTATTCCAGGTCGATGATAGCGGATACGACCAGATTGCACAGCAGGTGCGTGATAGAGAGTTTGAGAAAGAACTTGATCGCCGCAAAAAAGATTTGGATGCTAAACGTGAACAGGAACTTGAGATAATTCGCTTGCAAGAGGAAAAAGAGCATACTGCGAGTATTACACAGAAAGATGCTGAGATTTCAGAGAAGGATCAAAAAATAGCAGAACTGCAGGCCAAACTTGACGCCAGTGAAACGGCAAAAAAACTTGCTGTTGCAGAGGCAGTTGAACAGAAGAACGTGGAATTATCTCAAAAAGTGACTGAGATTGCCAACCTCAAGGGTGAACTAAAGAGCAAAGATACAGAGAGCCGCCTGAACGAGAAGTCCCTTCAAGAGCAGTATGAGGAAAAACTCAAGTTGAAAGATGAGCAGATTGAGTATTACAAAGACTTCAAAGCACGGCAATCAACAAAGATGATCGGTGAGAGTTTGGAGCAGCACTGCCTGACACAATTCAATGCGATCCGAATGACGGCTTTTCCAAACGCCTATTTTGAGAAAGACAACGATGCCAAAACCGGCAGCAAAGGTGACTTCATTTACCGTGAGTGCGGTGAAGATGGTACGGAGTTCATCTCCATTATGTTTGAAATGAAGAACGAGGCTGATGAAACCGCCACTAAGCACAAGAATGAGGACTTTTTCAAAGAGTTGGATAAGGATCGAAACGAAAAGGGCTGCGAGTATGCGATTCTCGTTTCCCTTCTTGAAATCGACAATGAACTGTATAACAACGGCATTGTGGATGTGTCCTATAAGTACCCAAAGATGTATGTTATCCGTCCGCAGTTCTTCATTCCGATGATTACACTCCTGCGGAATGCTGCGAAAAACTCCTTGCAATACAGGCAGGAACTTCAAATTGTTCGTAATCAGCAGGTTGACATCCGCAACTTTGAGGAAAACATGAACGCCTTTAAGGAAGGCTTTGCCCGGAACTATCGTTTGGCAAGTGAGAAGTTCTCAACGGCGATTGATGAGATCGACAAGACAATCGACCATTTACAGAAGACGAAAGTAGCACTTCTTTCCTCCGAAAACAATCTCCGTCTCGCAAACAACAAAGCGGAAGACCTTAGCATCAAAAAGTTGACAAAGAATGCTCCGTCTGTTAAAGCAATGTTTGATGAGTTGGGGAAAGAGAAAGCGTAATACACGCATAGTTAGGAGATAACGAGCATGAATAAAGGCGCAATTCAGAAGTTTGCGATCTGGGCGCGGAACGAGCTGATCGCTCAGGTTTCCCAGCGTGCCTATCAATATGGAATTGACGAGTCCGGCTTCGGTGACGCTTCTGCGGACACGCTCAATGGGCGGCTGCTGACGGCGGAGGAAAAGTCCCAGCGGCAGGAACTCATCAAGCAAATCAAGGAAAAGGGCTATCAACAGGTCATGGAAGAGGTTGCCTACACTTGGTTCAACCGCTTCATCGCCCTGCGCTTTATGGAGGTCAACAATTATCTGCCCTCCCATATCCGCGTGTTCTCGGACGCTTCCGGCGCGTTCAAGCCGGAGATCCTGAACGACGTGCTGCACCTTGATCTGCCGGGACTGGACAGCGGCAAGGTCGCGGAGTATATCGAGAGCAACGACACCGAAGCCCTCTACCGCTATCTGCTGCTAACGCAGTGCAACGCACTGAACAGTGCGCTGCCCGTCATGTTCGAGCGGATGGGCGGCTACACGGAAATGCTGCTGCCCAACAACATTCTCCGTCAGGACAGCGTTCTTGGTCACATGGTTTCCGACATCCCCGAAGAGGACTGGCAGGATGCCGTTCAGATCATCGGCTGGCTGTATCAGTATTACAACACCGAGCTGAAAGACGATACCTTCGCCCAGCTCAAGAAGAACGTCAAGATCACGAAGGAGCGCATCCCTGCCGCAACGCAGCTTTTCACGCCGGACTGGATCGTTCGCTATATGGTGGAAAACTCCCTCGGCAGACTTTGGCTGGAAGGTCACCCCAATGCCGAACTGCGGGGCGGCTGGAAATACTATCTGGACGAAGCCGATCAGGAACCGGAGGTGGAAGCGCAGCTTGCCAAACTCCGTGAGGAATACAAGACCATCAAGCCGGAAGAGATCAAGGTCATCGACCCCTGCATGGGCAGCGGTCATATCCTTGTCTACGCTTTCGATGTGCTGATGCAGATTTATACCGCCGCCGGTTGGGATCAACGGGAGGCGGCGCAGAGCATCCTCAAGAATAATCTCTTTGGGTTAGACATTGATGACCGCGCGGCGCAGCTTGCCTATTTCGCGGTCATGATGAAGGCGCGGCAGTATGACCGGCGCTTGCTCACCCGCGGGATTCAGCCGAATATCCATTCGATTATTGAAAGCAACGCACTTGGCGGTGCGTATAAGCTGGCAATGGGAGATTTTCTGCTGTCAAAAGAACATCAGGAAACGCTGAACTATCTTCTGGATGCGTTTATTGACGCGAAAGAGTATGGTTCAATTCTCTGCTTAGAGAAGCGCGATTACGTTGGCCTCCTGCGAGCATGGAACCTGACAGCTTCGCAAACAACTGAAAATCTCAACTTAACACTTTGGTTCGCGGCAGTAGAACATGAGATTCCGAAACTCATAGAGCAAGCTATTATTCTGACGCAAGGTTATGATGTGGTGGTGACGAATCCGCCGTATATGGCGGTCAGCAACGCTGGGGCGAAGGTCAACGACTATGTAAAGAAGAACTTCCCGGACAGCAAGGCAGATCTGTTCGCCGTGTTTATTGAACGCTGCGGGCAGATGGCGAAGAAGAACGGCTATCAGGCGATGATCACACAGCACGCTTGGATGTTTCTGTCCAGCTTTGAAAAGCTGCGTACAAAGCTGCTGGCGGTCGATATTGTCAATATGGCGCACCTTGGCGCAAGAGCGTTTGAGGAGATCGGCGGCGAAGTGGTGCAGACCACATCGTTTGTTATCCGCAAAAGCCATATTGCAGATTATAAGGGCGAGTATTGCCGTCTGATCGAGCCGACTTCTCAGCAAGGGAAAGAGGATATGTTCCTTGCTGGTGAGAATCGGTATTTTACAGCTCAAGATCGTTTTTTTCACATTCCCAAGAAACGCTTGGGTTATTGGATAAGTGAGAAACTTCTTGCTCAGTTCAACCAAGAGCCACTATCGTATTATGCAGATACTCGGAGAGGTCTTCAGACGGGGGATTCGCAGAGGTTTATTCGCAAATGGTTTGAAGTTTCAGTAGTTAAAGAAGCGCTGCAACTGGGCAAAGCCACGAAAAGCATTCCTGCCAAATGGTTTCTTTTCAATAGTGGAGGGACTTTTAGACGGTGGTATGGTAACATTGTCGATGTTGTAGATTGGGAAAACAAGGGGCAAGAAATAAAAGCAACAGGAAAAGCTATTATTCCATCTGAAAATCGATATTTTGATGAATTGATAAGTTGGAACAAAATCTCGTCCGGGCAAATGTCTGTCCGTTACCAGCCACAAGGAATTATCCCAGGTGACGCAAGCCCGTTTTTGCATTCAACATCTCAAGATCACAATATAATTTTGTATGCCATGGCGATGTTGAATAGCAAAATTGCCGCAGCCATAGTAGAAGTTCTTAGTCCAACGCTTAACTTTGAGGTTGGAAATATAGCAGAAATTCCAGTGGCAGTAGATGCAAGCGCACAAGCGAGAGTCATTACAACGGTGGATTCTTGCGTGCAAATCACCCGGAATGAATGGGATTCCTATGAAACCTCTTGGGATTTCAAGCGGCATCCGCTGGTGTGAGGTATGATATGGATGGTGAGATTCAACAAATCTTCGTTACAAACGGACGAGATTGGCTGGCATTGATTGTTGAGTGTGCTGTACCAGTCGTAATTATGATTATCACACTTATTGTATCTCGAATCCAGCAAAGTCGGGCGTTAAAACAGCAAGCAAAGGAAAGTAAGCAACAGCTTGAGCAACAAGCCAAAGAACACGCGCAAGAAATGCTCGTTCAAAAAGACGTATTACGTCTGTCTATTATGCCGGTGTTCGATGTTGTGAGTATAACAGGTGAATATGACAGTCCAGAATATTTGAAAACCAGCGCAAAGAAAAATCATATTCTAAAGATTGTTTTGAAAAACGTTGGTTCTGGGAATGCACTTGGATTGGTCCCATTGATCTCTCCGTGCAACGATGATATTGTATTCGGTTTCGTTGACAGAAGCGACACTGCAATATATCGGTGCTGCAAAGATTTTGAATACAATAACGCCATTGCAACAATCGGGAAAGAGGTTTCTGTGTACATCATCAGAGATAAAAGAGGTGTGTCAATTCCAACGGAAGACATCTTTGCTTTGCCGCTTCGATTCATGGATATGATTGGAACCTGCTATGAACAGCGAATTGTGGTTCAGATTCTGATTAACGAGAAAGATGGTTCAGTCGAGCCATGTACAATTAAGCCAGACATTCCAAGGGTGATATTGACAGATTCCTCAAATGATAAAAAGTAATCTGACGTTAGCGCCAATGGTTCAATAACCAACAAATTATCTGTGATCAGCCAGCAACAATGTGAAGGAGAAACGCTATGCCATATTTAGAAACTGTTCAAGAACTTCTGGATGATGGCACATCACTTAGCACTAACTTGGTACTATCTTGGAACGAACTTAGAACCAACTTGCGGGAAGTTTGCGACTAACTTGCAATCTGACACGCAAGGTCGGCATTCAAGTTGTAGGAGGAATACGAATATGGGAATACAAACTTCCGAGAAATATGCTGCGACTCCGCAGCACAAAAGCAATCTCCGCAACATCCGCGGAACTTTTGCCGCTGAGGGTATGACGATCAGCAAATCCACCCGCAGCAACCTTGACCGAATCGCCAGCGGGCAGACCAGCTATCAGCAGGTCTTGACCGAGCTGCGGGCAAAGTACGAAAAGAGAGGATAACGCCATGTTCTCCAAATATGACGTCTACACCACAGTCCAGTCCATGTATTGTTATCCGGACAGCGATGTTCTGAAAAATAAGCTGAATATCCGCGACAAGGCGGAGCTGAAACAGGCGGAAGAAGAGTTCACCGCTGTTAAGCAGCTTGTTTTGCTGCAAGAGCCGATGAAGGGACGCTTTACGAAAACGCATCTCCTGCGGATTCACCGTTTTCTCTTTGAAGACGTGTATCCCTTCGCCGGTCATATTCGCAGGGAGCAGATCAGCAAGGGCGATACGCTGTTCTATCCGCCGGAGATGATCGACCGGCAGTTGGGGCGCGTCTTTGATGAGATTCACACGAAGAAGCTGCTGTCAGAACAGGATTCGGAAAAGCAAATTCAGAACCTCTCTCATGTAATGACGGAGCTGAACATCATCCACCCCTTCCGTGAAGGCAACGGACGCAGCATCCGTGAGCTGATCCGCTGCATGGGATTGGAGTACGGTCTGCGGCTGAACTGGGGCAATACCGACCGCGATACGCTGATCGATGCCGCGATTGCCTCGGTGGATGATGATATGGCGTTCTGTGATGTCCTGACGCAATGTTTGGAAACGGAGGAATAAACAATGGGAAGACTGATTTCCGAGAAATACGCTGCTTGGCAAGCCGAGTGCGAAGAGCGCTTCCAGCAGCTCAAAAAGAACGAAGAAGAACTTAACCGCATTTTCATTGACATCTACGGCTTGCAGGACGAATTGACGCCGGATGTGGCGGACAAGGATATTACTGTACATCGCGTGTTTGACAGTAAGGACGATGTGCCGGAGGCTATGAAGGGCAGCAACTATGTCCGCACCATGCGCGACGAGATCGTCTCCCTCATCTCCTATGCCGTGGGCTGTATGTTCGGACGGTATTCTCTGGATGTAGATGGACTTGCCTATGCGGGCGGCGAATGGGACGCCAGCAAGTACAAGACCATCATCCCGGACAACGACAACATCATCCCCATCTGCGATGACGAGTATTTTGACGATGACATTACCGGACGTTTCGTGGAGTTTATCCGTAAGGTCTACGGCGATGATACGCTGGAAGAAAACCTAAAGTTTGTTGCCGACGCGCTCGGCGGCAAGGGTACGCCCCGCGAGGTGATCCGCAGCTACTTCCTGAATGACTTCTACGCCGACCATCTGAAAACCTATCAGAAGCGCCCGATCTACTGGCTCTTTGACAGCGGTAAGAAGAACGGTTTCAAGGCGCTGTGCTATATGCACCGCTATCAGCGCGATCTTCTCGCCCGGCTGCGCACCGACTATGTGCATGAACAGCAGGAGCGTTACCGCACCCAACTTGCCCAGCTCGGTGACGCCATCGACCATGCCAGCGTATCCGAGCGCGTGAAGCTGACCAAACAGCAGAAAAAGTTCCAAGATCAAGCGACAGAGCTGCAAAAATACGAGGAAAAGGTTCACCACCTTGCTGACCAGAACATCGAGATCGACTTAGATGATGGCGTGAAACATAACTATGAACTGTTTGCTGATGTGTTGGCAAAGATAAAGTGAGGGAAATATATGAACGAGGAATATTTCCCGAAGTCTGACGAACAGAAGAAATTAAGTGTCCATATTCGTCAAATTGCGCAGATAATTTACGATGCTGAACTTCGCAGAGAAGATTCACTTATCCAACAGAGTACGCAAATGCAGACAGCTTTTTCGTTTACGTCTGCTGCTTTATTTATGGTAGCTGCTATTGCCGTAGAATACAAATATCCTCTTACATACGGCTTCTTGCTTTTAACTTTCTCTACAATTACTGCACTACTTTTGGCAAGTCTAATTTTAGCAACTGTGGCACAAAAAAGAGAAAAGCGTAACGATTTTGTTAGCATAAAAGAGACAAGCGATTTTATACAGAGGAACTATGAAACGATAGAATCGGATGCAGCGAAGGATTTACAATACATTGCACTAATCGAAAAAGTGCAATCTGAGGTAAAACGCACAAACGACAATAAAGTTGTACTTATTCGGTGGTCTATGCGGCTTTTCTACACTTCCATAGGCTTATCTGTATTTTGGTTTCTTGTTGCTTTGATAAAAATGAAAGGACACATATCATGAGTGAAGATAATAAACAGGAAGCAAAGCCTGTCCCTCAGCAAACGGAAAAACAAGCAAATCCATTCGGAAATCTAAACCCAGCAGAAATCCCTACAAGACTTCACACCTTTTCTTACCAAGGCGGTGAAAAAGAAAAAGAGAAGGGCAATAATTGAGGCAAGGAGCGTAGAACAATGTCAAACGAGCGCGTACAATTTAATCTGACGGAGCGTTTTGCAGCCCCCTTGCCGGAGTTCTATCGCCGCAGAATCATCTTCTGGAAAGACGAGGATCGGGAGTTTGAGAAGGACATTGACGAGCTGAACTTGGAAGGTGTCAAGATCATCAAGCTAACCGGCACGAACAACTTTGCTGTCAAGAAGTTGCTGCTTCACGATGACTTGGACAGCAACTATCTTATCTATTGCCCGATTACATACACCAGTGACGAAGATAACTGGCTTCAGGACATTGAATATTACAGCGAACCTTTCCGCGCAGATTTTATCTCGATGCAGATGGATGAGCTGAATATCGCACCGTCTGCCGCAATGCGGAAGACGGTCAAGCTCTATGCAAAGTTCTTCGACAGCAAAGAGCGTATTCAAAAGCTGCGCAGGATCGGGCGGGACTATCAGACGCCCCTCCAACTCCATATCGACATTATGGCGGTTCTCGCCGGTCTGAGCGAAGGTTCTGCGCAGGATGTCATCATTGCCGTCCTTGCTGCAGGTCTCGATAAGGAGACGAACAGCGTCTTGCAGAACATCTGCAAGTTTGGCAGTATTGAAGCCTTCTGGCAGCTTGCGCGGAAGTACACCGGCTACATCGAGAAAGAGGACAAGCCTTTGGGCTACTTTGCAGCGCACGTTCTGCTGACCGCACTTTCTCAGACGATGAACGCCTCCGTCCTGAAAGGTTTGGAGCGTTTCGTTTCTGAGACCAACAAAGCATACTGTTACAGCATCGTCCATGAATGGCGTTCCCGCGAAGATAGCGAGGACTTGTATGAGCTGTGCCGCACCGTGGAGAACGAATTGCAGCTCCCGACGCGCTTTGACAAATTTGAGCCGGAAACGCTGATTACGGGAGACGTCTTCCCGTGCATCAACGAGAGCATCCTGAAACAGCTCTTTGCGGAGATCAGCGACCATGTCGTGAAGGTCGATCTCATCATGAAAATCTGTGAAAACAGACGGACAGCCGGATGGTACAAGCGGTTTTCAAATTATTTTGACTGCCTCTTCTTCATCGGAAAGATGCAGACCTTCTATCAGGAACACGGCGGCGGATTCCATATCGTCGAGCCGAAGAAAATCTGGAAGCTCTATACGAGTGATCTCTACCGTATGGATGCCTACTATCGCCACTTCCATTATGCCTTCGGCAACTCACTCAAGAATGCAAATGACATTCTGGAAGACGGCTTGAAGCACTCGACGGAGTTTGTTGAGGCGCTGTATCAGAACTGGTTCCTGCGGGAATTGACCGCTTGCTGGACAAACGCGGCGGCAGAAGACCTCGCTGCTCTGGGCTACGTTTCAGAGATCGAAAAGCAGCGGGATTTCTATAAGAGATATGTTGTTCCAGCAAGCAGCAAGAACACCCGCGCATTCGTGATCATCTCGGACGCGCTTCGCTATGAGGTCGCCTCCGAGCTTTCCGAGCGCATTGTCCGCAACACAAAGGGTACCGCAGAGGTGGAGTCGATGCAGGCGGTCTTCCCGTCCATCACGAAGTTTGGTATGGCAGCACTTCTTCCGGGAAAGAGCATTTCCGTGAACGACAGTATGGATGTCCTTGTTGACGGAAATCCCACCCGTTCCACCGTGGAGCGAAACGCGATCCTGAACACGACGCCGAAAGCCAGCGTTGCCATTCAGTACAATGACCTTCTGAACATGAAGAAGGATGAGCGGCGGGAGCTGGTAGCCGGAAAAGATGTGATCTACATCTACCACAATTCCATCGACGCCATCGGAGACAAAGCCCCTACGGAGTCCAAAGTCTTTGACGCCTGTGAGACGGCAATTCAGGAGCTTTCCGGCATTCTGCGTATCATCGTGAACGAACTGAGCGGAACAAATATTTTCATCACAGCGGATCACGGCTTCCTCTATACCTATAAGCCGCTGAGTGAGAGTGACAAGATCGACCGAAAAGCATTCTCTGGCAACGTGTATGAGCTTGGACGGCGTTACGCGCTGACCGCGCCTGACACAACTGCTGACTTCCTGCTTCCCGTCAATCTGGAACGAGAACTGGACGGAACGCCCATCAAGGGCTATGCCCCGCAGGACACCATCCGCATGAAGGTTCAGGGCGGCGGTGAGAACTATGTCCACGGCGGTATCAGCTTGCAGGAACTCGTCGTGCCTGTGATCGCCTTCAAGAACCTCCGCACGAGCAATAAGAATTACGTTGAGGTTAAAAACGCGGAGCTGAAACTTCTGAGCGAAAGCCGCAAGATTTCCAACCTGATCTTCTCGTTGGAGTTCCACCAGCGTCAGCCCGTGGGCGATAAGATCCAGCCTTGCACCTACTCCATCTACATGACGGACGATGAGGGCGTGGTGATCAGCGACCGGCAGACGGTCATCGCGGATAAGACCAGTGACAACGCGGCAGATCGCGTGTTCCGTGTCCGGTTCAATCTGAAAGCCGGAACGTATGATAAGAAGAAAGTCTACCGTCTGGTGATCGCAAACGAGATTGACGTGGAAGAAATCGAGTTCCACATCGACATCGCGTTTGCGGACGATTTTGGATTTGACCTGTGAGGTGGCAAGAATGGATGAGCAGAGAATGACCGGAGAAACCGGCGATGGAAACGCAGTAATCGACCAAAAACTGCGGCAGTTCTTTGACGGAAAGATTGTCCGCAAAGACCTGACGAAGAAGATCAAGGAAGGCGCGAATGTGCCGGTCTACGTCCTTGAGTTTTTGCTTGGTCAGTATTGCAGTTCGGATGATCCTGAAGTCATTGAAACCGGCGTGGAGAATGTCAAGCGCATCTTGGCGGACAATTATGTCCGTCCGGATGAGGCACAGAAGATCCTCTCCATGCTGCGCCAGCGCGGGATGCACACGGTCATTGACAAAATCACCGTCAATCTGAACATGAAGAAAGATACCTATGAGGCAGAGTTCTCAAACCTCGGTATCAAGAACATTCCTATTTCAGAGGACTATCCCGCGAAGTTTGACCGGCTGCTCTGCGGCGGTATCTGGTGCATTGTGCAGCTCGAATATGAGTTTCTGGAAGAAGAGAAAAATGCCTCTCCCATCCACATCCGCAAGCTGACGCCGATCCAGATGCCCCATGTGGACATCGAGGAATTGAAGGAAGGCAGAAAGAACTTTACCGAAGAAGAATGGCTTGAGATCATGCTGCGCTCCTGCGGTTATGAGCCGGATAAGCTGAATGACCGCGAACGCTGGCTGCTGCTTGCCCGTATGCTGCCGCTTGTTGAGAACAACTTCAACCTCTGTGAGCTGGGTCCGCGAAGCACCGGCAAATCCCATATCTACAAAGAAATCTCCCCGAACAGCATCCTTGTTTCCGGCGGTCAGACTACCGTTGCGAACCTGTTCTACAACATGGGCAGAAAAACCGTGGGCTTGGTCGGCTTGTGGGACTGCGTAGCGTTTGACGAGGGTGCCGGTATCAACTTCAAGGACAAGGACGGCATTCAGATCATGAAGGACTATATGGCGTCCGGCTCCTTCGCCCGTGGAAAGGAAGAAAAAGCCGCGACCGCTTCTATGGTTTTCGTCGGCAACATCAATCAGAGCGTGGATGTGCTGCTGAAAACATCCAGTCTCTTTGACCCGTTCCCTCCTGAAATGGGAACGGACACGGCGTTTCTCGACCGTATGCACTGCTATATTCCCGGCTGGGAGATACCGAAGTTCCGTCCGGAGCATTTCACCAACGACTACGGCTTCATCACCGACTATCTGGCAGAGTTCATCCGTGAGCTTCGCAAGGAGCAGTACGGCGATGCGTTGGACAAGTATTTCCGCCTTGGCAAGAACCTCAATCAGCGCGACACCATTGCCGTCCGCAAGATGGTTGGCGGCATGATCAAGCTGCTCTATCCGGACGGGGAGTTTACGAAGGAACAGCTTGAAGAAATCCTCAAGTTTGCGCTTGAAATGCGCCGCCGCGTCAAGGAACAGCTCAAAAAGCTGGGCGGCATGGAGTTCTACGATGTCAATTTCTCGTACATTGACAACGATACCTTTGAGGAACATTTCGTCTCTGTCCCGGAACAAGGCGGCGGGAAATTGATACCCGAAGGAATGTGCAATCCCGGTCAGGTCTATACGGTTTCACAGGGAAAGAGCGGCATGATCGGCGTCTTCCGTCTGGAATCACAGATGCTTCCCGGCAACGGCAAGTTTGAGCGGACAGGACTAAACTCTGATGGCAAGTGTAAGGAAGCAGCAAATACCGCCTTCAACTATCTGAAAGCGAACGGCAACCGCATCAGCGGCGCGATCAGCACCACAACGAAGGACTATATCATCAACTATCAGGATTTGCAGGGCATCGGCATGACCGAGAAGCTGGCACTTCCTACGCTGATCGCGCTCTGTTCGATTGCGCTTGGGAAACCGACCCTTAGCAGTCTGGCGGTGCTGGGTGAGATCAGTATTGCAGGAACGATGCTCAAGGTGGACGAGCTTGCAAATGCGCTTCAGGTCTGTCTTGATAGCGGTGCAAAGAAAGTGCTTCTGCCTATTACATCGGCGGCTGATCTCGGACTTGTCCCAGCAGATTTGATCGGCTGCTTCAATCTGGTTTTCTATCAGAGCGCAGAGGACGCGGTTTATAAGGCATTGGGCGTTGAGTAATTCCGATTAAAAGGAGTGAGAGCAATATGCGCTGTCCTTGGTGTGGAAATCCGGCAACGACGCACGGAGATCGGTGGGAGTGCTATTATTGCGGCGACAGCGGAACATTAAGAAGACCGTCAGCAAACCACTCAGCACAGGTCACATTGACCTTTTCTTTCGTTTATCATGTTGATCTGACGGAAACTTGGAGTGATCTAAAAAAGGCGCTGGGTCAGCTTGCACCCAAGAACACCTTGCTTTCTCAGCTTCTCGGAAAAGTGCTGCTACACAACATTTCCACCGGAATCCAGAACGCAGGCGCGTTGCCGGACGAGAAAAAGGCGAAAGAACTGCGAACTTTCCCGAATAATACCACTGACCTGAATCTGGGCGAAAACGCAGAAGAGATCATGCGCGATGCAAAACGCGGCGTTCTGTTCTGTGAAGAAGCAGCCCTTTCCTAAACGGACTGCGGCACGTTCTGGACGGAATTACTCTCGACGCGCCCAGTAGAAGACTACTATAACCGCGTCGATCCGGACGGCTTGTTTGATCTTCTCTCTGAATTATCCTCTGCCTATGCCTACTTCTGCGGGAAAAAGGATGAGGAAATGGGCGAAGCGCAGGACTATCAAAATGCGCTGGAAGAAGCCTATAACACCCATTGGCAGAACAAAGTGCTGCTGCATCCGGACGTAGAACGCGCAAAACGTCTCTTGGCGCGGGGCGAATTTCCAGATTATGAGGATATTTGCCGCGAGATTTTGCTGGTCGAATATCCGGAGGAAGTCCCGCATGAGTCTGCCGAGGATTTCGATGAATTGTCTTGGGACTACATTCTGGATGATGTGTTCGCAAGCAACATGGCAAAGGGCATCCAGATGTGGCGGCGGCTTTTGGACATCGCGGAGCCGGCTCTGAAAACCGACGCTAAAACTGCCGAAAAACTTCTCCCGGATTGGGATTGGCTGGATTCTCCGAGCCATGATCAAGTGCTGCTGCTTTTGACCGCACTGGATGATGAGCGGTTCGCGTCGCAGCTTTTCGAGAGTGCATCCATTGGCAGATTACAGTATGATGTTCTGAATGCCTGTCGTGACTGCGGGCAAGAGAAATTGGGACAGCATTGCCTTGAACTTGCGCTGAAGAATCCCTACCTTGAAGAAAACTGGGAGAAGCGGTTCAGACGAGTGTTCACCACAACACTGCCTTCCGGATCAACAAAGCCGCGTTCTCATGCGACCGTAAAGCCCATTGCAGACACAAAACCTGACGATGGCACAGTGTATCACTATTGCTCTGTTCAGGTGCAGGGAACACGCCGCCCGTATGCGTATCTGACCGGCGGCTTGCCGCTGAAGGTCGGAGATTGGGTCGAGCTTCCGTTTGGGAAAGACGATGTGCCGCGGCATGGGCAGGTCAAAGCCGTTATGGACTGTACGCGCATGGTCGCGCCTTGGCCTCCGGAGCAGACAAAGACCGTCATCCGCACGATAGATGCTCCGGCAGTCACGCCAACTACGGAAGTTGCCGCGCCGGAGTCACAAAAGCGCGTGGAGCAGCCCAAGAAAAAGACTGAAAGTGTAGAAATCCCCGTGATTTCCGCGCCAGAAACAAAGGCGGAAGAGTCGAAAGCAGAACCCCAAGTCATCGAACCTGTTGTTTCAGAAAAAGATGAAGAGAAACCTGTGCCGCCAAAGAAGCCGTTCTCGCTGGGAAAGCTCATCGCGGCAGTTCTGGCAGTAGCCGTGATTGCTGGTATCTCTATTTCCGTCTCAAGCCGCAATAAGCAGAGAACAGCAGCTTATGAAGCCGCCCTTCAAGAGTTGTCAAGCGGCAATTACACTTCTGCCGAGCAGGGCTTCTCTGGGCTTTCCGGCTATCGGGATGCGGCGTCGCTGTCCGTCTACTGTAAGTACGCCGATATGTACAAAGACAGGACGGACTACGCGGGCGGACAAGACGAGTTAGCAACCATCACACTGAAATATGACACGAGCTGGCAGCAGGATGTTGACGCGCTGGAAACCCGCGTCAATGGCTATAAGGCAGAGAAGGACGCCGCCGAGGAAGCTGAACGCAAGCGCATCGCTGCCGAGAATGCCGCAAAGCAGGAACAAAGTCTGAAAGATCAATATTCTGGAAAGTTGCCTGTGGAAGGCATGCCCATGAGCTGTTTGAAGTACACTTCGCTCGGCTCACCGGATAAGACGGAAAAATGTCGCGGCTTTGATAATTTGGTGGAAGAAAAGCGATCCTATACTGTCTACTGGTATGACTCTGAAGGAAGAATCCAAGCTGCCGGCCATTGCTTCAAAGGGAAACGTTATGAAGAGTATATGCTGATTTCCTTTTCCTACTATGACTATTCCGTTTCAAACAGCTTCGGACATAATTCTACTTCTGACAACTCAAGTGATAATGGCGGTTCAAGCATCCGTGATGACTATGACAATCCCGAAGACCTCTGGGAAGAGAACCAAGATTGGTATGAGGACGAAGATGAAGCGTGGGATGAGTGGTATGATGGCTGAGCAGTAATTAAAAACAAAATCCTCTATCGATACCAAACTTGGGCATCGGTAGAGCGCTCTTTGCCTGTTTTATGGGCATTTGAATATTTGTTGTTCAAAGGTGATATTAAAAATATCTGAGCTATGGCGTTATACTCAAGCAGGAAACATTTTTGAATTAGTTGGTTGTGCGGAAGAAATAAATGTGAATCTGGCGCTGCGATGAGGTGGACTACCACAGTTATGCATCAGATAACCGGTAAGTCAACGATTCGCATGTTTGAGTGAAAGGATTGCCTATGGACGCACGAAAGCGCTTAATCATCATAAAGGGAAAAGACCAGACGGACTCGGTCGCGAGCTTTCAGTTCCATGACGGGAAGTGCGAGGTCGTCTATACCAGTGCGCCCAATAAGTCATACAGCTTTCAGCGTAGCAATGTGGAGATCCTACCCCTGCAAAAGAAAATCGACCCTGCGCGGGTGATTGTCACCGCAAATGGGCAAGCCATCAGCGGAATTGATGAGATTCTCGATTTCGGCGGGTATTATCGTATTGTCCGCAACGGAAAGAGAGATTTATCATTCCGTAGGAGCGAAGTGCAGTTCCAGCAAAATTGCCTGACAGACGGTAAAAATCAAGAAACATTCCAATATTTCAAGGAGACTGCCGCTGCAATCAGTCTGGTGGCGGAAAACGGCATCAACATTCTAAGTATGCAGTATGACAAGATCCAGCAGGTCAGCGAGGATACCGTGTTGGCAAGCTATCTTGCACCGCAGAAAGACGTCAAAATGCCCCAGATGCCGGAGGCAGTGATCTATCCGTTTGGCCTGAACCAGAGTCAAAAGCTGGCGGTAGAACGGGCGCTTTCTTCCAAAATCAGTATCATTCAGGGGCCACCGGGTACTGGAAAGACACAAACGATCCTGAATATCATCGCCAATGTTGTTCGCAGCGGAAAAACCGTGGCGGTTGTCTCCAACAACAATTCCGCAACGCATAATGTTGTGGAAAAGCTGGAGAAGAAAAATGCTGCTTTTCTGACTGCGTTTCTCGGCAGTCTTGCCAACAAAGAGAAGTTTCTGGATGCACAGACCGGCGCCTATCCGAATATGAGCGATTGGGAAATGCCCCCGGAGGAACGACAGCAATTAGATCAGGAAACGACTGCGCTCTCCAAAGAACTGAACGAAATGCTCAATGCCAAAAACCGCATTGCGGAAATTGAGCAGGAGTTCTTGCAGCTAAACCCGGAGCAGCATTATTTTGAGGAATATTACGCAAGTTACAGTGATATGCCAATGGAGAGCTTGGACAAGCTGTCCTCGCAGAAGCTTCTTGCGCTTTGGATGGAATTTGAACAGCACGCAGAGCGTGAGACTCGCTTGGGCCTGTTGCAAAAAATATCTATCATGTTCCGATTCAACCGTAATGCGCTCAAATTGTTTATCCGCTCCCCAGAACAGGTCATTCCCTATTTGCAAAACCAATTCTATTTCGTAAAGAGGCGGGAACTGGAGGCCGAAAAGCAGGAATTGAACCGAAAGCTGGAGCGCTACGCTTTCGATGCGAAGATGGATGAGCTCACACAGAAGTCCCTGCGGCTGTTCCGGGCGGAACTGGCAACACGGTATCATTGGCGGAATAATAGACGGTGCTTTGAAAAGAATGATTTCCGCCGAAATTCTGCGGAGTTTACCCGTGAGTACCCAGTGGTACTTAGCACGACCTATTCCATCAAGGGAACGCTGAGCATTGAACATATCTATGATTACCTGATTGTGGATGAGGCCTCGCAGGTTGATCTGGCTACCGGGGTACTGGCCTTCTCCTGTGCACGGAATATCGTGATTGTTGGGGACTTGAAGCAGCTCCCTAATGTGCTGACGGAGGATGACATTCGCACCAGCGATGCCATTTGGCAAAAGTATTCCTTGGATGAGCGGTATCGCTTTTCTACGCACAGCCTGCTGTCCTCTGCGTTGGAAATATGGCAGGACGCACCTGCTACGCTGCTGCGGGAACACTACCGCTGCCACCCCAAAATCATCAACTTCTGTAACCAGAAGTTCTACCACGGGCAACTGATCGTTATGACGAAGGATCATGATGAGCCGGATGTATTGACCATGTACCGGACGACTGCCGGCAACCACGCCCGTGGACATCTCAATCAGCGCCAGATCGATGTCATCCAGCAGGAGGTGCTTCCGCGGCTGCATCAGCAAAATTTCCAGAGCATCGGTATTATCACGCCATATCGGGATCAGGTGACAGCCATCCGCAAGCAGCTGGGAGATACTTATGAGGTGGACACCGTCCACAAGTTTCAGGGGCGGGAGCAGGATGCAATCATTCTGACTTCGGTCGACAATGTCATCACAGTTTTTGTGGATGATCCCCATATGCTGAATGTGGCGGTTTCCCGTGCGGTTCATTCGCTGGCAGTGGTCACATCGCAGGACCCATGCAATGACCAGACCAACTATGGTGACTTGGCCCGGTACATCGAATACAACAATTTCGAGATCATCCAGAGTCAGATCTATTCTGTATTCGATATGCTCTATCAGGGTTATGCCGAGCAACGCAGAGCATATCTGCAAAAACATAAGCGAGTATCGGAGTATGATTCCGAAAACCTCATGTACTCCGTGATTCAGGAAGTGCTGTCCGATGAGGAATTTTCCTCCATCGGTTGTGCGGTGCATTTTTCTCTTGCAACGCTGGTGAAGGACTATGAGCCACTGACAGAGGAAGAACGCAAATATGCCCGCAATCCGCTGACACATGTGGATTTTCTACTGTTCAATCAAATGGATAAGCAACCTGTTCTGGCGATCGAAGTAGACGGCGGCTCTCATAAATCCGGGAGCAAGCAGGCAGAGCGGGACGCGAAAAAGAACTCCATTCTGGATAAGTGCGCTATTCCTCTGCTGCGCCTCCGTACAGATGGCAGCGGGGAAAAAGAGAAAATCAGAAATGCACTAAAGAGGGAATGACTATGCCGAGAATTATCAGGAACGCAATCAGATGCAAAAAATGTGGAGAAGTCATCGAGAGCGAAACTGTCCATGATTTCAAGTTTTGCGGCTGTGGCTCCTGCGCTGTGGACGGCGGCCACGATTACCTTCGCAGGTGCGGAAATCGTGAGGACTGGGAAGAACTGTCTGAAGCGGAGAAGGTGGAGGACAACGGCGCATTGACTTGATCCTGGGTGAGCTTGGGAATTGGGGTGATAGGATGTCTCTTAAAATTCAGCTTTTTGAAAACCAACGTATCCGCACGGCGTGGGATGAAGAAAAGGAAGAATGGTACTTCTCCATTGTCGATGTGGTTGGTGTACTGACGGACAGCGTTGATCCCACGGCGTATTGGCGCAAACTCAAACAACGGTTGAAGGCCGAGGGCAATGAAACCGTGACAAATTGTCACGGTTTGAAAATGACGGCTCATGATGGTAAAAAACGCCTGACCGATGTGGCCGATACCAAACAGCTCCTCCGCATCATCCAGTCCATCCCGTCACCCAAAGCAGAACCGTTCAAACTCTGGCTGGCACAGGTCGGCCGGGAGCGCATTGAGGAAACCATCGACCCAGAGCTGACCATCGAGCGGGCACTGGAAACCTATCTCAAAAAGGGCTATACCCGCGAGTGGATTAACCAGCGGCTGCAAGCCATCCAAGTTCGCAAAGAATTGACCGATGAATGGGATGCCCGCGGCGTGCAGAAGGGCGTGGAATACGCCATCCTAACCGATGAGGTCTCCCGTGCATGGTCAGGGATGTCCACCCAGCAGTACAAAAACCTAAAAGGCTTGAAAAAGGAAAACCTCCGCGACAACATGACCACGCTGGAGTTGGTGCTGAATATGCTGGCAGAGGCCACCACCACGGAAATTTCCAAGCAGAAAGCACCGGCAACCCCTTCGGAGAACATCGACGTGGCCCGTGCCGGTGGCAAGGTGGCTGGCGACGCACGGAAGGCCATTGAGACGCAGACCGGCGTTCCTGTCATCACTTCCAAGAACGCCGCGCAGCTCAGTGAAGTGGTTACAAATCTGCTGGAAGATGCGGGAAATAAAGAAAAATAGCATTCAAACCCTACATGGGGCGGTTTAAAATCTGCCTCGCAATAGACAAAGAAAACCGTGTGCTGACCGCAAGGTCAACACACGGTTTTTCATTTGGATTCCTTCAGCCAAGTCTCCAGTTCCTTCTGAGAGATCAGGCCCTGCTCACATTTATCCTTTTCCGCTCTGGCCCGCTCGCTCCAATCGTAAAACTGCTGGTCGGTGATCCGTCCGGCCTTGATCCACGCAAAGCGCCGTTTGTATTCCTTGCGGTAAGCCTTGAAAGCGTCATTGTTTGCCTGCCGGAGCGTCCACTGCTTCAGAGCGCCGATGTCGCGGCAGCGCTGCTGACCTTTCGGAACAGGCCGCTCGCAATATTCCGCGCTGACCCGCCCGGTCTGCGGAAACCATCGTCCGCAGTTCTTGCAGCGCCGCACGGTGATGTTCCGCTCCACGCAGCTCCGCAGAGAGTAGTCGATCATGTCCCGGATGCCGGAGGAATACAGCACCGGCGAACACCGCCCCGGCTCCACCGGCTCAAAGCTGAGCGGGATGGGGTGGAAACAAAACAGGCCGGGATCTTTCGGCATATCGTAGGTATAATTCCTTGCCGCCTGCGCCTGCGGCTCCCGTCCCGCGCTGTCCACATCCAGCACCAACTCAAAAAAGCGTTGGATCTGCTGCTGATACAGCGGAAGCTGTTCAGGGAGCTGGCGCAGTTCGTCCAGTATCTGCGCATCCTCCGCACTGCCTCGGTCATTTTGAATGTACATCGCTGACTGGCGGTAGCGGCAGTGAACATAGAGAAGTCGAAAATAAATGTGTATGGAGGCTAACCTCCACAGTTTTCTCTTGAAATTCTCAAGTGCGTCCCTGTCATCCTCTGCGATAAACCGGCTCCAGTTATCAGTGATGCTTTGCAGTATCGGCGTCACTTCCGCACAGTCCAGTTCCTGAAAGGCAAGCAGGCTTTCCAGAAAGGGGAACTCCTTCTGGACGTCCGGAACGCCTTGCATACCAAGGGAATCATACTGGAAAATCTCTCTGCCCTCAGAGAAATACATTTTGGCATACCACATGGCAGATCACCTCAAAATAGACAATCGTAATACAAAAATACAGACAGTCTTGACAAGAAGTGAAAAGTATGTTACCATACAAACACGGAAAGACTGTCAAAAGTAATTTACAGTTAGTCTAACACGGAGGCTGCGGATTGTCAATGAAAAAGACGGTCACAAATCCGAAAAAGCACCTCGACAACTGAATACCCATCACCGGAGATGATACACGCCGGAGAAGTAACGCCAGGACGCCGCGGTAAAGCGGTCGAGCGTGCCAGGGCAGATGAAAACGCCGTGCGGGTCAAACAAGGCCGCAGGGCAGGAACGGGTACGGTGCGTGGCAGAAGATCGTTAAGAAAGGGGGGATCGGTATCTATCGTTCCTACAAAAAGGAAAACCGCTGAACTGTTGCAGCAGTCCAGCGGCGTGCCGCGTTTCGGAAAACGCAGACTCCATCTGCAAACAGTCTAACAGAGGGACCTCCGAAACGCAAGTAATTTTTCTCTGAATTCTATTGGAGGTAACGATTTTGAAAATATCAACCTATCACAGCTACGATGAATTGCCGCTGTTCCTCAACGCGGAACTGGTGGCAAAGGTGCTGGGCGTGTCCATCTCCAGTGCCTACGAGTTGATGCACGAAGAAGTATTTCCGTCTGTGCGCATCGGCAGTCGGTTCGTGGTGCCCAAGGATAAATTCCAACAGTGGGTAGAGCGGCAGACTGGAGGTGCCAGATGAGAACTTGGACAAAGCGCGACCCGGTCAAGAACTATTTTCCTCTGCCCAATGAGATCTATCAGCTGGGTCTGTCTCACGGCGCGATCGCTGTCTACGGTTACCTGCTCCGCATCGAAGACCGCAGAACCTACCAGTGCCATCCCAGCTATGCCACCATTGGCAAGGCGGTGGGCATGAGCAACAACACCGGGCGGAAGTATGTGCAGGAGTTGGAGGAACGCGGGCTCATCCGCACAGAGCGCACCAGCATTATCACGCAGGACGGGCGCAAGCAAAACGGAAGTCTGCTCTACACGATCCTGCCGATCCAGTTTTCCATTGACCAGTTTTATCAGCGGCAGATGGATGCTGTGGACAGAGCAAAGGAACGGCAGCGGGTGGCAAGACGCATGGAGCGGACCGGCGTGTGAAAACAGCAGATATGTTCTCTGCGTGCTGTTATCATGGACAAGCAAAACCGTGAAGCCCATCAATGCGGTGAGAGAAACAGCAATGGGATCACGCAGCCCAGCGGGGCCGCGACGCCTCGGGACAGCGACGCGCATGAACGCATCGCTGTCCCGCAGGCTCTCTGCGTTCTTCGGGAGCACACCCGACCAAGGCCAAAAAGCGGCAAAGTATGCCGTTCTGACACCCGGCCGCGCAGGGTTTCCGAACCACGCAAAACGCTCCGAGGGTAGTGATACCACCCCATCCGAAACGCCCCGTGTTTCGCCCTGTGAGCCGCTGTGTGCACGGTTAGGAGCCGGGGTAGCGTGTGTACCCGCCGAAGCCTGTTGAAACGAACGTTGCGGCGTTTGTGAGCGATGTGTGAAAGAGCCCGGTGAATCCTGTCCGACAGTGGGAAACTGAGCCCTTGGGGATGCGTGTTCCCCTCCCGGCCAAGTCCCGTTTCGGAGGTTTTCGCCCCTTATTTACCCGTTCGATAAAAGCACAAGATAAAGGGCCGCAGTCGCAAGCGCCCGCGGCCCGCCCACAAAGCCCCGCAGTGCGGGGCTTTCCGAGGTTTTGAAACCGCAGTCTAAGGTGCA
>ERZ773218.990-NODE-990-length-29953-cov-10.481571_pt1 | contig 29953 bp, 21 predicted proteins | sample MGYA00580527_ERZ773218 | MGnify/ENA primary metagenome ERZ773218 (study PRJEB29015, sample SAMEA2737763) | human gut metagenome | biome: human gut; feature: human-associated habitat; material: faeces | place: China | collected 2012 ...
GCAAAAATCAACTGTTTGAGCCGTAGGCGAGTTTTGATTTTTGTTTTACAATAGGTGGAGGAGCAAAATAAGAACTCTCAACGTGTTTGCATGAAAATTTTTCGGCTGCATGGGGATAAAATGTAAAAACAAAAAAATATCGAAAAATTTGTAATAAATATGTAATATATCTTCAGGAATATGTTATAATCAAAGTAACGTGCGAAAAAATGGAGTTCGGAAGGAGATATTTAATGAACAAGAAGTTAATAAGTATTGTGACAATTATGGCAATGCTTGTGGTTATGATTATACCTGCATGGGCAGGCGGTGGTGATAACACAGGCGACGACAATTTTGGCGCAGCTATTTATGTGAAGAAAGATGGCGTAGAAGGTGCATACACATTAGGAACAGCTAAGGAATTTAAGCTAGAGTTCTGGGCATCAGGCATTGTTGGAAAGCAGGTTGTAAGAACTGTTTCAGTAACAGGCGACAATCAGGTATCATCTATTGAATACAAAGATGGCGGAGAGTGGTACGACATTAGCGGATTTAATAAGGAAATGACTATTGCAGGTAATGATTTGGACAGAACTATTAGAGTCGTTTTTGATAAGGAAGGTAGATATACAATTTCTTATGGATTGGTGAATACAGAAGGTCAGGATGTTGTAAAGGATCAGTTAAATATTGAAATAGCAGACGGACAGATTAAAATTGTTAAAGAAACTGAGACAACTACAACCGCAACAGCAGAAACAACTACACCTGCAGTAGTAGAGACAACAACATCAGCAGCGGCAGAAACAACTACAACAACAGCAAAGACAACTACAGTTGCACCAACACCAACTACAACTGCAAAGGTAACAACAACTCAAAAACCTACAGCACAGAAAGTTAGCGTTGGAAATACAAGGATAACAAAGATCGTAAAAACTAAGAAGAGTGCCAAGGTAATTTATAAAAAGATTGCAAAAGTATCAGGATATCAGCTTCAGTTGTCTAGATCTTCAAAATTCAAGAAGGCAGTAACAAAGACAACTAAGAAAGTTAGCTATAAATTTAAAAAGTTAAAGGCAAATAAAAAATATTACGTAAGAGTTAGAGGTTATGTAAAGACTTCAAACGGTACAACTTACGGAAAATGGAGAAAGAAGAACTTTAAAACAGCAAAATAATGTGACAGATAAAGAATGAAAGAAGGAAAAGATGAAATTTTTAAAGAGAACAATTGGAATAATAATCGTGATGGCGGCTATTATTTCAGGACTTCAATTAAAAAGTGAATTGGCTTATGGAGCAACACCTACGATTTCTAAAAGTACAGTAACATTAGAAAAGGGTAAAAGAAAAAAAATAAAAGTTAAAAATGTTTCAGCGAGAACGAAAGTTAAATGGAGAACATCTAATAAATTTGCAGTTACTGTTTCAAAAAAAGGTAGAATTAGAGCTGTAAATTATGGAGCTGCAACAATTTCTGCAACTTGTAAATCAAGAACAATGACTTGTAAGGTTACAGTTCCTGATACTTCTAAGAATGTTGTCATAACGAAATATCCTACAACATTAACAGAAGGCCAGACAGGTATGGTTGTAGCAAAGTCAGTTAATAAAATTTCATATATGTCTTCAAATGACTCAATAGCAAAAGTCAATAAAGAAGGTACTGTTGAGGCGTTAAATCCGGGTAAAGCGGAAATAACAGCGAAATCCTCACAGGGATATAGCAAATGTACAATAAATGTTTTGTCAAGTGATGTAAATAACAGATTGTATGATTCTAACGGAATCAGTATTAAGAAAGTTAACGCTGACGGAACAAAGGTTAACGGTTTTGTAAGCCAGGCAAAAGGTCAGAATTTTACTGTTATGGTAGATGGAATAGACGAAAGTAATGTTAAGTCATGCAAGTGGAGTGTTGGGAATAGCGATGTTGTTTCAAAACTTTCAGCAGTAAGTGGAAGCAAGCTTAAAGCTACTTTGAAAGCAGTAAATGAAGGCAAAGTTAACATTACAGCAAAGGTTACATACAAAAACAAAAATGTTGTTACATATACAAATACAATTTATGTTTCAAACCCTGAAACGGAAGTTCAGAAGTTAATTGTTTATGGAACAGCATTAGGCAATGAAAGACAGCAGTATATTTCTTTTAAAGGTTTAGGAGAACATAGTACTATTACTTGGACTAATTCAAACAAAAAATGTGCCACTTTAACAACTTATGAAAAGAAAGCGGCAGTTTTAGGCACAAAACCGGGAACGGGTACAATTACAGCAAATGTAGATGGAAAAGTATTCAACATAAGGTATACAGTTGTTAATCCAACAGTTAATAATTTAAAGGCAGTTATAAAAAAAGGTGAAAAAGTACAGTTTCCTATTTTGGGTGACACAGGTACAGTTCCTGAATTTACAAGCAGAAATGAAAGCGTTGCCACAGTTTCAAGTGATGGTGTCGTTAAAGGTGTAAATTCAGGAGTTACATATGTTGATGTAAAAATCGGAAATATTCACAAGTCTTATAGAATCGAAGTATATGCAAAAGGTATGTACAAGATTGTAAATAGGGCTATGTACATAGTCAATCATTGGAAATATAGTCAGCCAAAAAGAATGAGAAAAGGATACTATGATTGTTCAGCTTTGGTTTGGAAAGGCTATAAATCATACAAGCACTACAACAAGAAACTTGGAAGTGGTTCTTATGCAAAGACAGCAGCAAGCCTGTTTGATTATTTAAAAGAAAAAAATCAAATAGTATATTATGGTTTTATTGACATAGATGATATGAAACCGGGTGATTTGATTTTTTACGGAGATTACAATGCGGCAGTAAAATACAGCACACCGGGAAGAACTTTAAACATCTATCATGTATCTATGTATGCAGGTGCAGGCAAAGTGGTAGAAAAAGGTGGACAGACTATTAACTACAATAATATTTCGCATATAGTTGGAATAGGAAGAGTGGTAGACTAATGGAATATAATATTGGAACAGTAGTAACATTAAAAAAAGGACATCCTTGTGGAACTAATGAATGGGAAATTATAAGAACGGGTGCAGATTTTAAGTTGAAATGTAAAGGCTGCGGTCGTATAGTAATGGTTCCAAGAAAAACTTTCGAAAAAAGCGTAAAGAAGATTTTGCAGTAAATAAAAAAACGAAAGCTTTGTTTAAAACCAAAAGATTTCGGAAAAAAATTCACAAAATGAAAAAAAAGTCCTTGAACACAGGGACTTTTTTTGATATTATAGTAATTCGTGATATATATTAATTACGCATAACGAGTATTCGTTATGATCCTTGCTTTTTCAAACGAAAAGGCCAGAGACCAAAAGGAGGTAGAAGCATGAACAAATATGAATTAACAGTTGTTGTTAGTGCAAAACTTGATGATGAAGGAAGAACAGCTGAAGTAGAAAAGGTAAAAGCACTTATCGAAAAGTTCGGTGGTACAATTACAAAGATCGAAGAAGCTGGTAAGAAGAAATTAGCTTACGAAATCCAGAAGATGTCAGAAGCATTCTATTACTTCATCGATATTGACACTGAAAACACAGATTTTCCTAGCGAGTTAGAAAGCCAGCTTCGTATTATGGAAAATGTTATCAGATTTATGACTGTTGCAGTAGAAGCATAGTTTGATACATTAGAGAGGTATAATATGAATAAAGTTATTCTTATGGGTCGTTTGACTCGTGACCCTGAAGTTAGATATTCAACATCAGGAGATAATCAGTTGGCTATTGCGAGATACACATTAGCAGTAGATCGTAGATTTAAGAGAGATGGAGATCAGAGCGCTGACTTTATCAGATGTGTAGCATTTGGTAGAAGCGGTGAATTTGCTGAAAAATATTTCCATCAGGGAACTAAGATAGTTGCCGAAGGTCGTATTCAGACAGGCAGTTATCAGGACAAAGATGGTAAGACAGTTTACACAACAGAAGTAGTTGTTGAAAACCAGGAATTTGCAGAAAGCAAAGCTACAGCAGATAGCAATAATAACTATCAGCCACAGCAGCAGCCGGTTGCATCACAGCCAACAGCACCTGCAGGAGACGGTTTTATGAACATTCCTGACAGTGTAGATGATTCAGGTTTACCATTTAACTTTTAACAGATTCGAATAGAATCTCATTAACGAAAATAGGAGGTCAAGTTATGCCATATAATAAGAGTGAAAGACCAGATTCTCCAATGAGAAGAAGAGGCGGTCGTAGAAGAAAAAAAGTTTGTGCATTTTGTGCTAACGAAAACAAGGCAATCGATTATAAAGATGTAGCTACATTAAAGAGATACGTATCTGAAAGAGGAAAAATTCTTCCTAGAAGAATCACAGGAAACTGTGCTAGACATCAGAGAGCTCTTACAACAGCTATCAAGAGAGCTAGAAATATCGCATTAATGCCATACACAGTAGAATAATCGCGAAGCACACAAGCAACGTGTGCCCAGTGCTACAAATAAAAAGAAGTGGAACCACTTATGCTTGCATAAGAGGGGTTCCACTTCTTTTTATTTGTAGCGGCTGTCGCATGCTGCGACAGCCGCGTGCTTATAGACATTCTCTTCATCATTCCCCCATACCCAAAAAGTATATGATAGATGATAAAGAGAATGTCTATAAGAAGTGCGGGCATATTTATGGATAATTACTGAAAAGTAAGTGCAGACAAAGATATTTCCCACTTCTAAGTGTTTCCATTCCTACATCTTTGTCAAGTCTTCCTGGTCCACTGTTTTCATTCCATTCCTTACCAGCAATGCGGCAACTTTGTCTGTATCCTCGTCCTTAACACGGAATACCATAAGAGCATCGTCTGTGCCTCTTGCAAGAAAAGCATACACATAATCTACACTATAGCCGTTGGAAGCTATAACATTCATAGCTTTTGCCATTGAACCGGGTTCATCCGGAAGCTTAACTCCAATAACATGTGTAAGGTTACAAATCCAATCATTGTCTCTTAACAGAGTAAGAGTATTAAAAGGATCGTCTACAATAATACGAATAATTCCGAAATCGCTTGAATCGGCAATCTGGAATGCACGCATATCTATTTTGTGTTCGGCAAGAAAATTGGTAAAGTTTGCAATATTACCCGGTTTGTTTTCAATGAACACTGAAATCTGATGAATATACATATAAAAACCTCCTAAATTTTACGTTTATCTATAACACGAACTGCTTTTCCTTCTGAACGTGTAATTGATTTTGGTTCAACCAATTTAACCTTAGCATAAATGCCAAGCATACTCTTAAGAGCGGTAACAATATCTTTCTCCTTAGACTCAATTGAGCTAACTGTATCAGAGAACATTTCAGGTGTCATTTCAACCAAAACTTCCATAGTATCACTATTGTTTACACGGTCAATAATAAGCTGGTAGTTAGCCGGCATTCCCTGTTTAATAAGAACTTCTTCAACCTGAGAAGGATAAACATTAACACCTTTGACAATAAGCATATCATCTGAACGTCCCATTAATCTGTGAATACGTGCATGAGTACGTCCACATTTACATTTTTCCCTGGTAATATATGTAATATCCTTTGTACGATATCTGATAAGTGGAAAAGCTTCCTTAGCGAAGCTTGTGAATACTAACTCACCAATCTGACCATCAGGAACAGGCTCAAATGTGTCAGGATCTACGATTTCCGGAATGAAATAATCTTCACAAATATGCATACCATTCTGTTCTTCGCATTCAAAAGCAACACCTGGACCTTCTATTTCTGTAAGTCCATAAATATCATAGGCTTTAATACCAAGTCTGTTCTCGATGTCAGCTCTCATATCCTCTGACCAGGCTTCAGCACCAAAAATTCCGGCTTTTAATTTTATCTGGTCTTTGATACCACGTTCTTCAATTGATTCAGCCAAATATGATGCATAACTAGGTGTACAACAAAGAATAGTTGAACCAAAATCAGTCATAAACTGAAGCTGTCTGTCAGTGTTACCTGATGACATAGGAAGTGTTAAAGAACCAACCTTCTGTGAACCACCGTTTAATCCGAAGCCACCTGTGAAAAGACCATATCCATAAGCTACGTGAACTACATCTTCATCTGTTCCACCGGCAGCCACAAGGGCTCTGGCACATCCATCTTCCCACATATCAATATCTTTCTTAGTATAAAAATCTACTACACGCTTACCTGTTGTACCTGAAGTTGAGTGAATACGTACACAATTCTTAAGAGGTACTGCTAATAAGCCGTATGGATAAGCATCTCTTAAATCGTCTTTCGTTAAAAAAGGTAACTTAGAAATATCTTTTAAAGATTTTATATCGTCAGGTGTTACACCTTTTTCCACCATTTTTTTTCTGTAAAAAGGTACATTCTCGTATACTCTTTTTACCACGTCTAAAAGTCCCTCTGTTTGAATCTGCTCAATCTTTTCACGAGAAGCAGTTTCAATTTCTTCCTGAAAATATTTTCCCATTGTTTCATTCCTTTCTGTCGCTCAAGTATAGTAATATAATTTTACAACATATAACGCTTTAAAGCAATAAAGTACAAAAAATAAAATTAACAAAAATAGACATAAATAAATAGTAAAAATACATAAAAAAAATCAACCAAAAAAATTTTTACAAGCAAAGATGTGCTTTTTATGGGGCAAAAAGCCTAAAAAATTGCACAAAAGGGGGGACAAAAACGCCCTTAATAAAAACGTTTTTCCTCCCATAAAATCTAGCAATTGCAAAAATTATATGATATAGTGATTTTTAGTATAGAAAATGAAAATAAAACGAATAAAAAATATATCCGAAGATAATGCGAGGAGGAGAAAAATGTCAAATAACTTAAAGGGAAATCCTGTTGAAGGATTTGCCGAGAAAAGCCGTGAAGCGGCAGTAGAGGGAATAGTTTTACTTAAAAATGAGGGAAATGTACTTCCGTTAACAGAAGATGATAAAATTTCAGTTTTTGGAAGACCAATGATTGAGTACTACAGAAGCGGAACAGGTTCAGGAGGAGCTGTAAACGTTGAATACACAACAAATATTTTGGACGGATTTGAAAACAGCAACCTTAACTTTAACAAGACTATAGTTGAAGACTATAAGGAATGGTTAAAAGACCATCCGTTTGATAACGGTGGCGGTGGCTGGGCATGCGAGCCATGGTTCCAGAAAGATATGGAAATCACAGCAGATTATGCAAAGAAACAGGCAGAATCAACTAACAAGGCTGTATACATTATCGGACGTACAGCAGGAGAAGATAAGGACAACGCCAACTGGGTAGGAAGCTATCTTCTTACAGATGAAGAAAAAGAAAACCTTAAGAACATAACAGAAGCTTTCGAAGATGTTTGTGTAGTTCTTAACGTTTCAAATATTATCGACCTTAAGTGGATTGATGAAGAACAGTTTAAGGGACACATCAAATCAGTAATTATTGTATGGCAGGGCGGTATGGAAGGTGGAAACGCAGTAGCTGAAGCACTTTCAGGCAAGGCTACACCAAGCGGTAAATTACCTGATACAATTGCTTATAATATTGAGGATTATCCGGCAAACGACAATTTTGGAAATGAATTGACTAATCTTTACAAAGAAGACATTTATGTAGGATATCGTTATTTTGAAACATTTGCACCTGAAAAAGTTCAATTTGAATTTGGTTTCGGACTTTCATACACAACATTTGAGATTGAAACAGTATCAGCCGATGCAGATGATGAAAAAATCACATTAGAAGTTAAGGTAACTAACACAGGTGATAAGTTCTCAGGAAAAGAAGTTGTTCAGGTATACTACGAAGCACCACAGGGAGCTTTGGGACAGCCTGCAAGACAGCTTTGTGCATACGAGAAAACAGAAAATCTTGCACCGGGTCAGAGCCAGACATTAAAGATTGCTTTCGATATTAACGGAATTGCATCATATGATGACTCAGGCGTTACAGGCAACAAGTCGTGCTACGTATTAGAAGCAGGAGATTACAACTTCTACGTAGGTAACAGCGTAAAAAATAATAAACGAGCTTATACATATAAAATTGAAGAGCTTAAAGTAACAGAACAGCTTTCAGAAGCTGCTTGCCCAAATGATGATAATCTTACATTAATGAAGCCGGGCAAAAGAAAAGAAGATGGAACATATGAAATAACATATGTACCATCACAGAAGCCAACAGTAGACATGGCTAAGAGAATTGAAGAAAATCTTCCAAAGGATATGGAAATTACAGGTGATGTAGGAATTACATTACAGGATGTAAAAGCAGGTAAAAACACTATTGAAGAGTTCGTTGCACAGCTTACAGTTGCAGAATTAGCACAGATTGTAAGAGGTGAAGGAATGAGTAACCCTAGAGTTACAAAAGGAACAGCTTCAGCTTTTGGTGGATTAAGCGATACATTGTTTGCTTACGGAATCCCTGCAGCATGTTGTGCTGACGGTCCTAGTGGACTTAGAATGGAAGGAAAAGCTACACAGCTTCCTATTGGAACAGCACTTTCAGCATCATGGAATCCTAAGCTTGTAAGAGAACTTTACACAATGGAAGGTCAGGAATTATACGGAAATCAGGTAGATACATTACTTGGACCCGGAGTAAACATTCACAGACATCCTTTAAACGGACGTAACTTTGAATATTATTCAGAAGATCCATACCTTTCAGGTACAATTGCAGTTGCTTCAACAGGCGGTATTAAAGACGGTGGAGCATGGGGCACAATTAAGCATTTTGCATTAAACGGTCAGGAATCACATAGATTTAAGATTGATGCAGTATGCTCAGAAAGAGCAATTAGACAGATTTATCTTAAAACATTTGAAATGGCAGTAAAAGCCGGAACAGTTAAGGCATTAATGACAGCCTATAATCCTATTAACGGACATTGGGCAGCTTCAAATTACGATCTTTGTACAACAATTCTTAGAAATGAATGGGGATATGACGGTATCGTCATGACTGACTGGTGGGCTAAGATGAACGACGTTGTAGAAGGTGGAGAAGAATCAAATCAGGATACAAGAGACATGGTTCGCTCACAGAATGACTTATATATGGTTGTAAATAACAACGGAGCAGAAGTTAATTCAAACAATGATAATACTGAAGAGTCAGTTAAGGAGGGAAAGCTTACTGTTGGAGAACTTCAGAGAGCAGCAATTAATATTTGTAACTTTATTCTTTCAGCACCTGTTATTGAAAGAGAATTAGTTGATACTGATATTGCAAAACATTTTGATTCAATTCCAAACGACCAGGCTAAGTATCAGGTATTCAATGTTGGAAAAGATGATAAGGTAATGTTTAACAGTGGAACGGAAGCTACATTGGAAGTTGAAGAAGAAGGAGAATATACAATTATTGTAAATATCGCATTTGACAAGTCCAACTTATCACAGTCAACAGTAAACGTTAATGCTAACGGCACAACAATGGTAGTAATCCAGACTAACGGAACAGATGGCAACTGGATTACACAGAAGCTTTGCAAGGTTAAACTTGACAAGGGTGTATACAACTTAAAACTTGAAGAAGTACTAGCAGGAATCAAAGTTAAATATATTCAGTTTAAGAAGATTCCTAAGAAAAATAAATAAATGTAAAAAGCATACAGTCTATTATGATTGGTTAGTCAAAGCATAGCATATGACAATTGAAAAAGGTCTGCTGGAGATATTGTTCCAGTGGACTTTTTCTTTACTCCTTTAGAGGGGTACCTTAATGTTTGGCATATAACAGAGAAAAAAATGATGAAATTGTGCAAAATCACAAGAAGAATAAAAACGGTTTTATAGTGAAAACGTTATAACACCAAATAATTGTATAAAATGCACAAAAAGAAGCAGACAAAATGCGCAAAAAGCATAAGGAAAATGCATAAAGAACAGGTTGATTTATGGGAAATGAATAAAAAGTGTACAACATAACCCATGGGTAGTTGAAAAAAACATTTTAATTTGGTAGAATTGTCTAATAAGGGATAAATAATCGAAGGGATTCGACAAGATCTTGGATGAAAGGAGAAAAAACATGAATATTTCAAAAAGGAAACAAGGAATACTCGCAATAATATGTACTATTGCGATGATTGTAACATCAATTACGGTGTACAATCCAAGGGAGGTAAAGGCTGGCCAAAGCGATGCGGCATCTTATGATTATTCAACTACTGCGTGGTTAGGAGATGGAGCTGGAGGTGGTAAGTATAACAATAAATACAAGTTGGCTCCATTAAGAGGTGTTAGTAATATTGCTAATATACAGAAACCGCCGTTTGCTACAGCAGACGGAATTTATATGGCCTTAGCCACTGATGACGTAAAAAAAGTAACAGTTAATGGTACTGAAACATCTGAATATGATATGCAAGGGGCTGGAATGTTATTACATTTAGCAGCTATGACAGAAAAATATAATGATATTTTGATTTATAATTCAAAGGGAGAAGCATTTGCTGAATTATATGGACTTTATGCAGACGGAACAGATTCAGGAACAGTTGAACCAGTAGAGAAACCTGCAGCACCAGCAGACTTGAAGGTTTCATTTAACGAAGAAGAGAAAACATGCACAATTTCATTTGGTGAAGTTGAAGGAATTACAACATACAATTTTTATGTTGGAGGGGAAAAAATAGGGACAGTTCCAGAAAATAAGACATTTAATATATCAGATTTAAATGTAGAAGAAGGAAAGGAATATATTTTTGGAGTTACTTCAGTAAATGCTAAAAATGTTGAATCCAACAAAGCAACAACAAAAGCTACAACACCTGTATTTAGCGCACCTTCAGCACCAACTCAGATTTATGCAAATATTAATCCTGCCCAGACAGATTATACTGTTGGTGTTGTTCAGGCAGTTACAGGTGCCAAAGGTTATAGATTTTATATAAATGGAGAATTTGCTAAAGAAATAGCTAAAGATCAAGTTATTACAATCGCAGAAATGGAAGAAAAGTATGGACTTAAGCGCGGAGAAGATAACACATTTGGTATTTCAGCTTTTAATGATAAGGGAGAGTCAGCTAGAACAGAAATAAAAGTTAGTGTTCCAGCTGGAGAAACTTTTGAAAATGGAAAAGAATTAATTCCGAATGATAGAAAAAGTTATAGTGGAAAAGTTGGAGAGATTGTAGGTGGTAATCCATATGATGTTCAGAATGTTATTAAAAAAATAAAATTTGAACAGAACAAATGGTATGTGGTGAAATTCTCAGCAACTTGTGATGTTAATAAAAAGATTCAGGTAAGAGTTCAGGAAGATATTACATGGCATAATGAGGCAGGAGGGCATTACAATGTTGCTCTTAATGCAGGAGAAAGTACAGATGTAATAATCAAATTCAAGGCTAATAAGTCAACTGATGAGGGAATGTTAAACTTCTGTATGGGATATGTGGAAAATACAGTTTCGGAAGAAGCAAATATGAATATTTCTAATATTAGTTTGATTGGATACAATGATGAACCACAGATTGAGAATATGTCTGAAATAAAAGTAGACGGTAACAGCGTTGCATATGTAAGTAATGTAACTGCAGCTTGTATTACAAATTATTCAAACAAAAATGGTTATGGTTATTTTAATGCAGTTGATAAGAAAGCATATTATACAGGAGAAGATAAAGCTATTCCTGTAAGTGATAAAGGATTAGACTTAAAGAGCATTGCATTAAATGTAACAATGACACCGGGAGCAAGTATTAGATTAGCAGCTCCAACAGGTTTAAGATTCCAGACAACTGTTGAATCAGGAAATGATATTGCCGTAGATGATATTTTAGATTTAAAAACAGGAACAGTAACAACAGGTACTCTTATTACAACACGACGTTTGTACGAAGCGAATGACAATACACTTACAAGGGATAGTGATTATAAATTCCTCGATATTGAAAATGATGGATGGTTTAATGATGGAACAAAGACAACAACAGGAAAGTTCTGTGGTTCAATTGTTAGAATTAAAGACGGAAACTATGATAGAGAATTTATCGCTGTAGGATATGCAACTATTAATTATTCAAATGGTGATCCAAAGACTGTATATGCAGAAGTTACTGTAAACAACGCTAAATCAATTCAGTACGTTGCTAATAAAGTAAAAGCCAGCGAGAAATTTAGTGGTTACACTGCTGAACAGAAGAACATCATTGAAAAGTACATTGCTAATAGAAAGGAGATATTAGAATAATGGAAAGAAGATATATAAGCCCAGAGATGGATATAATAGAATTTGACACAAATGATGTAATAACTACAAGTGGTGAGCTCGGTGGTGAAAAGCCTGGATTAACAGATGTAATTGATGTAAACACAATGAAAAATTGGTCAGATTTCTTTGAATAAAAAATAAACAACTTAATAATAAAACAAGCTGTGCTTTAATATTAAAGCACAGCTTATTTTTTGCCCTCATTACTATCATCTTCCCCTAAAGGTCTATAACAATGTTCAATAAATGCAAAAGGTTAAAAATCAGACAAACCAGCCGGATTGTCGACTTATTGTATGGGTGTATTACTTGATTTGAAGGGCAAAAAAATGTATACTAGTAGTTATCAGTATGAAATGGATTATAACCCCGAAGGGTACGCATTTAACCTGATAAGTTACGAAAACATAGGAGGCAAAAATGATAACATTAAGTAAAGGCGGAGCATACCTTATTGGTGGCACAGAAGTTGTAGAAACAGGTGCAGGCTCAGAAGAATTACTAAAGAACAAGTTAGGGGATAAATACCTTACAAAAGAAGATGCTGCAAAGAATACTATGGCATATGGTATTTTGAACGAACACAACACATCAGGCAACATGGATAAGCTTCAGATTAAGTTTGATAAGCTTACTTCCCATGATATTACATTTGTTGGAATCATTCAGACAGCAAGAGCTTCAGGATTAGAGAAATTCCCAATTCCTTATGTGCTTACAAACTGTCATAACAGTTTATGTGCTGTTGGTGGAACAATTAACGAAGATGACCATATGTTTGGACTTACATGTGCTAAGAAATATGGCGGAATTTATGTACCACCTCACCAGGCAGTTATTCATCAGTTTGCCAGAGAGATGTTAGCAGGTGGCGGAAAGATGATTCTTGGTTCTGATTCACATACACGTTATGGTGCTCTTGGTACTATGGCTATGGGTGAAGGCGGACCTGAATTGGTTAAGCAGTTACTTTCACAGACATATGACATTAATATGCCTGAAGTAATCGGTATCTACATGACAGGAGAACCTGCTAAGGGTGTAGGACCTCAGGACGTTGCACTTGCAATTATCGGAGAAGTATTTGACAAGGGTTATGTTAAGAATAAAGTTATGGAATTTGTAGGACCTGGTGTTTCTAACTTAAGCGCAGATTTCAGAATCGGTGTTGACGTTATGACAACAGAAACAACTTGTCTTTCATCTATTTGGCGTACAGATGAGAAGATTAAGGAATTCTATGACATCCATGGAAGAGTAGATGAGTATAAAGAATTAAATCCTGGCGAAGTTACATACTATGATGGAATTGTTTATGTTGATTTATCTAAGATTAAACCTATGATTGCAATGCCATTCCATCCAAGTAACACATATACTATTGAAGAATTAAATGCTAACTTGGAAGATATTCTCCACGATGTTGAAAAGAAAGCTTTAGTTTCATTAGATGGACAGGTTGATTATAAACTTACAAACAAGATTCGTGATGGAAAACTTTATGTTGACCAGGGAATCATTGCAGGTTGTGCAGGTGGTGGTTTTGAAAACATTTGTGCAGCAGCAGATATATTAAAGGGACATAGCATTGGAGCTGACGAATTTACACTTAGTGTATATCCTGCTTCCATGCCAGTATATATGGAATTAATCAAAAACGGATGCGCAGCAGATATTATGGCTGCCGGCGGTGTTATGAAGACAGCATTCTGTGGACCTTGTTTCGGTGCAGGTGATACACCGGCTAACAATGCCTTCAGTATCAGACATTCAACACGTAACTTCCCTAACAGAGAAGGAAGTAAGTTACAGAATGGACAGATTTCTTCAGTTGCACTTATGGATGCCAGATCTATTGCAGCAACAGCAGCTAACAAGGGTTATCTTACAGCAGCTACAGATGTTGATGTTGAGTTTAAGGGACGTAAGTATCATTTTGACAAGAGTATTTATGAAAACAGAGTATTTGACTCACACGGAATAGCAGATCCTGATACAGAAATCCAGTTTGGACCAAACATCAAAGACTGGCCGGAAATGGTTGCACTTACAGACAATCTTCTTCTTAAAGTTGTTTCAGAGATTCATGATCCGGTTACAACAACAGATGAATTAATACCATCAGGTGAAACATCATCTTATCGTTCTAACCCACTTGGACTTGCAGAGTTTGCACTTTCAAGAAAGGACCCTGAATATGTAGGAAAGGCTAAAGAAGTACAGAAAGCAGAAAAAGCAAGAGAAGCAGGACAGAATCCTGCAGATGCACTTCCGGAAGTTGGAGGAGTATTTGAAGCGTTAAAGAGCAATCTTCCTCAGTACAAGATTGACAATGATACAGTAGGTATCGGAAGCACTATTTTTGCAGTAAAACCGGGTGACGGTTCAGCAAGAGAACAGGCTGCTTCATGTCAGAAGGTATTAGGCGGATGGGCTAATATTGCCTGTGAATATGCAACAAAGAGATATCGTTCAAACCTTATTAACTGGGGTATGCTTCCATTCATTTATGAATCAGAAGAATTACCATTTAAGAACGGTGACTATATTTTTGTACCGGAAATAGTTGAAGCTGTTAAGAACAAAGCTACAGACGTACAGGCTTACGTTGTAGATGATGACAAGAATGTTAAACCATTTACATTAAAGCTTGGCGAAATGACTGACGACGAACGTGACATTATATTAAAAGGCTGCCTGATTAATTACAACAGAAAATAAATAATTAAAACAGGGAGGAGACCATATGGGAAACAAGAATGTCATAACAAAAGATGACTGTTATTTGTTTGGAAAAGGTACTCATTATGAAATATATGAGAAACTGGGTGCGCATGTTACAACAATTGATGGTGTAAAAGGAACATATTTCGCAGTTTGGGCACCCCATGCAGTTAACGTTGCCGTTATAGGTGATTTTAATGACTGGTTGGGATTTAACCATAACATGAAGATGGAAAATGATTCAGGCATCTGGGAACTTTTCATACCGGAGGTTGAAGAAGGAGCAATGTACAAGTATGTTATTTCTACACAAAGTGGGGATACATTGTACAAAGCTGATCCTTATGGTTTTTGGGCTGAGAAAAGACCCGGAAATGCTTCAAGGGTAGCAAATATTGATAATTACAAATGGAAAGATGCTAAATGGATATCAGAGAAGGCAAAGGAGAATCACTATGAACTTCCAATGTCAATCTATGAGGTTCATCCGGGTTCATGGAAAAAGGATTTTAAAGGTCCTGATGATGAAGACGGATTCTATGATTACAAGCGTATGGCTAAAGAACTTGTAGCATATGTTAAGGATATGGGATATACTCATGTAGAACTTATGGGTATATTGGAACATCCTTTTGATGGTTCATGGGGATATCAGGTTGTGGGATATTATGCACCTACATCAAGATATGGAACACCTCAGGATTTTATGTATTTGGTAGATGCTTTCCACAAAGCAGGAATCGGGGTTATTTTGGACTGGGTACCTGCCCACTTCCCAAAAGATGCTCACGGACTTGCAATGTTTGACGGAACACCACTTTATGAATATGCAGATCCAAGATTGGGAGAACATCCTGACTGGGGGACTAAGGTTTTCGATTATTCTAAGACAGAAGTTGTTAATTTCCTTATTGCAAACGCATTATTCTGGGTTGAAAAATATCACATAGACGGACTTCGAGTTGACGCAGTTGCTTCTATGTTATATTTGGATTACGGAAGAGAAGACGGACAGTGGGTTTCTAATAAGTATGGCGGTAATGAGAACTTGGAAGCTATTGAGTTCTTTAAACATTTAAGTAGTGTTATGAATTACAGAAATCCAAGAGCATATATTATTGCTGAAGAATCCACAGCATGGCCTAAGGTTACTATGTCACCTAAGGATGGAGGACTTGGATTTTCTTACAAGTGGAATATGGGCTGGATGCATGATTTCTTAGAGTATACTAAGCTTGATCCTTTGTTTAAGAAGGGTAATCATAATAAGATGACTTTCGGATTAACTTATGCATTTAGTGAGAATTTTATTTTGGTATTATCTCACGATGAAGTTGTTCATTTGAAATGTTCAATGATTAATAAGATGCCGGGTTATCCACAGGATAAGTTTAAGAACTTAAAGACAGCATATACATTTATGTTGGGACATCCGGGCAGAAAGCTGTTATTTATGGGACAGGAATTTGCCCAGTTACAGGAATGGTCAGAGGCTAGAAGCCTTGACTGGTATCTGCTTGATGAACCTGAACATAAAGACATGCAGGAATATGTAAAGAAATTACTTCACTTATATAAGGAATATCCGGCACTTTACACTGAAACAAAGGGCTATGGAGCTTTTGAGTGGATTAATGCCAATGACTGCGAAAGAAGTATTTTCAGTTTCATAAGAAAGACAACAGAAGCTGATTATAAGAACTCTATCGGTTTCGTGTGTAACTTTACACCAATGGAAAGACCTGATTATGTTGTAGGAGTTCCAAAAGCCGGAACTTACAAGAGATTGGTTACAACAGAAACAGGTGAGAAACAGGTTGTAAGCTACAGAGCCAAGAAAGGCGAGTGCGATGGAAGACCATACAGATTGGAAATTCCACTTAGACCATACGAATCAGTAGTTTTCGAATTTCCAAAAACAAGAAAAAAGAAAGCTACACCAAAGAAAAAAACAAAATAAAAAATAAAATTGTCTGTGGTACAAAAAAATAGTGCCACAGACATTTTTTTGTGCTATGATTAGGATTGATTAAATACAAGGATTGAATGGGTGATGAAATGAAAAAGAAAGTTATAGCAGTTGTTGCAATTGTGCTGATTCTTGCAATTGCAGTGGTTATAGGAATAAATTTTAACAAGAAGCAGTCTAAGAATAACAAGCAGAGCAATAGCGGTCAGGCAACGTCTACATATAATGGTAAGTTGCCGGGGATTGATTTATATTATGGAAGTCAGAAGGTTGGAAGTCTTAACGGCTACACAATGGATATGGAAGAAGAACATATGCGTGATGTTATTGTCCCTGTTAATACAGACAGAACGGTTCCAATTACAATATCAACTAATGGCAATAAGGTTTCAGAGATTTCTTACGAAATGAAGAGTACTGAGGACAACCGTTTGATAGATAATGGAACCCTTGACGGCTGGAAACAGAAGGACGGCAAGATTACTTTGAATTATCAGGCCAGTGCCATTATGGAACAGGGAACAGAGTATTTTTGGGAAATAATTATCAAAACAGATAAGTATGAGCAGATTAATTATTACGCAAGAGTAATGGTTACTGATAAAGAGTTTGTTACTGAACAGATTAAGTTTGCGAAGAATTTTGCAAAGACCGCTTTAAAGGGCGAGGGAGCTTCAAAGCTTGCTCAGTATATTGAGCCTGATAGTAGCCTTCCTAATGATAACCTTGGTCAGACTACTATTAAGTCAAGTTACAATAGCCTTATTTGGACTTCACTTAAGCCTGAGCTTATATCTGATATAACAATAACAGCAAAAGAGTTTTGCATAAAGGACACCGGGGAAGCCGGAACTTATACAATGAATTATCAGATTAGAACAACTAATGCTGAGAAGGTTAAAGAGAAATATAATGTTTCTGAAACAATCACAATATGGAGTTGTGCAGGAAGAATTTATGTTTTGGCATATGACAGGGAAGTAAATCAGATTTGGACAGCAGACAAGAATAACGTAGGCGGAAGTTTTATTGACTTAGGTATTCAGAAAGAAACAAAGGCTGATTTTGTTGAAAGTTCAAATCAGCAGTTTATGGCGTTTCAGGTTAACGGCGATGTTTACGTAATGGATTTGAATGAAAGAAAAATCAAACAGGTTTACAATCTTAATGCCAAGAATGCTGAACAGCTTAACAATACTAAGGCAAGGGTAATTACCGTGAATGACAAGGGCAATGTTGACTATATGATTTATGGTTATAGTAAGGCTAAGGAGCATGTAGGCGAAAACGGAATTTCTATTTTAAGATATAATTATGAGTCTAACAGTTCCAAAGAGGCGGCTTTTGTACCTTGCAAAGTGCCTGCTTACAACTTGGAGAAGCAGTTGTCACAGCTTTGTTACGTAGGCGACGGAACTCTTTATATTATGATGAACAACACTATTTACTATGCAAACCTTAAAACTAAGGAGTGGGGAGCGTTGGTAGAAAATGTGGAAGACGGAAGTTTTGCAATTAACAGCGACGGAAGTATGTTGGCTTACAATACAAGTGGTAAGGCTTATGATACGGAAAACATTACAATTGTTAACTTAAAGAATGGTGAAAAGAAGACTATTGAGGCGGGAGCTGACAATATTATTACCGTATATGGTTACACGGGAACGAACCTGATTTATGGAATAGGTTCTCAGAGTGACGTGTCAAAGAAGAGTTTTGTACCTGTTAGCAAGTTGGTAATTGTTGATAAGGATTATAAAGAAGTTAAGTCATATTCACAGAATAAGGTTTATATTACAGGTGTTGAAATAACAGACAATATTATTAATATTAAGCGGTACAAGGGCAAGAGCCAGATTTCAGATGACCAGCTTTTGGATAATACTGAGACTAAGAAACCTGTTGCAAAAACAAGTTATTATGTGGATGATGTAAAGCAAAAGGAATTAGCTTTGGCATTTACTAATGCACTTGACGGAACTAAGCAGCTTTCAGTTGAAAAGATTGGCAAGGTAACTTTTGACAGTAGTTCTAAGGTTAATGCTACTTTTGAGAGCAAGAAAGAAAATAATTATTATGTTTACGGATATGGAAAGCTTCAGGGGATTTACAGCGACAAGAACGCTGCAACTAATGCGGCAAAAGCTACATATGGACTTGTAACGGATAACCGTGGACATAAGATATGGGTTTTTGAAGAGAATTATAATTAAAAATATCAGAAAAGGTCAAAATGCTTATTAGAAAAGGGTGTTTTGACTTTTTTCTTTATCTTTACGCGAAAAATTTTTAATGTTATACTTAAAGATAGTAAAAAATTCGGGAGGAACTATGCGATTTATACATACTGGTGACATTCATCTTGGTGCCACTCCGGAGAGCAAAAGACCTTGGGCGGCTAACCGTGGAGATGAAATTTGGAATACTTTAGAACGTTTAATTAAAAAAATAAAAATAGACCCGGTAGATTTGCTTATTATTGCAGGGGATATGTTTCACAGACAGCCGTTGCTTCGTGAACTTAAGGAAGTTGATTATTTGTTTTCGACTATTCCTGACACAAAGGTTGTTTTGTGCGCGGGAAATCATGATGCCATTAAAAAAGGCTCTTTTTATGACGGCTTCAAATGGAGTGAGAATGTTATTTTCTTAGGTGACAAGAATATTGAAAGTGTGGAGATTCCTGAGCTTAATACATGTGTGTATGGACTAAGTTATCACCAGACTGAAATTAAGGACGCAATGTATGACCATGTTATTGTGGACAGACCGGATATGATTAATATTCTGGTGGCTCATGGCGGTGACGAAAAGCATATTCCAATTAATAGAAAGAAGCTTGCAATGTCAGGTTTTGACTACGTGGCAATGGGACATATTCATAAGCCTGAAATAGATGAAAAGATGAAGATGGCATACAGTGGTTCTCTTGAACCTATTGATATGAATGATATTGGACCTAGAGGCTATATTTATGGTGAGATTTCAAAGAGAGGTCTTGAACTTGAATTTGTGCCTTTTGCAAAGAGAATTTACAGGGAACTTGATTTCACGGTAACTCCAACAGCTACTAATTTGGAAATAAGACATAGACTGATTGACATGATTAAGGAGCAGGGACAGGATGATATGTACAAGATTACTTTTAGCGGTTACAGAGATCCTGATTTTGACATTGATGTTTCAGATATTGAAGGTGTTGGAAATGTTGTAAGTGTTATCGACAATACGGTTCCTGATTATGATTTTGAAGAATTGTACGCTGAAAATAAGGACAATATTCTTGGAATGTACATAAAGAAATTTCTTGACAGGGAGAGTCTTACACCTTTGCAGCGTAAAACCCTTTACTATGGAACAAAGGCATTGATGGATGCCATGGAGGACAGGGCATGATTATAAAGGACATACGATTAACTAATTTTGGAAAATTTAATCATAAAATGGTAACTCTTGAACCGGGACTTAATATTGTATATGGTGAGAATGAAGCGGGAAAGACTACTCTTCATACTTTTATAAGAGGAATGCTCTTTGGAATAGAAAAACAGCGTGGAAAGGCAAGTGGTAAGGACCTTTACACTAAGTATGAGCCATGGGAGAATCCGGCTAATTATCATGGTATGATGCGAATCGAAAGCGACGGTGTAACTTATCGTATTGAGAGAAATTTTAATAAGCTTAATAAGTCTTTTAAGGTTATTAATGAAGATAAGGGTATTGAGCTTAAAACAGAGGAGATTGAAAATCTTTTCGCAGGGCTTGATGAAAGCTGTTACTACAATACTATAAGCATAAGCCAGCTTGGCAGCGTTACAGATAAGGAACTTGAAGTTATTCTGAAGAATTATGCGGCAAATCTTGGCACAACAAAGTCTATGGAGATTGATATTAAATCAGCATTTGCAGACTTAGATAAGCAGAAGAAAAATATAATGATTGAAAGCCGAATTGCTGAAGAGGATGTTGTTGAGAAGGCTATTAAGAATGCCAAAGAGGATTTGGAGATTTCTCAGGGCGAACAGCATACAATAATTGCTTCAATAGAGCAGAAAAAGCAGTCTTTATTTAATCTTTCTAATAAGAAGAAGGAATTGTCAGCTCTTGATGCAAAACGACTTGAAGCCTTAAATAAACTTAATGAGCGTAAGGAGAATCTTTATCAGGAGGCAATTACTTTGACTGCTGACAGTGAGAAGTTTTCAGCTTCCCTTGAACAGATTGAAAATCACCAGAAGCAGCTTGAACAGGAGCTTGCTGACAAGGGCATTGACGGAAGAGAGACTATGGAATATCTTCTTGAAAAAGTTACTAACAGAAGTAATATGCCTGTTTTGTTTATTATCCTTATGATGGGATGTATTGGTGGTGCAGCAGGTTTTATTATGGGCAATTACCAGATGATGGATTTAAAGCAGTTTTGGGTTAAGCCGGGTATATGCCTTGGTGCGGCTTTTGTTTTTCTTATACTTGCAATCTTTAAGTATGGATTTAATAAGAAGAAGCGTCAGAAGAAGTTGGATGCCTTAAAGGAGATTAAGCTTGTAATGGATAAGCTGGACGCGGCAAAGCACGAAAGGGTTTATGTTGAACGTCAGCTTAACAACAAGAAAGAAGCTTTAAAGGATACTCAGGAGTTTATTAAAGCCGAGGAAGAAAAAAGCGTTGATATGCAGGATTATAGTGACGAGTTAAAGGACTTGGAAGCGAAGGAACGTGAAATCAACGAGGCAATTTCAAAGTCTCAGTGGATTCTTGAACAGAAGCAGGAAAAGGATATTGAGCTTCAGAAGAAGATTGATGAACTTGAGGAGCGATTTAACAAGATTAAGAAAGCAAAAGTTGAAATACAGGCTATTGAGGACGCAAAGAGTAATATTGAAGATATAGCAGATGAAATCAGAAATAGTTTCGGTAAGAGATTAAATGAGAGAGCATCTTATTATATTTCACAAATTACAAATGGCAAATATGACAATCTTTCAATAGATGACAAACTTAACATATCTGTAAACAGTAAGCACGCTCTCATAGCTGCTACACGACTTAGCAAGGGCACAATAGAGCAGATATATATGGCACTTAGACTTGCGGCAGCAGATATTATATTTGAAAAGGACAAGAAACCTATACTTCTTGATGATGCCTTTGCAATGTATGATAACAAGCGAATGGGTAATACTATGAGATTTATGGCAGAAAATATGGAACAGGTAATCATCTTCTCATGCCATACAAGAGAGAAGCTAATGGCGGACAAGTTAGGACTTAAGTATAACTTTATAAGGTTGTAGTGGAGAGTTGCAAGGCTATGAAATTATAAGGTAGAGTTGTAAGGTTATGAAGTTATAAGATAGAGTTGTAAGGTTATAATTGAGAACGCTAAGATTTAAACGATAGATCTAAGGATGCGGCGGAGAATTGAATATTATATGAGTGTGGAAGAGTGAGAATTAGCCCCGGCTACGGAAACGTAGCCGGGGCTTTTATAGGCTGAAATTGTGGGAGAATTTTTTAGAAGTCATATTCTTTTAATGAGAAATCAAACTAAGATAACCCCCCTTTATCTTTTCGATTTCTTTAACGAGAATACAAACTCTGTTCCAACGCCTTCGGTGCTAATTACATCGATTGTTTCGTTGTGTCCCATAATAATTTCTTTTACGATGGCAAGTCCGATTCCGGAGCCTGTTTTGTCACGACCACGGGAAAGGTCGGTCTTGTAGAATCGCTGCCAGATTTTGTCGATGCTGTCCTGTGGGATTCCCATACCAAAATCCTTAACGGAACAATATTGTTTTTCGCCTTTGTTATAAAGCTTGATTATAATCTTTGAACCCGGATTACTGAACTTAATGGCGTTATCAAGTAGGTTGTAAAGAACCTGTTCAATCTTGCCTTTGTCAGCGTATACATTGCAGTGCTTTGGTGGAAACTGAATAATCAATTCAATATTCTTCTTCTCGCAACTGCCCTGGAAAGTATCAACTGTTGAAGCGATAACTGATTCCATATTAAAGTCTTCAAAAATAAGTTCAGGACCGGTGCTGTTCCAACGGTTAAGGTCACGCAATCCTGAAGTAAGCTTTTCGAGACGGTTAGCCTCAGATAAAACAATTGAAAGATATTTGTTATAATCTTCCGGTGGAATTGTTCCATCCATTATAGCTTCAATATAGCCCTTTATAGAAGTTAAAGGAGAGCGGAAATCATGGGAAATATTAGAAATAAATTCCTTTTGATAAGCTCGTGAGTTGTTTAACTGCTTAGACATATATTGAAGTGAGTGCGCCACGTCACCGATTTCATCGTCATTGTTAACCTTAAGTCCTTCGTATTCAAAATTACCTTTGGCATATTCCATTGCCGCAAGTCTAATCTGCTTAAGTGGCAAATAAATAAACCACATAAAGTTAAAGAATATAATGAGTGAAAGAGCCAGTATAATTGCGTAAGTAACGTAGAAAATAAGTGTTACATCATAGCAACTTTTTTTTATAATGGAAGTAGGCATATGCGCCACAATATATCCATAAGTCTTATTATTATTTTTAACTTCGTAGACAACACTTAAAGTGTCGGTTTTAAAAATATTATAAAATTTGCCAATCTTGTAATGCGTATTCTTGTAATCATCAGGCTTGAATTTTTCAATCAAAATATTAGAAGAATCTTTTGAAAGATTACTTGTTGTGCCTGTGTAATAAAATGGTTTGCGGTTACTATCAAGAATAAGTATGTCACAGTCCAGTACGTTGTTAAAATCATTTAAAAATTGCTTAGGATTGTCTAAATCATCAAGTGAGTTGTCCACGCAGTCCACAGCATTACTTCCTATTACAGAGGCATATTTGTAAAGGGTGTTAATGTTATTGGTCAGAAGATGATTATAAATCAAGTTATTTGACCAATAAGAAATTAACAAAAAACCTAATATTGCAAAAGAAAAATACCCTGTAAAAAATTTAGTTAAAATAGAATTTTTCATATTTAGTTATGTACCTCGAATCTATATCCTACACTCCAAACTGTACCAATTGACCACTGATCCGTGTCAGCAATTTTTTCACGAATACGTTTAATGTGAACGTCTACAGTTCTTGTATCTCCGGCATATTCATAACCCCAGATATGGTCAAGAAGTTGCTCTCTTGTAAATACTTGATTAGGTGATGAAGCAAGGAAGTACAATAATTCAATCTCTCTTGGAGTCATTTCAACAGGTTTGCCCTTGTAAATAACTTCATAGTTTGAAAGATTAATAATAAGGTCCTTGTATTCAACACGTTTTTCATCAGGCTTCTTTGCGACAGGAGCCGGAGCTTCAGTGTAACGTCTGAGAACCGCCTTAACACGGGCAACAAGTTCCTTTGAGTCAAAAGGTTTAATAATATAGTCATCTGCACCAAGTTCAAGACCTAAAACTTTGTCGAAAACTTCTGTTTTGGCAGAAAGCATAATAATAGGAACCTTTGATTCCCTTCTTATCTCACGGCATACTTCGTAACCGTCAAGTCCCGGAAGCATAATATCCAACAAAATAAGATTTGGAGCATATTCTTTAAACGCATCAAGAGCCGACTGGCCATCATGCTCAATACGTGTTTCGTAGCATTCCTTAGTTAAATATAAAGATATAAGGTTTGCAATGTTTTCATCATCGTCAACTATTAAGATTTTCTGTTTGTTTGCCATTTTAAATCCTCCTGTTAAAAAAAATCTATTTAAATTCTACAACTGTGGCACCTGCACCACCTTCGCCATGTTCACCTGTTCTGTAGGATTTTACATAACTACATTTCTTAAGATGGTTTTGAACTGCATTTCTAAGAGCTCCGGTGCCTTTGCCGTGAATAATATATACCTGTGGCAAATGTGCAATGTAAGCATCATCTAAGTATTTATCAAGTTGAGAAATAGCTTCGTCAACTGTTTTTCCAATTAAATTAATTTCAGTTTTAATATTCATAGACTTGTTCATTTTAATCTTGCCTGTTGAACCACGGGTTAAGCCTGGTGCCTTAATATCAGGTTCGTCAATAATTTCAAGGTCGCGAATATTAACCTTAGAGTTTAGTATACCCATTTTTACTGTAAGATTACCGGATGCATTAGGCAATGAAGCAACAGTACCGTTAAGATTCATGCTCAAAACTTTTACACCTGTGCCAAGCTTAAAGTCGGAAGGCTTGTAAGCCTTTTTAGGTTTGGCAGCTTTAATTGATGAGCCTACCTGGTTCTTTTTAAGCTTTGCCCCAACATTACTTCTGGATTTTTCCATTTCGCGGGTATTGCCGGATTTCCCATATTTATTAATAGTTTTGATAGCTTCGTCGGCTGTTTCCTTAGCTTCCTTAAGAATATCAACAGCATCTTCGCGTGCCTTGTTAAGGATTTTGTCACGCTGTTCATTAAGCTTTTCTGTCTTAAGTTCATAATCACGTTTAAGTGATTTAATCTGAGACTTGTAAACTGCAATAGTTTCCTGATCTTTTTCAATCTGGATTCGCTGTCTTTCTATTTCGGACAAAACATCCTCAAACTGCTCATTATCTGAATCGATGTGAGACTTAGCATCTTCAATAATGTAGTCAGGAAGACCTAACTTGCTTGAAATAGCAAAAGCATTACTCTTTCCGGGAACACCAATAAGAAGTCTGTAAGTTGGTCTGAGTGTTTCTACGTCAAACTCGCAACTTGCGTTTTGAACTCCCTCAGTTGATAAGGCAAATAATTTTAATTCACTGTAATGTGTTGTTGCCATAATTCTTGAACCGATGTTTTTAAGGAAAGTAAGAATTGAAATGCCAAGGGCTGCACCTTCCACAGGATCCGTTCCTGCACCAAGTTCATCGAAAAGTACCAGTGAATCCTGATCTGCCTGATTAAGTATATTAACAGTATTAACCATATGAGCTGAAAAAGTACTTAAACTTTGTTCAATGCTCTGTTCGTCGCCAATGTCAGCAAAAACTTCTTTGAAAACTGCAAGTTTGCTGCCCTCAAAAGCCGGAATATGAAGTCCCGCCTGGCCCATAAGCGTTAAAAGTCCTACAGTTTTAAGTGAAACTGTTTTACCACCGGTGTTAGGACCTGTAACAATCAAAAGGTTAAAGTCTTTTCCAAGATGAATGTCTATAGGCACAACCTTTTTAGGATCCAAAAGAGGGTGGCGTCCCTTCTTAATATTAATCTGTCTTTGATCATTAAACTCAGGCATTGAAGCTTTCATTTCTTTTGCAAGAGAAGCCTTAGCGAAAATAAAGTCAAGCTTAGGTAATATTTTCATGTCTGTTTTTAATTCGTAAATATGTTCAGCACAAGCCATACTAAGGTTTGCAAGAATAATCTGGATTTCATCAGCTTCCTTGCCTTCTAACTCGCGGAGTTTATTGTTAAGTTCAACAACAGCAGCAGGTTCAATAAACAAAGTAGAACCTGTTGAAGACTGGTCGTGAATAATACCGTTAACATTGCCACGGTATTCCTGCTTAACAGGTACACAATAACGTCCATCCCTCATTGTAATAAGGGCATCCTGAAGATAAGTGTGACCTGACTGGGAATTAATGAGAGATGACAACTGGCTGTGAACACGGTCGTTGGTAATCTTCATCTGTCTTCTTATATTTTTAAGATTAGCAGATGCATCGTCAGCTATTTCATCCTCTGAAATAATACATCTTTCAATGTCATTCTTCAAATTAGTTAAAGGTTCAATAGCCTCAAACATGTCATCAAGACTATCTCTTTCAGCCTCATCATCACGGCGGGAGAAAGTTTTAACTCTTAAGGCAACTTTTAAAAGGGAGTCAATTCTAAGTAATTCTCCGGTGCCAAGAGTACTTCCAATCTCTAATCTTTTAATGGATTCGCCAATATTGTGAATACCTGAGAAAGAAAGGCTTCCTTTCTGCCAGATTCGTGATAAGGCATCACCTGTCTGTTTCTGATTTTCTTTTATTGTATGAATATCGGCAGATGGAACAAGTGCGTGGCAAAGCTTCTTGCCAGGCTCAGAACCTGCCTGATTTTCTAACATTTTTATTATTTTATAGTATTCAAGGGTTTTAAGAACTTTTTCGTTCATGATAAAGCCTCCAATTCTTGTATTTAGGTACATAATCAATTATAATAAAGATTGACTGTCAGGTAAAGAAAATCTTAACATTTGGAGGAAAAGATGAGATATATAGAAACATTAAGAGAGGGCGAAAGAATTCAGGAAACATATTTGTGCAGACAGAGAACTACTGCAATGACTAAAACAGGAAAAGAATACGAGAATGTTATTCTTCAGGACAAAACAGGTTCCTTGGACGCCAAGATATGGGATCCGCACTCAATGGGGATAGATGAGTTTGATGCACTTGATTATGTTGAAGTAAATGGTGATGTAACAGTATTTAACGGTCAGACACAGCTTAGTATTAAGCGTGCAAGAAAGATTAGCGAAACAGACGTTGACCCGACTAATTATTTACCATGTACTAACAAAAACATTGACGAAATGATGATGGAATTAACAAAATTCATCGCCGGTGTTAATAACCCTTATTATAAACAGGTTTTAACAAAACTATTTATTGACAATACAGAATTTGCGGAAGCATTTAAGAAGCATTCAGCAGCCAAAAGCGTGCATCACGGTTTTATTGGCGGCTTGCTTGAACATACATTATCTGTTGCAAAAATGTGTGACTTTTTTGCAAAGCAGTATCCTATTTTAAATAGAGATTTACTTATGACATCAGCTATTTGTCACGATATTGGAAAGGTTTATGAACTTTCAGACTTTCCAATGAATGATTACACAGATGCAGGCCAGTTACTTGGACACATTGTTATGGGTTCAGAAATGCTTGGAAAGATTATGGATTCAATTCCTGATTTTCCAACTAAGTTAAAGAATGAATTGAAGCATTGTATTCTTGCACATCACGGAGAGCTTGAATATGGTTCACCTAAAAAACCGGCTCTTATTGAGGCAATGGCACTTAATCTTGCAGACAATGCAGATGCAAAGATTGAGACAATGACAGAACTTTTAAACAGTAACAGTTCTGCTTCATCAGACCAGTGGTTAGGATACAACAGATTGCTTGAAACTAATGTTAGAAAGACAAGCGAATTAAAGTAATAAATAAATAGATAATAATACAAATACGCAATAATTAGCATAAATATGCGAAAAAATATACAGATAATTATTTAAAGGAATTTTCATGATTAAGAAAAATGATATTTTAGATTTAACAATTGAAGATTTAGGCGTAAACGGAGAGGGTATAGGCAAAGTTGATGGCTATACTCTTTTTGTTAAAGACGGAGTAATCGGCGACAAAGTTACAGTAAAGGTTATGAAGGCTAACAAGAATTTCGGGTTTGCCAGATTAATGGAAATAAAAGAGCCTTCTAAAGATAGGGTTTCGCCAAGATGCAGTGTGGCAAGACAGTGTGGCGGATGCCAAATTCAGTGCATTAATTACAAGGAGCAGCTTAGATTTAAGAAGAATAAAGTGTACAACAACCTTGTGCGAATTGGTGGTCAGAGCGACTTCGTAATGAATGATGTAATGGGAATGGATGAGCCTTTTAACTATAGAAATAAGTCTCAATTTCCAATAGGAACAGATAAGGAAGGAAATATTATTTCAGGCTTTTTTGCAGGAAGAACTCATTCAATTATAAATATAGAAAGCTGTGACCTTGGGTTAAAAATTGATGGAAGAGATGTTAACAGGGAAGTAATGGATGTGGTTAAGGCATTTATGGTTCAATACGGAATTAAGCCTTACAATGAAGTAACCCACAAGGGTTTGGTTCGTCATATCCTAATTAGAATTGGTGCAAAAACTAAACAGATAATGGTTTGCGTAATTATAAATGGCAAGAATCTTCCAAACAAAGAGAAGCTGGTTGAAGAGTTATGTAAACTTGAAGGAATGTATAGCATTTCTCTTAACATTAATACTAAGAAAAGCAATGTGATTCTTGGGGACAAGGTGATTAACTTATATGGCCCCGGATATATTGAGGATTATATTGGAGATGTGAAATTTAGAATTTCTCCATTGTCATTTTTCCAGGTTAATCCGGTTCAGACAGAAAAGTTATACAATAAGGCTTTAGAATATGCTAACTTAACAGGAAATGAAATAGTATGGGATTTGTATTGTGGAATTGGAAGTATATCCTTATTTCTGGCAAAAAAGGCAAAACAGGTTTTGGGTGTTGAAATAGTACCGGAAGCAATTGCTGATGCAAAAATAAATGCTAAGATAAATAACATCGACAACGCAGAATTTTTCGTTGGAGCAGCAGAGGATGTAGTAACGGAATATTTTGAAAATCACAAAGATGACGAGGAATGTAAGCCGGATGTTATTGTTGTTGACCCACCGAGAAAGGGTTGTGATCATAAGCTTCTGGAAACAATAGTGGAAATGAATCCTGAAAGAGTGGTTTACGTAAGCTGTGACAGCGCAACGCTTGCAAGAGATGTGAAGTGGCTTAGTGAAAATGGTTATAAGTTGAAAGAGGTCACACCTTGTGATATGTTTGGTCAGACAACACATGTAGAGACGGTGGCGCTATTGTCCAAACTTTCTGATGCAAAGGATAATATCGAAGTAATAGTGGATATGGATGAAATGGATGTAACATCTGCTGAAACAAAGGCAACATACCAAAAGATAAAAGAGTATGTGCTAGAGAATGCTGGAATGAAGGTTTCATCTCTTTATATTGCGCAAGCGAAACAGAAATATGGAATTATTGAACGTGAAAACTATAATGTCTCAAAATCAGAGGATTACAAGCAGAGTCAGTGTCCGATAGAAAAGGAGAAAGCAATTGTTGATGCTTTTAGACATTTTGGAATGATTTAGGATACAGCCATATAAAAGTCTTTTAGTGTTTTATGAATATATTTAGAGTATGAATTGTCTTACATAATAAATAGTGTGAAAATAAAAGGTGATAGACAGATAAAGAAAAAGTCTTGTTTAGATTAAAGTTAAGTAATAATCAAAATATATCCGCGAAATGGCGTCAAATACTTGACG